>JAANMY010001498.1_pt1 | contig 26123 bp, 15 predicted proteins | sample 7279691 | NCBI WGS metagenome assembly JAANMY01 (sample SAMN14094543, study PRJNA606508) | bioreactor metagenome | isolation source: A lab-scale SPAN reactor treating ammonium-rich wastewater day 388 | place: Ireland: Galway | collected 2018-02-07
GATCTCGCGGGTGAACAACCTGGTGCAAGTGCTGCAAGCCGGCGCCTTGCCGGCCACCTTGCGGCAGCAGCCGGTCAGCGAGCTGACCATGGGGCCTAGCCTGGGCGAGGACACCATCCGCAAGGGCACCATTTCGGTCATCGGGTCGTTCATTGCCGTCGTCATTTTCATGTGCATTTACTACCGCTTTGCCGGCGTCGTCGCCATCACGGCCCTGTTCGCCAACTTGCTGCTGACCGTGGGCTTCATGGTCTCCGTCAACGCCGCCTTCACCCTGCCCGGCTTGGCGGGTTTGGTGCTCATGCTCGCCATGGCGGTGGACGCCAATGTGCTCATTTACGAGCGTTTGCGTGAAGAACGGGAACGCGGCGCGGGCTGGGGTCTCGCTCTCCGCAACGGCTACGAACGGGCCTTGCCTACCATCATCGACACGCACTTGACCAGCATCTTCACCGCCATCGTTCTCTATGCCGTCGGAACAGATCAGCTCAAGGGGTTTGGCATCAGCTTATCGGTGGGTTTGATCATCAGTCTGTTCACGGCCCTGTTCATGACGCGGACCATCTTCGACTGGGCCTTTAGCCGCAATCTGATTAGCCAACTCAAGTTCATGAAGTTCTTTGAGAAGCCGAATATCAACTTCATGAAATGGCGCCGCTTTTGGTTCACGACCACCGTGATTCTGTCGCTGCTTGGATTGGCCGTGTTCATCATGCGCGGCGAGAAGGGCCTCAACATCGATTTCACGGGCGGCACGGCTTACTCCTTCCAATTCAAGACGCCGCAAAACATCGCCGCGGTTCGCAAAGCGGTGTCGGATCAATTGCCCAATCCGACGGTCGATGCCCTCTATCGCGAGACGTTTGGCGCAGGGGGCGAGACCACGGAGTTCACGATTCGCACCACGGAAAAAGACATGCACCTGGTCCGCGAAACGGTGCAAACCACCTTTGGCGATCAACTGCTTTGGGCGGAAATCCTGGCCAGCCCGCTGCAAACCGTCCCCAATCAAAAATTAAACCAACGAGTGGACCTCAACTTCCGGAACCGCGCCTTCACGACTCCTGAACTGGAGCAAGAAATCGAGGAATGGTTCAAGGGCAAGCAGGTCGCGCGGCCCAGGGAATATTACCAAGTCACGGGCATCGGCGAGCAGGACAAAACCGGCGCCTATCAAGCCGCCAGCGTGCAGTTCACGCTGCCGGATGAAGTGGCCGTTGTAGCGCAGCCCGCCGAACTTGTGCAACATCTGACCAAGGAGATGCACAAACCCGTCTCCAGCCGATTGGAAAACTTCGACAAGCAATTGGCGGGCGAAACCCAGGAACGTGCTTTATACGCCATTGGCCTGAGCTGGCTGGCGGTCTCGCTGTACCTTTGGTTCCGCTTTGGCAATTGGACCTTCGGCGCAGCGGCGGTGCTCTGTTTGATCCATGATCTGACGTTTGCCCTGGGTCTATTGGGCGTGGGCGCCGCTCTCTATAATTGGGGCGTCGGCGGGTTCTTGCTGCTCGACAATTTTCTTCTCGATTTACCCGGTGTCGCGGCCTTCCTGACCCTCATTGGCTTTTCCGTCAACGACACGATCGTCGTCTTCGATCGCATTCGGGAAGTGCGCGGGAAAAACCCGCTTCTCACTCCTGAAATGGTCAATGAGAGCGTCAACCAAACTTTGTCGCGAACGATTTTAACCTCGTTCATCACGTTTCTCGTCGTCATCGTGCTCTACATCTTCGGCGGCGAAGGGGTGCACCTCTTCTCCTACATCATGGTCGTCGGCGTGATTATCGGCACCTACAGTTCGATTTTCGTGGCCAGTCCGCTCCTGTTGTGGCTCGGTGAAGGCAAACCTGAATCCAGGGTGGTTGCGAGTCGATCATCCACGGGGACAGCCAAAGTTCCAGCCCGCTGATCCCGACCGGGAGAGCACGGCGAAGGCTGCCCTTCAACACCGCGTGGACCTGCCGAGGTCCACGCGGTGCGCGTTTATTCCACGTCTGGATAGTCGCTGCTTCATTCCCTACTTGATGCCCGAGCTTGGCGCCACCGTGCCGCGAACGCCGAGCAGTTCCGGATGGCGTGCGATCTTGTCGGCAAAGACCTCCAAGTCGCGGACGATGCGGTCGAACCGGCCCAGGGACCCGCTGGCCGAGCGGGCCGCGTCGTTGAGGTGATTGAACAGTGCCGGGTCGTGCACGAGCCTGCGAATCGTTCCATCGCTGCTGGCCAGCAGCTTGGTGAATTCGCTCAGATGCACCGCGATGCCGTTGATGCGGACCGAGGCTTCCTCCACGTTTTGCAGCACGTTGGGGGCGCGCTCGTTGAGCATCTTCGACAGATCGCGCACGTGCACCATGGCCTCGTCAAAGCGATCCGCCGACGTGCTGACGCGCTTGAGAATGCTGCGTCCGTCCTTGACGGCCTCCTCCATTTCCTTGCCCACGCTTTCGATGCGGCTGGTCACGGTCTTGAGGTTTGCGCGGGTTTCGGTGGTCGTGGCGTTCAGATTCTTCATCAAATCCTCGGCCTGATCGCTGGCTCTTTTGATGTTTTGCAATGTGGCCACGAACTGTTTCTGATTCTCTTCGTTCAACAGTTCGGCGATCCGCTCGCTGAAGGAGGCCACGTTTTTGACGGCCGCGGCCAGGTTTTTACGGTTTTCCTCATTGAGCAGGGCATTGAATTTATCCGTGCCTTGATTCAGATTCCGGAGCGTGGCGGAGAGGTTGATCTTGTTCTCTTCGCTGAAGTAGCCCGGCAATTGTTCGCTAACGGCGGCCAGATTCTCGATGAGACGAGTAAGCTTCTTTTGCGTGTCAACGTTCAGCACGTCCGCCAATCGGGTCGATACGTTGGAGAGATTATCAAGCGTTTTCGTGACGCGCTCCTGGTTGACGCGCAGGACATTGTCGATGCCCTCCGCCGCCCGGCCCACGTTATTCAGGGTGACCTGCAGTTCGCTGTTGGTTTTCCGCAGTTCCGGGTAGAAGTCGTTCATTTTCCTGGCGAACGTTTTGATCTCCTCGAGGGCCTCGCGGGAGGCGGGAATCAGGTCCCGTGCATCGCCCAGAGCTTTTTCCAAGCCTTCGGGGATGCGGCCGGAATAGGTGAATCCCTCCGGCGCCAAATCGCGGTCGCCTTCCAGTTGCGTGGCGAAGTTGACCGAGGTCTCTCCCAGGACGATGCCGCGGCCCAACGTCATCTGGTCGCTCTTGCGCAGCTGATATTTCTTGCGGACGGTGAAGGTGACCATGACCTCGCCCGTGTCCGGATTGAGGTCGACGGAGGTCACGTCGCCGATGCGTATGCCGGACTTGCGCACCGGCGTCCCTTCCACCAGACCCGGGGCGGATGGCAGCTTCAAATGATAGGTGATTTGCGGCCGCAAAAAGTTCGGCGTTTCCCCGAACAAGACGATCAGGAAAGCGAAAAGGATGAGCGACCCAATGAAGAAGACGCCCAAGCGGAATTTCATGGATTGATCGCTGGCCATGTTCGTGTTCTCCCTATCAACGTCGTGCCGGGCGCGTCGCCGCCCTCCAGGATTCCTGATGGCCTTGGCTCAAGGAACCGACATGCGCGCCTCGCCGCGCACAAATTGTTGAACCCGCGGCTCCGAGCAGATGGCCAACTCCGTCGGCGTGCCGTCGAAGATGATCTGCGGTTCATGCGGCTGCACGCGGCTGAGCGGCATGAACATCACGATGCGTTCAGCGACTTTCATCACGGTCTTCATGTCGTGCGTCACCACGACGTTGGTCACGGGATGACGCTTTGGCACCTGTAGAATCAGGTCGTTGATCACGTCCGTCATGATCGGGTCTAATCCGGTAGTGGGTTCGTCATAGAGCATGATCTCAGGCCCCAGAATCAAGGCGCGCGCCAGTCCCACTCGTTTACGCTGGCCTCCGGATAGCTCAGCCGGCTTTTTCGTCAGCAGGCTCGGCGCCAGGCCGACTTCCGCAAGCAGTTGCAGCACGCTCTCTTCGATGGCCTGCGCGGATTTCCTGGTGTGTTCGCGCAAGGGAAAGGCGATGTTGTCGAACACCGTCAGCGAGTCGAACAGCGCCGCCCCTTGAAAGACATAGCCAAAGCGCAGCCGCTGCTGCGTCAAGGCCCGCTCGTTCAGGTCCGCCAGATTTTGCTCGTCGAAAAAGACGCGGCCCTGCGTCGGCCGCAGCAAACCGATCATCAGCTTGAGCATTACCGTCTTGCCGCAGCCGCTTTCACCGATGATGACCGTGGTTTCGCCGCGCCGAATGTCCAAATCGATCGCGCGCAGCACGGGCTGCGGTCCAAACTGCATGTGGACGTTCTCCAGCCGCACCAAGGGAGGCGCGGGAGGCAGTTGATCATCCAATAAGGGAATGGAACCAGTCAAGCTCACGCACGCTCCTTTCGACGCTCATTCAGGCCATAGCTGCCGATAGATCGAGTTGAAGAACATGGAGAGGAAAAAGTCCAGTGCTAAAATGGCGATGAAGGAATGGACAAAGGATTCCGTCGCGGCCTTGCCCACGCCTTCCGCCCCGGGCTTGCTGTGAAATCCCCGAAAGCAACTGATCAGGGCAATCGATGCCCCAAAAAAAACGGACTTGATCAGGCCGGTCATGATGTCCCACATGCCGAGCTTGTCTTGGGAGAGGCTCCAATAGCGATAAGGTTCCATGCCGTACAATTGCGTGCTGATGAGTGCCCCTCCCATGATCCCCATGAAGTCGGCCAGGACCGTCAGCAGGGGAATCAACAGCACGCAGGCCAGGAAACGCGGCACCACCAGGTAATGCAAGGGGTTGACCCCCAAGCAGGTCAGAGCGTCGATTTGTTCCGTGACGCGCATGGTGCCTAGCTCCGCCGCGATGGCGCTCCCCACGCGCCCCGCCAACATCGTCGCCGCCAGGACCGGACCCAGCTCGCGAATCACGCTGCCATTGATCGCCACGCCGAGCCAATCCTTCAAGGGCGGAATGCGCACAAACTCGGCATAGCTCTGCACGGCGAGCACCATGCCGATGAACAAACCCGTTATCCCCACCACTGGAACGCTCAGCACCCCCACTTGAAAGCAAATGGGCAGCAGCGTACCCCGGCTTGGCCGTTTGAAGAACAACCAACCCATCGAGCGCAAGATGAAGTCGGCCAGTTCTCCCCACGCAATGAACATCGTTCGCGCGGCGTTCAGGAGTTGGCGCATCGGTCCAGGCGTCGGCGTTGAGACGGCTGTGGACATGGACCCTCGCTCCCGGATCAGCAGACGAAATCCCCTAAATTAACAGATCGGCAAGGGATCGACTGGACCGCAAGCAACCGTGTAATCCGTTTCTTCGGAATCCATAATACCGCCGATAGGATCGGTACAGTTTACCTACCCAGCTTCTTCCATTGTTCCTCCGCGGAACTGGATCGGAAATAGAGCGGCTCCAAGGCGCGGGGTGAATCGCTTTGACCTGTGGCCAATCGAAGTTGGCCCAGTTCCAACATGGCCGTCAATTGCGGTTTCCAGAGGTGGGATGGCGCAATGCGACGATGGCTCGGCAGGCGGTCATGCACCAACGGCAAGCCGGGACCGATCACCCAACCTTCGGGATGGGAATTCTGGTTTTCATTCGAACCTGACTCGAGCCAATTGGCCACTGGCTGGACGGTCATCGCGTCCAGCGCGCGCGGCCCCTCGGGTGCTGAGGGGATGTGAAAGGATTGCACATAGAGCCGCTGCTGCTGGGCATCCTCGATCACTTGCCACGTCGAAGACAGCGAACGAGCTTGCCAGGCCAACACCTCGAACGTGGGCAGGCCAAGCAGTCGGCAACCCACGCTCCAGGCGAAGACCTTCGCCGAGATCAGACCAACGCGCAGCCCGGTGTAACTGCCTGGGCCCAAGCTGACCAAAACCGCATCGATCTGCCCGGGCTGCCAACCCAACTCCTTGAGCATGCGTTGCACTTGCGGCGCCAAGTCGCGGGCGTGTTTCTGTGCCTGATCCAGATGGGTTTCGACCCGAATCTGATTCCCTTCGGCCAAGGCCAATTGCCCGACTTTGCCAGAGGTTTCTATAAGGAGCCAATGCATCGGTTGATTCAGTCCCTGGTTGGCAGCGCGGCCGCCGCGCTTGACATGGAGGATTGATGTTGGTCCGCAACTAAAAAGCGGCTCATGACTTCATCGGCCACCAGTTTGCCTTCCAAAGTCAGGCCAATGGCCATCTCATCGTCCCATAACCAATCATTGGCTCTTCCCCAATGAATCGCCGCGCTGGCCAGGTCATCGATGGCCAATCCGGTCGTTGAGAGAAAATCGCGTCTCACGATGCCCTCCGCGCGGCGCAGGTTCAGCATGGCCGTTTCTCTGGCACGCTCTTCCGGCAACAGTTGCTCTTGATGCTGAACCACCGATTGTCCTTGCGCCAGCCGGTCCAAATAGGTGTGTAGACTGCGGGTGTTCGTCGATCGGCAGCCCTGCAGATAGCGAGCCGCCCCCAGGCCAAATCCATAATGGGGACGGTTGGCCCAATAGGTTTGATTGTGCCTGCAAGCGCATCCTGGCACGGCGAAATTGGCGATTTCATATTGCTCCAACCCATGCTCTGGCAGCCAGGTCATGGCCAAGCGATACAGGGCCGCCTCTTCGCTCTCAGCCAGTGGAGCGACCTTGCCTTGGTGCATGGCCTTCCAAAGCCCCGTCCCCTTTTCATAGGTTAAGCCATACACCGAAACATGGGTCAAGCCTAAGCGATGAGCCCAAGCCAAATCGGATTGCCATTCTTCCAGCGACTGTTCGGGGATGCCAAAGATCAGATCAATGGCCGTTTGTTGGAAATAAGGCCGAACCCGATCCAGAACTTTCAGGACATCCTCCCTCGTATGCTGCCGCTCTAAAAGCTTCAGCAAGTGGTTCTCAAAGGATTGCACGCCCAGACTAAGACGATTGACGCCGTTGTGGGCGAGCACTTTGATCTTGTCAAGCGTGAGACCATCCGGGTTCGCTTCGACGGACCATTCGAACCCCTCGCTCAACGTGAAATGGCGCCGGATCATTTGCAGCAGGCGTTCGAGCTGCGCTGGGGATAATTGGGTCGGCGTGCCCCCGCCGATAAAAAGCGTCTCGATGGGAGAAGAAGACGGATGGTCGACTAAAACCAAGCGGATTTCAGCCTCCAAGGCATCGAGGTAAGCATCGGCCAAGTGGTCTTTCCCTGACACAACGGCGAAATCGCAGTAGTGGCAATGATGGACGCAAAACGGGATGTGCAGATACAGCGACGCAGGATTTGCCACGAAAGCCGCCTGGCTTTGCTTGACTTCAATGGCTTGGGGCGTTAATTTGCTCTGCATGGAATGCGTTCACCCTGACTGAACCTGGAGTCGGGAGTGGATGAGGTTGTTATTCTATCCGTCATCGCCCGAGACCATCGATGTTAAAGAAACAACTCTTTGCCGTCAAATCACTCAAAGTCCTCCTTGAAGAAGCAGCCGGTGACAATCGATTAAAACGAGCCTTGGGCCCGGTGGCCTTGACGTCGCTCGGCGTGGGGGCCGTGATCGGGGCGGGCATTTTCGTGGCCACGGGTGAAGCCGCCAACACCACGGCCGGCCCCGCCCTCATGGTCTCCTACATGGTCGCCGGGATGGCCTGCATTTTTGCAGCGCTGTGCTACGCGGAGTTTGCCTCGATGGCGCCCGTGGCGGGCAGCGCGTACACGTACGCCTACTGCACCATGGGCGAGCTGTGTGCCTGGATCATCGGCTGGGACTTGGTGCTCGAATACGCGGTGGGCGCGGCCACCGTCGCCAATGGATGGTCCAGTTACTTCCAAGCGGTCCTGGGCAAGTTCGGCTTGCAAGTCACGGAAAAGCTGAGCAAGGCCCCCATCATCTTCGATGAAAAAACACATCATTTCATTTTCACAGGTGCGTATGTCAACCTGCCGGCCGTTATCGTGACCTTCATCATCACGGCCGTGCTGGTGAAAGGCATCTCGGAAAGTGCTGGGTTCAACTCCCTGATGGTGTTCATCAAGGTGGCCGCAGTGCTCTTCGTCATCCTCGTGGGCGCCTACTACATCAATCCCGCCAATTATGAACCCTTCGCGCCGTATGGTTGGGGCGGTTTGAGCTTTTTTGGCCAATGGACGCTTGGCGAATCCCATGGCGGCAAGCCCGTGGGCATGCTCGCGGGGGCGGCCCTTATCTTTTTCTCCTATATCGGGTTCGATTCCATTTCCACTCATGCCGAGGAAGCGAAGAATCCCCAGCGCGACGTGCCCATCGGCATCATCGCCTCGCTCGTGATCTGCACGATCCTTTACGTGGCAGTGGTCGCCGTCATCACCGGCATGGTGAAATACAATCAAATCGACCGCGGGGCCGGCGTTTCCGCGGCCTTCAAACAGGTTGGCATGCCCTGGGCGGAGTTTGTGATTGCAGCGGCCGCCATTGCCGGAATCACCTCCGTGTTGCTGGTCATGATGCTTTCGGGACCGCGCGTCTTTTTAGCCATGGCGCGGGATGGCTTGGTGCCCAAGGCCTTCTTCTCGGAGGTGCATCCGATCTTCAAAACGCCTTGGAAAAGCACCATCGCCATTGGCATCTTTGTTTCGGTGTTGACGGGCTTGCTGCCCATCGGGGCCCTCTTGGAACTCACCAATATCGGCACGCTATTCGCCTTCGTGGTGGTCTGCGGTTCGGTGCTCATTATGCGTAAGACCAATCCCGGTGCACACCGGCCGTTCCGCTGCCCGCTGGTGCCGATTGTTCCTTTGGCGGGCATGTTGACCTGCATGATGCTGATGATGTCCCTGCCCGTAGGCAACTGGCTCCGTTTGATCTTCTGGTTGCTTTTGGGGTTATTGGTCTATTTCATCTACGGCCGGCGGCATAGTCTTTTAGGCAAGGAATTGCGGGGCGAAGCGGTGGTTCGCGACATCCCGCCCCCGCCGCCCCCAGGACACTAAAGAACGTCAAGGCCCCTCGGCGACGGCAACCGGGGGGCCTTTTTTACCCATTTCCGAAGGAAAGAGCGGCGGCTTTCATGGCGTCACAACCTTCCGGTTCTTCCCACGGCTTTCAGCAGCGCTTGGGCCTCTTTGACGGCACCATGCTGGTCGCCGGGACGATGATAGGCTCCGGCATTTTCATCACCTCGCAAGACATCGCCAACGACGTTGGTGCGGCGGGTTGGCTCATGGTCGTGTGGGCCTTGTCCGGCGTGATGACGCTTCTCGGCGCCATGAGCTACGCGGAATTGGCGGGCATGATGCCCCATGCCGGCGGCCAATACGTCTATCTCAAGGAATCCTATTCGCCGCTCTGGGGCTTCCTTTACGGCTGGACCTGTTTCCTCGTGATCCAAACCGGTTCCATCGCCGCCGTGGCCGTGGCCTTTGCCAAGTTTCTTGGGGTGCTGGTGCCGATGATTGGCACGCAAGTCCAATTGGAAGTGCTGCAGCCGGCCAGGGACGTAGCGGCCTTATTCCCCAGTCTCGCCGACCTGGGCACCGATGCCCTCCATCAAAAAGCCATCATCGTCTTCGCCGCCACGAACGTGAACTGGCAATTTTCCCTGCCCTTTATGGCCGAGCCGTTTTTCGAAATGAAGCACTTCGTGGTAACGGCCGGGCAGATCGTGGCGGTCGGGGTCATCGTTTTCCTCACCTGGCTCAATTGCCGCGGGGTGCAGGAAGGCAAGATCGTGCAAAACGTCATGGGCGTGACGAAAACCTTGGCCCTCATCGGCCTGATCCTCGTCGGCCTTTTCGTGGTCGCCAGCGCCGCCGCGCGCACCGCCAATTACGGCGACCTCTGGGGCGGCCTCATGGGCACGGAATCCACCCTCAAAATGCAGAAATCCTTGCCGGCGTTCAATCTCACCGTGATCGGCCTGATGGTCGTCGGCGGCGCGATGGTCGGTTCCCTGTTCTCCATGGATGCATGGAACAACATCACCTTCACAGCCGGCGAGTTCAAAAACCCCAAGCGCAACCTCCCTTTGAGCCTCTTTTTCGGCACCAGCATGGTCATCGTCCTTTACCTCGCCGCCAATTACGCCTTTATCGAATCGCTCCCCGTGCAAGGCGATCCCTCCAAAGCCTTGGAAAAGGAACGGCTGGCCGACGCGGAATATCTAAAGGCGGAAGAATACGCCAAGGCCAACAACGCCGCGGCCGCCCAGGAGGCCCTGAAAAAAGCCGACCAGGCGGCCAGTGAAGCCGCCTATCATCGCGGCATCAACGGGGCCAAGGACGGACGCGTCGGCACGGCGATCCTGGAACTCCTTTCGCCCCGCTATGGAGCCTATGCCATGGCCATCGCCATCATGATCTCCACTTTCGGATGCGTAAATGGCATGATTCTCATGGGCGCCAGGCTCTATTACGTCATGGCGGTCGACAACCTCTTTTTCCGGGCCGTGGGTCGGCTGAATCGGCGCGGCGTGCCCGCCGTTGGCCTGATCTTTCAAAGCGCCTGGTCCATCCTGCTGGTGTTCTCGGGCACGTACAATGAACTGCTCGATTACGTCATCTTCGCCGTCCTGGTCTTTTACGTGCTGACGGTGATCGGCTTGTTCATCTTGCGGCGCACTCAGCCGCAAGCGGAACGGCCCTATCGAGCGTTTGGCTATCCCGTCTTGCCCGCGTTTTACGTCAGCATGTGCGCCTTGGTGATGGTGAACCTGCTGATCGTCAAACCCAAATTCACCTGGCCGGGGCTGATCATCGTCCTGAGCGGCATCCCGATCTATTTCCTTTGGCGGTTGCTGCAGCGGAAATAGCGGCGAGCGTCCAGGCGGCATGCGGCTATGGCCCAACCGGGAAGGACGACGCCCGTGCCGCCAAAAAGACGGCCTTTCTTGCTCCGTTTTTCGTTGAACTTATAATGACGACGGCGCGTCTGGCTCACAGACGCGGTCCGTTTTTTTTGGGAAAGGATGATCATGGCTGAATATCAGCGAAGCCATACTTGCGGCGAGTTACGCGCCCAGCACGTGGGTCAATCAGTCACCTTATGCGGCTGGGTGGACGTGCGCCGAGACCACGGCGGCTTGGTGTTCATCGACTTGCGCGACCGGTATGGGGTGACCCAAGTGAAATTTGTCCCCGCGCTGGGGCGCGAGATGTTTGAGACGGCCACGAAGTTGGGGCGCGAGTTTGTCATCGCCGTTCGCGGCCAAGTCGAGGCCCGCCCCGAAGGCAACCGCAATCCCAAACTGCCGACCGGCGCGGTGGAAGTCGTCGCAGCCCGCGTGCATTTGCTCAACGAGTCCGCCTTGCCCCCCTTTGAAATCAACAACGTGGCCGAGGAGACCGCAAGCGAAGACCTGCGGCTCAAGTATCGGTATCTTGACCTGCGCCGGCCCGCCATGCAGCAGACGCTGATTCTGCGCCACCGCCTCAACAAAATCATCCACCGCTATTTCGACCGGCTCGGTTTCATCGAAATCGAAACCCCGATGCTCGGCAAGAGCACGCCCGAAGGCGCCAGGGATTATCTGGTGCCGAGCCGCGTGCATCACGGCATGTGGTACGCACTGCCGCAGTCGCCGCAATTGTACAAACAAATCATGATGGTGGCGGGTTACGACAAATATTACCAAATCGCCCGCTGTTTGCGGGACGAGGACCTTCGTGCCAACCGGCAGCCGGAATTCACGCAACTCGACATGGAAATGTCCTTCGTCGATTGCGAAGACGTGTTTCAAGTCATCGAGGGGTTGACCCAGGAAGTCTTTGGCGAGTTGATCGGCGTCAATGTCCCGATGCCGTTTCCGCGGTTGACTTACGCAGAAGCGATGCTGAAATACGGCAGCGACAAGCCCGACTTGCGTTTTGGCCTGGAGATCGTGGAACTCTCCGAATGGGCCGCCCGCACCGAGTTCAAGGTCTTTCGTTCCATTTTGGACGCCAAGGGATGCGTGCGCGGCTTGTGCGCCACCGGAGCGGCGGAACAGTTCTCCCGCAAGGGCATCGACCAACTGGAAGAGGTGGCCAAGCGGTACGGCGCGAAGGGGCTGGCTTGGGCCAAGGTGGAAGCGGCTAAACTCAATTCCCCCATCGAAAAGTTTATTCCCCCCGAGGTTCAGTCCGCCCTGCGGGAGCGGATGGGGGCCAAGGCCGGCGATTTGCTTCTCTTCGTGGCCGATCAAGAGGAGACGGTGTGCGCCGCGCTGGGCGCGGTGCGTTCGCACCTGGGCGCCCACTTGAAGCTCTTTGGTCCGCGCTCCTTCCACTTTGCCTGGGTCATCGATTTCCCCCTGCTCATGTGGGACGCGGAGGAAAACCGCTGGGTGGCCAATCACCATCCTTTCACCAGCCCGATGGATGAGGACATTCCGCTGCTCACGTCGCAGCCGGAGAAGGCCCGGGCCAAGGCGTATGACATGGTGATCAATGGGGATGAATGCGGCGGCGGCAGCATTCGAATCCACCGGCCCGACGTGCAACAGCAAATCTTCCATTTACTGGGCATCCCCGCCGAATCCGCCATGAAGCGTTTTGGCTTTCTGTTGGAAGCCCTCAAGTACGGAGCGCCTCCTCATGGAGGGATCGCACTGGGGTTGGATCGCTGGATCATGATGCTGGCGGGGCTGAACAACATCCGCGATTGCATTGCGTTTCCCAAGACGCAAAAGGCGATGGACCTCATGACCGGGGCCCCATCACCCGTGGATGCGAAGCAACTCAAGGAACTGGGCTTGCCAACACAACCCGCGCCAACCGAGGGCTGACCCCAAGGAACCAAGGGTCGGCTCTTTCTGAATGATCGATCTAACGTCGGTCGTCTTTCTTGCCATCCGCCGGAGTTGGCGCGGCGCCTTTTTGCATTTGCCGCGCAAACTCCAGATATTTGGCCAAAGGCTCCATGCCCATTTCCTTGCGGCGTTCATCGACACGCTCGGGATCTTCCATTTTCTGGGGCACGAGTTCGCCAGCGACAGTATGCAGTTGCGTGCCATATCGTTGCGGCTTGCCCTCGCCGATGAGCACGCGATCCGTGAGATAGGCGAAGTTGCTTTTCGACACTTCCCCCTGATCGAGCAGGAGTTTCATCAACTCCAGGCAGTGAGATTGGAAGGCCCGATCGTGATCGGCGTGTTGCACCAGCAGCCAGGCGTTTTGTGCTCCATCCGCGCCCACCATGGACCTGGTCGGCCAGCCATGCTGTTTGACGATTTCCTTCATCCGCTGCGTATGCTTGCGGTCGATCGCGCGTAGTTCCTTGAGGATCGCGGTCATCTCCTCGGACGAAGCAGGGCTTTGGCGCATCATCTCGATCATCTTGAACCTGGCTTTTTGATCTTCCTTGACCATGTCGCCCAGTTCCTGCCGCAGTTCAGGCTTGCTGATCGGCGCGGGTTCATCCTGCTTGGAAGCTTCCTTGGGTGGCGGGCTGCCTGGCATGATCCAAATCAACAACAACAGCACCCCGCCTGCAAATCCATTCAGCATTGCGCGTATCCTTTTCCTCAGTTCACAAGAAAATTGGCGGCCGGGCGGAGCGCTGCGTTTTACGGCCGGCCAAAATGCTGGGCCTTGACCCTTTCCAGGTACTCGCTCATCGGCGGCATGCCCAGTTCGGCCCGGCGTTTCTCCAGGTTGGCCGGGTCCTGCACGGGCAGGGGTTCGACTTTTTGTCCGCTGATTTTGACCTGGGTGCCATAAATTTGCCGCTTATTATCCAACACCAGAATGCGATCCGTCAGATAAGCCCAATCGGTCTTATTGGCTTCTCCCTTGTCCACTGCTTCCTTCAAAAGGGCCAGGCACCGTTTTTGGAAGGCTCGATCCTTGTCGGCGAAATTGATCAGGAACCAGGCGGCCGCGGCGCCATCGTAATCTGCCTTGGCAATGGACGGCCAGCCATGCTTGGCCACGATCTGCTTGAGTTTGGCGGTGTTCTTTTTCTCAACCTCCGCCATGATGCCCAACTCCGCCTTGTCGGCCGGGGTGAGGGGTTCGCCGCGCTGCAAATTTCTCTGCTTATACCATTCCATGTACCGAGCGCGGGCCTTTTGATCTTCTTCCAGCATGGCCAGCAACTCTTGGCGCAGTTCCTGGTCGACGTTGGAGGTGTCCACCTCCATTTTCGGGGGCCGATTTCCCTTGCCAGCTCCATCCAGCATCGACGGCGGCGAACAAACCATGAGCAGGCCAAGCAGCCATGCTCCAAAAACCGGGTAAAGCATGGTAAGCCCCTTTTGTCGAAGTTGAGCCTCATGGTGCTGGGCGAAGCATCACCCATTATAAGTGCTTTTGGAACCGTGCGGAAGCCAGTGTCAAAATCACAATAGCCATCGACCACAAGACCAGGCTATGCGATCCCAATTCCGCCCAACTGGCGCCTCTCAAGATCACACCACGGGAAGCATCGATCATCCAGGTGGTTGGGACGATTTGCGCCACATACCAGAAAAAGATGGGCATCGAATCCAAGGGAAAGACGTAGCCGGACAGGAAAATCGATGGGATGACCGTGCCAATGGCGATCTGCTGCGCCGCGTCGCGGGTATTCGTCTGCGTGGAAATCCACAGGCCAATCCCCAGCATCGTCAGCAGGAAAGGCATGAAGATCGCCAGGAGCGTCAAATAGAAGCCGTGGATCGGCACCTGAAAGACGATGCGCATAAGGATCGTGACGATGATAAACTCGACCGTGGTCACGACCATGTAGGGAATGAGTTTGCCGATGATCAACTCGCCGGACCTGACTGGCGTCATGAAGAGCTGTTCGATCGTGCCATTTTCCTTTTCCCGCACGATAGCGGTCGCGGACAGCGTCACGGCCATCATCTGACAGACGACGACCATCAGCCCCGGAATGAAAAAGTTGGCGCTGCGGGTGTCCGGATTGAAAAGGACTTGCGGCCGCGAATCGACCGGCATGGGGCGGTCTTGGAGCAAATGCTCCAGGGAGGCGCGGAGTGCCACGGCATTGCTCACGTTCACGGCCGTGCCGGCGATGCTCGATTCCGATCCATCCACCAGGATCAACACTTGCGCCGTGTTGCCCGAGAGGATTTGCCGCGAGTAATCCTCGGGGATCTTGATGCCGATCCGCGCCTGGCCCGAGACGATGGCGCTTTTCAGCTCCTCGTCGCTGAAGACTTCTTCCTTCAGGAGGAAGATATCGGTGTTCTTGAACTGATCGAGCAAGCGCCGGCTCTCTTGCGTCCGGGCCAGGTCGAAGACCACCGTGCGAATGCGGCGGACGTTGGTATCGATCGCAAACCCTAAGAGGAACATCTCCACGATGGGGATGAAAATGGTGAAGAAGAGCATGGCGGGATCGCGAAGCACGTGGAACAGTTCCTTCCGGGCCACGGCGTAGAGGCGCTGGGCCGACCCGAGCCAGCCGCTTTGCCGCATGAGCATCTGGCTCGAGGAACGGAAGGCCTCGAAGCTGTCGCCTGCATGGTCCGCTGCGCTCATGCTCCTCCTCCTTGGGGCGAGGTGGCCAATTGCAGTTTGCGATCTTGGGCCTTGGACAGCGAAACGAAGACGTCCTCCAGCGTGGGTTCCGTCTCGATAACGGTCAAGCGGGGGTCGTCCAGTCCCAGGTCGCGGAGCGAAGCCTGGGCGTCGACCAGCGCATGAATGGACAACCCGAAAAGCGTCGCTTCATGCACGCCCGGGCGCTCCTTCATCTGGGTGAAAAGCGAGGCCGACTCGATCCCTGAAATTTCCAGCCAGCGGCTGCCCGGCGGCGTCACGCCTTCCATCTGCTTCAGTTCATGCGGCGTGCCCAGGGCGAGCATCTCGCCGAGATAAATGTAGCCCACTCTGGCACAACGCTCCGCTTCGTCCATGTAATGCGTGGTGACGAAGAGCGTAATGCCTTCCGCGGCCAGGCGGAACAGGAGGTCCCACAGATCGCGCCGCGCCACGGGATCCACGCCCGCTGTCGGCTCGTCGAGAAACACCAAGCGGGGGCTGTGAATCAACGCACACACCATCGCCAGCCGCTGCTTCCACCCTCCCGACAACTTGCCCGCCTGGCGATCGAGATATGGTTCCAATCCGGTCAATTGAATCAGCTCATGCTTGCGCTGCTGGGCCAAGGCCGGCGGCAACCCATAAATCCCCGCATAGAAATCCATGTTCTCCCGCGCGGTCAGGTCCTGATAGAGAGAAAACTTCTGCGACATGTAGCCGATGCGGCCGCGGATGCGTTCGGCGTCGGTGCGCACGTCTCGGCCAAAGACAAAGGCTTCTCCCTCGGCAAAGGAAATCAGCCCGCATAAGGCCCGAATGAGCGTCGTCTTGCCAGAGCCATTCGGACCGAGCAGGCCGAACACTTCCCCCGGCCCCACGGTTAGACTCACGCGATCGACCGCGGTGAAACTGCCGAAGCGGACGCTCGCTTGGCGAATGTCGATGACCACGCCGCTTCCCGAAGGGGACGGTGCGTTGCGCGTTGACGGGGTTGGCGTGAGGGTCATCGCTGGGGGCTTTCCGGATCAGCAAATCGAAGCACGCATCCAGCCCTTTATGGTTCGAAGGATAAAACCACGTTGGCCGCCATGCCGGGCTTGAAGATGGCCACCGCCTCTGGCTCGGTCAGCGTGACCTTGACGAAAAAGACCTGGTTCTTGCGCTCCTCGGGGCTTTGAACGTTTCTCGGCAAGAATTCGGCGATGGAAGCGATATGGGTGACGCTGCCCTTGAACGTTCGGCCAGGATGGCTGTCGATGGTCACCACGGCTTCTTGATTCTTCTTGACCTTGCCGAGCTTGGTTTCAGGGACGAAGACCTTGATCCAAACATCTTCTGTCTTGAGGATTCTCACGACCGGTTGATTCGGCGCTACCAAATCGCCCGCGCGGACGGCCACGACTTCCACATAGGCCACGGCAGGCGACCGCACAACGGCCTCTTCGCAGTCCGCTTCGATCTGCTGCAGTCGGCCGCGCGCTTCCTCCACCTGGGCCAGGGCCAGGTCAATATCCTCTTGTCGGGTGCCCTTTTTCAGCAGTAGATATTGTGCCTCCAGCTTATCCGCCTCCGATTGTGCTTCGAGGATATCTTCTTCTCGGCTGCCCGTGCGGTACATGTCCCAGCGAGCGTAGGCGGCATTGCGGCGGCTCTCCGAGCGGCTCAGTTCCGCCCGTGCCGCGTCCAGTTCCTTCTTCGTGACCGGCACCCCCGCTTGCCGAGCCGCCAGAAGCACTCGTTCCATCTCCTCCCGGGCCAGTTTCACGTCCGCTTCGGCACTTTCCAATTCGCTCTGAGCCTGTTTGATCTCCTCATCCCGCCAGCCGCGCTTTGTGCGTTTTAATCGAGCCTGGGCCGCTTCCCATGCCGCCTTGGCCGCAAGAATCTCCTCCTCGCGCGGTCCACTTTTGGCCTTATCCAGTTGTGCCTGGGCTGCCTGAAGACGTGCCTCGGCTTGCTTGCGCTGCGCCAACAGTTCGGGAATGGCGATGCGAACGAGGACTTGCCCGGGCTGCACCGTTTGCCCTTCGAACACCTCCACGGCTTCCACCCGGCCGCCGATTTTGGATCCGAGCCTGATCTCTTGCGACTCAACGAACCCGGAGAGGTAAAGTTTGTCCTGGCCGTTGTAGGTGAAATGGAGATAAGCCCAGCCACCGCCCGCCAAGGCTGCCAAGATCAGACTAACAAAGAGGATTCGACGCATGGAGCAACCTTGAAGCAAAGGACGCGGACAGATCAAGCTTCTCTTTTATCATAGCAAATTAGCCTGCGAAAATTGGGCTGAGTTAGCATTCGAAGAGCGAAAGGGAAGCATCAGGAGTCAGAAATTCTCTTTGGAACCGTTTGGCTTTGAAAGCTGCTCCGAACGCGGGGCAAGTCCTGCTGAAAGAGTGGCTCTACCGCTCACGGCAGGGGTACAATAGCATGCTTGACCGAACCGTGAACGAAAGCATGATGAGCAGGCGCTGAAGGATGCCTATGACTTCGCATTCCCCCTCCTGGCCCTGGTGGATCAAGCTCCTTTGGCAACTGGTTGCCCTGTTCATCTTTTATTCATGGGGGCACAACTTCGTCCAGATCATGTGCATAGATCATGAGCAAATGGACTTCGTCCAAGAATGGGTAGCCGCTCGCAATTGGCTCACCGGTTCGCCTGTTTACGAAGAACATGCAACGTGTCTGCCAAAACATCTGCCCATTTTCGATCAGGGATTAAAACGCGAAGAAATGCGCGTCCAATACAACGCCCATCCGCCAACTTCGGTTTTGCTCGGCTTGCCTCTCGGACTCATGGACTATCGCTGGGCGTTGTTGACCTGGAACATCTTCTCCCTAGGCCTCATCTTGCTCGCTCTGTTGCTCTGCTGCCGCGGGCTTGAACTTGATGTGCCTGCCTGGCTTTGGTTGCCCTGCTTGGCTCTGCTCATTATCTACAATCCGCTCCGGCAGCAAATCGCACAAGGGCAGCTCAACGGCGTCCTGTTGCTGCTGATCACCTTCGCCTGGCTGGCCAGCCGATCGCACCGCGCTTGCTGGACTGGCGTTTGGCTTGGCCTGGCAACGGTGATCAAGTTAACGCCAGGATTCTTGTTCCTTTACTTTGTGTTGCGAGGGCAATGGTGGAGCGTCGCTGCGGGACTGGCCATGATCGTGACGGCGACGCTCCTGACGATTCTGGTGTTGGGAGTCGAAGCGTATCAGGACTATCTTCAGAACGTGCTTCCGAGCTTAAACACTTTTCGGACGGACAAAGCGAATGCATCGGCGTGGGGATTCTGGAAAAGGCTTTTCATCGGCAGCCCCGCGGAGGGTATTTTGCCTTGGATGGCAAAGCCAGGGATCGCCTGGCTGGGTGTGCTTCTCACCGCTGGCTGCGTGATCGGGGCCATCGCCAGCAGGACGTCTCCGCAGCAAACCCCCGCGCAGGCGGATGCATCGTTTGCCATGACGGTGACGGGAATGGTGCTCCTTTCTCCGATTTCCTGGGATCATTCCCTGATCCTGCTCTCCCTGCCCCTGCTTTGGCTTATGAAACAAATGCGCCAGGACCATGGGATCAACCGCCTGTCGGTGTTTCTCATTGTGTTCCTGTTTTTCATCAATCACAAAGCCCTGCGGGTGCTGCATGAAGCGGATGGCGTTTGGCCCATGATGATGGGTCCGCAGTTCAGCATCGGCGTCCTGAGTGTGCCGTTCTACGCGGTCCTGCTGATGTTCGTGCTGCAGTTTCAACGAAGCGGCCAAACAGCGGCAGTTCAAGCAGTGCGGCCGCGGCCAGGTTAAGCCCGCAAGGCGGATGCGAGAAGGGGCCAATGGTTCGTGCTGTGTGCTCAGGCGGCGGCTATTTGGCCGGTTGAAAGAGGTTCACGGGAATCTTTTCCGTGGCCGAGGGGAAGGGAATCCCGAGTGCCTGAGCCAGAATCACCGATGCCGCCAGAGGCGTGGTCGGGTCGGAGCGGATTTGGGCTTGGAAGTTGCCGCCGAGCAGCATCAGGGGAACGTGCGTGTCGTAAGGATGGGGCGAGCCATGGGTGGTCCCCGTCAACCTGGAGCTTGCGAAAAAGTAAGGCTGACAGACCACCATGACGTCGCCGCTGCGTTCCGGGTGAAAGGACTCCAGCACCTTGGCGAAGTAAGGATCGCCAAGCGGGGCGTCGCCATCCTTCATCTCCGCGGCCGTATAGGTGGCGACGACGTGTGGCTGCGATTTGAGGAAGTTGGCTAGTTCAGATTGCACTTTCACCTGATCCAGCCCGCTTGACTGGATCAAGCGATGATGAAGGTAGAAATCATAATTTTCCACGCTCTCGATCCAGCGGCTCTTCTCCGTGCCGCCAAAGACTTGCCGCAGATGGACCTCGGCGGCTTTACGGATTTCCGAAAGGGAGATGCGACCGGCTTCGCCCTGTCCCTGGCGGCGGGCCATCTCGGGCAGCGGGCACACGCCATGGTCCGAGGTGAGGGCGAGGACATAATTCCCCCGGCCGACGTGTTCGTCCAGGAAGCGGAACAGATCGGCGAGCAGCAGGTCGGTGCGGAGCGTGACGTCGAGCACTTCCTGGGAATCCGGTCCCCAGCAATGACCGATGGGATCGTTGGCGGAAAAGCTGATGGCGAGGAAATCCGGATCGCTCCGCCGTCCCAATTGTTCCTCAAGGATCGCCTTCTTGGCTAATTCGAGCAGTAATTCATTGGCGAAGGGGGAGTTGTAGAGCGCGGCATAGTATGCCTTTCCGGGCTTGGGCAGTTCGCCGGTCATGGGATGCGGGAAGGTCCGGCCCTGGCCGTAACCTGTCGCTTCCTCGGCCACCTCATCAGGTCCGCTGTGGCGCACATAGTCGACGTCGTCGCGGAGTCTCGTCCAATCCTTGCCGAACCAAAAGTCGACACGCCGACTGTCGTTGAGGGCTTTCACCCAGGGGTGAAGCTCTTCGCGGTAGAACGTGGAGGTGATGAAATCCCCCTCGGCTTCATCAAACCAATAGACGGCGTCCGCCTTTTGTCCACCCGCCAGGATGGCACCGCGATCCTTCATGGAAAAGGCGGCCACTCTGCCCCGGCCTTGGGTGTGCCGTTTCAGTTCATCGGCCAAGGTGGGTGCGAGCAGCCTTTCGGGGCTGCCATAACCTCGGCTTTTCTTCGCTCCTTCGCGGCTAAGCGGCACGCGCATCGGCCGCTCCGTCGACGCACAATAGACGGACTTGGCCTGGGCGCGGTCGTACCATTCATTGCCGATGACGCCATGGACCCGCGGCGGGCAGCCCGTGGCCACGCTGGCATGCCCCGCGCCGGTGACCGTGTTGGCGTAAGGGTAATGGCACTGCGTGAACATCACGCCCTCGCGGCGGATGCGATTGAACCCATCGGGGCCAAACAACTCGCGCCAACGATCGGGATAGTCGCCGCGAAGCTGATCGATGACGATGAGCACGGCCAGCTTCGGTGAAGCGGAAGGTTCCTTGCCGCCGTCCGCCTGAACGGGCGGTTCGGGCCAGATCCAGGTTCCCAGGGCCAGGAAACAGCCGACCACAAAGAATCCCGCCCATCGCCCCATCGCGGCCCTGGCATGCATGTCATGAATCCTCAAACGCTGTGTGTCACGAACCGGGTTGAACCAACATCAAGTGAACGGCAAGTCCCAGGAATGCGGAGTAGATCGATGCTCATGGTTGATTCTATTTCGGTAGGGCAAGCTGGCTTGCTGTTGCCCCAAGCTTCTCTTATTATTCACATACCCGCTCCAAAAGCGAGCGGTCCTTGTCAATCTGTATCGACGGCATGGACCGAATCAGCCCTCGTGGCCAAGAAACCCATCGGCCCGATTCGCTCCGTTGGCGCAAGTGCCCATTCTCCCCGTCGTTCATGGATGAGTTGGCCCAAGAAGGCGTTTTCTCCGAAAGTGAAGGATCCTGCCATGTCACGTTTCCATTGGATTATGGTGCTGCTGAGTGGGTTATCCCTTTGGGCCGCAGGTTGCGAAAAGTCCAAGCCCGCCCCAACGACCGCTCCCCAAGGCACGACCGCGACCACCGCCGAGGCCGCCGCCCCCCAGGATGCTTCACATGACAACGCCCTGCATCAGACCGACTTTGGCCCCATGGCCGGTCTGGGCTACATGTATTCGTCCCAGGAAGCGGAATACCACCAGGCGATGCTCTCCGGCCTCGCTGCCATGGCCGAACGCAAATATCCTGAGGCCCTGGCCGAGTTCGAGAAAGCGAAAAAGGCCCAGGACACCGACAGCGTCCGGCTGCAGATCGACAAGGTGCGGGTGCTCATCGCCCAGCAGACCACTTTGCAAACCACGCTTCAGGACATCGAGGCAATCCTACACCAGGGCCGAGCCGAAGAGGCCTCCAAGCTGGCTACCCAGGCCCTCGCGCAATTTGGCACCGTGGACGATACAGGCCGGCTCATGGTCCTCAAACGGCAGGCCGACGCCATGTGGGCCAGCCAGGCCGACCAACAGCAGCGCAAACAGCGACTCCGGGCGGAAATCGAACAAGCGCGCAAGGAGGACAACCTGCGGGCGCTGCTCCTGGCCTACGAACAATGGTTGACCCTGGAGGATGATGCCGAAACACGCCGCAAGAGCGCGGAACTTCGCCAATCCCTCACCACTTACGACGACCTGCGGCAGCGGGCCGCCGAATTGAGAAAAGACCCGCAACAATGGGAGCAAGCCTTGGCCCTGCTGCAGGAAGCGGCCAAGGCCTGGAACACCCCGCTCGTTCGGGATGAGATCGCCGATTGTCAATTGGCCATCCAGAGCCGCCGCGATCGGCTCAGCGTGGCCGACTTCGAAGTGCGCGGCGACGTGGGCTTCCCCATGGCCGGACCGACGCTGGCCGATGAACTCCTGCCCCATTTCAAAAGCCGCTTCGACCTGGTTGAACGCAGCCAACTGGCCAAGGTCATGGCGGAATTAAAGGTCGAACCCCACGGCCTGATTGATCAACAAGAGCAACGCTCCGAAGTGGGCCGAATGGCTCAAATCAAATATCTTGTCGTCGGCAGCTTGGCATCTCTAAACGGCCTGCTAACCGTCAACGCACGGTTGGTCGAAGCGTCGTCGGGCCTGATCGTTCAAACCGGTCGCGTCACCGCGCGCAACAGCCAGGAATTGATGCAACGGCTGCCTGAATTGGCCCAGCAACTGCTCATGACCGATGAGGAAAAGTTGGCCTATCAACAGCGGCTCCAGGCCGACGTGCCCCCGCCGGTGCCAGTCGAGGAAGCCTTGAAGGAACTACCGCCGCTTCAACCCCAGGCGCCGCCCCCTCCCCCCATCATCACCACCGCGGCTAAGCCGCCCGCGTTCGGCAACTTGCGGATCGATGATTTTCAGCGGCTTCCTCCGCCTCCGCCGCCCGGACAGGTCGTGCCGACCACGTCCCTGTCGGTGCCCCTGGCGCCATCGCTGCAACAGCGCCTGTTCGCCCTGCAGATCGAACTGGGTGAAAACCTGTTTCGCCGCGGCCACTATCAGGAAGCCATGTTCCATTTTGAACTGGCGCAACAGCTTGGCCCTACCCGCATGGACATCGAAGCGCGCATCGCGGCTTGCCGGCCCCATCTGCCGCCGCCGGTGGTCATCATTCAGCCGGTGCCGCGGCCGCCGATCTACCGCGAACGCATCGCCATTCTCAACTTCCTTATCGTCGGCGACCCTCGGGTCGTGCCGCCGGGGCTGAGCGGCTGGACCCCGGAGCGCCTGGCGCCTTATTTCAGCCCGCCTTTCGACGTCTTCGATCAAGGGCAATTGTTCTGGTACATGACCCGGCTGGGGCTGAACGTCTACGACGTGATGAACAATCACGCGGCCCGCCGCTGGTTGGCCCGCGCTTTGCGGGTGCGTTATTTCGTCTTCGGCGTAGTCCAACAGACCAACAGCTACACGGTCACCACCCACATGGTGGACGCGGAATTTGGCTATGAAGTCGGCCGGGGCAAGATTTTTGTCCGCAGTCAGTTCGAGCTGAAGCTGCGCTTGGCCGAACTGGCGCGTCTGACCCTGCTGGGGCCGACCGAACGCATCCGGCTGCAGCAAGAGGCCATTGCCCGGGAAGCCGCTCTTCTGGAAGCCCAACAAGCCATGAACGGCGGACAATGGGTCGTGGCCGTCGAACTTTTTGGCCGCTTGAAGAAACGCTATCCCTTCGACGTGCAAATCACCTTCATGAGCCAGCAAGCGGAGCAGCGTGCCTTGCAGGCTCAACTCGAACTGCAGCGGCGGCAGGAATGGGAGCGTCAGCAAGCGCTCCACGCCGAGCGAGCGCGCCGCCAGGCGGAGTTGGCCCTGGCCGCCGAAGCCGCGCGGCGGCAAGCCGCGGCCCAAGCCGCCATGGCCGAAGCGGAGCGGCAACGCTTGCTCCAGCAGCGGCAAGCCGCGTCGCAACAATTGCTCATCCAGGCGCGCGTGGCCCTGGGTCAGGCCAACTTCACCATCGCCATTCAGCAATTCGAGAGCGCCGCCGCCCTGCATCCCTCGGAGGCCATCCTGCTCGAACTGGCGCAGGCGCGCGCCCGGGACGAGGAACTCCGGCGGCAGCGAACCTTGCAGGAGATGGCCCGCCGCGATCAGGAGCTGCGCCGCCAGCGGGAACGCGAACTGGCCGATGCCCGGGCCCGCCATGAGGAGGAGCGCCGCCGCCGCGATCAGGCGGAGCGCGACCGCCTGCTGGAATTGCAAAACAACCAGCGCGCGGCTTATCAACGCTTGCTCGATGACTCCCAGTTGGCCATGGCCAAGGGCGAATGGGCCGCGGCCGTCAGCTTCCTGCAATCGGCCCGACAGCTTCAGCGCACCGACGAGGTCGAGCGGCTTCTCAACCAGGCGCTGATGGAGCAGGCGCGGGCCTCCGCCAAAGCTCAGGACGCGGCCAAGCTCGCTGAACTGGAGCGCAAGCTCGCCGAGGAAAAGGCCAAGCGCAAGGCCGCCGAGGAGTTGGCCAAGCAGAACGAACAGCTTTATCTGGCGGCGCTCGAGGCCGCCCGCAAGGCCGAGCAGGAACAGCAGCACGAACTGGCCCTGGCCAAATACGAGGAGGCCGGCCGCCTGTTCAAGACCGACCACGTCCTCACCGGCATGGAGCGCAACCGCAAGGCCCTTCAGACCCGGCAGCAGGAGCAAGCGGACAGGCAGCGCCGCGAGCAGCAGGAGCAGCGCCGCCGCGGCGAACTTACCCGGCTCAAGCAGCAAGCACAGCAAGCCGAGGCGCAAAAACAATTCGAGCAGGCCCTGCAAAGCTATGAGGAAGCCTTGAAATTGGCGCCCGGTGATGTGGAGCTATTGACCGGTCAGAGCCGAGCGCGCATTGCCCGCGATCAATCCCTGGTGGAGAAGCGGCTCCACGAAGCAGCCCGGCACAAGGAGGCGCGTGCCGCCGAATTGAACAAGCTCGCGCGGTCCAGCATCGCCGCCAAGCAGTTCGACGCCGCCGAAGCCTACATCGAGGAATTGAAGAAAACAGCACCCCAGGATCCAACGCATCCTCTATTAGTGTTGGAATTGGAAACCGCCCGCAAACGCCAGGAGGCCGAACTGGCCAAGGCCAAGGCTGACGAAAAGGCCAAGTCCGAAGCGGAACGGCGCCGGCAAACTCAGATAGCCGAGGAGGAGCGCCGCAAGCAAACCGAGCAGCTCAGCCGCTACCTCGCCCAAGCCGACCAGGCACTCCTGGAGGGGCAGTTCGAATTGGCCCAGACCTATATCCAAGAAGCCGCCAAACTGGCCCGGACCGACCCGCGCATCGGTCAAATGCAGCGCAAGTGGGAACAGGCCAAGCGCACCGCCGATCTGGCCAAGGCCAAGGCGGAAGCCGACGCCAAGACCAAGGCCGAGTCGCGGAAAAAGGAGCACGAGAAGCAGTATGAAGATTTGATGCGAGCCGGCCGCGAAGCGCTCAGTCAGAAGAACTATCAAGACGCCGTGAACAATTTCAAGGAAGCCTTGAAGCTGTTCCCGAACGATGGCGATGCGTCTCTGCTCTTAGGGATGGCCGAGAAATACCATCAAGCCGAAGTCGTCGCGACGGATCGGGAGAAGCGCGAAGCTGCTGAAAAGGCCAAGGCCGAAGCCGACGCCAAGGCCAAGGCCGACGCGGAAGAGAAGGCCCGGATCAAGGAGCGCGAGGAAGCGAAGGCCCGCGAGGAAGCCCGCGTCAAGCAGGAATTGCAGCAGCGGCGCTCGCAATCCCAGGCCCAATTACGGCTCGGCCGCACTGCCATGAACGAGGGCCGCTTCGAGGACGCCATGCGCGCTTTTCAGGAAGCCTTGCGGCTCGATCCCACCAACGAGGAAGCCACGACTCAATTGGCCTTGGCCCGGCAGCGCAACGAAGCGAGGAAAAAGGCCGAGGAAGAAGCCGCATCGAACCAACAACAAGATGCCGCCAAGAAACAAGCGGAGTTGCAAGCCGCCCTCAAGGCCGGCCAGGACGCCATGGCCGCGAAAAGGTACAACGATGCGATCAAGGCATTTGAACAGGTTTTGAAGATCGACCCGAACCACACGGAAGCCAAGTTCCGCCTGAACCTGGCGCGACAGTTGGCCAAGGAGCCGACCCGTCCAGTCGACACCAGCCCCGCGGGAAAGGATGATGCGGCCAAAAAGCAGGCCGAGTTCATGAGCCACATGCGGGCCGGGGCCGCCGCCTTTGCCGCCAAGAAGTACGAGGAAGCGGTCCAGCATTAC
>JAANMY010001499.1_pt1 | contig 26106 bp, 25 predicted proteins | sample 7279691 | NCBI WGS metagenome assembly JAANMY01 (sample SAMN14094543, study PRJNA606508) | bioreactor metagenome | isolation source: A lab-scale SPAN reactor treating ammonium-rich wastewater day 388 | place: Ireland: Galway | collected 2018-02-07
CAACAACGAGGAGTTCGAGGCGCGGCGCTACGACGAGCAGTTGCAGAAGTGGACCCGAGCCCAGGTCACCAACCAGTACTCGCTGTCGGCGCTCAACGTCGGCCAGGCGGCGATCATCGCGGTCGCGGTCACCGCGATGATGTGGCAGGCGGCCGACCGCGTCGCCAGCGGCGAGATGACGATCGGCGACATCGTGCTGGTCAACGCCTTCATGATCCAGCTTTACATCCCGCTCAACTTCCTCGGCGTGCTGTACCGCGAGATCCGCCAGTCGCTCACCGACATCGAGCGCATGTTCGGCCTGATGCACACCCATCGCGAGATCGCCGACGCGGCCGACGCCCATCCCCTGCCCGCCGGTCCGGCGAGCGTGCGCTTCGAGCACGTCAGCTTCGCCTACGACGCCAAGCGCCCGATCCTGTTCGACGTCGACTTCGAGATTCCCGCCGGCAGCACGGTGGCGGTGGTCGGCCACTCCGGCTCGGGCAAATCGACGCTCGCCCGCCTGCTCTACCGCTTCTACGACGTGCAGGGCGGCGCGTTGCGCATCAACGGCCACGACCTGCGCAGCCTCACCCAGGACAGCCTGCGCGCGGCGATCGGCATCGTCCCGCAGGACACGGTGCTGTTCAACGACACGCTGTACTACAACATCCAGTACGGCCGCCCCACGGCCAGCCGCGAGGAGGTCCAGGCCGCCGCACACGCTGCGCAGCTGGAGGACTTCATCCGCCAGTTGCCGGAAGGCTACGAGACCCGCGTCGGCGAGCGCGGGCTGAAGCTATCCGGCGGCGAAAAGCAGCGCGTCGCGATCGCGCGCGCGCTGCTGAAGAACCCGGCCATCCTGATCTTCGACGAAGCGACCTCGGCACTGGACTCGAAAACCGAGAAGGCCATCCAGGCGCAGATCGAGCGTGCCGCGCAGGGCCGCACCGCGCTGGTCATTGCCCACCGCCTATCGACGATCATGGATGCGGACGAGATCATCGTGCTCGACAAGGGCCGCATCGTGGAGCGCGGCCGCCACACGCCGCTGCTGGCGCAAGGTGGTGCCTACGCGCAGATGTGGCTGCTGCAACAGCAGGAAGAAGCTGCCGCCGGCGCAGAAGTCGTGCTCAAGGAGGGCGGCGCGAGCGCCACACCCGCAGGCGGCAAGGCGTAGACTGAACGGATATCCCGATCGAAGACGCCCGCATGGACGCCCACGGCAGCTTCCCGTTCCTGAAGGAAACCATCCTTTTCCTCGCGCTCAGCGGCGTCCTCATGCCACTGCTGTCGCGCCTGCGCATCAACGCAGTACTGGGCTTCCTGTCGGTCGGGGTGCTGCTCGGGCCCTACGGCCTCGCCTCGCTGGCCGGCACCTGGCCGGTGCTGTCATGGTTCACCTTCGCCCGCCCGGAGGACGTCGAGTTCCTCGCCGAGCTCGGCGTCATCTTCCTGATGTTCATGATCGGCCTGGAGATGTCAGTCGAGCGCCTGTGGTCGATGCGGCGGCTGGTGTTCGGGCTCGGCGGCCTGCAGGTGGCGCTGTCGGCAGCGGCGGTCGGCGGGCTGGCGCTGTGGTTCGGCAACAGCATCGAAGCCGCAGTCATCCTAGGCGTGGTGCTGGCCTTTTCGTCCACCGCGATCGTCATGCAGCTGCTGATCCAGCGTCGGGAACTGGGCACGCCGCTCGGCCAGTCGGCGTTCGCGATCCTGCTCTTCCAGGACCTCGCGGTGGTGCCGCTGCTGGTGCTGATCAGCATCCTCGGCGCCGCCGCGGGCGAAGGCAGCTTCGCCGCCCTGCTCGGCACCGCGCTGGTGAAGGGCGTGCTCACCGTAGTGCTGATCTACCTGGTCGGGCGCCGCGTGGTGCGCCCGCTGTTCCACCAGATCGCGGTCGACAAGCAGCCCGACACCTTCACCGCGCTCACGCTGCTGACCACGCTCGGGGTGGCCGCGCTGACCTGGGTGGCGGGGCTGTCGATGGCGCTGGGGGCACTGCTGGCCGGGCTGATCATCGCCGAGACCGAGTTCCGCCATGAGGTCGAGATCACCATCGAGCCCTTCAAGGGCCTGCTGATGGGCCTGTTCTTCATGTCGGTGGGCATGGGTATCGACCTGCGCGCGCTGCTCGCCGAACCGCTGTGGATTCCGCTCTCGGTCGTTGGCCTGCTGGCGATGAAGGCGGCGATCATCTTCGTGCTGCTGCGCGTGTTCGGGCTGTCGTGGGGGCGCTCGGCCGAAGGCGGGCTGCTGCTCGGCCAGGGCGGCGAATTCGCCTTCATCGTCATCGGCATGGCGCTCACCCTCGGCCTGCTCGAGCGCCAGGTGGGGCAGTTCATGCTGATCGTGGTCGGCGTGTCGATGCTGGCGGCACCGATCATCGCCCGCCTCGGACAAGGACTGGGCGACAGCATCGACCGCCGTGCCGCGCTGCCTGCCGCTGACGACACCGAACTCGGCGAGCTCGGCGGTCACGTCATCATCGCCGGCTACGGCCGGGTCGGGCAGATGGTGGGGCAGATGCTCGCCGAGCAGGGCGTGGCCTTCGTCGCCATCGAGAACGACGCCAAGCTCATCGCCCACCAGCGCAAGGCCGGCGTGCCGCTGGTGTTTGGCGATGCCAGCCGGCCCGAACTGCTGCGCAAGCTGCGCATCGACCGGGCGCGCGCGGTGGTGCTGACCATGGACCACACCGCGGCGGCGATCCATGCCGTGCAGGGCATTCGCCGGCTGATGCCGATGATGCGCATCATCGCCCGCGCCCGCGACGAGAAACATGCGCTGCTGTTGCGCGAGGCCGGCGCCTCGGTGGTGGTGCCGGAGACGCTGGAATCCAGCCTCAAGCTCACCGGCTGGGTGCTGGAGACGCTCGGCGTACCACCCGATGCCGCGATGCGCCTGCTCGAACAGGAGCGCGAACGCCGCATCGTCGCGCTGCGCGACACCAGCGCCCGCAGCGCCACCTGAACCTCACCCGCGACCGCCACCCCATACCCAACCTGGCTTCGAACCACTCCACACCATGCGCAAGCCCAGCATCGCCCTGATCGCCACCGGCGGCACGATCGCCGGCACCGCCGCCTCGGCGACCGACACCCGCGGCTACACCGCCGGCCAGCTCGGCGCCGACGCCCTGATCGCTGCCGTGCCGCAGCTCGGACACCTCGCCAGCTTGTCGGCGGAACAGCTCTTCAACATCGACAGCAAGGACATGACGCCCCAGCACTGGCTCGCGCTGGCGCGCCGCGTGCAGGCGCTGATGGATGACCCGGCGGTGGACGGCATCGTCATCACCCATGGCACCGACACGCTGGAAGAGACGGCTTACTTCCTGAATATCAGCATCGCCACGACCAAGCCGGTGGTGATGACCGCGGCAATGCGCCCGGCCAGCGCGCTATCGGCCGACGGCCCGCTCAACCTCTACCAGGCGGTCGAGCTCGCCTGCCGACCTGCGGCCGGGCGTGCCGGCGTGCTGGCCGTGCTGGGCGACCGCATCCTGCCCGCGGCGAGCCTGAGCAAGCGCCACCCCTCGGCAATCGACGCCTTCACCAGCGCGGACGCGCTCACCACGCTCGCCAGCGATGCAGCCCTGCAGGCGCTCGCCCCCGCGCGTCACAGCCGGATCGCACTTCCCGCCGGACTGCACACCCTGCCGCCCGTCGAGTTGCTCACCGTGGCCGCCGGCAGCTCGCCGGCGCTGGCGCGTGCCCTCGCCGGCGCCAGCCTGGTGGGCGGAACCGCCGGCGTGGTGCTGGCCCTGCCCGGCAACGCCAGCCTGCCCGATTCCTGGCTGCCGGCCCTGCACGAGCTTCCGCCTTCGGTGCCGCTGGTACTCGCCAGCCGCTGCGGCGGCGGCATCAGCAGGCAGCGCGCGGATGCGCCTGCCAACTGGCTCGACGCCGGCGCGCTCGATGCGCTCAAGGCGCGCGTGCGCCTGATTGCCGGCCTCGGCGCCGGCCTGCGCGGGACGCGGCTGCGGCGCTGGTTCGAGCGCGGCTGAACCGCCTCACAATCCCGGGTCGGTACCGCCGCCGACGAGTGCGGCCTCGACGATGCGCCGCGACAGATGGGGCGCGAAGCCCTCGATGAAGGCGTACACATAGGCGCGCAACCAGGCGCGGCGGCGCAAGCCGATGCGCGTCGTGCTCGACTCGAAGAGGTGTGCGGCGTCGATCATGCCCAGCTTGCGGTCCTCCGCCGGATCGTAGGCCATGCGCGCGAGGATGCCGATGCCCAGGTCCATCTCCACATACTTCTTGATCACGTCCGAGTCGATCGCGGTCAGCACCACCTTGGGCTTGAGGCCGCGACCGAGGAAGGCCTTGTTGATCAGGCCACGGCCGGTGAAGGCGTCGTCGTAGGTGATCAGCGGATAGCGCGCGATCTCCTCCAGGGTCAGCGGCGCGGCCTGCAGGATGGGATGGCGGGGAGTGGCGACCACGCAGCGGTTCCACTGGTAGCAGGGCAGCATCACCAGGTCGTCGTACTCGGCGATGGCTTCGGTGGCGATCGCGATGTCGGCGCTGCCGTCGAGCACCATCTCGCACACCTGGCGCGGATTGCCCTGGTGCAGCTCGAGCTTGACCTGCGGGTAGCGCTGCATGAAGCGGCGGATCACATCCGGCAGCACATAGCGCGCCTGGGTGTGGGTGGTGGCGATCGACAGCCTGCCCACCGCCTCGTTGGCGAACTCGTCGCCCACCTGCTGCAGGTTGTCGAGGTCGCGCAGCACGCGCTCGGCGATCGCCAGCACCGCGCGCCCGGGCTCGGTGACCGCGACCAGGCGCTTGCCGTGGCGCGTGAAGATCTCGATGCCGAGTTCGGTCTCGAGCAGGCGAATCTGCTTCGACACCCCCGGCTGCGAGGTGAACAAGGCCTCGGCGGCATCGGACACATTCAGCCCGCGGCGGGCGACTTCATGCACGTAACGCAGTTGCTGCAGGTTCATGGCGGCATCGATATAACAATCAGTTCTTAAAGTCTAACCTCAAACCGCTTCTTGCACTTAAACGAAGTCCTTACGATGCACCGCACCATCCAGGAGCGCATTACATGGACTTCGCCTACACCATCGCCGGTTTTGCAGTCGGTGCCATCGTCGGTCTCACCGGCGTGGGGGGCGGCTCCTTGATGACGCCGCTGCTGGTGCTGATGTTCGGCATCCACCCCTCGGTGGCGGTCGGCACCGACCTGCTGTACGCGGCGATCACCAAGGCCGGCGGCACCCTTGCGCATGGCCTCAAGGGCACGGTGGACTGGAAGATCACTCGCCTGCTCGCCACCGGCAGCCTCCCCGCGGCGACGATCACGCTGGCGCTGCTCGGCTACTTCGCACCCGGCGGCATCGACGGCGCCGCACACCTGATCAAGGTGGCGCTCGGCGTTGCGCTGCTGCTGACCGCAGTGGCGCTGATCTTCCGCAAGCAGATCCAGGCCTTCGCGCTGGCGCGCTCGGGTGGCCGCGCGCCGGACCCGGCGCGCACCGCCCGCCTCACCATCCTGACCGGCGCGGTCCTCGGCGTGCTGGTGTCGATCTCGTCGGTGGGCGCCGGCGCGCTCGGCGTCACTGCACTATTCTTTCTTTATCCGGCGATGCCCGCGCTGCGCATCGTCGGCTCGGACATCGCCCACGCCGTGCCGCTGACCGCGGTCGCCGGCATCGGCCACTGGATGCTCGGTAGCGTCGACTGGTTCCTGCTTGGCAGCCTGCTGGTCGGCTCGCTGCCCGGCATCTGGCTCGGCAGCCACATCTCGACCAAGGTACCCGACCGCATCCTGCGCCCGATCCTCGCCGCGATGCTGGTGCTGGTCGGCGCCAAACTGGTAGCGCACTGAGCGACGCACGACGACGCCGCCCCGAACACGAATACGACAGAGAGAACGCACATGTACCAATACGACGAATACGACCAGCGCATCGTGGACGAGCGCGTCGCCCAGTACGCTGACCAGACCCGCCGCTACCTGGCTGGCGAGCTCAGCGAGGACGAATTCCGCCCGCTGCGCCTGCAGAACGGCCTCTACATCCAGCGCCACGCGCCGATGCTGCGCATTGCCGTGCCCTACGGCAACCTGAACTCGACGCAGTTGCGCACCCTGGCCCACATCGCCCGCAGCTACGACCGCGGCTATGGCCACTTCAGCACGCGCCAGAACCTGCAGCTCAACTGGCCGAAGCTCGAAGACGTGCCGCAGATCCTGTCGCTGTTGTCGGGCGTGCAGATGCACGCGATTCAGACCTCGGGCAACTGCATCCGCAACGTCACCGCCGACCCGTTCGCCGGCGTCGCCGCCGACGAACTCGTCGACCCCCGGCCGTGGTGCGAGATCGTTCGCCAGTGGAGCACCTTCCACCCCGAATTCGCCTTCCTGCCGCGCAAGTTCAAGATTGCCGTCAATGGCGCCGAGCACGACCGCGCGCTGATCCGCGCCCACGACATCGGCCTCGACCTGGTGCGCAATGCGCAGGGCGAGATCGGCTTTCGCGTGCTGGTGGGCGGTGGTCTGGGGCGCACGCCGATCATCGGCGAGGAAGTGTCGAGCTTCGTGCCCTGGCAGCAGATCCTCAACTACTGCGACGCCGTGCTGCGCGTCTACAACCTGCACGGACGCCGCGACAACGCCTACAAGGCGCGGATCAAGATCCTGGTCAAGGCGCTCGGCGTCGAAGAGTTCGCGCGCCAAGTCGAGGCCGAGTTCGTGCATCTGAAGGACGGCCCGTCCACGCTCACCCAGGCCGAGATCGACCGCGTCGCCCGCCGCTTCACCGACCCCGTGCTGCCTTCGCTGCCGGCCGCGGACGCCGACTACGACCACAAGCTCGCCACCGACGCCGCCTTTGCGCGCTGGGTGGGGCGCAACGTGCGCGCACACCGGGTGCCGGGCTACGCCAGCGTCGTGCTGTCGCTGAAAGCACACGGCGTGGCGCCGGGCGACATCACCTCCGAGCAGCTCAAGACCGTCGCCGACCTCGCCGACCGCTACGCCTTCGGCGAAGCACGCAGCACGCACGAGCAGAACATCGTGCTCGCCAGCGTCCGCCGCAGCGACCTCCACGCCCTGTGGCAGCAAGCCCGCGCAGCCGGCCTGGCCACGGCCAATATCGGCCTGCTCACCGACATCATCGCCTGCCCGGGCGGCGACTTCTGCGCGCTCGCCAACGCCAAGTCGATCCCGATCGCCACCGCCATCCAGGCCCGCTTCGACGACCTCGACTACCTGCACGACATCGGCGACATGGAGATCAACATCTCCGGCTGCATGAACGCCTGCGGCCACCACCACGTCGGCCACATCGGCGTGCTCGGCGTCGATAAGAACGGCTCGGAGTGGTACCAGGTGACGATCGGCGGCGAGCAGGGCAACCAGGCGGCGCTGGGCAAGGTCATCGGACCGTCGTTCGCCGCGGCCGAGATGCCCGACGTGATCAGCTCGCTGATCAACACCTACATCGACAACCGCCATGAGGACGAGCGCTTCATCGACACCGTGCGCCGCATCGGGATCGAACCGTTCAAGACCCGTGTCTATGCCGAACGCAGCGCCCGCCTCGAAGCCAAGGAGACCGCGAATGTCTGAGATCATCAAGAATGGCCACATCGAGGCCAGCGACTGGATCGTGTTGCGCCTGGCCGAAACCGACGCCGCCGCCAGCGTCGCCCTGCCCGCCGGCCGCGTGATCGTGCCACTGGCGGTATGGCAGGCGCAGCGCGAGGCGCTGCTGCCCAAGGCCGAGGCCGGCGCAGTCGGCGTATGGCTGGCCGGTGACGCCGACCCCGCCGACCTCGCGCCCGACCTGCCGAAGCTGCAACTCGTCGCGGTCGACTTCCCCAAGTTCGCCGACGGCCGCGGCTATTCGATCGCCACCCTGCTGCGCACCCGCCATGGCTACACCGGCGAACTGCGCGCAATCGGCGACGTGCTGCGCGACCAGTTCTTCTTCATGCTGCGGTGCGGCTTCGACGTGCTGCAGCCGCGCGAGGGGAAATACACCACGGTCCAGCTGGAAGCCGCCCTCGCCAGCCTGAAGGACTTCTCCGAACCCTACCAGGGCGCGGTCGACCGCCCGCAACCGCTGTTCCGCCGCCAGCCGCGCAACCCGCTGAACAAGGAAGCTGCCTGATGAATGCCAGCGTCTCCCTGTTGCGTCCGGCCGCCAGCAACCCGGCGACCCACCCGGAACTGACCGCTGCGCTGCGCGCCACCGTCGCCGCCAAGGCCGCTGCCGCGCTCGCGCTGCTGCGCGACGGCGTCGCCGAGTTCGGCGCGAATGGCGAACTCGCCTTCGCCAACAGCTTCGGCGCCGAGGACATGGTGCTGACCGACCTGATCCTGTCCAACGGCCTGCCGATCACGGTGTTCTCGCTCGACACCGGCCGCCTGCCGGCGGAGACCTACACCCTCATCGGCGAGGTCGAGCGCCGCTACGGCACCCGGCTGGAGATCTACTTTCCCGACGCCGGCGCGGTCGAGCAGCTCGTGCGCAGCCACGGCATCAACGCTTTCTACGACTCGGTCGAGCTGCGCAAGGCCTGCTGCGGCGTGCGCAAGATGGAGCCGCTGCGCCGTGCGCTCGCCGGCCGCAAGGCGTGGATCACCGGCCTGCGCGCCGCCCAGTCGGTCACCCGCGCCGGCCTGCCGGTGCGCGAGTTCGACGCCGCCAACGGGCTGGAGAAGCTCAACCCGCTGTCGGACTGGACGGAAGCCGAGGTGTGGGCCTATATCCGAATCAACGAGGTCCCCTACAACGCGCTCCACGACCAGTTCTACCCCAGCATCGGCTGCGCCCCGTGCACGCGCGCGATCGCCGTCGGCGAGGATGTGCGCGCCGGCCGCTGGTGGTGGGAGAACCCCGAAACCAAGGAGTGCGGTCTGCACGTCAAGGAGGGTTGACACCATGAACGGCAAGCATCCCGCCCAGTCGCCCCACAGCCCGGCCATCGGCGCCGTCCGCCGCAGTCTGCAGCATCGCCTCGGCGCGCTGCGCGCCGGTCTCAAGGCCGCGCTGCGCGCATTCAGAACCCACCCGCTCAAGCATCCGCAACGGTAATCAGATCATGTCGACGCTGACCAAACAGACCCTGTCCCACCTCGATTGGCTCGAGGCCGAAGCCATCCACATCCTGCGCGAAGTCGCCGGCCAGTGCGCCAACCCGGTGCTGCTGTTCTCCGGCGGCAAGGATTCGATCTGCCTGCTGCGCCTGGCCGAGAAGGCCTTCCGCCCGGGCCGCTTTCCCTTCCCGCTGATGCACATCGACACCGGCCACAACTACAAGGAAGTGACCGACTTCCGCGACAAGCGTGCTGCGGAGCTCGGCGAGCGCCTGATCGTGCGCTCGGTGGAGGACTCGATGGCGCGCGGCACCGTGGTGCTCAAGCACGCAGGCGAGTCGCGCAACAAGCACCAGTCGGTGACGCTGCTCGAGGCGATCGAGGAGTTTTCGTTCGATGCCTGCATCGGCGGCGCCCGCCGCGACGAGGAGAAGGCGCGCGCCAAGGAGCGGATCATGAGCTTCCGCGACGAGTTCGGCCAATGGGACCCGAAGAACCAGCGCCCCGAGCTGTGGAACCTGTACAACGCGCGCAGCCACAAGGGCGAGAACATCCGGGCGTTTCCGATCAGCAACTGGACCGAGCTCGACGTGTGGCAGTACATCCAGCGCGAGCAGCTCGAGCTGCCGTCGATCTACTTCGCGCACACCCGCCCGGTGGTGCGCAAGAACGGGCTGCTGCAGCCGGTGACCGAGCTGACCCCGGCGAAGGATGGCGACGTGGTCGAGGACGTGCTGGTGCGCTTTCGCACCGTGGGCGACATCACGTGCACGGCGCCGGTCGAGTCCGACGCCGACACCCTGGACAAGATCCTCGCCGAAACGGCCACCACCACGATCACCGAGCGCGGCGCCACCCGGATGGACGACCAGACCTCCGAGGCGTCGATGGAACAGCGCAAGAAGGAAGGCTATTTCTGACCCGCGCCCGCACACAGAGAATTGAAGGAATCATGACCATGTCCGCCCCCGAGAACCTGCCCGAGATCGACAACGGCCTGCTGCGCTTCCTGACCTGCGGCAGCGTCGACGACGGCAAGAGCACCCTGATCGGCCGCCTGCTGTTCGACACCAAGACCATCCTCGCCGACACCCTCAACGCCATCGAGAAGACCTCGGCCAAGCGCGGCATGAGCGCGGTCGATCTTTCCCTTCTGACCGACGGCCTGCAGGCCGAGCGCGAGCAGGGCATCACCATCGACGTCGCCTACCGATACTTCACCACCGGCCGGCGCAAGTACATCATCGCCGACGCCCCCGGCCACGAGCAGTACACCCGCAACATGGTGACCGCGGCCTCCACCGCCAACCTCGCCATCATCCTGATCGATGCGAGGAAGGGTGTACTCACCCAGACCCGCCGCCACTCGTATCTGGCCAGCCTGGTCGGCATCCCGCACCTGGTGGTCGCGGTCAACAAGATGGACCTGGTCGACTACGACCAGGCGGTGTTCGAGCGCATCAAGGCCGACTACCTCGCCTTCGCCGCCAAGCTCGGCATCGCGGACGTGCGCTTTATCCCGATCTCGGCGCTGGCGGGCGACATGATCGTCGACCGCGGCGAGCGCCTGTCCTGGTACGACGGCCCGACCCTCCTCGACATCCTCGAGAACGCCCCCGCCGCCCACACCGAACAGGCCGAGGAGTTCCGCTTCCCGGTGCAGTTCGTTTGCCGCCCCCAGGACTCGGCCAACCCCGAGCTGCACGACTACCGCGGCTTCATGGGCCGCGTGGAGTCGGGCGAGATCGCCGTGGGCGATGCGGTCACCGTGCTGCCTTCGGGCGCCACCAGCCGGGTCAAGCGTATCGAGCTCGGCGGCGAGCGCCTGCCGCGCGCCATCCACGAGCAGTCGGTGACCCTGCTGCTCGAGGACGAGATCGACATCTCGCGCGGCGACATCATCGTCAAGTCGGCCGAGGCGCCCGAGCCGGTCAAGCAGATCGACGCCACCGTGTGCTGGCTGTCCGAGACGCCCTTGAGCCCGGCGCGCACCTACCTCGTGCGCCACACCACGCGCGAAGTGAAGGCCAAGCTCGCGAAGATCGACTACCGGCTGGATGTGAACACGCTGGAGCAGGAAGCCACCAGCGGGCTGGCGATGAACGACATCGCCCGCGTCACCCTCAAGCTCGCCCAGCCGATCGTCGCCGACCGCTACCAGGACAACCGCGCCACCGGCGCCTTCATCATCATCGACGAGAGCACCAACAACACGGTGGGCGCGGGCATGATCGGCTGAACGCCGCGTGGCGCCGCGCGATCGCGGCGCCACGCCAACCGCAGCCAATCGCGACTGGCGTCGCTCCTACGAACGGTGCATGTCCGCGTTAGGAGCGACGCAAGTCGCGATTGCAGCACCGCCCCAGCCGCTACCGATCCCATCCTTCGTCGCGCCCACGAAGCGTGCGCGTCTGCTGTAGGAGCGACGCCAGTCGCGATTGCGGCGCCGGACCATACACCGAGCCGCCGCCGCCCCCTCACCTGCCTTTGCTCCCACCCGCGGCGCTGCCGATAATGTCGGCAGCGCCGCTCCTTTTTCCCCGCCATGCCCCAGTTCGCCGCCAGCCCCACCGACACCGCCCGCACCCGCCTCGACAAGTGGCTGTGGGCCGCGCGGTTCTTCAAGCACCGCAGCGCCGCCACCGAGGCGGTCGATGGCGGCAAGATCAAGCTCAACGGCGCCGCGGTGAAGCCCGCGCGTGAGGTGAAGGTCGGCGACCGGCTCGACATCACCGTCGGCGAGGACACGCGCACGGTGCTCGTGCGCGCCATCGCCGACAAGCGCGGCTCGGCCACGGTCGCACAGGCGCTGTACGCGGAGACCGCCGAGAGCATCGAGGCGCGCGAACGCGCCCGCGACCTGCGCAAGTTCGCCGCCGCACCCGGCGCCGACCTGCACGGCCGCCCGACCAAGCGCGACCGCCGGCGCATGGACCGCTTCGGCGGCCACTGAGCCGGCGCACGCGCGACGCGGGACGACAAGCCCGCGACGAAGACGCGTCCGCGGCCTCCCGCCCTCGTCCTGCCGGGCGCGGAGAGGCGATGCGGCGAACTTGCACGGCCAAACTACACTCCGACTGACAGGACACGCGCAGCGCTCGAGCTGCGCGCGACAGCGGAGGTCATGGCAATGCAGCTTCCAGGATGCATTCCAGTGTGGAAATTCCTCGGCGCGCTGCTGCTCGTGCTTGCCGCGGCGCTGACGCTGGCGAGCACCCTCGGCGCGCAGGGCGGCGGTGGCGTGCTGGTGCTGCGCGTCGAGGGTGCCATCGGCCCGGCCAGCGCCGACTACATCCACAAGGGCCTCACGCGCGCGGCCCACAGCGGCGCACAACTGGTGGTGATCGAGATGGACACCCCGGGCGGGCTCGACACCTCGATGCGCTCGATCATCAAGGACATCCTCGCCTCGCCAGTGCCGGTGGCCACCTTCGTCGCCCCCGAGGGCGCGCGCGCGGCGAGCGCCGGCACCTACATCCTCTACGCCAGCCACATCGCCGCGATGGCGCCGGCCACCAACCTCGGCGCCGCCACGCCGGTGGCGATCGGCATCGGCGGTGCCCAGCCCGGACGCACGGCACCGCTTGGCGACGAGTCGGGGTCTGCCGATGATGCCGGCACAGGGGCGCGGGATGGCCCGGGTACCACGCCTGGCTCATCGCAGTCACCCTCACAGCCCGCAGCGCAACCGGGCAACGCAAGCCGCGCCCCGGCCACCACGCCGGGGGCGGGGGACGACAAGGCGGACGCACGCCCTGCCGCAGCGGAGCAGCCCGCCACCACGTCGCCCGCTGCAACGGCAGGGAGCCGGCGCAGCCCGGCTCCCGCCGACGCCATGGCCGCCAAGTCCATGTCCGACGCCACCGCCTACCTCCGCAGCCTGGCCCAGTTGCGCGGCCGCGACGTGGTCTTCGCCGAACGCGCGGTGCGCGAGGCCGCCAGCCTGTCGGCCGAGGAAGCGCTGGCGCAGGGGGTGATCGAGCTCATCGCCTTCGACACCGCCGAGCTGCTGAAGAAGCTCGACGGCCGCGAAGTCGCGGTGCTCGACGGCAAACGCGCGCTCGCCACCGCCGGCCTCGCCATCGAGCGCATCGAGCCCGACTGGCGCAACCGCGTGCTCGCCGCGCTCGCCAACCCGCAGGTGGCGCTGATCCTGATGATGATCGGCATCTACGGCCTGTTCTTCGAGTTCACCTCGCCCGGCTTCGGCGTACCCGGCGTGGCGGGCGCGATCTCGCTGCTGGTCGCGCTCTACGCCTTCCAGCTGCTGCCGGTGAACTGGGCCGGCGTGCTGCTGCTCGCGGTGGGTGCCGGGCTGATGCTGGCCGAAGCCTTCCTGCCCAGCTTCGGCGTGCTCGGCGTGGGCGGCATCATCGCCTTCGTGGTCGGCGGCCTGTTCCTCATGGACACCGACGTGCCCGGCTTTGGCGTGCCGCTGGCGCTGATCGTCGGCATGGCGCTGGCCAGCGCCGCCATCCTCATCGCCATCGGCAGCTTCGCTGCGCGCAGCCTGCGTCGTCCGGTGGTGATCGGCAGCGAGGAGATGCTCGGCGCCATCGGCACGGTCGAGCGCGCGACCGACGACGGCGACTGGTGGATCGCGGTGCATGGCGAGCACTGGCGCGCGCGCAGCGCGCAGACGCTGGCTGCGGGCCAGCCCGTGCGCGTGACCCGCATGGACGGGCTCACCCTGGAGGTCGCAGCGCTCACGCCGGCCTCACCCCACCCGCCTCATTCCTCTCACCTCACCCCCGGGAGCGCACCATGATCCTCGACCTTCAATTCGGGCTTGCCCCGCTGATCCTGCTGCTCCTCTTCCTCGTCGTCGCCTCGATCAAGATCCTGCGCGAGTACGAGCGCGGCGTCATCTTCCTGCTCGGGCGCTTCTGGAAGGTCAAGGGCCCTGGCCTGGTGATCGTGATCCCCGGCATCCAGCAGATGGTCAAGGTGGACCTGCGCGTGGTGACCATGGACGTGCCCTCGCAGGACGTCATCTCGCGCGACAACGTCTCGGTCAAGGTCAATGCCATCGTGTTCTTCCGCGTCGTCGATCCGGAAAAGGCCATCATCCAGGTCGAGAACTTCCTCATGGCCACCAGCCAGCTCGCCCAGACCACGCTGCGCGCCGTGCTCGGCAAGCACGAGCTCGACGAGATGCTCGCCGAGCGCGAACGCCTCAACCTCGACGTGCAGCAGATCCTCGACGCGCAGACCGACTCCTGGGGCATCAAGGTGGCCAACGTCGAGATCAAGCACATCGACCTCAACGAAAGCATGGTGCGCGCCATCGCCCGCCAGGCCGAGGCCGAACGCGAACGCCGCGCCAAGGTGATCCACGCCGAAGGCGAGAAGCAGGCCGCGCAGTCCCTGCTCGAGGCCGCGCAGATGCTGTCACAGGAACCGGCGGCGATGCAGTTGCGCTACCTGCAGACGCTCACTCAGGTTGCGGGGGACAAGAGCTCGACGCTGGTGTTTCCGGTGCCGGTGGATCTGCTCGGCAAGCTGATGGGCACAACGGGATCCGGCAAGCCGGGGGCCTGAGGCGCACGCCGCCTCACTCCTCCATCGCCCGGAACACCCACTCCGCATAGCTGCTCGCGCTCCCCGCCACATCCCCCAGCTCGGGCGGGAAGCCGTCGCGCCGGATCGGCGCCTGCGTCGACAGGCTATGCACGCCGAGGATGGCATTGCCGTCGCGCTCGATGCCCCACTCGGTCGTGCCGGTCATCGGGTCGCGATAGACCTTGCGCAGATGGCGGCGCGGCGTGGGCCAGCGCTTGTCCTCGACCAGCTGGGCGAGTTCGGTGGGGCGCGACGGCGTGCCGACCGGGGTTTCGCGCGCGTAGCGGGCGAGCGCGCGAGCGATCTCGACGCCGACGGCGATCAGCTCGTCCTCGCGCTCGCGCTGGGCAACCTGCTGCCACACCACGCCGGTGCGCGCCGCGAACAGGCCCATGCCGGCGACCAGGAACATCACCAGCAGATAGGTGTAGCCGCGCTGGCCGGACCGCAGGCCCATCGTGCTACCACTCGGCAAAGGGCCGGCCGTCGCGGCCGCTGCCGCGCGCGCCGCTGCGCACGTCCCACACCCCGCTCTCGGCGGGGTCGGGCGGCGGCACGACCTCCCAGGTCTCGGCCGATTCGGTGATCGGGTCCACCGGCAGCTTGCGCAGGTAGCGCTTCTCGACCAGCTCGGTGAGCGTGGCGGGGTACTTGCCGGTGTCGGCGCGGAACTTGTCGATCGAATCGCGCATCACCTCGAGCGACTGCAGCAGGGCCTTCTCGCGCGCGACGTCGACCTGGCCGAAGTAGCGCGGCGCGGCGATGCTGAGCAGGGTGGCGATGATCGCCATCACCACCAGCAGCTCGATCAGGGTGAAGCCGCGGCGCAGCGCCGGCGAAACGAGACGGGTCATGCGCTCACCATTCCTTGTAGGGCACGCCGTTGAGGCCGGTGCGCTCGGACAGCGAGTACACGTCATACACGTCCGCGCCCTCGCGCGGCGCATCGGGCGGGCTGGCGTAGCTGCGTTGCCCCCAGGTGCGCTCGGCCTCGACGCTGGGGTCGGTGTGCAACGGGTCGCGCGGCAGGCGGCGCAGGAAATACATGCGGCGCCCTTCCTCGTCCTTGACGTCCGGCACACCTTCGACCAGCACGCGCAGGTTGGGCGGATAGCCGGAGGCGTCGGCCTTCTGCTCGATGCGGCCTTCGTCGTAGGCGGCCTTGTAGGCGTCGAGCGCGTTGCGGATCTGGCGCAGCACGGTGCGCAATTCGGACTCCTTGCTGCGTTGTGCGGCGAGTTCGGCCAGCGGCAGCACCCCGGCGGCGAGCACGCCGATGATGGCCAGCGTGACCACCAGCTCGATCAGCGTGAAGCCGCGCAATCGGCGAGTCATTGGCCGGGCCATCGGGGAAGGCTTCACCACGCGCGCGTCACTGCGCCTGCAACTGCACCGCGGCCGCGCCCGAGGCGGGAATCGGCACCTGGCGCCCGCCGAGGTCGAAGATCAGGCCGTTGAGGCGCACGTTGGCGGTGCCGGTGGCGCCCTCCTTGACCTTGAAGCCGATCGGCACCACGGTCGGCAGGTTGCCCGCGGGCAGCGCGGTGCTGGCCTGGCCGCTCTCGGACGGCGCAAAGCCGACCGGCTCGAGGCGCTCGGCATCGTAGTCGAACTCGACCAGCACGCCGTTGTGCCCGCCCGTGCCGTCGAGCTTCAGCGACAGCGTCAGCGTGCCGCCGGCCACCGCGCTCTCGGGCGCGGCAAGATCGACGACCACGCTGCCGGGGTCGAGCTCGGCCGCGCCGGCGGGCAGCAGCGGCCTGGCAGCCACGGTTGCTGCGGCCGCCGCGACGCCGGGCTGCCCGGTGCCGCTCACCAGCAGGCTCTCGGGCGCCATTGGCCCGATGCGCAAGGGCGCCGCGCCGACCAGGGCCTCGGTGCCGGCGGCGAGGTCGTCGCGGGTGAAGGCGGGGGCGACGATGTTGCGCACCACGCGCGGCGTGATCAGCAGCACGATCTCGGTACGCGCGGCCTGGTCGCGTTCGGACGAGAACAGGCGGCCCACCACCGGCAGGTCACCCAGGCCGGGCAGGCGCAGGTTGCTGCCGCGCTCCTCGTCGTTGATCAGGCCGGCCAGTACCTGCGTCTCGCCATGCTTGAGGCGCAGCGTGGTCGCCGCGCTGCGGGTGCCGATCTGGTAGGCGAGCGAGCCTTCCGGCCCGGGCACCTCGCGCACGATGTTGCTGACCTCGAGCGCGACCTTGATCGCGACCTCGTCGTCCAGCGTCACGCTCGGCATCACGTCGAGCTTGAGGCCGACGTCGAGGTAGCTCACCGAAGCCGCCACGCCGACGTTGGCGGTCGAGGTGGTGGTGAACACCGGCACCTTCTCGCCAATATGCACCTTGGCCTCGGCGCGGTTCTTGACCCGGATGCGCGGATTGGCCAGCAAGGTCGTGTCGCCGTCCTCGGCGCGCAGGCGCAGCACCGCGGCGGGGTTGGACACGAAGGGCACCAGGCCGCCGGTGTTGTTGAGGTTGATCACGCCCTCGCGCAGCTCGCCCACGTTCTGGCCATCGATCGAGCCCCAGCCAATCTCCTGCGGGAACTCGAGGCCGATCTGGCGCAGCTTGGTACGGCTCACCTCCAGCACCTCGACCTCGAGCATCACCTCCGGCTCGGCGACGTCGAGCGAGGCGATCAGGCGCTCGGCCAGGCGCATCGCCTCGGGGGTGTCCTTGATGACCAGCAGGTTGAGCTTCTCGTCGATGAACACGTCGCGCGACTTCACCACCTGCTTGATCAGGTTGAGCGCCTGCTTCACGTCGGCGTTGGCGAGGTAGAAGCTGCGCGACACCAGCTCCTGGTATTCGCGCTGCTTGGCCGGCGTGGCCGGGTAGATCAGCACCGAGTTGGCGTTGAGCAGCTTGCGGTCGATCTGCTGGGTGGCGGTGAGCAACTTGATGACCTCGTCCACCGAGGTGTCACGCACGAAGATGCTGACCAGGGCGTCGTCGCGCACCTCGCTGTCGAACACGAAGTTGAGCCCGGCCGCGCGCGACAGGGCCTCGAACACCACGCGCAGCGGCGCGTCGCGGAACTGCAGGTTCACCTTCTTCGCCAGCGGCCCGGCGAGCGCGGCGACCGGCGGCTGCAGCAGGCGGCGCTCGTCGAGCTCGCGCAGCAGGCGGCGCGCGCGCGTGTTGGCGGGGGCTTCGGCCAGCACGGAGCGCACCAGGCGCTCGGCGTTGGCGCTGTCGCCGCGCGCGTAGGCGGCCTCGGCCTCGTCCAGGCGCTGTAGCCGCCGGCGTTCGTCGACCAGCGTATCCAGGCCGGTGCGCGCACGCGCGTTGGCAGGCTCGATGCTGAGCACCTCGCGGTACAGGCGCTCGGCCTGCTCGAACTGCGCAAAGGCGCGCGCGCGCTCGGCCTCGTTGAGCCAGCCGGTGGCGAGGGCATCGCGGCGGGCGAGGTAGCGGGCGCGCAGGTCGGCGTTGCGCGGCTCGGCGACGACGGCCTCGCCCAGCCGGCGCAGCTCGGCGATCGGGTCGGCCCCGGCCGCGGCATCGTGTGGCATGTCGGGCAGCGGCGTGGCGCAGCCGGCAAGCAGCCCGGCGGCCGCAAGCGCGAGCACGACGAGCGCCGGACGCACGTGCAGTTTGCTGGTTCGGTCTTGTTTCATCTTGTCAGTCCTGCCCGGTCTCGAGCACCTGCCGCTGCTGCATCGGCAGGTAGGTGAATTCGATCTGTGTCGGCGTCACGCGCTCGACACGGTAGTGCTCGCCGATGCGCTCGCGCACGCCCACCAGATGGAGCTGCTCGCCCTCCATCAGCATCACGGTGCGCCGGCCGCCGCGCTCGATGCTGCCGATGTACGTGAACGGCAAGGGCGGCGCGGTCGGCGTCACCACCGTCGGTGCGGCGCGCAACTGCGCCTGCGCGGCGAGCGCTGGCTGCAGCAGGCTGGATGCGGCGGCGGGCCAGGGTTCGCGGATGATGGCGAGCTCGCCGGAGAACGCGGCGTCCGCCGCCGGCGCGCGTGGGCGCTGAGCTGGGGCGGGCGCACGCTGCGCGCGTGCGGCCGGTTCAACCACCCCGGCGACGTCGCCTTCCACGACAGGGTCGTCCTCGACCTGCGCGGCCCACCAGGTGGCGGCCAGCGTCAGCCCGAGTGCGCCCAGCAAGGTCCATTGCCGAGTGTTCATGCCGGTATCCTCCGCACGAACACCAGCAGGCGCAGCTCGCCCTCGACGAAGCCGCCGCGCGCGTCGCCGCGGCGCAGGGTCAGGGCCTCGAGGCCCACGTGCGGCGTGGTGGCGACGAGTTCGGACAGCCAGCCGTAGAGCGCGCCGTACTCGGCCCGCACCGGCAGGCTCAGCACCACGCGCTGCAGCGGGGCGCCGGTCTCGTCGGCGACGCGGTAGTCGCTGCGGTCGATGTCCACGCCATGCGTCTCGGCCTGCACCTGCAGCGCCGAGAGCAGCGCCGGCAGCGCGTCCCGGGTCGGGAAGCCGTCGTAAAAGGCGCGCAGCGTGTCGCGGTCGACGCCGGTGCGCACCTGCTGCACCGCCTCGCCGCCGCGCAGCAGGCTGGCACGCTCGGCGGCCAGGGCCGTGCGGCGGGCCTCGAAGGAACTTGCCGCCTGCTGGTCGATCGCCACCGCCAGCGCGAGCAGCAGAGCGCCGGCCGCGCCCGCCCAGCCGGCACCGCGCAACGCGCGGCGCAGGGATTCGCGAATACGCAGCACGGTCGTCATGACGCCGGCCTCCACTGCGCGGTGAGCACGAAGCGCACCACCATCTGCGGCCCCTGGGTCACCCATTCGTGGCTGTCGATGCGCGCCTCGCGCAACATGCCGGCGCGCTGCAACTGCTCGAGGTAAGCGAAGGCGGCCTCCACCGACTGCGCCTCGCCGACCATGCGCAGGCTGCCGCGTGCGGCATCGCCCTGGAGTTCGAGCAGCGCGACTTCCGGGTGGCTGGCGCCGGAGAGGTCGGTGAAGAAGGCCGCCCAGTCGGCGTTGAGCGCGGCGGCGACGCGTTCGGCGGGCGCGCGCTCCTCCGCGCTCGCCGGCGCGGCGTTGCGCACCGCTTGCTGGGGGCGCTCCTGGCGCAGCTCGGTGCGCAGGCGCTCGACCAGGGCCTCGCGCTCGTCGAGCTCGCGCCCAGCCGTCCACATGTCGTAGCCCGCGAAGCCGGCAGCAAGCAGGCCGATCGCGAGCAGCACCCAGCCGAGCGCGCGCGGGCGCCGCCGGCGCGCCGGGGCGAAATCCAGGTCTACTGCAGCGGGCGCGTTGGGAAGCAGCTTCATTGGGCGTGCGGCTCCGTGGTGTTCATCTCGCCCTCCATCATCCCGCCCTCGACCTCGCCGCGGCGCCAACCCTCGGGCACGGTGCCGTGGTAGCCGGCAGCGTGGAGCACGCCGCCGCGCATGCCGCCTGCCTGCGGAATTCCTTTCGTCGTGATCGCTGCCTGCATGTGGCTCGGGTGCTCCGCCCCGGCGATCGCCGGTTGAGCGCCCACGCCTGCGGCAGATGCATGAACGACGTCGGCTTCCCGCCCCCAGGCCTCGAGCATCAGGCGCAAGGCACTCGCCCCGTCGTCGCGCACCGACTGGCTGCGCACGCCGCGCCATGCGCCGCTGCGCCACAGGCCGACGGTCAGCCGCCCGTCGTGCACCACGGCGAGCGCCGCCGGCTCGCCGTCCGCGTCGCGAAAGCGCGCACGCAGCCGGTTGTAGGTAGCGACGAAATCCGCCTCGATGCCCGCCAGCGTGTAGCCGTGCCGGGCCGCGAAGCCCTGCACTGCCGCGATCACGGCGGCAGGCGCAGCGCAACCGAGCGCAGGCAGATCATGCGCATCGCGATCGGCCTGCACCACCCATTCGGGCGCGGCCACGCCATGCACCTCCGCAAAGCGGTGGGCCAGGAAGGCCGCGCGCTCGGTGGCGGTGCGCAGGCCCTGCGGCCACTTCACCACGAGGTAGCGCAGCCAGGCATCGGCGAGCCGCACGCGCAAGGGTCGGCCGCGCCCGGGCGCCGGCGGCTGCAGCGCGTCGAGCGCCGCAGCGGGCGCACCGCCGTCGAGCGCGCAGCGGCGCCTGCCGTCCGGGCCGTCGAGCACCCAGGCCTCGCGTTCGAGCCGCAGCAGGGTTTCAGCCGTGGAGCGTGACACGGTTCAGTTCCTCCAGCGTGGTCTCGCCCGCGGCGACCAGTTCGATCACCGCCGCGCGCAGGTTGCGGAAGCCGCGCCGCGACGCGGCCTCGCGCACGGCACGCACCGGGGCGCGGGCGAGGATCAGCTCGCGCACCTCGTCGTCGAGCAGCAGCACCTCGGCCACTGCGCGCCGGCCGCGGTAGCCCGAGCCGCGGCAGTGGCCACAGCCGTGGCCGGCACGGAAGCGAAACGCAGACACGTCGCCGAGCCCGGAATCGGCCACCAGCGCGGGATCGGGCACCACGTCCTCGCTGCAGTGCGGGCAGTTGATGCGCACCAGGCGCTGGGCGACCACGCCGTTCAAGGCCGCGACCAGGTTGTAGGGGTCGATGCCCATGTGCATGAAGCGGCCGATGACGTCGAACACGTTGTTGGCGTGCACCGTGGTGTAGACCAGGTGGCCGGTGAGCGCGGCCTGGATGGCGATCTCGGCGGTCTCGCCGTCGCGGATCTCGCCGACCATGATGCGGTCGGGGTCGTGGCGCAGGATGGAGCGCAGGCCGCGCGCGAAGGTGAGGCCCTTCTTCTCGTTCACCGGGATCTGCAGCACGCCGGCGAGCTGGTATTCCACCGGGTCTTCGATGGTGATGACCTTGTCGGTGCCGCGGTTGGTCTCGCCCAGCACCGCGTACAGCGTGGTGGTCTTGCCGCTGCCGGTGGGGCCGGTGACGAGCAGCATGCCGTAGGGCTCGTTGGCGAGCCGCCGCAGCACGCGCCGCGACTCGGCGTCGAAGCCGAGTACCTCGAGGCTCAGCCCGCTCATCTCGCGGCTCAGGTGTTCCTTGTCGAGCACGCGCAGCACCGCGTCCTCGCCGTGGATGCTGGGCATGATCGAGACGCGGAAGTCGATCTCGCGTCCGCCGGCCTGAGCCTTGAAGCGGCCGTCCTGCGGCACGCGGCGCTCGGCGATGTCGAGCTCGGCCATCACCTTCAGGCGCGAGATCGCCTGCTCGGCGAGGTCCGCCGCCGACACCGTGCCGACGCGCGACAGCACGCCGTCGATGCGGTACTTGATGACCAGGCCGCCCGGCTGCGATTCGAGGTGGATGTCGCTGGCGCCCTGCTTGAGCGCGTCGTACAAGGTGGAGTTCACCAGCTTGACCACCGGGCTGGCGCCGGCGGTGATGCGCTGCAGCGACAGGTCCTCGATCTCGCCGCCACCGCCCGTGCCCTGACGCTCCTCGTCCAGGCCGGCGGCGCGCCGCACCTGGTCCTCGTGGCGGGCGAGGCAGGCGGCGAGGTCGTCGCGGTCGGCGATCGCCAGCTCGAAGGGTTCGATCAGGCGCGCGGCCAGGCCGTCGAGCAGGTCGTTGTCGAAGGGGTTGGCGAGCACCAGCACCAGGCCGCCGGCCTCGTCGCGCAGCGCGACGCACTCGTGGCGCACTGCGGTCTCGAAGCCGACCGCGGCAAAGTCGGGCGCGCGCGCCATCAGCGTGGCGTGGCCGAGCACCGGCAGGCAGCAGGTGGCGGCGATGCGGGCGAGGCGCTCGGCGGCGTCGGGCACGCGCTCGGCCAGGGCGTCGAGCAGCCGGCTGCCGGCGGTGCGCGCGGCGGCGAGTTCGGCGGCAGTGAACGCTTGCGCCCGCAGCGCGCCCGCGCCGGACTGCGGCGGCGAGTCGGCAAGCGCGCGCGTCGCCATCGCCTGGTCAGGTGCGATAGCGCCCGGGGCGAGCGACGGCTCGTGCCGGGTATCGGGCGTGACGCTCATCCGATGCTCTCCGCAAGCTGGAAGATGGGCAGGTACATCAGCACCACGATCAGTCCGATCGCGCCGCCGATCACCAGCATCAGCACCGGACCGAACAGGCGGGTGAGCCATTCGATCTCGCGCGCGGTGTCTTCTTCGTGGAACTCCGCCGAACGGGTGAGCATCTCGCCGAGATTGCCGGCACGCTCGCCCACCGCCAGCATGCGCTGCGCGACCGGTGTCGCCAGCCCACAGGCGGCCAGCGTGGCGGTGAAGGGCTGGCCTTCGCGCACGCGCTCGATCGCCAGTTGCAGGCTGGCGCGCAGCGTCGGCGACAGCAGGCCCGACACCATGCGCAGCGCGCCCACCGCGGGGATGCCGCCCGACAGCAGCATGCCCAGCGTGCGATAAAAGCGCGCGAGCTCGAAGGCGCGCAGGCGCTCGCCGATCCCGGGCGTGCGCCAGGCCTGGCGGCCGACCGCGGCCCACACCGCCTCGCTGCGCGCGGCCAGCACCAGCGCGGCAATCACCGCCAGTAGCACGCCGCCCATCGCCAGCGCATGGGCCTCGACCAGCCGCCCCCAGTCGAGCAGCACCTGCGATAGCCAGGGCAGGTCGTTGCCGACGTCTTCGTAGATGTGGGAAAAGCGCGGCACCACGTAGCCGAGCAGGAACATCACCACCAGCCCGCCCACGCCGACCAGCAGCGCAGGGTAGATGGCGGCGCTGACCAGCTTGCCGCGCAAGGTGTCGACCTGCTGCTGGTAGGCGACGTAGCGCTCGAGCGCGCGCTCGAGGTCGCTGGTGCGCTCAGCGGCGCGGATCATCGCCACGTAGAGATCGGGAAAGGCCTGCGGCGCACGTTCCAGCGCACGCGACAGCGGCTGGCCCTCGCGCAGCGCGGCGACGATGTCGGACAGCACGCTGCGCACCGGCGCGCGCGTCTCCTTCTCGGACAGCGCGGTGACCGCCTCGGCGAGCGGGATGCCGGCACGCAGCAGGGCGAGCAGCTCCTGGTTGAAGAGCAGCAGCGGAAAGCGCGCGCGCCCACCACCCCGGCCGGCGCGCGCGAGCGAGAGCAAGACCAGCCCGCGCGCGGCCGCGAGCGAACGCGCCTCGGCCTCGGACGGCGCGTCGAGCTCGGTGTCGACGATGCGCGCGTCGGCATCGACGGCCTTCACCCGGTAACGCATCTGCGGCTCATGTCACCAGTTGGTGATGTCGGCGTTGGTGGCGTCCCCGCCGGGCTGACCGTCCGCGCCGAAGGAGAAGATGTCGTATTCGCCGTGCTCGCCGGGGTGGCGGTAGCGATAGGCATTGCCCCACGGATCGGCCGGCACCGCCTTGCGCAGGTAAGGCCCCTGCCAGCGCGACTCGCCGGCCGGCGCGGTCATCAGCGCCTGCAGGCCCTGCTCCGTGGACGGATAACGGCCGACGTCGATGCGGTACTGGTCGAGGCCTTTTTCGAAGGCGTCGATCTGCGCCTTCGTGGTGCTCACCTCGGATTTGCCGATCTGGGAGAAGAAGCGCGGGCCGACATAGCCGGCCAGCAGGCCGATGATCACCATCACCACCAGCAGTTCGAGCAGGGTAAAGCCGCGTTGCTTCATTTTTCTGATCTTCCTGACGGGGCCGCGGGCCGGCACCCGTCACAAAGGGGTGCAGAGGAACGACCGGGGGCCGCAAGACCGTTGAAGTCTGCCACAGGGTTTATGAATGTTTCGATCTTGAGACAGTCGTTTTTCGGTCATCTTGCGGAAATATGCGCACCAACGCGTCAATCGAGCACCAGGGCGAGCGCGATCGGCAGGAACACCACCGCGGCGAGGTTGCCGATCAGCACCATCGAGGCCACCTTGTCGGGTTCCTGGTTGTAGCGCTCGGCGAACATGTAGTTCAGCACCGCCGGCGGCAAGGCGCCGAACACCAGCAGCAGCGCCTGCTCGCGCGGCGGCAGATCGAGCATCTGCAGCAGGACCCAGGCCAGCGCCATGCCCACCACCGGGCGCAGCACCGCGCCGAAGATGCCGAAGCCCACCGCGCTGATGCGCGAGTCGGCCAGGCGCACGCCGAGCGCGAACAGCATCAGCGGGATCGAGATGTCGCCGACCATCTTGATCGACATCAGCAGCGGCGGCCACACCTCGATGCCGAGGAAACCCACTGCCAAGCCGGCGATCGTCGCCAGGATCGAGGGCGAGCGCCACACCGTGGTCAGCTTGGTGTGATGGTCCAGGAGCCACGCGCCGTAGGAGAAGTGGATCACGTTCGACACCACGAACATGACCACCGCGGGTGCCAGCGCGGATTCGCCGAAGGCGAGCACTGCCAGCGGCAGGCCGAGGTTGCCGCAGTTGTTGAACATCATCGGCGGCACCAGGGTCTTGGTGGCGATGCCGGCCGCGCGCGCCACCAGCCAGCCGGCGACGCCCGAGCCGACGATGATCACCACCGTCGCGAACAGCAGCGGCAGGTATTCGCCGAGGCGGAAGTCCTTGCTGACCAGCGCGCCGAACACCAGCGCCGGCACGAACACGTCCATGTTCAGCTTGTTGGCGTGGCTGAGGTCGGGCTTCATGCGCCGGCCGACGAAATAGCCGAGCGCGGTGATCGCGAACAGCGGGAACAGGATGGAGACGATTCGGATCAGCATTCAGGACGAACCAGGAGCGGGTACTTGGGGATGCGGGGCAGCGAAAGACTTCGCGGGCGAGCCGGATTACAGGACGTAGCGCGCCAGGTCCTCGCGCTGCGCCAGCATGTCGAGGCGCGAATCGACGTAGGCGGCATCGACCACCACGCTCGCCAGCGCGCTGCTGCGGCCGGCCTCGAAGGAGACCTCCTCGAGCAGCTTCTCCATCACCGTGTACAGGCGGCGGGCGCCGATGTTCTCGGTCTTCTCGTTCACCTGGTAGGCGATCTCGGCCAGGCGGCGGATGCCCTCGGCGGTGAACTCGAGCTTCACGCCGTCGGTGGCGAGCAGGGCCTCGTACTGGCGGGTGAGGCAGGCGTCGGTGCTGGTGAGGATGCGGGCAAAGTCCTCCACCGACAGCGACTCGAGCTCGACACGGATCGGGAAGCGGCCCTGCAGCTCGGGGATGAGGTCGGACGGCTTTGACAGGTGGAAGGCGCCGCTGGCGATGAAGAGGATGTGATCGGTCTTGATCATGCCGTACTTGGTGGAGATCGTCGTGCCCTCGACCAGCGGCAGCAGGTCGCGCTGCACGCCCTGGCGGGACACGTCGGCGCCGCCCACGTCGCTGCGCGCGGCGATCTTGTCCACCTCATCGAGGAACACGATGCCGTTCTGCTCCACCGCACGCACCGCCTCGAGCTTGACCTCCTCGTCGTTGATCAGGCGCGCGGCCTCCTCGTCGGCGAGCAGCTTCAGCGCCTCGCGGATCTGCAGCTTGCGCTGCTTTTTCTTGCCGCCGCCAAGGTTCTGGAACATGCCCTGGATCTGCTGGGTGAGTTCCTCCATGCCCGGCGGGGCGAAGATCTCGGCGCTCATCGACGGTGCGGCGACCTCGATCTCGATCTCCTTGTCGTCGAGCTCGCCCTCGCGCAGCTTCTTGCGGAATTTCTGCCGGGTGGCGGAATCCTGCGCCGGCTCGGGCTCGGCGTTGAAGCCGACCGCGCGCGCCGGCGGCAGCAGGGCGTCGA
>JAANMY010001502.1_pt1 | contig 26017 bp, 24 predicted proteins | sample 7279691 | NCBI WGS metagenome assembly JAANMY01 (sample SAMN14094543, study PRJNA606508) | bioreactor metagenome | isolation source: A lab-scale SPAN reactor treating ammonium-rich wastewater day 388 | place: Ireland: Galway | collected 2018-02-07
AGACCTTCAGCGGCGCCCCCATCAGCAGGTTGAGCACCGGCACGTTGGCCCAGCCGGCGCCGAGGCCGAACATGCCGGCCATGACGCCAATGCCGACGAAGAGAAAGAGACCCTTCACCGAGCGATGCACTTTCCAGTCGATCTCGCGCCGGGCGGCGGCGTCGTAGAAGATGCCGTTCATGCGCAACGCCGTCGACAGGGCGTCCGCCCTGGGCACTTCGGGGAATTCAGACTTCTTCGCCAGCCACATCAGGACGACGATGCCGAGGATGGTGATGCCCAGCGCCGTCTGCACGACATGGGCGGGCAGGGCCAGGCCCACCATGGCGCCGACGATGGCGGCGGCCGAGGCGATCAGCGCCAGCGGCATGGCCAGGCGCAGGCTTGCCATGCCGCTCTTCAACAGGCCCGGACCGGCGGCCAGCGCGCCGGCCAGCGCCACCATCAGGCCGGCGCCGCGCACGAAATCGAGATGGAAAGGGAAGAAGCCGCCGACGATCGGCACGAACAGCACGCCGCCGCCGACGCCGCCGAGCACGGCGACGATGCCGAGGAAAAACGTCACCACGAAGAGGATGGCCGGCCAGGCCCACCAGGGCAGGCCCGAACCGTTCTGGGCCGCCGCCGTGGGGTCGCCGGCGAGGACGGCACCGGAAAAAGTCAGTAGGCTGATGACGGCGACGAGGCGCCGGAGCGGGGCGTGCATGGTCTGCTTCCTTGCTGCCGTGATGCAGAACACAACGGCAATATTGCAAAATGAAGCATTAGATTCTAGCGCCGGCCGGCCGGCGGGTGGCTAGAACTGCGTTATGCGGACATTACGCAGGTCTATTCGACAGCGCTAATCCATCTCGAGCTGGTAGCGCTTGAGCTTGCGCCAAAGGGAGACGCGGTCGATGCCGAGGATCTGCGCGGCGAGGGTCTGGTTGCCGCCGGCCTCGGCGAGCACCCAGCGGATGTAGTCGCGCTCCTGCTCCTCGAGCGAGGGCAGCCGTCCTTCCTTCTTGCGGAAGGTGCGGATGGCCAGGTCGCGCAGGTCGTCGGGCAGGGAGGCGGCTTCGATGGTGTCGCCGCCGGCGATGGCGACGCCGCGCTCGACGATGTTCTCCAGTTCGCGCACGTTCCCCGGGAAGTCATAGGCCTTGAGCAGGCTCATCGCCTCGGCGCCGATCTCCGTTACCGGCTTGCCCATGCGCGCCGCGCATTTCTTGAGGAAGTGGTAGGCGAGCAGCGGCACGTCCTCGCGGCGGCTGGCCAGGGAGGGGATCTGCAGGTTCACGACGTTGAGGCGGAAATACAGATCCTGGCGGAAGGCGCCGCTTTTCACCATCTCCGGCACGTCTCGGTTGGTGGCGGCGATGAAGCGCACGTCCGCCTTCGCCGGCTGAGTGGCGCCGAGCGGCAGCACTTCCCGCTCCTGGATGACGCGCAGCAGCTTGACCTGCATCGCCGGCGACATCTCGGTGATTTCGTCGAGGAACAGCGTGCCGCCGTCGGCGGCCAGCAGCAGGCCCTTCTTCTCGGCGACGGCGCCGGTGAAGGCGCCCTTGACGTGGCCGAACAGCTCGTTGGCGAGCAGCTCCTCGTTGAAGGCGCCGCAATTGACGGCGAGGAAGGCTTTTTCCGTCCGGTGGCTGTGATGGTGCAGGTAGTGGGCGAAGAGCTCCTTGCCGGTGCCCGACTCGCCGGTAATCAAGACGTTGCAGTCGGTCGGGGCGATCTGGCGGGCCATGTCGAGCAGGCGCTGCATCTCTGCATCCTGGGTGATGATGCGCACCTTGCCCTGAAAATTTTCGACCTGCTCGCGCAGGACCCGGTTCTCCCGGCGCAGCCGCAGTTTCTCCATCGCCTCCGCCACCACCTTGCGCACCTCGTCGAGGCGGAAGGGCTTGGCGATGTAGTAGAAGGCGCCGTGCTTCATCGCCTCCACCGCCGATTCCAGCGTGGCGTAACCGGTGATGAGAACCACCTCGGTGTCGGCGCCGCTTTCCCGGCATTTCCTCAGCACCTGCATGCCGTCCACCTTCTCCATGCGCAGGTCGGTGAGGACGACGTCGAAGGGCTGCTTGTCGAGGTGCGCCAGGGCGTTGGCCCCGCTTTGGGTGGCGATCACCTCGTAGCCCTCCTTCTTCATGACGTGCTCCAGGTTCTTGAGGGCGACCTTCTCGTCGTCCACGATCAGCAGCTTTCCCTTGCTCATGGTCTCCATTTCTCCATTGGCAGGCGGACGAAGAACGCCGTCCCCTGGCCGGTTTCGCTTGCCACGGCGATCTGGCCGCCGTGCTCCTCGACGATCTCGAAGACGATGAACAGTCCCAGCCCGAGCCCCTTGCCGACCTCCTTGGTGGTGAAGAAGGGGTCGAAGATGCGCGGCAGGGTCTCGGGCGGGATGCCGTGGCCGTTGTCGCGGACCTCGATCTCGACGGCCTCGTCCGCTTCGGCGAGGCGGCCGAACGTCATGGCGCCCTGCGGGCAGGGTTGCTGCGCCGGAACGATGCGGCGCGCGGCGACGAGGATCTCGCCGGCGCCCGCGACCGCCTCGACGGCGTTGCCGAGCAGGTTGAACAGCACCTGCTGCAGGCGCTGCTTGTCGCCGGCGACGACCAGATCCTCCGGAATGCTGCGTTCGATGGCGACGCGCGCGGGAACCAGCCCCTTCATCAGTCGCAGGGTGTCGTCGAGCAAGCGGCCGAGGGGGATGGACTCGCGGCGGAATTCGCGGTGCCGCGCATAGTCGAGGAGGGTGCGCACGATGCGCCGTGCCCGCCAGGTCTCCTCGTCGATCTGTGTCAGCAGCTCCTTCTTGAGCGGCAGGTCGTGGCCGGCGATCTCCTCGGCGAGGATCTCGCAGGAGGAGGAGATGTTGGACAGCGGGTTGTTCAGTTCGTGGGCCACACCGGAGAGCAGGGTGCCGAGGGCGGCCAGTTTCTCCGAGCGCACCAGCTGCCCCTGACGCAGCTCCAGTTCGCGCAGCACGTGGTTGAAGGCCAGGGTGAGCGAGGCGATCTCGCGGTCGTCCGCCGCCATTTCCAGCGTCTTCAACCGGCCGGCGGCAACGGCTTCCATGTTGTCCTCCAGCAGCTTCAGGGGCTGCGAGACGCGCCGTGCCAGCAGCTGGCCGATGGTCACGACCAGCACGGCGACGACGGCGACCGAGCCGAGCAGCAACTGCCGATGCCGGTCGAGCAGGGCCTGCAAGGCGCTGCGCTCGGCCCGCGACAGATCCTCGGCGACGGTAACGATCTCCTTGCCCGTCTGGCGGATGCGGCTTTCGAGCCGGGCGTCGCGGCGGCTGCCGGCATAGCCGTCGATGAGGGCCGCGTATTGCTGCAGGTTTTCCGCCAGGCGGGCGATGCGCGCCGGCTCGTCGAGCGCCTCGAAGAGGCCGGTGTGCGCCTGCAGCAGCGCGCGCGCCTGGGTGACGTAGGCCCGCGTCTCCGCCAGGTCGGTTTCCTGGTGGTAGAGGAAATAGTTCTTCTCGAAACGCCGCACTTCCAGCGCCAGGCCGAAGAATTCGCCGACGCGCTCGCCGGCGACGATTTTCTCTTCCAGCAGGCGCAGCTCCAGAAAAGAGAGCAGAGACACGGCGACCACCAGAATGCCGATGGCGGCATAGCCCAAGGCGATTTTCCGGCGAAGGGAGTTCATGCCCATACTGGTTGCATATTGCAACACAACCAGGAATATCTGCAACAATTTTTTCTCGACCATTCTCGCTCTGTAGCGGAAGCGATACCAAATAACGCATTGCATATTGCAACAACCTGAGCGGGTGAGCGGTGCTCCGCGCTCTGGCTGTTTTTCTTGATGATTCATGCGGTTGCATCTTGCCATCGGCGTTGGCACGAAATCTGCGAAAGGAAGGATAAACCTGACCGGAGCCACGCCATGTTTGCCGCCTGGATGCAGAAACTGGAAAACCTCTTCGTCGCCATCGCCTTCGCCGAAGCCGGCGAGTTCGCAACGGCGTACGAATTCGCCCATGGCCCGACGCGAGCCGAGCGTGTCCGGCCGCAGGTCTGAGCGCAAGGTGCTGCTTGCAGTCCGCGAGGGGCACGTCGCCCCGCGCCTGCTGGCCTCGGCGCGCGGCCTCTGCCAGAGGATGAATGCCGACCTCGACATCCTGCTCCTAGCTGCCGGCGATGCGTTGCCGCATGAGGTCGAGGCCTTCATCAAGACCCTGCAGCAGGAAGATGTCGCCTACACCCTGACGCGCAAGCTGCTGCTGCGCCGGCGCGACATCGTCGAGTATGCCAACACCCACGAATGCATCGCCACGGTGGTGATCGACTCTCTCGAAGGCTGGGAGAGCGTGGCGCAGGACCGCGCCTCGGACCCGTGGCGCAGGCTGGCCTGCCCGCTGGTGACGGCGGCGCCGCGGCCGGAAGATTGAAGAACGTTTTTTTGGGAGAAACCATGTCGGACAAAATCAAGGAGATGGGGCCGGTTGCGCTGTTCGGTTCCTTCACGGCCGTGCTGTACGGCCTATTGTTTATTTACGAGCGGGAAATCCTGCAGATCACCGGTCAGGGCGGCTGGACCTTCCTGATTCCCATCGCCATCGCTTTCGTCCTGTCGTATACGCACGGCAACTTCACGGCGGGCTTCTGGGACCTGCTCGGCATCAAGGCCAAGAAGTGAGCGGCGAATGATGGACATCAGCGCATCCTTCATCCAGCTGGACCTTGCCGGCGTCGTCTTCCTGCTGATCGTCGGCTTCATCGGCGGCATGGTCTCCGGCTTCATCGGCTCGGGCGGCGCCTTCGTGCTGACGCCGGCCATGATGAGCATGGGCGCGCCGGGCATCGTCGCCGTCGCCAGCAACATCTGCCACAAGTTCCCGAAGGCGCTGGTCGGTGCCATGAAGCGGGCGAAATACGGCCAGGTCGACGTCAAGCTCGGCATCGTCCTCGGCGTATCCGCCGAGGCGGGCATCCTCTACGGGGCCCACATCCAGGAGTCGATCAAGAAGTCCTTCGGCGACGCCGGCTCCAACCTCTACGTCAGCACCGCCTTCGTCGTCGTGCTGGCCATCGTCGGCGGCTACGTCCTGCGCGACGCCTGGCGCATCTACCGCTCCGGCGAGCAGCATGCCGAGGAGAAGGTGACGAAGCTGGCGCGCTGGGTGCAGTCGCTGCACATCCCCGGCACCATGATGTACTTCCCCAGCCTGAAGGCGAAGGTGTCGGTGCTCGTCACCGTGCCGATCGGCTTCGCCACCGGCATGCTGGCGGCGACCATCGCGGTGGGTGGCTTCGTCGGCGTGCCGTCGATGATGTACATCCTCGGCGCGCCCTCGCTGATGGCCTCGGCCACCGAGCTGGTGATCGCCTTCATCATGGGCGTCGGCGGCACCATCAAGTATGCCTGGAGCGGCTATGTCGACATCCGCCTGGCGATGATCATCCTCGCCGGCTCGCTGTTCGGCATCCAGCTCGGCGCCATCGGCACCACCTACGTCAAGCCCTACATGGTGAAGGTGGTGATGGGCGCCATCATGATCATCGTGCTGGCCTCCCGCGCCATCGTCATTCCGGTCTATCTGTCCGATCTCGGCATGATCGCGCCGATGGCGGCGGAGACGGCCAAGCTGCTGAAGAACGTCAGCTTCGGCGTCATGGTGCTGGCGCTGGCCGTCGGCGCCTTCATCATCCTGCGCGCGCTGATCTCCGGCATGCGCGAACACCGGGCCGAGCTGGCGCTGGCCGCCGCGGCGCCGGCGGAAGCCGCGCCCGCCGCGATCGCCCGCGAGGGCCGCGCCGACCGCGTGCTGCTGGCCACCGACGGATCGGAATTCAGCGCCGGCGCCACGCGCGTGGCGCTCGGTTTCTCCGGGAAAAGCGGCGCCCGGCTGACTGCCATGACCGTTTCCCTGATCGACCTCGAGGCCGAAGGCATGGCGACGGAGGTGATCGGGCAGAGCCGGGCCGAGGCGCGCAAGGTGCTCGAGCTCGTCGAGCACGGCGCGCGCGAACGCCAGTGCGCCGTTCGCACCGAGCAGCGTGAGGGCACCGTGCCGGCGAAGGAAATCGTCCGCGCCGCGGCGGAATTGCGCGCCGATCTCATCGTCATGGGCCGCCGCGGCCGGCGCGGGCTGGCGCGCATGATGGTCGGCGACGCGACGCGTCAGGTGATCGGCCAGGCGGACTGCAACGTGCTGGTGGTGCCGAAGGCGGCGGAACTCTGGTGTCGCCGCATCCTGGTCGCCACCGACGGTTCGCGCCACGGCGACCGCGCCGGCGTGATGGCGCAGACCCTGGCGAAGCGCTGCGGGCTGCCGGTGACCGTGGTTTCCGTCCTGCGCCCCGGCTTCGACGAAGCGCGTCGCGCCGAAGGCCGGCGCGCCGTCGAGCGCATCCGCAAAGCGCTCGAGGCCGACGGCATCGGCGTTGAAGGTTTCGTTCTCGAAGGCGAATCCGCGCAGGAAATCTCCGACTGCGTCGGCCGCGTCGGCGCCGACCTGATCGTGATCGGCAGCCATGGCCGCACCGGCCTGGGCCGCCTGGTGCTGGGCAGCGTGTCCGAAAAAGTCATCAGCCAGGCAAGCTGCCCGGTCATGGTGGCGAAAGCCTGACGACCGGCGCGCGCTTCAAATGGCCGCGGCGAGGGCCTGAACGAAGCGGCCGGCCAGGCCGCGCTTGCCCGCGCGCACCGCCAGCACGTCGAAACCGGGGTTTCCGCTGTCCGCCTCCAGCAGGCCGTGCGGCGCATGGGAACCGACCAGTACCAGGTCGGGCCGCCAGGAGCGGGACAGATCGGCCACCGCCTGCCGCTCGCTGTCCGCGGCGACGATCACCTCGGCGCGGCAGCCGATGCGCCTCACCATCTCATCGAGCTTCCCGGTCACGTCGCGGACGATCGCCATGCGCATCTGCTGCGGGGTGCGGAAAGGCACGTGGTCGCATTCGAAACCCGGCGCGTAATCGACGATGCCTGCCACGGCGAGTTCGGCGTGGCAGGATGCGGCCAGGCGCGCGGCCTGTCGTACGACGGCTTCGCCGTTCCTGCCGATATCGACCAGGGCCAGGATGCGTTTGTAAGCGGGCATGTTGCCTCCTCAGGAATGGGCTGCCGCGGGCAGCAGCGGTACGACCGTGCGCGTCTGGATGGCCGGCGCCGCGCATTCGCGGAAGATGCGCTTGTCGCAGCGGCGGCAGACCTCGCGATCGAGCCGCGCGTAAATGTGGGCGAACGCTTCGCTCTTGCCCTCGAACAGGTGGTCCGCGCCGATGTAATCCAGGTAGCCGCCGTTCTCCAGCGTCTCGCGCACCTGCTGCTTGACGCGGATCAGCCACAGGTCGCCGCCGGCCGCCCGCCGCAGCCGCGCCTCCTGGGCGAGAAACTCGGCGCCGGCCAGATCGATGAAGTTGATGCCGGAGGCGACGATGACCAGGTGCTTCTGCCCGGGCTGCTCCGCCTCCAGCGCGCGCAGCTGCTCCTGCACGTGGCTGACGGCGCCGAAGAACAGCGAGCCGTCGATGCGCACGATCTTCAGCTGCGGGCATTCCGGCAGGGCGGGATCGCTGACGAACTTGCGCCGCTCGCCGCGCGAGTCCGGCACGCGGCTGAGCACGCGCGGGCGCGAGGTGCGGCTGAGGTAGAAACCGAGCGAGAGGAAGACGCCAAGCAGGATCGCCATCTCGAGGTTGAGGAGCAGGGTAGCGAGGAAGGTGGCGCCGAAGATGATGGTTTCCTCGTGTCCGGCGCGCAGGATCTGGCGGATGTGGTGGAAGTCGATCAGGCCCCAGGCGACGAGGAACAGCACGCCGGCCATGGCGGCGTTGGGCAGGTAGGCGGCGAGCGGCGCCACCAGCAGGACGATGGCCACCAGCAGCAGGCTGGCGAGGATGGAGGCCATCGGCGTCTTGGCGCCGGCGGCGTAGTTGAGGCCGCTGCGGTTGAAGGAACCGGTGGCCACATACGACGAAAAGAAGCTGCCGAAAAGATTCGACAGGCCCTGGCCGACCAGTTCCTGGTTGCCGTCGATGTGCTGGCCCGAGCGCACCGCCAGCGCGCGCGCGATGGACACCGCCTCGGTGAGGGCCAGCAGCGACACGGCCAGCGCGGCGGTGGCGAGGTCCTGGAAGGCGCCGAGGGTGAATTGCGGCGAGGACAGCGGCGGCAGCGCGCCGGGCAGGGCGCCGACCGTGCTGATGCTCGCCGCCCCCGGGCCGCCGAAGGTCTTCAACGCGACGGACAGCAGGCTGCCGCCGAGCATGGCGACGATCATGTAGGGCAGGCGCTTCGCCAGACGCTGCGTCAGCACGCCGAGGCCGAGCGTGAAGCCGGCCACGCCGAAGATGTAGGGATCGATTTCCGCGGCGCGGGCGATCACGGCGCCCCAGCTGTCGGCGAACGAGCTGCCGCGCGGCAGCTCGATGCCGAAAAAATGCTTTGCCTGGCTGGTGGCGATGAGGATCGCCGCGCCCGCAGTGAAGCCGATCACCACCGAATGCGAGATGAAATTGATCAGCGCGCCGAGCCTGGCCAGGCCGAGGCCGAGCTGGATCGCGCCGACCATGAAGGTCAGCGTCAGGGCGTTCTGCACGAAGGCGGCGCTGCCCGGCTCGGCGTGCGGCGAGAGCACCGAGAACAGCACGATGGAGGCGGCGGTGGTCGGACCGGAGACCAGGTGCCAGGAAGAGCCGAACAGCGCCGCGATCACCGCCGGCAGCATGCCGGCGTACAGGCCGTATTCCGGAGGCATGCCGGCGATGGTGGCGAAGGCGACGCCCTGCGGCAGCACGACGATGGCGCCGGTGAGACCGGCGAGGAGGTCATGCTTCAGCGTGGCACGGCCGACCATCGGCCACCAGAGCAGGAAGGGCAGGAAGCGCCGCGCCGAGGCCGGCAGGCGGAAGGAGGCGTGGGTGCGGGGCATCGTCTGGAGGGCGGTGGGCAATCGCAACTGCCGACCATCCTAGCGAAGCCCGCGTCAGCGCCGCGTCAACGCAAGGTCAACGGAGCGTTAGGAGCGAAGATGAGCGTGGCGGAGGTGCCCTGTCCCTCGCGGCTCTCGATGGCGATGCTCCAGCCGCAGCGGTCGCAGATGCGCTTGACGAGGGACAGGCCGATGCCGCTGCCCTGGCTGGCCGCGCCCTTGTAGTAGCGCTGGAAGACGCGGCCGATCTCCTCGGCGCGGATGCCCATGCCGGTGTCGCTCACCTCGAACCGGTCGGCGCCGAGGCGCACGTCGATGCGACCGGATTCGGTGTAGGCGAAGGCGTTGCGCACCAGGTTGGCGACGACGATCGAGAACAGCGTCGGCTCGACCGCCAACTGCGGCTCGGCGAGGATCTCCACGTTGAGTTCCGTGCCGCGCCGGGCGAGCAGGTGGCGATGGCGCTCGATGCATTCGCGCACGACGCCGGCGGCGTCGCACTCCGCGTCGGACTCGGGCTCCTCCTCGCGCGCCATCAGCAGCAGCGCGCGGATCAGGTCCGTCATGTCGCGGGCGGCGCGCTCGATGCGGGAGACGCGGCCGTGCTGGGCCTCGTTCAGTGCCGCATCCTGCTGCAGCACCTCGGCGGCGCCCTGGACCACCGCCAGCGGCGTGCGCAGCTCGTGGCTGACGTCGGCGGAGAAGGCGCGCTCGCGGTCGATGAAGGCGTGCAGCCGCTGCAGGTAGCCCTGGAAGATGCGCGCCAGCTCGCCGACTTCGTCGCGCGGCGTGTCCGGTTCGGCCAGCCGGGGCGGCGGCGCGTCGGGATTCGCCGTGCCGAGCTGGCGCGCCAGGTCGGATACCGGGGCGATGACGCGGCCGGCGAGCCACAGGCCGACCGCCGCCGACAGCAGGATCATGGTCAGCGCGCCGCCGGCGAGGTAGGCGAGGAAGCGCTGTTCCCGCGCCTGCTGGCGCGTTTCGTTGAACAGCAGGTAGAAGCGCAGTTCTTGCGCATCGGCGACGGCCACGCGGTAGCGCACGCCGTCGAGATCGATCTCGTGGCGCCCCGGTTCGAGATTGCGCACCGCTGCCGGGATGTCCGGGCCGGTCGCGCCGGCAACGGCGACATAGCCGTGCAGGGTCACCGAGGCCGGCGGCAGCGACTGCGGGTTGCGCTGCCGTCGCGCCATGTAGTCCTCCAGCTCGGCGCGCAGCGTCTCGTCGATGAGGCGCTGGCCGACATCGTGGGCGGCGAAGTAGAGGCCGCTGGCGAGCAGCAGGCTCACCAGGCCGCCGAACCAGGCGAAGGCGGCGGCGACGCGCAGCCGCAGGCTATGGCGCCGGCGCATCGGTGTCGGCAAGTCGCCAGCCGTGCCCGCGGTGCGTGTGCAGCAGCGGCTTCTCGTCGGGCTTGTCGATGGCGCTGCGCAGCACGTGCATGTGGGCGCGCAGGGCGTCGCTGTCGGGCGGCGAATCGCCCCAGATGGTCCGCTCGATCTGGCCGCGCGCGACGACGTGCGGCGAGGTGCGCATGAGCAGCTCGAGGATGCGCAGCGGGATCGGCGGCAGTTCGACGGCGCGCTCGCCGCGGCGCACCTGCAGCGTGCCGGTGTCGAAGGCGAGGTCCGCCACCTGCAGCCGCTGCTGGCGCGATTGGCCCGAGGCGCGGCGCGCCAGCGCCTTCAGTCGCGCCTCCACTTCGCGCAGGACGAAGGGTTTCACCACGTAGTCGTCGGCGCCGGACTCGAGGCCGACGATCTTGTCGTCGAGAGAGTCGCGCGCGGTGAGCATCAGCACCGGCGTGTGCTTGCCGGCTTCCTCGCGCAGCTTGCGGCACAGCGTGATGCCGTCCATGCCGGGCAGCACCAGGTCGAGCACGACGGCATCGTAGTCGTTGGCGACGGCCAGGTGCAGGCCGGTGACGCCGTCGCCGGCGCTGTCCACCGCATGCCCCTTCACCTCCAGGAAGTCGATCAGGTTGGCGGCGAGATCCGGATTGTCCTCGATCAGCAGTATGTGCAGGGAATTCATCGTGGCGTATGTTACGCCGCCGCGGGACGGCCGGCGAGGGCGCTTCCCCCGGAAGGCCCGATTGGTTGTTAAAATGCATCCGTAAAAATCATGTTCGCGCTTCTGCCCATCGACGTACTGCTCATCGCAGCCGGCACCTGGCTGGCGCTTGGGCTGGCGGGACTGGCGGCGCCGCGCAACTTCCGCTACATCAGCAAGGTCCTCTTTCCGCTGGGCGCCGCCGTTGCCGTGCTGGCGGGACTGACTTCCCTGTCCTTTCTCGGCAGTGGCGCCGAAACCGCCGTGCTGGCCGTCGGCCTGCCCGGCCTGCCCTTCCACCTGCGCCTCGACAACCTCGCCGCGGTCTTCGTGCTGCTGCTCGGCTTCGCCGCGGCCGGCATCTCGGTGTTCGCCGCCGGCTATTTCAGGAAGGGCGAGGGCGCGGCGCCGGGCCTGCTCTGCCTGCAATACCATTTCTTTCTCGCCGCCATGCTGCTGGTGCTGCTGGCCGACGACGCCTATGCCTTCATGGTGGCGTGGGAGGGCATGGCGCTGTCCTCGTTCTTCCTCGTCACCACCGACCACCGTCACGCCGAGATCCGCCGCGCCGGCTATCTCTACCTGCTGATCGCCCACGTCGGCGCCATCGCCATCCTGCTCTGCTTCGGCCTGATGGCCTCGGGCAGCGGCGACTACACTTTCGCCGGCATGCGCGCGCAGTCGCTGCCGCCGTTCTGGGCCTCGGCGGCATGGCTGCTGGCGCTGCTCGGCTTCGGCGCCAAGGCGGGGCTCCTGCCGGTGCACGTCTGGCTGCCGGAGGCGCATCCGGCGGCGCCCTCGCCGGTCTCCGCGATGATGAGCGGCGTCATGCTGAAGACCGCCATCTACGGCCTGCTGCGCGTCTCCTTCGATCTGCTCGGCGAGCCGCTCTGGTGGTGGGGCGTGGTGGCGATGGCGGTCGGTCTCGCCACCGCCCTCTTCGGCGTGCTCTACAGCACCGTGCAGAGCGACATGAAGCGCCTGCTCGCCTACTCCTCGATCGAGAACATCGGACTGATCGCCGTGGCGCTGGGACTGACTTTGCTCTTCCATGCCTACCGGATGGCGGCGCTGGCGGCGCTGGCCATGACGGCGCTGCTCTACCACTGCCTCGCCCACGCCGGCTTCAAGAGCCTGCTGTTCCTGTGCACCGGCTCGGTGCTGCACGCGACGAAGGAGCGCAGCCTCGGCAGGCTGGGCGGCCTCATCCACCGCATGCCCTGGGTGGCCTGGCTGGCGCTCGCCGGCGTCATCGCCGGCGCCGGCCTGCCGCCGCTCTCCGGCTTCGTCTCCGAGTGGCTGCTGCTGCAGGGCTTCCTGTTCTCGCCCGGCCTGCCGCATCCCTGGCTCAACATGGTGGTGCCGGTGGCCGCCGCCGTGGTGGCGCTGGTGGCGGCGCTGGCCGGCTTCGCCATGGTCAAGTTCTACGGCATCGTCTTCCTCGGCCGGATGCGCGAGGAGGCGCTCAAGGATGCGCACGACGCCGGCCGCTGGGAACGCGCCGGCCTGGTCTGGCTGGCCGTCCTCACCTTCCTGCTGGGAGTCCTGCCGACGACCGTGATCCGGCTCATCGATGCCGCCACGCGCCAGCTGCTGGGCGCCGGCCTTGCCGACAAGGTGCGCGAGCATGGCTGGTGGCTGCTGGCGCCGATCTCGCCCGACCGGGCCAGCTACGCGCCGCTGGTGTTCCTCGCCGTCATCGCCGCCGCCGTGCTGCTCGGCCGGCAACTGGTGCACCGCCTCTACCACGGCCGCCTGCGCCGCTCGCCGGCCTGGGACTGCGGCTACGTCTTCCAGGGGCCGCGCGCGCAGGACACCGCCGAGGGCTTCAGCCAGCCGATCCGCCGCATCTTCGAGCCGATGTTCCGCATGGAGCGGCACTTCCCGACCGTCCGCGACGAGCAGCCCTACTACAGCGTCAAGGTGGAAGACCATTTCTGGCACTGGCTCTACATGCCGCTGGCGCGTTTCGCCGACGGGATATCGCGGCTCATCATCCGGCTGCAGGGCGGGCGCATCGCCATCTACCTGCTCTACAGCTTTCTCACGCTGATCGTGCTGTTGCTGGTGGCCAGACCGTGAAAACAAACACTTTCAACACAGAGATCACAGAGACACGGAGGGCACAGAGTATTCCGTTTTTCTCCGTGTCCTCTGTGCCTCCGTGTCCTCTGTGTTCGAAGCGGTTGCATGGAGATTCACGCGCATGAGCATCTCCGGCCTGCTCTGGCAGCTGTTCGCCATCGCGCTCGCGCTCGCCCTGGCGCCGCTGCTCACCGGCTGGGTGAACCAGTGCCGCGCCTGGCTGCAGAACCGCGCGGCGCCGCCCCTGCTGCAGCCCTACTTCATGCTGCACAAGCTGTTCCACAAGGACGTGGTGCTGGCGCACGGCGCCTCTCCCCTGTTCGTCTTCGCGCCCTACGTGGTGTTCGGCTGCATGCTGCTGGCCTGCGCCATCATCCCGACGCTGTCGACCGACCTGCCCTTCGCGCCGGCGGCCGACACCATCGCGCTGGTCGGCGTGTTCGGCCTGGCGCGCCTGTTCATCGCCCTGGCGGCGATGGACATCGGCACCAGCTTCGGCACGCTCGGCGGGCGGCGCGAGATGCTGATCGGCTTCCTCGCCGAGCCGGCCCTGCTGATGGTGATCTTCACCACCGCCATGATCTCCCAGTCGACCTCGGTCGCCACCATCGTCGAGACCCTCGCCCACGGCGACTTCGTCATCAACCCGAGCCTGGCCTTCGCCGGCATCGCGTTCACCTTCGTCTCCTTCGCCGAGAATGCGCGGGTGCCGGTGGACAACCCCGCCACGCACCTCGAGCTGACCATGATCCACGAGGCGATGATCCTCGAGTACTCCGGCCGCCACCTGGCGCTGATCGAGTGGGCCGCCGCGCTCAAGCTCTACGCCTATTCCTGCCTCGGCCTGGCGCTGTTCTTCCCCTGGGGCATCGCCGAGGGCGACAGCGCGGCCGGCCTGCTGCTGGCGATTTCCGCGCTGATCGCCAAGCTCGCCGTCGGCGGCGCGCTGCTGGCGCTCATCGAGACCATCAATGCCAAGGTGCGCATCTTCCGCGCGCCGGAGTTCCTCGGCACCGCCTTCCTCTTCGCCGTGCTGGGGCTGCTGGTCAGATTGCTGCTGGAATCGAGAGTATGAGAACGGGAAACCGCTTCAAGCACAGGGAACACGGAGACACAGAGCGCACAGAGTTCTCTTGTTTTCTCCGTGTCCTCTGCGTCTCTGTGCCCTCTGCGTTGAATGTGGTTGCGTTTCGGGAGGGAAGATGAGCACGGTCGTGCCGCTTTCCGCCCAGCTCATCAACCTGTTCGCCGCGGTGATTCTGCTGCTGGCCTTCGCCATGCTGGCGCAGCGGCGCGTGCTGCCGCTCATCAACCTGTTCGCCCTGCAGGGCCTGACGCTGTGCCTGTCGACCCTGGTGGTCGCCTTCAGCACCGGCCAGGCGCACCTCTACGGCTCGGCGGCCCTGACGCTGGTGCTGAAGGCGCTGCTGCTGCCGTGGATCCTGCACCGGCTGGTGCGCAAGCTCCAGGTGAAGTCCGACGTGGAGGGGCTGGTCAACATCCCGACCACCATGCTGATCGGCATCGTTCTGGTGATGGTCGCCTTCAATGTCGCCCTGCCGATCTCGCAGCTCGCCAGCACCATCAGCCGCGGCACGCTCGGCATCGCCCTGGCCAGCGTCATGCTCGCCTTCCTGATGATGATCGTGCGCACCAAGGCGATCCCCCAGGTGGTCGGCTTCCTCGCCATGGAGAACGGCCTGTTCCTCGCCGCCACCAGCGCCACCTACGGCATGCCGATGGTGGTCGAGCTGGGCATCGCCCTCGACGTGCTGGTCGGCGCCATCATCCTCGGCGTGTTCTTCTTCCAGATCCGCGAGCAGTTCGACAGCCTCGACATCCGCCACCTGGAGAAGCTGAAGGAGCGCTGATGGATCTGTTCGTCCTGACCCTCGCCATCCCCCTCGTCAGCGGCCTCGCGCTGGCGGCGGCGGGCGAGCGCGCTTGGGCGCCCAACCTCAACCTGATCGCCAGCCTCGGCACCTTCCTCGCCTCGGCGCTGCTCACCGCCGAGATCGTCGCCGCCGGCCCGCGCTTCGCTTTCGGCGAGATGTTCTTCATCGACTCGCTCAACGTTTTCTTCGTCGCGCTGACCGCCTTCGTCGGACTCACCACCAGCATCTTCTCCGGCCCGTACATGCGCAACGAGCGCGAGCACGGCCGCCTCACCGCGGCGCGCCTGCGCCTCTACAAGAGCATGTTCCAGCTGTTCATGTTCACCATGCTGGCGGCGCTCACCACCAACAACCTGGGCATCCTCTGGGTGGCGATGGAGGCGGCGACGCTGACCACCGTGCTGCTGGTCTCGCTCTACCGCACGGCGGCCAGCCTGGAGGCGGCCTGGAAATACTTCATCCTCTGCGGCGTCGGCATCGCCCAGGCGCTGTTCGGCACCATCCTGCTCTACTTCGCCGCCGAGCGCGTGCTCGGCGAGACCGGCAATGCCCTGCTGTGGACGCACCTGGTCGGCGTCAAGGGCCAGCTCGAGCCGACCGTCATGGCGCTGGCCTTCGTCTTCCTGCTGGTCGGCTACGGCACCAAGGTCGGCCTGGCGCCGCTGCACAACTGGCTGCCCGACGCCCACGCCGAGGGCCCGACGCCGGTCTCGGCCGTCCTCTCCGGCCTGCTGCTCAACGTCGCCCTTTACGCCATCCTGCGCGTCAAGGTGCTGGCCGACGGCGCCATCCAGAGCGGATTCGCCGGCAGCCTGATGATGGGCTTCGGCCTGCTCACGCTGACGGTGGCGGCCTTCTTCCTGTCGCGGCAGAAGGACATCAAGCGCATGTTCGCCTACTCGTCCATCGAGCACATGGGCCTGATCACCTTCGCCTTCGGCATGGGCGGTCCGGTGGCGAATTTCGCCGGCCTGCTGCACATGACCCTGCACTCGCTGACCAAGTCGGCGATCTTCTTCGCCGTCGGCCACGCCGCGCAGAAATGCGGCACCCAGGTCATGGAGGACATCCGCGGCCTCATCAAGATCAACCCGGTGATCGGCTGGGGCCTGATGCTCGGCACGCTGGCCATCCTCGGCATGCCGCCCTTCGGCGTCTTCGCCAGCGAGTTCATGATCCTCACCCACGCCATGAAGCACCACCCCTGGGCGACGCCGATCCTGCTCACGGCCCTCGGTGTGGCCTTCGCCGCCATCTTCGGCAAGGTGCAGCCGATGGTCTTCGGCGAGACCCACCTGAAGCGCCTGCCGCATGCGCCGGCCATCACGCCGGTGTTCGTGCACCTGGCCCTGGTGCTGATGATGGGCCTCTACATTCCGCCGTATCTCGTGCGCTGGTTCCACGAGGCCGCGCGCATGCTCGGATAACGCATGAGATTCCTCGGCGAACCCATCGAGTTCGAGAAGCAGGCCGGCATCGGCAGCCCGGTCTGGCGCGGGCGGGCCGCGGATGGCGCGGCGCTGACGGCTTTCGCCGTCGCCGTGCGCCGCGCCGACGGCCGCCTCGCCGCGCTGTGGGGCAGCGACGAGCGTGCGCGCGCCGGCGGTTTCCGTCTGCATGTCGTCTTCGGCCTCGATGCCGGCCATGCCTGGCTCAGCCTCGACCTGCCGGCCGAGCGTCCTGCCTACCCCGACCTGTCCGGCATCTTCCCCGCCGCCGGCCGCCTGCAGCGGGCGACGCGCGATTTGGTCGGCATCGCCGCGGCCGGCGGCCCGGATGGCACGGATGCGCGCCCCTGGCTGCGCCACGGCGCCTGGCCGTCGGACTGGTTCCCGCTGCGCCATGACGCGGGCGAGGGGCACGGCTTCGCCAACGCGGCGAGCGATTACGCCTTCGTCCGGGTCGGCGGCGAGGGCGCCCACGAGATTCCCGTCGGGCCGATCCACGCCGGCACCATCGAGCCGGGCCACTTCCGCTTCTCGGTGATCGGCGAGCGCGTGCTGCGCCTCGAGCAGCGCCTGGGCTATGTGCACAAGGGCGTGGAAAAACTGTTCATCGGGAAGGACCTTGCCGAAGGCGTCCGCCTGGCCGGCCGCGTCTCGGGCGATTCCACCTGCGCCTACGCCTGGGCCTATGCATCCGCCGTCGAGGCCGCCTGCGGCGCCAGCCCGCCGCCGCGCGCGCTCGGCTTGCGCGCGCTGATGCTGGAGCGCGAGCGCGTCGCCAACCACCTGGGCGACCTCGGCGCCCTCGGCAACGACGCCGGGCTGGCCTTCGGCCTTTCCCAGTTCATGCGCCTGAAGGAGGACTGGCTGCGGCTGAACGGGAAGTCCTTCGGCCACCGCTTCATGATGGACCGCATCCTGCCCGGCGGCGCGGCGCTCGACCTGGAGGCGCCTGCGCTCGCCGCCATCGTCGAGCAGTGCGACGTCGTCGGGCGGGAAGCCAGGGCGCTCAAGAAGATCTACGACGAGCACGCCGGCCTGCAGGACCGCTTTCTCACCGCCGGCGCCATCGATGCCGCCCTGGCGCGCGAATTTTCGCTCACCGGCCTGGCCGCCCGCGCCACGGGGCTGATCCTCGATGCGCGCGCCCACCGGCAGGGCTACACGCCGCCGCCGCCGTGGGCGATGCTCGGCGTGCGCCCGGCCACGGACGAGCGCGGCGACGTCGCGGCGCGGGTCGCCGTGCGCTTCGCGGAAATTTTCGAGTCGCTGCGGCTGCTGCGCGAGCTGGCCGTCGGGCTGCCCGCCGGCGCGGTGTGCGCCGAGGTGCCGCCGGTGCCCGGCGCAGGCGGCCTCGGCGTCGTCGAGGGCTGGCGCGGCGAGGTGCTGGTCGGCGTGTCATTGGACGGCGCGGGCCGGCTGGCGCGCGTGCATCCGCACGATCCGTCGTGGCAGGCCTGGCCGGCGCTGGAGCACGCGGTGATGCAGGACATCGTTCCCGACTTCCCGCTCATCAACAAGTCGTTCAATCTCTCCTATTCAGGACACGACCTATGATCCCCATGCTCAGGCGCATCCTGCGCACCGGCATCGTCAGCGAGCCGCCGCCCGAGGCGGGCGCCGAGGAAGCGCGGGAGATCGCGCGCCTGCAGGGCGAGATCCTGCGCATCCTCGGCCGCGCGCTGAGCATCCGCCAGGTGGATGCCGGTTCCTGCAACGGCTGCGAGCTGGAGATCCACGCCCTCAACAATCCCTACACCAACCTCGAGGGCTACGGCATCAAGTTCGTCGCCAGCCCGCGCCACGCCGACATGCTGCTCGTCACCGGCCCGGTGACGAAGAACATGGCGCACGCGCTGAAGGCGGCCTGGGACTGCACGCCGGACCCCAAGCTGGTGCTGGCGGTGGGCGACTGCGGCTGCACGGGCGGCGTCTTCGGCGAGAGCTATGCCAGCTGCGGCGCGGTGGAGAAGGTGATCCCGGTCGACGTGCGCGTGCCCGGCTGCCCGCCGACGCCGCTGGCGCTGCTGCGCGGCATCCTGGCGGCGGTGCGCCGCTGACTCAGCGCAGCGGCTCCATGTCCAGCGCCAGCAGGCGCGCCGGCTGCTCGGTGCGCAGGCGCAGGTAGTAATCGCCGGGCCTGTCCGCAACGAGCACCACCGCCGCCTTGCCTTCCCGTGTCCGCAGGCCGGGCTGTTCGGCGATGTCGAATCTTGCCGAAACCAGCTGCACGGAGACGACGGCCTCGTGCTCGAAGGTGAGCGTGAAGCGATGCCCGCCGGCCGCCAGTTTCCCGAGCGGAATGAAATAGGCCCGCTCCTCCGCCGCATGCAGCTGCTGCAGCAACTCCGCCTTCCAGCGGCCGTCCTTCGGCGAGGGCAGGTCGATGGCGTAATAGCCGCAGTCGAGCTTCATGTGCTCGAGCAGCGCATTGAGCTCGCGGGCGGCCTGCTGCGGAATGTCGCCGGTGTAGCGGCGGATGTGGCTGTCCGTGGCGCCCGGATCGAGACGGAAGCTCAGTCGCGCGCTGCACTCGCCTTCGTGGCAGGTGGCGCACAGCGTGTTGAAGCGCACCACCGAGGCGGGCGGGATGGGCGGCTGGGCGAGCGTCGATCCGGCCCAGGCCGTGAGCAGCAGCGCGCCGAGAATGGACTTGCCCGTCATCTCATCCTGCCGCGACGAGCGACCAGGCCAGCCCGGCCGCCGCGCAGGCGCCGATCGCCGGCATGATGCCGAGCTTGTAGCGGAACAGGGCGATCGCCGCGGCGAGCCCGATCAGCGCCGCCGGCCACTCGAAGTCGCCGGCGAAAGGCGCCGCCGCGCTCGCCTGCGGCCACAGCACGTGCCAGGCGAAGAACACCGCCAGGTTCACGATGACGCCGACCACCGCGGCGGTGATGCCGGTGAGCGGCGCGGTGAACTTGATGTCGCCGTGGGTGGCCTCCACCAGCGGGCCGCCGATCAGGATGAAGAGGAAGGAAGGCAGGAAGGTGAAGAAGGCGGCGACGAAGCCGCCCATGACGCCCGCCAGCGCCAGCGCCTCCGGCCCGAACACCTGCTTGGTCCAGCCGCCGACGAACCCGACGAAGGCCACCACCATGATGAGCGGTCCCGGCGTCGTCTCGCCGAGCGCCAGCCCGTCGATCATCTGCGGGCCGGTGAGCCAGCCGTAGGTTTCCACGCCGCCCTGGTACACGTAGGGCAGCACGGCGTAGGCGCCGCCGAAGGTGAGCAGCGCCGCCTTGGTGAAGAACCAGCCCATCTGCGTGAACACGCCGTGCCAGCCGCCCTGCGCCGCGAGCAGGACCATGGCGAGCGCCCAGACCGCCAGGCCGGCGGCGCAGTAGCCGGCCAGCCTGCCCCAGGAAAAGCGCGCCCACGGCGGCGGCGGGGTGTCGTCGTCGATCAGCGCCGCGCCGTAGGACTTCCCCGTCGCGCCGTGGCCGCCTCCGGCGGCGAACTTCGCCGGCGCCAGGCGCCCGCCGAGGAAGCCGAGGATGGCCGCCGCCAGCACGATGGCGGGGAAGGGCACGTCGAAGGCGAAGATGGCGACGAAGGCCGCCGCCGCCATCGCCCACAGCAGGCCGTTCCTCAGCGCGCGCGAGCCGATGCGCCAGGCGGCGAAGACGACGATGGCGGTCACCGCCGGCTTGATGCCGTAGAGGATGCCGGCCACCGCCGGCACGTCGCCGAAGGCCAGGTAGATCCAGGTCAGGCCCGCCAGCATGAACACCGAGGGCAGCACGAACAGCGTACCGGCGACGATGCCGCCCCAGGTGCGGTGCATCAGCCAGCCGATGTAGACGGCGAGCTGGGTCGCCTCGGGCCCGGGCAGCAGCATGCAGTAGTTGAGCGCGTGCAGGAAGCGCCGCTCGGAGATCCAGCGGCGGCGCTCCACCAGCTCCTGGTGCATCATGGCGATCTGCCCGGCCGGGCCGCCGAAGCTGATGAAGCCGAGCTTCAGCCAGTAGCGGAAGGCTTCGCCGAAAGGAACGGGCAGGGGAGGGGTGTCGGGAGTGTTGACGGTGTCCACGCAAATACCTCGCAATAACACGATAAACGGAACTTGGACGGGACACCGTCTGATGGGGAGTCCGCGATTTCCCCGCGATTGGATTCTAGCAAAACATGAATGATCGCAGACTCATCTACGCCGCCGCCTTCCTGCGCGCGCTGGCCACCGGCATGGTCGGCGTGCTGCTGGGGCTGACTTTGGCTCGCCTCGGCTTTTCCGCCGCCGCCATCGGTGCCGTGCTCTCGGCCGGGCTCGTCGGCGCGACGCTGGCGCTGCTGGTCGTCACCTGGGCGGGCGACCGACTCGGCCGGCGGCGCTGCCTGGTCGGGCTGTCGCTGCTGGGCGCGGCGGGCGGGCTGGGGGCCGCGCTGGTGTCCGAGCCGTGGGCGATGGCCGCGGCGGCCTTCGTCGGCATTCTCAACGGCATGGGCCGCGACCGCGGCGCGGCGCTGGTGCTGGAGCAGGCCATCCTGCCGGCGACCACCGACGATGCCGGCCGCACCGGCGCCTTCGCCCGCTACAACCTGCTCACCGACATCGGCCACGCGCTGGGCGCGCTGCTGGCGGCGGCGCCGGCGCTGCTCGTCGCCATGGGCGTCGAGGAGACGCGGGCTTTCCGCGGCATGTTCCTGCTCTACGCGGCGCTGCTCGCCGCCGGCGCGCCGCTGGCGCTGAGGCTGTCGTCCGCGGCGGAGGCCGGCGCCGCCGGTCCGCGCCGGCCGGTGTCGCCGCAAAGCAAAGAAATCGTCTGGAAGATCTCCGCCCTGTTCGCCGTCGACTCCATTGCCGGCGGCTTCCTCGGCTCGGCGCTGCTCTCGTATTTCTTCTTCGAGCGCTTCGCCGTTTCCGCCGCCATGATCGGCGGCCTGTTCTTCGCCGCGCGCGTGCTGAACGCCGTCTCGCACCTCGCCGCCGCCTGGCTGGCGGCGCGCATCGGCCTGGTGAATACCATGGTGTTCACCCACATCCCGTCGAGCCTCCTGCTCGCCTCGGTGGCCTTCGCGCCGAGCTTCGGGGTGGCGGCGCTGCTGTTCCTGCTGCGCGAGGGGCTGGTCGAGATGGACGTGCCGACGCGGCAGTCCTACGTGATGGCGGTGGTGGCGCCGGAAGAACGCACCTACGCTTCCGGCGTCACCCACCTGGTGCGCCTCGGCGGCTGGGCGGTGGCGCCGAGCTTCGCCGGCTGGCTGATGCAGGCCGCCTCGCTGGCGGCGCCGCTGTTCATCGGCGCCGGCATGAAGATCGCCTACGACCTGCTGCTGTGGCGGGCGTTCCGCAAGCTCAAGCCGCCGGAGGAGCGGGAGTAGCTTGATGGGGGAAGGGGACGGCGACGAGCAGGCCAAGCGCGCCGCGCGCGTGAAGTGCGTCTTCCTCATGGCGACGCACCCGGGCGTCGCCGGCATGGCGGTCGGCGCGCAGCTGCGGCACGCCATCGCTCAGACGTAAAGCCAGAGCGCCAGCAGGAAAACCAAGAACTCGATGACCGTGCTCCACACGACCAGCCGTGCGAGACGCCGCTCGCGCGGGCGCATGCCGAGCCAGACGCGCTCGCGCCACCAGCGGTAGAAGGGGAGATTGCCCCAGCGCGCGAGGCCGAGGAAGTGGCGGCGGAGGGACCGGCCCCAGGGCGTCAGGCTGCGGTCGACCTGGGCCATCTCGGCCTCGTCAACCGGCTGGCGGTAGGTCTCGCGGATGCGCAGGCGCGATCCCGCGCCGAGCGGTTCCAGCGTGAATTCCGTGCTCAGCTTCAGGCCCGTGTCGTGGCGGAGCAGGAGGGCGTGCGGGAGGGGCCGCTCGAAAGTCAGTCTCCCCGACACGGCGAGGCCGTTCATCTCGTTGAACGCCTCGATGTCGAAGCCTTGCGGCGTTTTCTCGAAACGGCGGATTTCCAGATGCGGGTTGAGGCGCAGCAGGCGTTCGATGTCTTCGATGTAGCCGGAGACTTCCCGCGCCGGCTGCGGCAGGTCGACGTCGACCCAGGCGGCGTTCTCCGCCGCGCCCTGGCCGGGAAGCGGATCAGCGTGCAATCAGGAGCGGCGCGGCGAGGCCGCGCGCCAGGCTTTCCAGGTCCATGCGCGAGCGCAGGCCGGGCTCGCCCTTCGGCCGCGGCGGGCCGATGACGACCAGGTCGGCGCCGCCCTCGCGCGCCGCGGCGACCAGGCACTCGGCCGGCTTGCCGTAGCGCAGGATCGGCGTGCTGTCGACGCCCGCCGCCGTGCAGCGGGCGGCCAGCGCCCCCATGCGCTCGCGCGCTTCCTGCGCGAGCTGGCCTTCGACGTGCTCGGCGAAGGCGTCGCGCGTCCACGCGTTGTTGAGCCAGTCGTCGCCCTGCATGCCGCCCCAGAAATCCGGCACGATGTAGAGGTGCAGGATGCGCGTCGTGCCGGGCACGGCCAGCGAGAGGGCAAGGTCCAGCGCCCGCTCCGCGCCCGCCGTGCCGTGGTGGGCGAGGAGCAGGGCGCGCGGCGGCCAGGCCAGGCCCGCCGCACGTGCCTGCGCTGCGACGGCTTCCGTCACTTGCCGACGACGACGAGGATGCCGATGGCGATGGCCAGCGCGAACACCAGGGCGCCGATGTCCTCCCTTCGGTCGCTGACGAAAATCGACAGCTGGGTGCCGCGGTCGAACTTCTTCTCTTCTTCAGCCATGACGATTCTCCTCAGACGAATTCCTTGACGAACAGCAGGACGACGATCAGCGAGCCGACCGCCTTGATGATGCCGACCACCGAGCCGATGATCAGCGGCTTGCCGCCGGCCTGCTTGATCGAGGCCACGGTGATCTGCATGCCCAGCCCGGTGAGCCCGATGGCGAACAGCCAGGCGATCCAGTCGCGGAAGGCGCGGATGATTTTCGAGTCGTGCCAGGCCGCCTTGTTGGCGGCGCCGACGGCGTCCTTCACCGCCTTGTCGTCCTTCGCCGCCTTGGACACCCCCTTGAGGACATGATCCTGCTCGCGCGAGGTGAGCTTCCTGTTCGCGATGAGGTCCTGCAGCGCCTTCGTCTCCTCCGGCTTGGTCAGCTTCGGCAGGTGCGCCTGCAGGGCGGCAATCTCCTTCTCCTTGAGCAGCTTGTCCTCCTTGATCTGCTCGCTGGAGAAGTACTTGCCCTGGTAGTGGCCGGGCGGGGCGAACATGCCCAGGGTCGACAGCAGGAACATGAAGAGGAAGCCGAGCACGAACACCGGGAACTTCGCCACCAGCACCTTGCCCAGGTCGACCTTCTGCGCGCCGGCCTCCCGCTTGACGTACCAGGCGGCCAGCCACACCACGATGATGGGCAGGAACAGCACCCGCGTGATGTTGAAGATCTCGGCCACCTTCAGCGTCTCGATGCCTTGCGGGTCGAAGGCCAGCGCGGCGCCGGCCACCTGCGCCGAGTTGAGGATGCCGGTGCCGGCCCAGGCGCCGAACTGCACCGGGCCCATGCCGAGCAGCTGGCCGACGGTCGGGAAGGTGAACATGCACAGCACGCCCCAGAGCAGGATGGTGCCGAGGGTGAAGGCGATGTCCACCGCCTTGGCGTTCACCACCGGGGAGGCCGCCACCGCCGCCGAGACGCCGCACACGCCGACGCCGGAGGAGAGCACGCCGGTCATCGAGTTGCTGGCGCCCATGCGCGGGCCGGCCAGCAGCACCAGCCAGACCGAGCCGAGCACGAAGATGCCGATCATCACCACCGACAGGGCGCCGAGCTGCGCCAGCTCCGCCGCCGAATACAGCGTGCCGAGCAGCACCACGCCGGTCTTCAGGAACAGCCGCGCCGTGCGCACGCCGTTGGCGGCCCAGGCCGGGATGCGCAGCAGGTTCACGATGATCATGCCGAGGACGATGCCGAGCACGACGTAGTTGAGGTTCATGATCTTGGCGAAATCCCAGCCCAGCGTCGGCTGCGCCGCCTTGCCCCAGTTGGCGAACATCGGGTCGAGGAGCCAGCGCACGGCGCAGGCGATGCCGACGATGAAGGCCATGCCCGGCACGACGCCGGCGTAGTAGTCGAGGTGGCCTTCCTTCTTCGGCAGGACGAGCACCAGCACGCCGACGGCGGTGAAAAGGCCGCCGAGGATGTAGGCGAGCTGTGCCTGCCCGGCCTTGGTGCCGTCGAACTTGGAGGGCTTCATCGGCTTCGCCTCGGGCGCCGGCTGGCCTTCGGCGGCGGCTTTCTCGGCGGCGGCCTTGGTGTCGGCCGCATGTTTTTCGGCGGCCTGGGCATGCTCCTTGTAGGCGCCGGGATGCAGCCAGCCCTGCATGCCGTCGAGGGTGCCGGCGTTGTTCATCCAGCCCCACAGCAGCATGAGGATGCCGATGATCAGCAAGGCCGGGGATTTGTGGCTGTAGATCATGCTTTCCTCCTCTTGAGTGGTCGTTCGATGACGATTCTTCTTATTGTTGGGGCCTATTTCTACAACTCGCAGGCGAGCGCCACAACCTGATCGATTGAATAAGGCGATGAAAAAATTCTATGGATGATCTTGCGGCGGGCGCACGACGCTCACGCTGCAGGGCGCTTCGGCCACCACCCGGGCCGAGACGCTGCCGAGGTAGCGGCGCAGGGCGGAATGGCCGCGCGCGCCGATGACGATGCGGTCGACATGGTGCGCCGCGGCGTAGGCGAGCAGGGCGCCGGCGGCGTCGGCATTTTCCTCCACATGGATGCGCAGCTGTTCCGCGCTCAGGCCGAGAGGATGCGCCCAGTGGCGCAGCCCGATCCGGGCGGCGGTCTGCTGGCCGTGCGCGATGTCCGGCGCCGATTCCTCGCCGAAGGGCTGCGGCGGCAGCGCGGCGACGAGGGTGAGGCGCAGCTCCGGCTCGGCGGCCAGCGCCCGGCGCAGGGCGACGCGCATCGCCTCGTCGAGGGCTTCGCGCCGGTCGCCGGGATCGATGGCCACCAGCACGTGGGGCGCGCGCGACAGATGCAGGGCCGGGGTGGGGGCGGCGCGCGGCGGCGCCCGCAGCGCCCGCAGCCAGCGCCGCGCGACGGCGAGCGGGCCGGCGCGATGCAGCCGGCCGGCGCGCAGGGAGAGGGGAATCTGCTCGGGGTGGGCGAGGTCGTGGGCGAGCTGCGCGGCGGTGGCATAGCGGGCCTCCGGGCGGACTTCCAGGCAGCGCAGGATGACTTCCTGCAGCCAGGGCGGCAATCCGGGCTTGAGCGCGCGCGGCGGCGGCGGATCGACGTAGAGGCGCCGCCGCATCCCGCCGCGCGTCGTCGGCGCGCCGAAGGGCAGCTTTCCGGTCGCCAGCTGATAGGCGATGACGCCGAGCGCGAACAGGTCGCTGCGCGGATCGCGGCGGTTTCCCGCCAGCTGCTCGGGCGAGATCGTCGCGCCGGTGCCCGCCGGCAGGGCGAATTCTTCCTCGACCAGGTCGGGCAGTTCGCCGTGGCGCGCCAGGCCGAAATCGATCGGCACGGCCGTGCCGTCGGCGCGGAACAGCACGTTGGCCGGCTTCAGGTCGAAGTGGATGACGTTCTGCCGGTGCAGGTCGTGCACGGCCGCGGCGACCGCGCCGGTCAGCCGGGCGACTTCGCCGGCCTCCAGGGGCGCGCGCGCCGCGCGGTCGGCCAGCGCCTCGCCTTCGATGCGTTCCATGACCAGCCACGGCGCGCCTTCCTCGTCGCCGCTGGCGACCAGCGCCGGCGCATGCGG
>JAANMY010001509.1_pt1 | contig 25934 bp, 24 predicted proteins | sample 7279691 | NCBI WGS metagenome assembly JAANMY01 (sample SAMN14094543, study PRJNA606508) | bioreactor metagenome | isolation source: A lab-scale SPAN reactor treating ammonium-rich wastewater day 388 | place: Ireland: Galway | collected 2018-02-07
AAGCCCGATCCGGTTGCGCCCTTGAAATTCCTCGCCCTCGGCCAGGCGATGCCGGACGATCTCTGACCCGAATCGTGCCCGAATCGCCCGGTGCGCAGCTTGCGAGGATGCGATCAGAGATTCGCCGCGGACCAGCCGCGCAGCGGTGCGACGCGCGCCAGGCTGTCGGCCAGCCGCTGCGGGGCATCGGCGCCGAAGGCGTCCTCGGGCGGCAGGGTGTCGTGCCACAGCGCCAGTGACTTGCGCCGCAGCAGCGCGCCCTGCGGGTGGGCCGGGTCCAGCGGCGCCGGGACGCGTTTCAGTTCGGGCGGATCGAGGCGCATCCCCCCGGCCTGCAGCGCGTCGAGGATCTGCGCCAACGCCGCCCCGCCCGGCCCGGCGACCGCATCGCGCCAGCGATCAAGCAGCGGCGCCGGGAACGCCAGGGTGCCATAGCCGATGGACAGCCGCCCCGGCTCCAGCCCGACCAGCCAGCCGAAGGGCCGCTCGGGTTCGGCAAAGCCGAGATGCACATGCGCGTTATAGGGGGTCTTGTCGCGCGAGAAACGGATGTCGCGGTGCAGGCGGTAGAGCTTGCCGCTGACCGGCGCCCCGGTCTGGCGGGTCAGTTCGGCGGCAAAGGCGGTCAGGAAGGCCTGGGCCGGGGCGGCGACATGCGCCTCGAAGCGCGCGCGGTTGGCGGCGAACCAGTCGCGGGTATTCTGCGCCTTGAGCTCAGCGAGGAAGCGCAGGGTTTCGGCATCGAACATCGCGGACCTCCGGCGCCGAGCATGGCGCGGCCGGGCTCAGCGATGCAAGAGGTAGATATCCATGATCCAGCCGTGCCGGGCGCGCAGCGCGGCGCGGGTATCGAGGATCTGCCCCGAGACATCGGCGAGCGGCCCGTGGATCAGCGCCTGATGCGGCATGCCCAGATAGGCGCCCCACCAGATCGTCACCCCCGCCGGATCGAGGTTTGTGAAGGCGCCGCCGGGATCGAGCATCACCGCCACGGCATCGGCCCCGGCGGGCCAGCCGGTTTCGCGCAGCCTGCGCCCGGTGGTGATGACCACGGGCGCCCCGAGATCGTTGAGCGGAATGGCATGCGCCGCGGTCAGCACCGACAGCGAGGTGACGCCGGGGATCACCCGGGGGGTGATGCCCAGCCGGGCGGCGATGCGCAGGGTGGAATCATAGAGCGAGGGGTCGCCCCAGACCAGCAGCGCCACCCGCCCCCCCCGGGGCAGATGCGCGTCGATGGCGGCTTTCCAGCAGGCGGCGATGGCGTCGTGCCAGTCGTTCACCGCATCGAGATAGGCGGCATGGGCATCGCGCCGGGGCAGGTCGAATTCCACCACGCGCGACAGGTCAGGCAGATGCGCGGCGCAGATCTGGCGGCGCAGGTCGGCGAGGTCGGATTTCTCGTCGCCCTTGCGCGGCAGCAGGATCAGGTCGGCCTCGCGCAGGGCGCGGACCCCGGCCAGCGTCAGATGATCCGGGTTGCCGGTGCCGATGCCGATCAGATCGAGCGAGATCATGCGCTGCCCCATGAAAAACGCGGCAGACCCCGAAGAGCCTGCCGCGCATGAGCCGTCCGGAACGGATCAGGCGGTGTGGTGCAGCCGGTTCACGAACAGGCCGCTGTCCTTGTAGCGGCGCAGCGCCTTGGCCAGCGCCAGCGCGCCGAGGTCGGCGATGGGTTCGACGATGACGACCAGCATATAGGCGGCGCCGAAGCTGGCGACATCGCCCAGAACCGAGGTGCCATGGCCATAGAGCGCCCAGAAGGCGACCCAGGCGACGATCCCGCCCTGATAGGCGAAGGACAGTTTCAGCACATCGGCATAGCCCAGATCGACATAGGCCTTGGTGGCCGGGATCGCCTTGCGGGCGATCATGTGGATCAGGAACATCGGGAACAGCAGGGTGGTGACGTTGACCGTGTACATCGGCAGGTCGCTGGGCGCGAAGAACAGCCCCTGCACCAGCAGCCCGGCGGCGAGGCCCAGCGCGGCCGGACCGGCGCCCAGGATCAACAGCAGCGTGGTGCCGAGGATCAGGTGGACTTCGGACACGCCGACGGCGAAATGCGGCAGCACCTCGAAGCAGACGAAGGTGCCGATGGCCGCCAGCACCGCGCGCAGGGCAAAAGACAGCGGGTTGTGCGATTTCAGGTCGTCGGCGATCAGCTTCAGCGACACGCCCGCTGCGGCGGCTGCCGTGCCATAGGACAGGATCATCTTCGCGCCATCGACGACGCCGGGTTCGATATGCATGGTCTCACTCCTTGCCGTCCCGCCGACGGCTGTTTCACGGTTTCCAGCGTCGGGCCGGTCTCCTGGCTCGCGGGTCGCTGCGGACTGCCGCCTTCCCGTCCGCAAGGACAGTGGCAGATTGGCAGCCAGCTCGCCGCTGACAGTCGCGGGGGCGGCCGGGGCATTGCACCCCGTTCCCGTTTCAGCCCCGAGCGGGGGCACCTGACCCTTCACCCTTGCCGCAAGGGGGCGATCCGGTCAAGGCGGTTCGCGGCATCGCGCGGGCCGAACGCGACCAATCGACCGGCAGGCGGCTATTCGGCCAGCGGCCCGTACAGGATCAGCCCCGGCGCCCGCGGGTCGGCATCGGCCAGCACAGCCGCCAGCCCGGCGATGGTGGACCGGGTCAGGCGCTGGTCGGCATGGCTGACGTTCTCGGCCAGCAGGGCCGGGGTATCGCCGGGCAGGCCCGCCGCCATCAGCCTCTCGGCGAGCGCGGCGAAGGTGCGTTTGGGCATGAAGACCACGGTGGTGGCCTGGCCGTCGGCCAGCGCCGCCAGGTTCAGCCCCTCGGGCAGGGCGCCGCTGACGTCGTGGCCGGTGACATATTGCACCCGGCGCGCCTGCAGCCGCCGGGTCAGCGGGATGCCCGCGGCGGCGGCGGCGGCCGAGGCCGAGGTGACGCCGGGGATGATCTCGAAGGGGATGGCGGCTGCGCGCAGGGCGGTGATCTCTTCCTCCAGCCGGCCAAAGATCCCCGGATCGCCCGATTTCAGCCGCACCACCCGGGCGCCGCCCTGTGCGTAATCCACCAGCAACCGGCTGACATGGTCCTGTTTGGGCGAGGGGCGCCCGGCCCGCTTGCCCACCGCGACCAGTTCCACGCCCGCGGGCACCAGTTCCAGGATCGGCCCGGCCGACAGGTCGTCGAACAGCACCGCCTGCGCCGCCTTCAGCCGGTTCACGGCCTTCACCGTCAGCAATTCCGGATCGCCCGGCCCCGAGCCGACGAAGGACACGAACCCGCTCATCGCCGCGCCCTCTTTGCTCGACAAATATCCTCGGGGGTGAATTGGCCGCAGGCCAAGAGGGGGGTGAAGCCCCCCTTCCTGTTGCTCATCGCCCGTCCTCCGCGATCAGGTGAAAGAACGTCCCCGTCACAAGGCCGCGCACCGATCCGGTCTCGGCCACCGCCGCGCCTTCGGCATCGCCGACCCGGGCCAGCGGCGCGTCGGGTTGCTGCAGGATGGTGGAATAATGGAATTCGTGGCCGCGCAGCACCGCGCCCGGGCCGAACCCCGGCATCGGCGCCACCAGTTCGGCCCGGCGATAGCCCAGATGCATCCGCCGCGTTTCATAGGATGTCACCAGCCCCAGCAGCCCGGCCATGGCGTGGCGGGTGCCGTCCTTGTCGATCAGCCCTTCGCCCAGCGCCATATAGCCACCGCATTCGCCATGCACCGGCCGCGTCGCGGCGTGCCGGCGCAGCCCCGCACGAAACCCCTCGGCCGCCGCCAGGGCGCCCGCGTGCAGTTCCGGATAGCCGCCGGGCAGCCAGACCAGATCGGCGCCCGGGTCTGGCGCCTGATCGGCCAGCGGCGAGAAGGGCAGGATCTCGGCCCCGGCCCGGCGCCAGCCCTCGATCATATGCGGATAGGCAAAGGAAAACGCCGCGTCCTGCGCCAGGGCGATGCGCTGCGCCGGGGGCGTCACGCGCAGCCCTGCGACCGGGCCCGCAGGGGGGGATTGCCGCCCGCCCCCGGCTGCCGCCCGGATCGCCGCCAGATCGACATGCGCGCGCAGAAAGGCGGCGTAGCCGGTGATCGCCCGTTCCAGATCCGGGTGTTCCACCGCCTGCACCAGCCCCAGATGCCGTTCGGGCAGTTTCAGATCGCCGCGCCGGGGCAGGGCGCCCAGCACGCGGAGACCCGCCGCCTCCATCCCCAGCCGGGTCAGCCGTTCGTGCCGGGGGCTGGCGACGCGGTTCAGGATCACCCCGGCAAAGGGCAGGTCGGGGGCATAGCGGGCAAAGCCCAGCGCCGTGGCGGCGGCCGATTGCGCCTGCCCGGACACGTCGATCACCAGCACCACCGGCCAGCCCATGCGCCGCGCGGTTTCGGCGCTCGATCCATGGCCCGAGGCCCCGGCAAAGGCCACGCCGTCATAAAGCCCCATCGAGCCCTCGGCGACCACCAGATCGGCGCCCGCCGATTCGCTGGCGATGGTTTCCAGCAGTTCCTCCCCCATCGACCAGCTATCCAGGTTGAACGAGGCCCTGCCGCAGGCGGCGCGGTGAAAGGCCGGGTCGATGTAATCGGGCCCCGATTTGAACGGCTGCACCACCAGCCCGTCCTCGCGCAGCGCGCGCAACAGGCCCAGCATCACCGTGGTCTTGCCGGTGCCCGATGCAGGCGCCGAAACCAGAAGGCCCGGCGTCATTCCTTGCTGTCCGCATAGACGCTGTCCGCCGATTGCGGGCGGAACCGGCGGTCATATTCGGCGGCATAGAGGCAGCTTTCGTCGAATCCCTCGCCCGCCAGCGCCGGGCCGACCAGGATCAGCGCCGTGCGTTCCATGCTGCCCGCGACCTGCGATTCGATATCGGCCAGCGTGCCGCGGACGATCCGCTGATCGGGCCAGGTCGCGCGCCAGACCACGGCGACCGGACATTCGGCGCCGTAGCCGGGGGTCAGGTCGCTGACCGTCTGCGCCAGATTGTGGATCGACAGATGGATGGCCAGCGTGGCGCCGGTGCGGGCGAAATTGGCCAGCGTCTCGCCCTGTGGCATGGCGCTGGCGCGGCCCGGCGTGCGGGTCAGCACCACCGATTGCGCGAGGCCCGGCAGGGTCAGTTCCGCGCCCAGCGCCGCGGCGGCGGCGGCAAACGACGGCACGCCGGGCGTCACGGTATAGGCGATGCCCAGCGCCCTGAGGCGGCGCGTCTGTTCGCCCATCGCCGACCAGAGGCTCAGATCCCCCGAATGCAGCCGCACCACATCGAGGCCCTGCGCCTCGGCGGCGGCGATCTCGTCCATGATCTGATCCAGCGACAACGGCGCCGTGTTGACGATCCGCGCATCGGGCGGGCAATGGCCGAGGATCGCCTCGGGCACCAGCGACCCGGCATAGAGGCAGACCTTGCAGGCGGCGATGATGTCGCGGCCGCGCAGGGTCAGCAGATCCGGGGCGCCCGGTCCGGCGCCGACGAAATGGACGGTCATGCGGTGACTCCTCGGGCAAGGGCGCAGGTGGCGAGCCGGTCGGGTGACACGGCCCGCGCCGCCAGCAGATAGGCGCCGGGACCCGCCGCGTCCAGCGCGCAGGCCTCGGCGACCGAGCCGAGGCCGCGCGCCTTCAGGCTGGCGGGCGATTGCGTCGGCGTGTCGGCGGCCGGGTGGGCCACGGCGATCAGCGGCAGGTTCAGCCGCGCGGCGAGCGGGGCCAGCGTGGCCGCCTTGTCGGCCAGCGTCGCCAGCGCGTCCGGTTTCTGGCCGGTGGCGGCCAGCGCCCCGGCCAGTGATTCCAGCGTGGCGCGGCGGGAAAATCCGAACCCGGCGACGATCACAGGATGCCGTTCCATTGCACCACCGGCCAGGCGGCTTTCCAGCCGCGGCGGCGGCCCAGCGGCGCCGCCTCGGCCAGTTCGATGCGCAGCAGGCTGCCGCCCTTGGTGGCGTGCCAGTCGGCCAGCAGCGCCTCGGATTCCAGCGTCACCGCATGGGCGACCAGCCGCGCGCCGGGGGCGAGGGTGGTCAGCGTCTCCAGCAATGCCTGCGACAGCCCGCCGCCGACGAACACCGCATCGGGCCGGGGCTGGCCCTGCAAGACCTCGGGCGCGCGGCCCTCGACGATCTGCAGCCGCTCCACCCCCAGCCGCAGCGCATTGGCGCGCGCCCGGGCGGCGCGCACCGGATCGGCCTCGAAGCCGGTCGCCTGCAGCGACGGGTGGCTCAGCAGCCATTCCACGCTGATCGAGCCCGATCCGGCGCCGATGTCCCACAGCCGTTCCCCCGGCCGCGGCGCCAGCGCCGACAGCGCCAGCGCCCGCACCGGCCGTTTGCTGATCTGCCCGTCATGGGCGAACCAATCGTCGGCCCGTCCTGAGGCCGCGCCCAGCACCGCGCCCGCGCCCGCCACCTCGATGGCCACGGCGACCGGGTGCTGCACGTCGTCCAGCGCATAGCCCGCCGCCGTCACCCGCCGCACCCGTTCGCGCGGGCCGCCCAGCGATTCCAGCACCTGCAGGCGGCTGTCGCCAAAGCCCTCGCCCGCCAGATACTCCGCCAGCCCGGCCACGGCCGCGCCGTCGCGCAGCGTCACCAGAACCCGCGCGCCGGGGGCCAGCAGCGGGCGCAGCCGGGTCAGCGGCGCGGCGTGCAGCCCCAGGCAGGGCGTGGTTTCCAGCGCCCAGCCCAGCCGCGCCGCCGCCAGGGCAAAGCACGACAGGCCGGGCAGCGCCCGCCATTCGCCCGGCGCCAGATGCCGCGTCACCACCGTCGCCGCGCCGAACCAGAACGGATCGCCCGAGGCCAGCATCACCACCCGCCGCCCGCGCAGCGCCAGCAGCGGCGCGATCCCGTCGGCAAAGGGCACCGGCCAGGGGCGCAGTTGCGCATCCAGCGGCGGCAGCAGCGCCAGATGCCGGGCGGCGCCCGTCACCACCTCGGCGCCCTGCAGCGCATCCCGGCTTGCATCCGGCAGCCCGGCGAGGCCATCTTCACCCAGACCGATGATCGTCAGCCACGGAGTTTCAGCCATGCCGCATATCCTCGTCCTCGGCGGCACGATGGAGGCCAGCGCCCTGGCCCGCGCGCTGGCCGGGGCGCAGATCCCCGCCACCCTGTCCTATATGGGCCGGGTCGAACGGCCCAAGGCACAGCCGATCCCGGTCAGGATCGGCGGCTTTGGCGGCGTGCCGGGGCTGGTGGCCTGGCTGAGCGAGCAGGGCGTCAGCCATGTCGTCGATGCCACCCATCCCTTTGCCGCGCAGATGAGCGCCAATGCCGTCGCCGCCTGCGCCGAAACCGGGGTGCCGCTGATCGCCCTGACCCGCCCGGCCTGGCAGCCGGGGCCCGGCGACGACTGGCGCCGCGTGCCCGATATTGCCGCCGCGGTGGCGGCGCTGGACGGCCCGCCGCGGCGCGTCATGCTGGCCATCGGCCGCATGCATCTGGCCGAATTCGCCGCCCGGCCGCAGCATCATTACCTGCTGCGGCTGGTCGATGAACCGGCCGAGGCCCCGCCGCTGCCGCACCATAGCGTGACCATCGACCGCGGCCCGTTCAGCGCCGCCGCCGACGCGGCGCTGATGCGCGACCATGGCATCGAGATCGTCGTGGCCAAGAACGCCGGCGGCGAAGGGTCGGTGTCGAAACTGCAGGCCGCCCGGGCGCTGGGCCTGCCGGTGCTGATGATCGACCGCCCGGCGCTGCCGCCCCGCCACGAGGTGACGCAGATCGCGGCCGTGCTCGACTGGCTCGCGGCCTGAACCCTGCGGCTCTTTGCTCTCCAAATATCCTCGGGGGGTGAAGGCCGCAGGCCGAGGGGGGCAGAAGGCCCCCCTTGCGCGCGCCGCGGTACGCGGCGCGCCGGGTCGTCCGAGGCGCCCGCGCCCCGGCGCGGGGGCCGAGGGCGAAACCCCGCCGCGCCCGGTCATGCCGACCTCGGCGTGTACAGGATCGGCCCGCGCGGCGTTTCGATCACCCGGGTGGCGGAATTGCCGACGATGACCAGCGTGCGCATGTCGGCCATTTCGGGCCTGCATTCGGTCAGCGGCACGATGCGCAGCACCTGTTCGGCGGTGCTGACGGCGCGGGCGAACAGCACCGGCCGGGCATCGTCGCAGGCCTCGCGCAGCACCTGCAGGGTGCGCGCAAAGCCCTCGGGGCGCGAGGCCGAGCGCGGGTTGTAAAAGGCCATGGCGAAATCGGCCTCGGCGGCCAGCCGCAGCCGTTTCTCGATCAGCGCCCAGGGTTTCAGGTTGTCGCTCAGGTTGATCGCGCAGAAATCATGGCCCAGCGGCGCCCCGGCGGCGGCGGCGGCGGCCAGCATGGCGGTGATGCCGGGCAGCACGCGGATCTCCAGCGCGCGCCATTCGACCGGCCCGGCCTCCAGCGCCTCGAACACCGCCGAGGCCATGGCGAACACCCCGGGATCGCCCGAGGAGACCACCACCACCCGCCGCCCCGCCGCCGCCATCGCCAGCGCCTGGCGCGCGCGGTCCAGTTCGACGCGGTTGTCCGAGGGGTGCAGCGTCAGGCCCGCGCGCGGGGCGATGCGGGCGACATAGGGGATATAGCCGACGATATCGGTGGCCATGTCCAGCGCCGCGCGCACCTCGGGTGTGACCAGCCCCTCGTCGCCCGGGCCGAGGCCGGCGATGACCAGCGTGCCGCTCATGGTCTGCGCCCCTGGCCGTGGATCAGCGCGATGGAGAAATAGGGCGCGGTGCTGGCCTCGGCCAGCCGCGTCACCCTTTCGCCGGGCATGGCGGCGTACTCGACCAGCCAGGCCTCGGCCAGCCGTCCGGCGGCGGCGGCGGCGCGTTGCAGTTTGGGCAGGTTCTGGCCGATCTTCATCACCACCAGCGCGTCGGTTCCGGCGATGCGGGCGGTCAGCTCGGCCTCGGGCAGGGTGGCCGGGGCCACGGTCAGCACATCGTCGCCCCAGGTGATCGGCGCGCCGGTGGCGATCCAGGCGGCGCTCATGCCGGTGATGCCGGGCACCACCTGCACCGGCACCTGCGGTGCGAGGCGGGTGTAGAGATGCATGAACGAACCATAAAAGAACGGATCGCCCTCGGCCAGCACCACGACATCCTCGCCGCCCTCGGCCAGGGCGCGCAGATGCGCGGCGACCCTCTCGTAAAAGCGGGCCAGGCATTCGCCGTAGCGCGGATCGTCGAGCGGGATTTCCGTGGTGACGGGGTAATCCATGGCGAATTCCACCGCATCGGCGCGCAGCATCCCCTCGACGATGCGCCGGGCCTGACCGGGTTTGCCCGCCTTGCGGAAATAGGCGATGTGGCGCGCGGCGCGCACCAGCCGGTCGGCGCGCACGCTCATTAGATCGGGCGAGCCGGGGCCGAGGCCGACGCCGTGGATGGTTCCGGGGGTCATTCGGCGCGGCTCGCCAGCGCGTTGATCGCCGCGACGGTGATGGCGCTGCCGCCCAGCCGCCCCTCGACGATGCAGCAGGGCACCGGCTGCGCCTGCCAGAGCGCGGCTTTCGATTCCATCGCGCCGACAAAGCCGACCGGGCAGCCGATGATCGCGGCGGGGCGCGGGCAATCGGGGTCTTCGAGCATGTTCAGCAGGTGGAACAGCGCGGTCGGCGCATTGCCGATGGCGACCAGCGCCCCGGCCAGATGCGGGCGCCAGAGTTCCAGCGCGGCGGCGGAGCGGGTGTTGCCCATCGCCTTGGCCAGCGCCGGGACGGCGGGATCGTGCAGCGTGCAGATCACTGCATTGTCGGCGGGCAGGCGGGGGCGGGTGACGCCCTCGGACACCATGCGCGCGTCGCACAGGATCGGCGCCCCGGCTTGCAGCGCGGCGCGGGCGGCGGGGACAAAGCCGGGCGACAGGTGGATGTGCCGTTCCAGCCCGACCATCCCGGCGGCATGGATCATGCGCACCGCCACCGGTTCCTCGTCGGCGTCGAAGCGGGCCAGATCGGCCTCGGCCCGGATGGTGGCAAAGCTCTGGCGATAGATCGCGGCGCCGTCGGTTTCATAGCTGTAGGGCATTCAGGCGGCTCCGAAGCGGGCGAGCACCTGACCGGCGCTCAGCCCTGTGTGAAGGGGTGTGTCGCCCGCCCGCGCATTCAGGGCGAGGCTGAAAGCGCCGTCCTGACCGGTAATCACGACATCGGCGGCGCCGGGGTGGGCGCAACCCTTGGCGCAGCCGCTGACATGCAGATGGCCGGTGACATGCGGCGCCAGCGCGCGGGCCAGATCGCGGGTGGCAACGCTGGCCTGCGGGCAGAAGGGGGCGCCGGGGCAGGCATCGGCGCGCAGTTCCGGCGCGGCGGCATCCCAGATCAGGCCCGGCTGCGCGCCCGGGGTGGCGCCCAGCAGCAAGAGCGCGCGCCACGGGGTGACGCGCAGCGCGCTGGCGCCGGTGGCGGTGATCGCGGCGGCGAGGTCAGGGGCGCGGACCTGACCAAAGGCGCAGCCATGGACGGCGCCCAGCGCATGCGCGCCGGGGGTCAGGGGGGCGCGCGCTGGGGCGGGGGGCATACTGGCACCGGCCCAATCCGGCAGCGCGGCCGTGTGGCGGGCCATGCGGCCCGCGGCGGCGCCACCGCTGGCGAGGAACCAGTGGGCGAGGCGGATCAGCGTGTCGATCTCATGCCCCGCAGCCAGCGGGATGCCCTGCGCGCGCCCCTCGGGGCGCAGGATCAGGCCCCGGGTGCTGGCGCGTTCGATGCGGAAATCGGCGGCGGTGTCGCCCAGAACCGGGCCGGGCCCGGCGTCGATGGCAAAGCCCATTTTCGGCGGCAGCTCGGGCAGATCGCCGAGCCGTGCCAGCAGCTCCAGCGTCAGGCGGTGGGTATCGTCGCCGGGCGCCCAGACGGGGGCCACGACGATGTTGCGGCGGGTTTCGGTGGCGACGTCGGGGTCCAGCAGGCCCAGCGATTCAAGCTGGGCCATCAGCGCGGGCCAGCCGGTTTCGCTGACCCCGCGCACCTGCAGGTTGGCGCGGTTGGTGACGTCGATCAGCCCGGCGCCCTGCGCCTCGGCGGCGGCGCAGAGGCCCAGCACCTGCGCGGCGCTGAGTTCGGCCAGCCGGGGGCGCACCCGCACCACATAGCCGTCGCCCGACAGCATGGGGCGCAGCGCGCCGGGGCACCAGCCTTTCACGTCAAATCCCATCGCCCAACCCCGCCAGAATGGAATTCCTCCGTGTGGCCCAGAGCCCGGCCGCGTGCAAGGCGGCAAAGCGCGCCTGCATCGCCGCCAGCGCCTGCGGGTTCTCGCGCGCCAGAAAATCGCAGACCTCGGCGCGGCCCAGTGTGGCCTGATGATAGAGGTCGATCAATTGCGGCGGCACGGCGCCCGCCAGATGGGCAAAGGCGCCGAGGTGATCGAGCGTCGCGGCGATTTCCGCCCCGCCGCGAAAGCCGTGCTGCATCATGCCGTCGATCCAGCGCGGATTGGCGGCGCGGGCGCGCACCACGCGGGCCAGTTCCTCGGTCAGGGTGCGGGCCCTGGGGCGGACGGGATCGCGGGCGTCGAGGTGATAGAGCGCGGCGCTGCCGCCGGTCAGCGCCTGCGCGGCGGCAAACCCGGCCTCATGCGCGGCGTAATCGGCGGCCAGCAGCAGGTCGGTTTCGGGCAGATCCTGCAGATGCACGAAGGCATCGGCGTGACGCACGCGGGCCTTGAGCCCGTCGGCATCTTCGGCATCGGTGTCGAGCGCGTGCGACGAGGCCTTGAGCCAGGCCTCGCCCGCCGCCTGCCGCGCGGCGTCGGTATAGGTGTCGGCCGCGTGGCCCATGTTCAGGCCGTAGGTGCCCGGCGCCGGGCCGTAAACGCGGGCCAGATCGTCGCGCCCGGCATAGGGGTTCCAGTCGGGCGCCTCGTCGCGGGCGGCCAGCGCGCGGATCGCCTGACCGAACAGCCTGGCCAGATCGGGGAACACGTCGCGGAACAGGCCGGAAACGCGCAGCGTGACGTCCAGACGCGGGCGGTCGAGTTCGGCGACGGGCAGGATTTCGACGGCGGACACGCGGCCCGAATCCCCGTCCCACACCGGTTTGGCGCCCAGAAGATGCAGCGCCATGGCGAATTCCTCGCCCGCGGTGCGCATGGTGGCGCTGCCCCAGAGGTCGATGACCAGCCCTTTGGGATAATCGCCGTGGTCCTGCAGATGGCGGCGCACCAGTTCCTCGGCCAGTTTCACCCCCTGCGCATGGGCGGCACGGGTCGGCACGGCGCGGGGATCGGTGGTGAAGAGGTTGCGCCCGGTCGGCAGCACATCGCGGCGCCCGCGCCACGGGGAACCGGACGGGCCGGGGGGCACGAAGCGGCCGTTCAGTGCCAGCGCCAGCCCCTCGCGTTCGGCGGCGCCCTGTTCGCCGGTGCCGAAAACATGCAGCCCCTCGCCGAACTGGCTTTCCTTGACGTCGCAGACAAAGCGGTCGATGCGGGTGATCGCCTCGGCCAGCGAGGTGGCGCGGGTCAGGCCCAGTTCGTCCTCGAGCCCCAGCGATTGCGCCTCGCTGCGGATGTCGGCCTGCAGGCGGTCGCGGCGGGCCGGGTCCAGCCCGTCGGCGTTGGAGAATTCGTCGAGCAGCGCCTCAAGCCGCGCCATCCCGGCGCCCTGCTGCGCCAGCGTCATCGGTGGCGGCACATGGCCCAGCGTCACCGCGCCCAGCCGCCGCTTGGCCTGCGCCGCCTCGCCCGGGTCGTTGACGATGAACGGATAGATCACCGGCAGGCCCCGGGTCAGCGCCTCGGGCCAGCAGGTATCGGACAGGGCGACGGATTTGCCCGGCAGCCATTCCAGCGTGCCATGCGCGCCGATGTGGATCAGCGCATCGGCCTGCTGGCGCAGCCAGAGGTAGAAGGCGACATAGGCATGGCGCGGGATCTTGGCGATGTCGTGATAATCGCCGTCACGCGCGCCGGGATTGCCGCGTTCGGGTTGCAGGGCGATCAGCGCGTTGCCGGCGCGGATCGCGGCAAAGGCAAAGGCGCCGTCCTGCAGGCTGTCGTCATCCTCAGGATCGCCCCAGGCGGAATGGATCGCCTCTTGCAGCGGTTGCGGCAGGCTGGCGAGGGCGAGGCGGTAATCGAACAGCGGCCATTCGATCCGCGCGGTTTGCAGCGCGCGCGGGTCGGCGTCTGCGGTCGTATAGCCCTGCGCGGCGAGGTCGGTCAGGATCGCCTGCGCCGAGGCGATGGCGTCCAGACCCACGGCATGGGCCATCTGCCAGCCCTTGCCGGGATAGGTGGACAGGATCAGCGCCGGGCGCCGATCCTTTGGCGGGGTCGCGGCCAGCCGGTGCCAGCCGGTGACGCGGGCGACCAGTGCCGCGATGCGCGCGGCCTCGGCGCGGTGCTGAAGGCGAGCGAATTGCAGATCGGGGTCGGGCTCGGCCGCGCCCTTGAAGCTGACAACGGCGCCAAAGATCCGCCCGTCCACCTCGGGCAGCACGACATGCATGGCGAGGTCGGCGGGCGAGAGGCCACGGTCGGCTTCCTGCCAGGCCGCGCGCGGATTGGTGGCCAGCGCCAGTTGGAACACCGGCACACCGGCGGTTTCCAGCGGCGTGGCGCCCTGATCCTGCGCGGAAAAGGCGGTGGCGTTGAGCACGGCGGCGGGGGCGAGGGTTTTCACCCAGCGCGCCAGCCAGCCCCGCGCCTGCGGCGCCTTCAGCGACGGCGCGAACAGGCCGATGACGTCATAGCCTACCGCGTCAAAGGCCCGGGCGATGGCCTCGAGCGGTTCGGTATCGGCGGCGGTCAGATAGGCGCGGTAAAAGGTCAGCAGGATGCGCGGCCGGGTGCCGAAGGACAGCGCGGCGGGGCAGTGGATGCCGGAAGGGGTCCAGCCGCCGACCTCGGGCAGGCTGCGGATACCGCGCACCGGCGGGGCATAGAGGCCGCAGGCCAGCGCGAATTGCTGCAAGGCCGCCTGCGCCGCCACCGCGCCGCCCTGATCGCACAGATGCTGCAGGCGGCGCAGGGTTGAAACCGGCAGCGTGCTGATCGCATCCAGCCGCGGATCGGCGCGGCCATCGGCGGGCAGCACGGCCAGCGCCAGCCCGGTCCGGCTGGCCAGCGCCTGCACTTGCTGCAATCCGTACGACCAGTAGGGCACGCCGCCGATCAGCCGGATCAGCACGCCCTTGGCCCCGGCCAGCGTGTTGTCGATATAGGTATCGACCGAGAGGGGGTGTTTCAGCGCCGCCAGATTGGCCAGCCGCAGTGGCGGCAGATTGCCCCCGGCGCGGTGCCAGCCCGCCGCGAAAGCGCCGAGGTCGCTGTCGGAAAACGACAGCACCACCAGATCGGCGGGCGTCTGCCCCAGATCCTGCGGTGTGGCGCTTTCTTCCAGCCCGTGGCTTTCGCGGAAGAGGACGTGCATCGCGGCCCCCGGTTACAGGCCCAGCGCGGCGCGGATCGCGGCCGCGTCGATGCGGTCATGTTCGGCGATGACCACCAGCCGCGTCTGGCGGGCCTCGCCGGGGAGCCAGGCGCGATCGAACTGGTGGCGCACCCGGGCGCCGACCGCCTGCACCAGCGCGCGCATCGGCTTGCCCGTCACCGCGACATAGCCCTTGACCCGCAGGATATCGAGATCGCGCGCCATGGCTTCGATCCGGCTGGCCAGCGCGGGCAGGTCGGCGACCTCGCCCAGTTCGATGACGATCGTGTCGAAATCGTCATGCTCGTGGTCGTCGTGGCCATCGTGATGCGAGGGGCGGGCGGCGAGATCGTCCTCGGCGGCGGCGCCAAGGCCGAGGATGACGCGGGCATCCACCACGCCCTCGGTCACTTCGACCACCGGCAGCGGGCGCGGCGCCTCGGCGGCGATCACGGCGCGGGCGGCCCTGATCCCCTCGACCCCGGCCAGATCGGCCTTGGTCAGCAGCACCAGATCGGCGCAGGCGATCTGGTCCTCGAACACTTCGGACAGCGGGGTTTCGTGGTCGATGCTCTCATCGGCGGCGCGCTGGGCATCGACGGCGGCGACATCGGGGGCGAACCGGCCCGCAGCGACCGCCTCGGCATCGGCCAGCGCGATCACCCCGTCGACGGTGATGCGCGAGCGGATCGCTGGCCAGTCGAAGGCGCGCAGCAGGGGCTTGGGCAGGGCAAGGCCCGAGGTTTCGATCAGGATGTGATCGGGGCGCGGCGTCAGGGCCAGCAGCGCCTCGACCGTGGGGACGAAATCATCGGCGACGGTGCAGCAGATGCAGCCATTGGCCAGTTCGACGATGTTCTCCGCCGGGCAATCGGGGATGGCGCAGGCTTTGAGGATCTCGCCATCCACCCCCAGCGTGCCGAATTCGTTGACGATCACCGCCAGCCGCCGCCCGCCCGCGTTGCGGATCAGATGGCTGATGAGCGTGGTCTTGCCCGACCCCAGAAAGCCGGTGACGATGGTGACGGGGATTTTGCTCAGATCGGACATTCAGGCCTCCAGAGGGGGTATGCGGGCGATGCAATTCTTGCGGAAATGGTCGGAGCGTTCGCGCCAGGGCACCAGCCCCCCGGGCGCGGCGGCAAAGCGGGCGGCGCCGTCGGCCACCAGATCGGCCTGATCGGGCGCCAGATTGCCGTAGACATAGCTCCAGCGGCCCGGCCCGCGCAGCGCGACGGTGCAGCCGCGGCTGCAATTGGACAGGCATTCGGTCTCGCGCAGGATGACGCCCGCAGGCATCGCCCCGGCCAGCGCATCGGCCAGAAGGCGGCCGGGGCGCGGGGCGGCGGGATCGGCATCGCGCCGGTCCTGATAGCGGCAGGTCACGCAGACCAGAAGTTCGACCGTCTCGGCCATGGCTCTCCTTTGCGGGGCATGCGGGAGGGCAACAGGCCATACCCGTCGCCGGCACACCCCGTCCGGCAGGTCGTTCGGTGCTGGCAGGTCTCCCGGCTTGCAGAGCCCGGGGTTGCCCCCGTGGCCGCCCGCCTTCCCGGCTGAATGCCAGTGGCCTTGGGCGACCTCTCCGGTCACGGTCGCGGGGGCGGATGCGCTTTGGGGTTGACCCCCTGTCGCATTCCCTTTTCACCTGTCGCAAGGACAGGCACCAGCCCGCTGGACATGCGCCGCGGGGGCAATCGAGTCAAGCAGGGAAGCGACAGGATGCAGGGCGAGGGCGACGGCCACCGGCAGAAGATGCAGAAGATCAAGGCGGCGCGCGACCGGATGATGGAGGCGCGGCAGGGCGAGAAGGGGCTGGTCATCGTCCATACCGGGCCGGGCAAGGGGAAATCCTCGAGCGGGTTCGGCATGATCCTGCGCTGCGTCGCGCATGGCATGCCCTGCGCCGTGGTGCAGTTCATCAAGGGCGCCTGGGATACCGGCGAGCGGCGGCTGCTGACCAGCCATTTCGCCGATCTGTGCCAGTTCCACGCGATGGGCGAGGGCTTCACCTGGGAAACGCAGGACAAGGAGCGCGACATCGCTGCGGCAAGGGCGGGCTGGGAAAAGGCGAAAGAGCTGATCCGCGACCCGGCGATCCGCATGGTGCTGCTGGACGAGATCAACATCGCGCTGCGCTATGAATATCTGGACCTGGCCGAGGTGGTGGCGTTTCTGCGCGACGAAAAGCCGGAGATGACGCATGTGGTGCTGACCGGGCGCAACGCAAAGCCCGAGCTGATCGAACTGGCCGATCTGGTGACGGAGATGGTGGCGGTGAAACATCCGTTCCGCGCCGGGATCAAGGCGCAGGCGGGCGTGGAGTTCTGAGGGGTTTCGCCCGCGTTGCCCGCTGTCGCGGGCGCCTTGGGCGACCCACAAGAGGGGGGCGCTCGCGCCCCCCTCTTTGCTGCGCAAATTCACCCCCCTGAGGATATTTGAGGCGCAAAGTTGGGGCGGCGGGAAGCCGGGAAAATTTGATTCAAATTGTCTTTTTCTGCCCTGTCTTTGCTCTGAAAATATCCACGGGGGGCCCCGGGGGGAGCGTGCTCCCCCCGGGCGGGTGCGGGTGGCAACCCGCCGGGCCGAGGCCCCCTCGATGGGGGTCTCGGCCCGGCCCCCCTCGCAGGCGCGAGGGGTCAGCGGCGCCAGCGGTCGCCGAGGGTGCGGGCGGTGGCGGCGAGGCCGCGGGCGGCGCGGCCGAGGTTGGCGCGCAGGCCGGGGGGGCGGGCGGCTTCGAGCCGCAGGCGGTTGCGGCGGGTCATGCGGGCCTCGGGCAGCACCGCGTCGATGGCGCGGCGCAGCGCGTCGAGGTTCCAGTCGGGCGATTCGGCGCGCACCGCCAGCACCGGGGCGCCCATCACCCCGGAGATGGCGCTGGTGGCGGCGTCGAGGGCGGCGCGGTCCTCGGGTGTCAGGGCGTTTTCGGGCCGGGGCCAGCCGGGGATCAGCAGATCGGCGGCATTGGCGACATGGATCACCGGCGGGTGGCGGCGGGCCGGGTCGCGGGCCATGGCGCTGCGGAATTCGGCCTGCAGCGCCACGTCGGCGGCGCGGCCCGGGCGGTTGGCGCGGTGGACCCAGAGCACCAGATCGGCCGTCACCATCTGCGCGGCGAGGGCGCGCGCCACCTTGTCCGAGCCGTCGAGGCCCGGGGTGTCGATCAGCCGGGCCCCCTCGTCGAGGGCATGGGCGAGGCTCTGGTCGGTGCTGGGCGCGGCGTCGGTTTCGGCGGCGTCCTCGCCCAGCAGGGCGTTGAGCAGGGTCGATTTTCCCGCCGAAGTCTGGCCGACCAGCAGGATCTGCACCGGCCCTTCGGGCCGGGCCTCGGGCACCGCGGTGCGGCTGGCGTGGCGTGACAGGTCATCGGGCGAGACCTTGAGCCGCCCGGAATAGAGGTCGATCGCCGCCTGGGCTGCCTCTTCCAGCAAGATCGCCTGCGCGTCGCGGCGGAATTGCTCGGTCAGCCGGTCCTGCAGCCCGGTGGCCAGCACGCGCTCGGCCTCGCGCAGCAGGCCCACGGCGGGGTTGAGCACCAGCCGCACGCCGCGCCAGGCGAGGAAGCCGGTCTCCCAGACGGTCAGCGCCGCATCCTGTTTGCGCCAGAGCCAGTGCAGGGTGCGCACCGACAGCCGGTCGGACCAGGGCACATTGGCCAGGAGGAAGGCGCGGTAGCGCAGCGCCACCTGATCGATCAGCAACAGCGCCTCGGGCAGGGTGAAATCGAGCGCGCTGCGCTGGCCGTTCGAGAGATCGGCGGCGACGGATTCCACGGTGGCGAGGGCCTCGGCCGGGAGGTCGGCCCAGGCGATCGGTTCGCGCAGGCGCTGGTCGATGCGGGCGCGGGCGCGCTCAAACGCGGCTTTTTCGGCCGGGGACCAGTCTGGATCGGCCTCGGGGCCGGCCAGTTCGCGCGGTGCGGATTCGCCGCTGGCGCGGGTGCGCCAGCGGGCGAGGGCGATCATCAGGCGGAAGATCGCGTAGAACCCGACGCTGCCGAGGACGAACCATAACAGCCAGCCGCGCTCGCCCAGCCACACAAAGCCCAGCACCGACGAGGCCAGCAGCGGCAGGGCGAGGATCGCCGCCAGACCCAGCCGGTCCCAGCGCAGCACGGCATGGCGCAGGCGGTCAGCGAGCGGCATCGCCCGCGCCCTTCAGCGCCTGATCGTAGAGGTTGCGCAGGGTGGCGCTGTCGGGCGCGGCCCCGCGCGCCACGCCGTAAAGCCAGGCCGAGGCGGCGCGGCCCAGCGCATAGGTGGTGGCAAAGCTGGCCCCGGCGGCGGCGGCGGCGCCCAGCGTCTGGCCCGCGACCGGGATCATCTTGGCGCCCTGACGCAGCGCCAGCCCGGTGGCCATGCGCACCAGCGCGCCGGTGCCCAGCGCCGAGGCCAGCAGGCCCAGCCGCGCCGGGGTCAGATCGACGCCATGCGCGCGGGCCAGCGCGTGCAACAGCGCGGCCTGCGTCGCGGGCACGGTGGCCAGCCCGGTCATCGGCACCACATCCGAGGCCCCGGCCATCGCCGCATAGCGCAGCACCGTCTTGCGCAGCCGCTGGAAGGCGCGGGCCTCGTCGGCGCGGCGCAGGGCGCGGGCGGCATGGGGCAGGAAGCTGTCGAGCGCGTCGAGCAGGGGTTCCAGCCCGCTGACCAGCCCTTCGGCGGGCATCGACAGGGTGACGGCGGGGAATTCGCGGCCGATCAGCGCGGTGATATGGGCACGGGCGCGGACCTGGGCGCCGGGATCGGGCACCAGATCGGCGCCGGTATAGACCAGCAGCACCGGCAGCCGGGTCTTGCGCAGCACCTCGGCCACCGGCGCCTGCACCGGATCGTCGAGGCGCATCACCGCCAGGATCGCCTGCGCCATGCCCTGCGCCGCGGCGAGGTCGTCGGTGGAATCGTGCCCGGCCTCGCCCAGACCGCGGGTATCGAGGAAGCGCACCGCCGGGGCGGTGGCGGGAAAATCATGCGCCGTCGCGTCGCGGGTGCCGGGGGCATAGCCGTTGCCGATCTGCCCCTCGCCGGTCAGCGCCCGGATCAGCGAGGTCTTGCCCGCCCCGGTCTTGCCCAGAAGCCAGATCACCGGCACGGCCGGTTCAAGATGCTGTCGCGTCTCAGCCACGGGTTGCGCCCCCTGTCGTGTCTCCCATCAGGTAGGAACCGCGAGCGTCGGTTGCAATCGCCTTACCGGTTCACGACGACATCGATCACTTCGCTGCGCCCGGCCACCGATCTGTCGTCATCCGAGACCATCAGCAGCCGGATGCGGCCGTTCCAGTCGCGGAACACGCTCAGCCCTTCGAGATTGCCGAACTGGCCGTAATCCGAGCGCATGACCCATTGCGACGGGCTGATCGCCTGGCCGCGGACGGCAAAGCGGCGGACCTGGCTGCGGAACCCGCGCGCCGAATGTTCGCGTTCCAGCACATAGAGCAGGCCATCGGGGCCGAAATCGGCGCCGACCGGCAGGAACATGCCGTCCATCGGCAGGCGGAAGGCGCCGTCCCATTCGCCACCCTGCCAGCGGTAGGAGGGAAAGCCATAGGTGGCGCGGGCCGGGCGTTCAGGAATGGCATAGATGCTGCCGTCCCGGGCGACGGCCACCGCCTCGAGGCCGCGTCCGGCGCGCATGCGGTCGAAATCGCGGTGCAGGCCCAGCGATTCGGCGCGGCCGCCCAGTTGGCGGTAGGTCAGCACGCGGTTGTGCTGTTCAAACGAGACATAGATGCGGCCGTCGGGGCCGACGGCGATGCCCTCGGAATCGCGCAGGGCGCCGGTCAGCGGATGGCCGTCCTCGTCGAGCAGCAGCGCCACCTGACGCAACTGGACCCCCTCGATCCGCTGGCCATAGCCGCGCTGCAACCGGGCCGAGACGATGAAGCCGTGGTCCGACAGCAGCAGGATGGAATTGCCGTCCTGCGAGGCGATGCCGGAAAAGTCGTTGATGCCCCCCGACATCGGCGGCAGCACAAAGCGCGAGACCACCTGGGTGGGCGGGATGCTGGTGGGCTGGTGTTGCACGACGCCGGCGAAATAGGTGTCGGTCTGCGCCGGGGCGGCGGCGGGCGCCAGCAGCGCGAGGCCCAGCAGGGCGATGAGGCGGCGGAAACTGTTCATCGCTGCACCACCTCGGCGCATTGGCGCGGCAGATCGGCCATGATGTATTCGCGCGGTCCCCGGCGGCGCGGCGGCGCCGGTTCGGCCGGCTGGCTGGGCGTGGTCCGGGGCGGGTTCAGGAAATCCGTGACCCACCATTGCAGCGTTGCGTCGCAGCCGTTGCCGCCGTTCGACAATTCGGCGACCGTCGGGCTTTGGGTTTCGCAATGCGGCGATCCGGCGGGGCAGCGCAGCCGGACGTGGAAATGGGTGTTGTGGCCCTGAATCGGGCGGATGCGTTGCAGCCAGGGGGTATCGGCGGCGGTGGCGGTGCGGCACAGCTCGATCTTGACGGCGGCGGCGACGAACAGCCGGTCCACGCGCGGATCGCTGGCGGCGGCGCGCAGCAGGGCGGCGTGCTGCGGGCTCCAGTGGCGGGTGAGGCCGCGCTGATCCTCGGTGCGCACGCTGACCGACGAGATATTCTCGCGCTCGGTCCGGCTGAGGTTCAGCCGTTGCGGCGGCAGCATCCAGATATCGGCATCCAGCCCGACCTGATGGCTGGCATGGCCCGAGGTCATCGGCCCGCCGCGCGGCTGGCTGATGTCGCCGACATAGAGGCCGGGCCAGCCGATCCGCACCGCCTCGCGGCTGAGATCCTGCAGATAGGCGATCATCTCGGGGTGGCCCCAGTTGCGGTTGCGCGACAGCCGCATCGCCTGCCAGGTGGGGCCGGTTTCGGGCAGTTGCACCAGACCGTCGGCGCAGCCGCGGGCATAGCTGCCATAGGTCTGGGCCGGGGCCTCGGTGCCCCGGGTGGCGGCGCCGAAAAGCTGGTTGGCCAGCGCCTGCCCCAGCGCCGGGTCGATGCTGCCGACGCAGGCGGCAAGGGCGAGGCTGCCAAGGGCGAGGCTGAATGTCTTCATGCCGCCAGCCTCCGCGATCCTTCGGGATTGACGAACAACAGCAGCACCAGCCCGATCAGGAACAGCCCCGCCACCGGCAGGATGCCCCATTGCTGGCTGCCGGTCAGATCGGTGGCGACGGCGATCGACAGCGGCGCCAGAAACGCCGTCGCCTTGCCCGACAGGGCATAGAGGCCGAAACCCTCGGTCATCTTGTGGGTGTCGCCCTGACGCACCATCATGGTACGGCTGGCCGATTGCAGGCTGCCGCCCCCGGCGCCGATGATGGCGCCCAGCACATAGAAGGCGATGTCGGGCAGGCCCGATTCCGGCCCGACCGCGATGCCGAACACCGAGGTCCGCGAGACGAACACGATGGCCAGCGCCACCAGCGTCAGCACCACGACATTGAGCAGGATCACCGGTTTGGGGCCATAGCGGCTGTCGGCCTTGCCGCCCAGCCAGGCAAAGACCGCGCCGGTGGTGGCGGCCAGAATGCCGAACACGCCGATCTGGACCACGCTCCAGCCCAGCACCCCGGCGGCATAGATGCCGCCGAACGTATAGACCCCGTTGAGCGCGTCGCGGTAAAACATCGAAGACCCGAGGAAGGCAAAGAGGCTGCGGTTACGGGGTAAACCGCGCAGCGTCTCTTTCAGTTCCGGCCAGGCGCCTGCCATCGCCGTGCGGATCGGCAGCGCGCCGGGTTTCTTCGGCTCGCGCACCCACCAGAAGAACGGGATCATGAACACGATGTACCAGATCGCCGTCAGCGGCCCGACGCTGCGCGTGCCCTCGCGGGCTGCCGGGTCGAGGCCAAGGATCGGTTCGATGCCGATCAGGGTGCGGCCGGTCGAGCCCTCGGCCAGCAGGGTCAGCATCAGGATCAGCGAGACCAGCCCGCCGACATAGCCCCAGGCCCAGCCCGAGCCCGAGACCTTGCCCAGTTCCTCGCGCGGGGCGAGATCGGGCAGCATGGCATTGGTGAAGATCGTGGCGAATTCCATGCCGATCAGACCGATGCAGAACATCATCATCACGAACCAGATGTTGAAATCCGCCGGGGCCGAATACCAGATGCCCCAGGCGCCGATCACATAGAGCAGCGAGAAGAACCAGATGAAGATCATCCGCCGCCCGCTCTTGTCGGCGACGGCGCCCAGCAGCGGCGCCAGCACCGCCAGCAGCACCCCGGCAAAGCCGATGCCGTAGCCCCAGATCGCCTGGGCGCGCGAGCCGTCCCCCACCACGCCGACCACATAGGGGCCGAAGATGAAGGTGATCAGCAGCGTGTTGTAGGGCTGGCTGGCCCAGTCGAACCACCACCAGCCCCAAATGCGTTTCTGGGCCGCAGATTGCGTCATGTTCAATGCCCCCCCAGGCTGTGCGCCGATCAAGACGCATGGCGGGGATTCGGGCAAGTCACGAATCCATAACGGTTTTGACCTGTGGCCGATTCGTTAACAGACTCGGCGATTCGCTCAGCGTTTCTTGAAGGCGTCCAGCAGGGCCGCGCCGAAAGCGCCGGTGCTGTCGTCTTTTCTTGCCGGTCCGGCGCTGCCGCCGCGGGGCGGATTGTTGCCCGGTCGGCCGCCCGGCCCCTTGGGCGGCGGGGATTTTTCGGGCCGCGAATCGGTGCCTGCGTTGTCCTTGCGCAGGGTCAGGCCGATGCGTTTGCGGGCCACATCCACCTCGACGACGCGCACGCTGACCACATCGCCCGCCTTGACCACCTCATGCGGGTCTTTGACGAACCGGTCGGCCAACTGGCTGACATGCACCAAGCCGTCCTGATGCACGCCGATATCGACGAAGGCGCCGAAGGCGGCGACATTGGTGACGGTGCCCTCCAGCCGCATACCGGGTTTCAGGTCGCGGATCTCGGTCACGCCCTCGGCGAAGGTGGCAGTGCGGAATTCGGGGCGGGGGTCGCGGCCGGGTTTTTCCAGCTCGCCCAGAATGTCCTTGACGGTGGGCAGGCCGAATTTCTCGGTGATGAAATCGCGCGGTTCCAGACGGCGCAGCGGTGCGGGGTCTTTCATCAGCGCGCTGACGTCCTTGCCCGCCGCCTTGACGATCTTGCGGGCCAGATCATAGGCCTCGGGGTGGACGGCCGAGGCATCGAGCGGCTCGTCGCCGCCCTGAATGCGCAGGAAGCCCGCCGCCTGTTCAAAGGCCTTGGGGCCCAGACGGGCGACCTTGAGCAGGTCGCGGCGTTTGGCGAACGGCCCGTTGGCGTCGCGGTGCGCCACCACGGCCTCGGCCAGACCCGGCCCGAGGCCCGAGACGCGGGCGAGCAGCGGCGCCGAGGCGGTGTTGAGTTCGACGCCGACGGCGTTCACCGCGTCCTCGACCACCCCGTCCAGCGCCCGGCCCAGCGCCGATTGGTTGACGTCATGCTGGTACTGGCCGACGCCGATCGCCTTGGGTTCGATTTTCACCAGTTCGGCGAGCGGGTCTTGCAGGCGGCGGGCGATGCTGACCGCGCCGCGCAGCGACACGTCCAGATCGGGGAATTCGCGCGCCGCCAGTTCGCTGGCGGAATAGACCGAGGCCCCGGCCTCGGACACCACCACCTTGACCGGGCGCGGCGCGGGCAGTTTCGACAGCAGTTCCGCCGTCAGCGCATCGGTCTCGCGGCTGGCGGTGCCGTTGCCGATGGCGATCAGCCCGACGCCGTGCTTGCGCACCAAAGCCCCCAGCACCGCCAGCGTGCCCATCACATCCAGACGCGGCTGGAACGGATAGACCGTCGCGGTTTCCAGCACCTTGCCGGTGGCATCGACCACGGCGACCTTGACGCCGGTGCGGATGCCCGGGTCCAGACCCATCGTCGCCTTGGCCCCGGCCGGGGCGGCCAGCAGCAGATCCTTGAGGTTGCGGGCAAAAACGCGGATCGCCTCGGCCTCGGATTTTTCGCGCAGGTCGGTCATCAGGTCGATGGTCAGCGACAGCTTCAGCTTCACCCGCCAGACCCAGCCCGCGACAAGGCCCAGCCAGGTATCGCCCTTGCCCGCCCGCCCGACGTTGAGCGCGGTGCGGACCATGCGTTCGGCGGTGGAATCGCCCGGCGCGGCTTCGGGTTCGACCAGCAGGTCGAGGGCCAGGAACCCCTCGTTGCGACCGCGGAACATGGCCAGCGCGCGGTGGCTGGGCACGCCGGACAGCGCCTCGGAATGGGCGAAGTAATCCGAGAATTTGGCGCCTTCGGCTTCCTTGCCGGGCATCACCTCGGACGACAGCCGCGCCACCTGCGCCATATGGGCGCGAAGCTGGGCCTTCAGTCTTGCATCCTCGGTCAGGCGTTCGGCGATGATCTCGCGCGCGCCTTCCAGCGCCGATTTCACATCGGCCACCGCCTCGGACAAATACCCCGCCGCCAGCGATTCGGGATCGGCGGCGCGGTCGGACAGGATGGCATCGGCCAGCGGCTCCAGCCCGTTCTCACGGGCGATCATCGCCTTGGTGCGGCGCTTGGGCTTGTAGGGCAGATAGAGGTCTTCGAGCACCGCCTTGGTTTCGGCGCCCTGGATCGCGCGGGCCAGATCGTCGGTCAGCTTGCCCTGCGAAGCGATGGAATCGAGGATCGTCGCGCGCCGCGATTCCATCTCGCGCAGATAGGTCAGCCGTTCGGCCAGGTTGCGCAATTGCGTGTCGTCCAGCCCGCCGGTGGCTTCCTTGCGGTAGCGGGCGACGAAGGGCACGGTCGCCCCCTCGTCCAGCAGCGCCACGGCGGCGGCGACCTGCTCGGGGCGGGCGCCGATCTCGGTGGCGATCTGACGGGGAATGCGCAGTTCGGCGGGAAGGGTCACGGCGGGCCTTTCAGCAGGAAACGGGGGGCGACACTAGCCCCCCGCCGGGCCGAGGCCAAGCCCCTCACTTGCCGGGGGCGGCGCTCACGGTCAGCGCGGCGCGGCCGACCGGCAGATAGCTGCCGCCCCGGCTGACGACATAGCGCAGTTCCCAGTCGCCGGGCGTCGCGGGGGCGGTAATGGCCACCGGCCCCTCGGCGGGGATTGGCACATAGCCGCCGCTGTAATCGTCATCCGCCGATCCGGCGGGCGAGATATAGAGATAATCCCCGGCGGTGCGCGGCGCATCGGCGCCGAGGGGAACCTGGATCGCCGCGCCCGCCTCGGCGCTCATCGGTGTCAGCGCGACCGAGGGCAGGCTGCCCGCGATCACGGTGATCGGCAGCGCCGCGCGGATCGTGTTGTCGGCGCCGACATAGCGCAGCTCGAAACTGCCGCCTTCCAGGGGCAGCGGCACGGTCAGCGGGTTGCCCGCGCTGGTATAGGCATAGGAATTGCCGACCCAGTCGGTGCCCGCCGAACCCGGACGGGCCAGGCCGATCCAGTCGCCCTGGGCGTCGGGGCCGGTCCAGCCGATGGCCAGATCATGGCCACCCATCAGCGCGCCGGTGGGGTTCAGCGTCACCTCCTGCGCCGGGGCGGCGCCCGCAAGCAGGACAAAAAGCAGGGAAATCAAGCGCAACACGGTCAAGTCTCCTCGGTCAGGACGTCGCGGATCAAGGGCGAGGATTTTGCCGCCGGTCCGGCGCGGCGTCCAGAAGTTTGCGCCGGGCGCCCGGACACGGTAACATGG
>JAANMY010001510.1_pt1 | contig 25905 bp, 20 predicted proteins | sample 7279691 | NCBI WGS metagenome assembly JAANMY01 (sample SAMN14094543, study PRJNA606508) | bioreactor metagenome | isolation source: A lab-scale SPAN reactor treating ammonium-rich wastewater day 388 | place: Ireland: Galway | collected 2018-02-07
GAGCGGCCGCACTCATCGCTGGGGTACCGTACCCCGGCGGAGTACGCGGCCGAGCAACCGACTCTCATAACAACCGGTACATAAAACGGGGGCAGGTCAGACCGAAAGGAGGGAGTCTGGAGGCAACTTTATGAGAATGGTCACCTATCAGTGTCTACAAACTATGTGGGCGGAGTCAAACAGGGTGAGCACCAGGAATACTACGCTAACGGAGAGCGCAAGATACTGGCACGTTTTGTGGCGGACAACCTGGAGGGAGATTACTTCTGCTACTATGAAACCGGAAAGCTCAAGCAGCATACACTTTACGCTGCTGGAGTACCCCACGGGACTCATAAGGAGTGGTACGAATCCGGCACCCAGAGCATGGAGGTAACGTTCGCTGATGGCGAGCAAGACGGCGAAGTAAAGGAATGGTACGAAAATGGTCAACTTAAGAGACGGGGTTACTTCAAGGGGGGGAAAGAAGAGGGGATGTTTCAATATTATTACTCTAACGGAACACTTGAGGCCGAAGGCAAGTATGTTGCAGGTGAACGCAAGGGCAAATGGAAAGTGCTCGATGAAAAGAGTGGGGAGTATGTGGACGTAGAGTTTGACCCTTAAGGCTCAGTGCGTGCGGAATGAATGAAAGGCTCCGGCGTCTTATTCTTACGCTTTTGGCTTCTTGATGGGGTCAAGCGCCTTGGAGCCGAGAATCCAGTTCACGTTCAGAAAGTGGGTCAGGCACCCGCCTTCGCCAAGGTTTCGGCGCGTGCCAGACCCAATTCAGTTTCTGCACCGCGCCTCATTCACTGGCTTTGCAGCGCGTCGATGATCTGCTCTCGCAGCGCTTCGCTGGTTACGTACTTCTGGGAACGGGCAAGCTGGCCTCGGGCCTTTGGGCCGTACTGGGTGAGGGCCCAGATTACGGCCTCCTGCACGGTTTCGTCTTCGGTCATCAGGGCCTGCTCCAGGGCGGGCAGCAGGCTTTCGTCTTTCAGGTTGCCGGCCACTACGGCCGCGTTGCGTTTCAGGCGCGCTACGCCGGCGCGCTCGAGGGGCGTGCCTTTGAGGCGCTGTTCCAGGTGCTCGGGCTTGCCGGTGAAGATGCGCGCGAGCGTCAGGCCCGACAGCCCCTCCGGCACGTCGGGCGCGAGCGCCGGCGCCTTGCGGTTCCAGGGGCAGACCTCGTTGCAGATGTCGCAGCCGAACAGCCACTGGCCGATACCCGGGCGCAGGGCGGGCTCGATGGGCCCCTGGTGCTCGATGGTCAGGTAGCTGATGCAGCGCGAGGCATCCAGCTGGTAGGGCGCGGGGAACGCCTGCGTGGGGCAGGCCTCGAGGCAGCGGGTGCAGGTGCCGCAATGGTCGGTGACCGGCGCGTCGGGCGGCAGCTCGAGGCTTGTCACCACCAGGGCCAGCAGCGTCCAGCTTCCGCGCATGGGGTCGATCAGCATGGTGTTCTTGCCCACCCAGCCCAGGCCGGCGCGGGCGGCGTGTTCGCGCTCAAGGAATGCGCCGGTGTCCTGGTACCACATGGCCTTGCACTCGGGGCCGCCGATGCGCTTGATTTCATCCTCGAGCTGCTTCAGTTTGCCGGCGTAGACCTCGTGGTAGTCGGCCGCGCGGGCGTAACGCGCGATGCCGGGCAGCATCGACTTGGCGGGCAGCTTGGCCGGCAGCTGGTGCGGGTAGTCGATGGTTAGCATGACGTACGAGCGCGCCCAGGCGTAGCGGTTGCGGATGTCCTTGCGCGTGGCGGCGTATTTGGCGAGCCAGTCCATGGTGCCGTGGCGGCCCTGGGCCAGCCAGGCGTCGAAGTAGTCGGCATGGGCCGTGGCCTCGGCGGCGCAGCACGCGACGTGCTGGAAGCCGAGCCGTTTGGCTGCTTTGCGGATGGCGGATTTGAGCGTGTCGTTAACCATGACTGCTGATTGTGGTTGGGGCTTGGGGCTTGGGGCTTGGGGCTTGGGGAAGCGGCGGTGTTTTCCGGCCGCCAGTCTTCTGCCTCCTGCCTCCTGACATCCAGCCTCCCGCCTCCTGTTGCCTTTTCCCTGCCTTCGGCCGCGCGCTTGCGCTTGCGGCTCCTGTTCCTTGCCTCCTGCCTCGTGCCTCCTGCCTGCTGCCTCCTGTGATTCCTTCCTCATCAAGCAAGGCGTTGCATCCGACGTTGCCCGCGCTAATGTAACCGCGCAATACACGGAGACGGCATGTTTCTGGCGGAAGTATCCGAGACGGGTCGCACGGCCCTGGAGTACCTGTTCAGCGCGATCAAGGTGATCACGGTGTTCGCGGTCATCATGACCGTGGTGCCGGGCATGATCTGGCTCGAGCGCAAGATGGCCGCCTGGATCCAGCTGCGTGACGGCCCCACCAAGGTCGGCCTGCCCAACTGGAAGATCCTGGGCCCGCTGGCGGGCTGGGGTATGTTCGGCCTGCTGCAGCCCCTGGCCGACATGTTCAAGCTGATCCTGAAGGAAGACTTCATGCCGCGGCGCGTCAGCAAGGCGCTGTTCTTTCTGGCGCCGGCCATGGTGTTCGTGCCGATTGCGCTGGCCTTTGCGGTGATCCCCTTCGGCCACGGCTTCACGTACACCTTCGAGGACGGCACCTCCTTCTTTGTTAACTACCAGATCGCCGACTTCGGCGTGGGCATCCTGTTCGCGCTGGCGTTCCTGAGCATGGCGGTGCACGGTCTTTCGCTGGGCGGCTGGGCGAGCAACAACAAGTACAGTCTGTTCGGCGCCGTGCGCGCGGGCGCGCAGCTGATCAGCTACGAAGCCGCGATGTTCATGGTGATCCTGGCCATGGTGATGACCTACGGGACGCTGGACCTGGGCGAGATCGCCCTGAACCAGGCGGAGCACGGCTGGGGCATCATCCGCAACCTGCCGCTGGGCTTCGCGGGTTTCGTGATTTTCTGCGTGTGCGCCTACGCGGAGAGCAACCGCCTGCCGTTCGACTTCCCGGAAGCCGAGGCCGAGCTGATCGGCGGCTACCACACCGAGTTCGGCAGCATGAAGTTCGCGATGTTCTTCCTGGGCGAATACTACGGCATGGTGATCCAGAGCTGCCTGGTGGTGACGCTGTTCCTGGGCGGCTGGACTTTGCCCGGCATCGACCCGCGCGCCGACACCTTCCTGGCCAGCCTGGCCGGCCCGCTGATCTACTGCCTGAAGGTCGGCATCTTCCTGTGGCTGTACATCCAGGTGCGCTGGACGCTGCCGCGCTTCCGCTTTGACCAGCTGATGAACCTGGGCTGGAAGAAACTGATCCCGCTCAGCCTCGGCCTGGTGGTGCTGACCGCCATCGTGCTGAACCTGACCCACTCATAGGACTGACCGGCATTCCGACCGATGGCGCAGGCACGATGCCTGCGCCATCCAGTTTTACAGCACAATCGCCTGCGCGATGTTGAAGTACACCAGCACGGTCAGGATGTCCGCGGCCGTGGTGATGAACGGGCCGGCGGTCACGGCCGGGTCAACGCCGATCCTGCGTGTGATCAGGGGTATGGCGGCGCCCAGGGTGTTCGAGGTCATCACGGCCAGGAACATGGAGGCGCCCACGATCACGGCGACTTCCCACACCTCGTGTCCACCCAGCACCTGGGGCTCGGCGCCGCGGGTCAGGACCAGGCCGGTGCCGATGGCGGCGAGTGTCAGGGCCAGCGCCACGCCGATCAGCACCTCGCCCAGGAAGATGCGCAGCAGGGCGGGGCGGCTGGCCTCGTCGGTCGAGATCGCGCGGATCAGGATGCCCGCGCTCTGGGTGCCCACGTTGCCGCCGGAGGCCGTGAGCAGCGAGATGTAGGCGGCCAGCAGGCTGAGCTGCGCGATGATCGGGTTGTAGGCCTGCTGCACCAGCACGCTGCCGGTGCCCACCACGGCCAGCGCCACCAGCCAGATCACGCGGCTGCGGAACCGCTTGAACACGCCGGCCGTGAAGTAGTCGTCCTGGGCTGTGGCGACACCGTGCATCTTGAGGATGTCCTCGGTGGCTTCTTCCTCGGCGACGTCGGAGAGGTCGTCGAAGGTGACGATGCCGACCAGGCGCTCCTGCGAATCGACCACGGGCACGGCCAGCAGGTCGTAGTCGCGCATCCGGGCCAGCACGTCTTCGCGGTCGTCGCTGGTCTTCACCGCGACGACGTTGGCGGTCATGAACTCGTCGACCCGCTGCTCGGGGCGGGCGATCACCACGTCGCGCAGGCTGACGGTGCCGCTCAGGCGCTGGGCGCTGTCAATCACGTAGATGACGTAGACGGTCTCCACCTCGTCGGCCAGGCGGCGGACTTTCTCGAGCACGTCGTTGGCAGTGGCCGAGGCGCTGATGTGCAGGAACTGCGGCGTCATCAGGCGGCCGGCGCTCTCGGGCGGGTAGCCCAGCAGTTCCAGCGCGCGCTTGCGCTCGTCGGGGTCGAGCGACTCCAGCAGCCGGCGGGTGACCGGTCCCGGCAGCTCAACCAGCAGCTCGGTGCGCACGTCGTCAGACAGCTCGGTCAGGATGCGCGACAGCACGTCGGGCTTGAACTCGTGAAGCAGGCGAGTCTGCGCGTCCGGGGACAGGTACTCGAATACGTCCGGCTGGAAGTCGCGGCCCAGGGCGAGGAACGCCACCAGCAGGCGCTCTTCGGGCACCGACTCGATGATCTCGGCCATGTCCGCCGGGTGAAGTTCCTCGGAAAGCGTGCGGAAACCGGAGTATTCCCCGGTGCGGAGCATTTCCTCGATTTCCGGCTTGATCAGACGCGCCAGCGCCATGCTTCTCCCCGCGGTTGAGGACGCCGTGATTTGGCATTCCCGGAGGCGCGTGCACAAGCCACAATCAGCTTCATGGTCTGGCGATTCGCGATTTACCTTACCTTTGCAACGCTGGTCACGATTACCGGGCTGGTGATGTTCGGCGCCGACGCGCAGCAGCCGCTGCTGCCGAAACCCGACGCGCCGATCGCCCTGGCGGCCGGCGAAAGCGTCAGCCTGGCCTGGAGCCTGCCGCCGAAGCCAAAGCCCGACACGGTGGTGATCTACCGCGGCACCGGCGACGGCGCGCAGTTCATTGAGGTCGGGCGCGTGCCGGCGAGCGCCCTGCGTTTCACCGACAGCGAGGTCAGCCTCGGGCGCAGCTACCAGTATCGCGTGCAGACTCTGAAGGGCGCCGAGAAAAGTGAGCTGTCGGAGCCCGCGGAGGTGCTGGTCGGGGGCAGCGCGAAGATCACCTTCCTGGGCGGCTCCACGGACCGCGCGCTGTTCGAGGTCGTGATGTTCCGCCGTGGCAGCCGCGTCACCGCCCAGTTCGTGCACAAGCCGGGCGATGCCATCGGCGACCTGGCCTGGGTGGCGGAACTCGAAGGAGTGGAGGATTTCCGCCTGGGGCCCAAGCTGCAGGCGCTGGCCATCAGCGTGGCCGAGTCGCGTGAAAACGTCAGCCAGCCGCTGCTCGGGCCCGACGGCCAGCCGCTAACCGACATTGCCGGCCGCACGGTAAAGGTCGAGTTCAGGCTGCCCGGCGCCACCCACGAAATCATGATCGCCACGCTGCTGGACGCGCAGGGCAAGCCTTTCCAGCTGAAGGAAGGCGAAAGCTACACGGCCGGGTAGTACAGCTTCGGGCAGTTTCTACGCCAACTGCACCCTGTGCTGCAATGCAACCGCGAAGCACCGCAAAGGGCCGCAAAGTTACGGGTCTTGGCGGTCCTCAGCGGCTTCTCACGGTCACAACTCGTTTCCAACTGCAAACAGGCCACGAAAACACGAAAGCACGAAACAACGGCACACGAAAACTGCAGGCAGTTTTTTGTGGCAGTACCTTTTATGTTTTCGTGCTTTTGTGGCCCATTCACGCAAAGGCGCAAAGAACTGCGGGGCGAGGCAAGGATAGTCCGTGTTCTCTTGATTTCGCCAACCGACTTCGCCAAGGCTTCGTCGGCCAGGCTGCTTCGTCGGTCAAGCGGCTTCAGCGCGCAGGTTGCGCGAAGCGGCAGGTGCAGTGCTTCGCGGTCCTTTGCGGCTCTTGGCGGTTACCGCATAGTTCGACACCGTCAACTGTTGCAAGACTTGGTTGACGGCGTACGAGTCAGTTGAAGGGCCAGGGTCGCAGGCCGGAAATCAGCGTGATTTCGAACTCGCGCCCGGCGCGGTTGATCGTGAGTCGCACCTGCCGGCCGGGCAGCACTGTGTCTTCGAGCATCAGCACTTCATGAATGCCGAACAGCTCGACGTCGTCCACCATGATGATCACGTCGCCGGGCTGTACGCCGGCCATCTGCGCGGGGCCACTGGGCGCAACCGGGCCGAACACCGCGCGCAGCCGCCCGAAGCCCTGCGGGAAAATCTCCGTGGCCTGCTTGTAATCCTGGGCGCCGAACCAGCCGTGGTTGATGGGCCGGCCCTGCAGCAGGGCATCGGCCTTGGCCTTCAGCAGGTGCGTCGGAATAGCGAACGCAACGCCGCTGTCGCCCGGGGTTTCGCGTGTGGTGGTAATCAGCGCGTTGAGACCCAGCAGCTCGCCCCTGGTATTGAACACGCCGCCGCCGCTGTTGCCGGGGTTGGTGGGCGCGTCGTGCTGCAGGCTGTCGAGGTAGAGACGGCCGGTTTCGTCGTTCAGGTAGGTGCGGTTGGTGGCGCTGACCACGCCGTGGCCGACGCTGGGCTCGCCGCCGTAGCGCGACGTCCCGAAGGGGTTGCCCAGGCTCCAGATGAATTCGCCGGGGCGCGGCTGCTCGGTGGCGAGCTTCGCGGGCTGCATGCGCTCGGGCAGGATGGCCTCGGCCTTCAGCAGGGCGAAGTCGGCGATGGGATCAACACCGACAACCTGGGCGCGTACGGTGTAGCCGCCGCCGATCAGCAGCAGGATGCGGTCGGCATCCTCGATCACGTGGTGCGCGGTCAGGATGTGCCCCTGCTCGTCGTAGATCACGCCCGCGCCGAAGGCATCGCCGGTGCCGCCGTGCTCGACCACGATGGCGACCACCGAACGCAGCGCCTGCTCAAGCGCGTCCGTCGCGGGCACGGGCTGCTCACCGGGTACGGGCTCAATCGGCCGCGAGGTGGCACAGGCGGAGAGCAGCAGGCAACCCAGGATCAGAAGATTTTGGATTTTGGATTTTGGATTTTGGATTGAACGGCCGGGCGACCGCCGGTGGTGCGTGGGAGTTCCAGCGCTCATACGGCCGCCTCCAGGCTGCTTGCCAGCTCTACGATCAGGCTGTCCAGCAGCAGCAGGCCCTTGGGCGTGGCGCGCACGTGGGTAGGTGTGAGTTCGAGCAGGCCGAGTTCCTGCAGTCGCCGGGCCGTCTCGCCGCACAGTTGATGGAAACCTGCGCCGGCGAAGCGCTCGAAGCGCGCGAGTTCAACGCCGCGGGTCAGGCGCAAGCCCATCAGCAGCAGGGTTTCCGCGCGGGCTAGCGGATTCAACTGCTCGCGGCGCGCAATCGGCAGCTTGCCTTCGTCCAGCAGCGCGGCCGTGTAGTACTTGAAGTCGGCGGCGTTGGCCGTGATCTCGCCGCCCAGCATGGCGTGGGCGCCCGCGCCGACGCCGTGCCAGTCGCCGAGCGTCCAGTAGACCAGGTTGTGGCGGCACTCGGCGCCGGGCCTGGCGAAGTTGCTGACCTCGTAGCGCTGCAGGCCGGCCCGCGCGCAGGTGTCGCCCACCAGCTCGAACATCTCGCTCTCGAGTTCTTCGGGGCAGGGCTCGACTTCGCCGTTCTGCAGTTGACGCGTCAAGGGCGTGTCGTCCTCGTAGGTCAGGGCGTAGAGGCTCAGGTGCTCGGTGCCGTGTTCCAGCGCGCGCTGCAGGTCGTGGCGCAGGTCGTCCAGGGTCTGGCCCGGCAGGGCGAACATCAGGTCCATACTGACGCGCGAGATGCCGGCCGCACGGGCCATCTCGACGGCCATCGTGGCCGTGCCGGCCTCATAGGCGCGGCCCAAGGCCTTGAGAAAGCGGGGCTGGAACGACTGCACACCGAAGCTGGCGCGGTTGACGCCCATGGCGGCCAGCGCGTCGGCCTTTTCCGGCGTGAGCGTGCCGGGGTTGATCTCGCAGGTGAACTCGGCCGCGCTGACATCCACGCGGGAGCGCAGCACCTCACCCAGGCGAAACAGCTGTCGCGCCTCCAGCCGCGTGGGCGTGCCTCCGCCCATGAACACCGTGGCAGGCTGCAAACCTTGCGGAAAGCGCAGCTCAAGCTCGCGCTGCAGGGCGTCGATGTAGCGGTCAATGTCCGAGGCCGTGGCCACGCCGCTGTAGAAATCACAGTACTCGCACTTGCGCACGCAGAACGGGATATGGATGTACAGCGAGGCGTTCACGCCGCCAGCATAGATTGCCCCGCACCGGCCGTCGCGGGGAGGTCGCGCCCGGCCTTGCCGCTGGTGGAACTCACCCGTACATTCGGGCCATGAGCGAGAAGCAGTCATTTCTGCAGGGCATGTTCACCCGCAAGGGCCTGTTCTGGATCGTGCTGCTGGTCTCGCTGGTGGCGGACATAGCCACCAAGGCCTGGGCCGACGCCTACGTGCGCCCCACCGAGCCCAACGTCACCCCCATCATCGACGGCTTCATCGGCTGGAAATGGGCCGAAAACCAGGGCGCCGCATTCAGCATCATGCACGGCCGTCCGCTGCTGCTGGCGCTGATCGCGGGCGGCGTGCTGCTGGCGGTGTTCGGTTACGTGTACAAGGCTGAGCCAAAGCGCCGCTGGTTCCTGACCGCGCTGGCGCTGGTGGCCGCGGGCGCGATCGGCAACCTGTACGACCGCATCCTGCTGGGGCACGTGCGCGACTTCATGTTCTTCATCTTTGACCTGCCCTTCCACGGCGCCAGCATCCCGGTGCTGGACTGGACCATCCCGCTCAAGTACCCGGTGTTCAACGTGGCCGACATCGCCATCATCGCCGGCGTGCTGATCCTGGTGCTGATGTCGTTCAAGTCCGAAAAGAAGAAGGCGCCCGAGAAGTCAGAGCCCAAGCCCGAGGAAAAGGCCGCCGAGCCCGCGCCGCAGTTGCAGGAGTCCACCCATGGCTCTTGATCTCAGCGTGAAGCTTGGCCCGCTCGAGCTTTCCTCGCCGCTCATGACAGCCAGCGGCTGCAGCGGCTACGGCAAGGAGCTCGACCGCTACCACGACCTTGCCGTCTACGGCGCGCTGGTCGGCAAGAGCATCAGCCGCAACCCGCGCCTCGGCAACGACTACCCCCGCACGGCGGAAACCGCGGCCGGCATGATCAACGCCATCGGCCTGCAGAACGAGGGCTACGAGGCGTTCATCAAGAACACGCTGCCCAAGATGCGCGGCTTCGGGCCGAAGGCCGTCGTCAACGTGGTCGGCCACGACTTTGATGAATACGTCTGGCTAGTGGAGCGTTTCGACGCCGAGGAAGGCATCGCCGCGCTTGAGCTGAACCTGAGTTGCCCCAACGTAAAGGGCGGCATGCGCTTCGCCAGCGACCCCGGCGAGTGCGAAAAGCTGGTGGCCGCCTGCCGCGCCAAGACTCAACTGCCGCTGATCGCCAAGCTGTCGCCCAACGTGACCGACATTGCCGAGATCGCCAAAGCGGCCGAGCGCGGCGGCGCGGACATCCTGAGCGCGATCAACACCCTGGTCGGCATGGCCGTCAACTGGAAGCGCCGCGAGCCCCTGGTCGCCAACTACACCGGCGGCCTCAGCGGCCCGGCCGTGAAGCCGGTGGCGTTGCGCTGCGTGTGGCAGGTGGCGCAGGCGGTGAAGCTGCCTGTGATCGCGATCGGCGGGATCAGCAACGCCGACGACGTGCTGGAGTTCATGGTGGCCGGGGCCAGCGCGGTGCAGCTGGGCACCATCCTGTTCGTGGAGCCCGACGCCGGCCAGACCATCCACGCAGGGCTGAAAGAACGCCTGATCGAAGCCGGCGTGAAGCGCATCAGCGAGCTGGTCGGCACACTCAAACCCCGCGCCTGATTTCGCGACATTCAACGGCCAAGAACTGCGACCGCGGACTGACCGGCCTGCGCGGCTACTTGCTGGTCGCGGTGGTTACCGGCTCCCAGCCGGGCGGCAGGTTCTGCTGCAGCTCGCGGCATTGCTCCAGCAGCCATTGCGCCGGGCCGTCTTGCGGCGTGCGCTGCAGCAGCGCGTCCAGCGCCTCGATGGCGCGGCCGAACTCGCGGTTGCGATACAGCTGCAGGGCCTGCTCGTACGCCTGGTCGGCGGCGACGCCCGCTGCCTGCAAAGCCAGTGGCTGGTACACCCGCACCGGCTGCTGCTTGCCGACCACCAGGATCTGGTCGATCTCGCGAAACTGCACGGCGTGCCTGGCCAGCTCAAAGGTGCGCTCGTCCACCAGGATCTCGGTGCCGTACAGCTTGTTGGCGCCTTCCAGGCGGCTGGCCACGTTCACGCTGTCGCCGATCACGGTGAAGTTCTTCTTGGTCTCGGTGCCGATGTTGCCGATTACCACCTCGCCGGTGGCGATGCCGATGCGCTGGAAGAACAACGGCTTGCGCTGCGCCTGCCAACTCGCGCGCAGCTCGGCCGCGATGTGCAGCGCCGCCAGCGCGGACTCACAGGCGCGCACGGCGTAGTCCCTCTCGCTTGTGAAGGGCGGGCCCCAGAAGGCCATGATCGCGTCGCCGATGAACTTGTCCACGTAGCCGCGCTGCTCTTTCAGCTTACGGCCGATGGCGGCGAAGTACTCGTTCAGTTGACTCGTCAAGTCCTCGGCGCTGAGGCCCTCGCTGATGCTGGTGAACCCCTTGATGTCGCTGAAAAAGATGCTGCCTTCGGCCCGCATGCTGGGGGCGTTCAGCAGCTGCGGGTTGTCCAGCAGGCTGCGTGCGAGCGTGTCGTGGGTGTACATGCCCAGCGCCTTGAGGCCCGTGGTCATGTCGTTGAAGGCCTTGCCCAGCTTGGCCAGCTCGTCTCGGCCGCGGATCTTCACCTGCGTGTCGAAGCGCCCCTGCCTGATCTTGCCGGTCGCTTCCTCAATGCGGCGCAGCTTGGCGATCACCAGGTACGCGCCGAAGTAGGCCAGCACCGCGGCGATCAGCCCCAGCCCGCCGCCGATCATGAACACCCGTTTGCGCAGCTCAAGGAACGGGGCGAACTCTTTCTCGAGACTCTTGAACGCGATGAAGCCCGGCCGGTGCGGCAGATCGGGCGGCGAGAGCGTGCTGCTGAACGCCACGCCCAGGTGGGTCTCGCCTTCGATCACGAATTCGTACTCCTGCCGCGAGCCGTCGGGCGTGACCGCCCCCAGTTCCACGGCGCGGCGCAGGGCGTCGTCGGCGTCCATGCCGCCCTCGGGCAGGGTGGTGGACGCCACTAACGAGCCTGCGAACACGATCTTTTCGATCTCGTCTTCCTCGCGGCCTGAACTCTTCAGCCAGTCGCGCGACAGTTCCGTCAGCACCACGCCCACCCCCACCGGCTCGAGGTCCTGGATGCCGACCCACAGGTAGTTCTGCACGCACAGGTACACGCGGCCGGCGATCGGCAGCACGGCCGCCTCGGACGTCGGCAGGCCCTTGGCGGTGCCTGCGTCCCAGGCGGGCTTGAAGAAGGCGGCCATGAAACGGGTCAGCTCGGGGTCAGCCAGCAACGGGTCGCGGCGATTCAGGTCGAAGCCCGCTTTCGCGGAGAAATAGACCACCGCCAGGTCGTCACCCGCGCTGGCCAGTGATTTCGCGTTGCGCTCTTCGGCCGTGTAGGTTTCGAAGGCGAAGATCGCCACGTCCGCGCCGGCATTGTTGCGCCAGTCCTCGGCAAAGGGTCGCAGGTTGTCGCCGAAATCGCCGAAGCGCGCGTCGCGCAGAAACTCGACCAGCCCCTGGTCCGCCGCGGAAGCGCGCAGACCCTGGCGCGACACCTGGGCGGCAAACGTGATGCGCTCGTCCAGGATGCGCTGGTCTTTCAGCAACTCTGTGTGAATCCGTTCGCGGGCGTCCTGCTCGAACAAGGCGCTGCTGCTCACCACCAGAAAGCTGGTCAGGAACGCAACCAGCACAATCACGGCAATCAGCGCCTTGTAGCGGAGGCTCATTCACCCACTTTGGGCAGGTTGTTGACCGTCAACTCGGCCGTCAGGGTTTCCCGCTTGCCGGCCGTGACCTTCACCTTGCGCGACCACGCGGGCAGGCGCGGCGCGTAGACGTGCACCTGGTATGCGCCGGGGGGCAGGTTGTCGAAGAAGGCGTCATCGTCGCTGCTGCCGATCCAGCAATAGGGGCCTGCTTCAGCAAAAAGCACGCAGTGCAGTGTTTCATCCTCTTCGCAGTAAACCTCGTAGCGTCCCGGCTCAGCGATGCGGAACATCGCCATTGCGCCTGCTGAAACCGTCGCCTCGAAGGACTGGTCGAACTGATTGAAGCCGTACAGGTGGATTTCGGTTTTCAGCTGGTTCAGCACCGAAATCGCGCAGCCCAGCTGGTCGCCGGCGGTCCAGCCCATGATGGACAGATACTGCGAACGGTCGAAACCTTCTTCGCCCAGCGTGATCTCGGCGGTGCGCGACATATCACCGGGCCCGGTCCGCACGATCGTAGGATGCTCGAGAACAACCACCACGTCTTCCAGCCCGCCGTAGTCAACGCGCTCGAAGGCCTTGCCCTGCTCGACACTCTGGCGGCCGGTGGTGTATTCGCCGCGCACCTCGCGGGTTTTTGCCTTGGGCGCGCCTTCCTTCGCGGTCCCCTGCAACTGCACCAGAATCTGGCCGTTGTCGCCCGCCGGCTGCGGGTAAGTCGGCGTGCTTCCGCAACCGGCAAGCACCATGACGAGCACGATTGCCGCGCTGTATGCTGCCGCCTGCCGCCTGCCGCCTGCCGCCTGAAGATTCATCGCTTCATCTCCACGGTCACGGATGTTGTGCCGCCGGCCGTGACCTCAACCGTGGTCTCGAAGTCCTTGAAGCGCTTCTGCTTCTGCCAGGTGTGCAGGCGATACTTGCCGGCCGGTACGTCCTTGATCTCGAAGCTGTCCGAGTCGGCCTCAAGCACGGCGTAGGCGGGGTTGGGTGCGATGAAGAAGCGGCCGTCCATGCGTTTGTGGATGCTGCAATGCACGCTGACTTCGCCGGCGTCCGTGAATTCGTGCTCGCGGCTCTGGCCCTGGTCAAAGATGCCGAGGTCGGCCTCGATGTCGCCCAGGAAGTAGACGTTGTGGCTGATCTCGTTCTCTTCGTCGTTCAGGAACTTCACCTTCTGCTTGCGCACCAGCACGCCGAAAGAGGGTTCGAACTTGCCGCCCTTCTGGCTGACGTCCAGCGTGGCGGGGGCGCTGTAAACACCTTGCTCGCCGGCTTTGTCGCCGTCGCCCAGACGTACCAGGTACACAACGACCGGTTGCTGTGGCCGCTTCGCGCTGAACGTCAGCGCGCCTTTCACGGCGCCCTTCTGCGCGTCGGCCCACTTCCAGTCGCCGTCCTGGAACGCGGCGGCCTTCAGGTAGCGTGCGCTCGGCAGGTGGCGCGGTCCAAGCTGGGCCTTCACAACGGCGGTCACAACCGCCGTGCAGCCCAGCAACAGAGCCAGCAGAAACAGCTTCAAGGTCAGACGGTTCATTGTGGGCTTAATCAAACCGGCCCCGGCCTGTGCCGTCAAGCACGCCATGCCCGGCGCCGGACCCGTCGGCTTCCACAAACTGCCGCGGCCGGTCGCTGATCCGTGCCTGCAAGCCGTTCCCACCACTGTGCTTGTGGTAACGGGTCCGGGCGCCTAAATTGGACGGGTTCAGAATTTACGCGAACCGTGCGGCGGCCCGGCGCGTATTACTTGAAGCTCAGCGCGAAGGCATTGATGGCAACCGCCTCCGAAAACCAGGACCTCAAGCTCATGGCCTCGATCAAACGGGGCAACATGGAGGCGTTTGAGCAGCTGTTCTACAAGTACTACCGCCGCCTTTACGCCCTGTTCTACCGCCTGTGCTGGGATGACGGCCGCGCCGAGGACCTGCTGCAGGAAACCTTCATGCGCGTGTGGCGCGGGGCCATGACCTTCCGCGACGACCTGAAGGTCAGCAGCTGGATCTATCGCATCGGGCGCAACTGCTGGATCGACCTTGAGGCCCGCCGCAAATCCGTGCGCCGCGCCGTTGACGTGGAAAGCGACAGCCTGCTCGATTCTGGCCGCGTGGACGCGCTGTCCGAAGGCGACCCGCGCGCGACCACCAGCGGGCGCTACGCGGCGATCCGCCCGGTGCAGTTAATAGAAGAAATGGCCAAGGGCAAAGAGGAGTCGCCGGTAGATCGCGCGGAGAAGCGCGAGATCGAAGACGGCGTGCGCTCCGGCCTGCTTGACCTTGACCCCATGCACCGGCTGGTGCTGGTCATGAGCTTCTACCAGGGCATGACCTACACCGAGATTGCGGACGCCCTGGAGATTCCGCTCGGCACGGTGAAGTCGCGCGTGTACTACGCTGAGAAAAAGCTGCGCGACAAGCTGAAGCGTTTCGTCGGCAACCCCGCCGAGGGGGTGAAGCATGCTTGACGACGAAAAGCTGACCCAGCCCCTGGGCGGCGTGCAGCTGCTTTCCTACACGCTGGGAGAGCTCGACGCCGAGGCCCAGCAGACCATCGAGAGCAAAATCGCCGCCGACCCGGCCCTCAAGCAGGAGCTGGAAGAGATCCGCGCCCACCTGAAACTGCACCAGGACGTGCGCACGGTGGCGCCGCGCCGCGGCAGCTTTGAGCGCCTGCAGGCCCGCATGAAGAAAGAGGGCGCCCTGCTGGGCGCCGTGCCGGGCGTGCACTGCATGCTGCGCCGCGCCTTCCTGTTGGCGCTGCTGGTGGGCATCGCGGCCGTGGCGACGCTGATCGCGATCGGGCGCACCGGCGGCTCACTGGCGGCGCCGGACGTGATCGGCCAGATCGTGTACCACAACCCTTCGCTGACCGTGGGGCAGCGCCGCGCCGAGGTTGCGCGCCGCGAGCTGCAGCTGAAAACCGAAGCGGAAGCGCCCGATGACACCGGCGCCTACGACGCCTGGGTGTGGCTGCCGACCGGCGTCTCGAACACCTACAGCACCATCGAGCTGGCGCAGAACACCCAGTTCAAGTTCACCAAGACCCGCCGGGTGGTGCTCAGCGCCGGCTTCATGCGTCGCCTGGAAGTGCAGCCGGGCGGCATGGGCGAGGGCCCCTTTGTGGTGGTGACGCCCCACTGCCAGGTGCAGGTGGACCGCGGCAGCCTGTCCATCAATGTCACGCGCGACGGCGTGGAAACCCAGATCAGCGTCGGCACCGGCAGCGCCCGCGTGTACGGGCTCGATTCCGACCGCAGTTTCCCGGTGCCGGCCGGCTACTGCACCAGCGTCGAGCGCGGCAAGCTGCCCAACCCGGCGCGCCCGCTGTTGAAGCTGCTGCTGAACCGGGTGACGGGCTCGAACTCGCTGATCGAGGCGACGCTGCTGAATGACGGCTTCGTGCCGGTCAAGGTGCGGCGCGCGATCGACACCGAGAACGTGTTCGCGCAGCCGATATACCTGCTGCATCACTCGCACGTGTCTGAGTACGCGCCCGAGGGCACACCCGAGAACGTAACCCGCCCGCCCGAGCCCGTAACGCCGGCGGACCGCCCGCATGACCACACCGGCGACGTATGGCTTGAGCCCGGGCAGTATTACCGCTTCGAGTTCGACATTTCACCGATGCTGATCACCGCCCCGCGTGTGGAGCACTGGCTGCGGCTCGAGTACCGGGGCGACCTGTACGGCCCCCCCGGCCAGGCCCGCGTGAAGATCGAAAGCGCCAACCTGAAGCTGGACCTGCGAAACCGATAGAAGGCGACCATGAGTCTGACGTTGATCGAAAAGAAACTCTCCCAGCTGCGCGGGCACATCCGCCTGATGTTCTTCAGCTGGGGGCTCGCCAAGCTCACGATCTGGGCCGCGGCGCTTACCCTGTGGCTGTTCTACTCCGACATGCTGCTGAAGCTGCCGGGCGGCTTCCGGCTGGTTTTCCTGCTGATCGCCCTGGTGCTGCTGGCCGTCGTCGCCGTGCGCTCGCTGGTCTACCCGCTTTCGCGCACCATCAGCGACGAAGACCTGGCCCTGCTGGTCGAGCGCGAGTACCCGCTGCTCAACGACCGCCTCATCAGCGCGCTCCAGATGCTGAAGGGACAGGAACGTTACAAGGACGCCGGCAGCCAGGAGATGATGCGCGCCGTCGTCGGCGAAAGCTTCGACATCGCCGGGCGCCTGCAGTTCAACGAGGCCGTGCGCTCGCGCCGCCTGCTGTACATGGTGACGGGCAGCATGCTGGCCATGCTGCTGCTGTTCGGGCACGCCTGGTTCGCGCGCGACGCCATGGGAACCTGGGTCAAGCGCGCGCTCGGCGGCGGCCCCGAGTGGCCCACCGACACCCAGCTCGAGGTGCTGATCCTGGGCAAGGACCAGCTCGCCCAGTACCCGACCAACGAGGACCTCAACGTCAATTTCAACTTCGATCCCGAAGAGCAAATCCCCGAGCTCGGCGTCACCGGCGTATACCAGGTCGCCGCCAACAGCGACCTCCGCTTCATCGCGCGCCCCAGCGGCGAGATTCCCGACAAGGCCGAGATCATCATCGCCACCTGGCAGAAAGACCCCGAATCAGGCCGCTACGTGCGGGTCGGCAAGGACATCTCCCGACCCATGGAGCGCAGCAGCATTACCGCCGCCGACGACAGCCAGGTGGTATTCTTCTCGTACAACAAGATGAGCGTGATCAGCCACCTCGAGCAGATCACCATCAAGGCCGGCGACGCCACGGCCGGGCCCTACACCCTGCGGGTGATCCCGGCGCCCGAGCTGGACTCGCCGCTCGAGCTGACCTTCACCTACCCGGAATACCTGGTGCTGGAGCCGCGCCGCACCCAGGAGCAGCTGGTGGACGCCGTGGCCGGCACGCGGGTTGAGTTCACGTTCAGCACCACCAAGCCGCTGATGCTGGAGGGGCCTGAGGCCAGCGCCCTGCTGGTGGACTTCAACGTGGGCAGCAGCCAGCGCTTCCCGATCGACACCGACAGCGCCGCCGGCGAGAACCACTACAAGGCGCGCATCCCGGCGCTGCAGCTTGGCATGTCACGCTATCGCCTGAAGCTGGTGGACCGCGTCGGCATCGAGAACGCGGAAAACATCGGCAACCTGATGCAGGTCAAGGAAGACGTGGCGCCCACGGTGCGCGTCCTGTTTTCGGGCGACCCGCTGGTCAGCAACCAGCTGGTGTACATCACCCGCGACGCGGTGCTGCCCATCGAGTTCGAGATGATGGACGACTACGGCATCGGCAGCGCCCGGATGTTCTGGCGCTTCCAGATCGAGACCGAGTATCGCGAATTCGCGCCCTTCGCCGCCCGCTTCAAGGAACTTGAGTCAAACCCGCGAGCCTCGCTGAAGACCAGCTTCGAGCTGAACTTCGCGGGCCTGATCGGCAACGAGCCCATTCCCACAGGGCCGCGCCCGGCCATCGAGGTTTACATCCAGGCCTTTGACCTCAACCAGGTGAAGGTGGATGAAAACGCGCCGCCCCAGTTCCAGGGCAGCAAGCACCACACCGTGCTGACCTACGAACTGTATGAGATCGACGAGTTGCGCGCCAAGGTCAGCAGCCAGATCCGCCAGATCAAGACCACCATCTCCGGCATGGCCACCCTGCAGGAAGAACTGCTGGCCATCACCCGCGACGCCCTGGCCCGGCCCAACCTGCTCGATTTCCGCGACGAAGCCGGCCAGCGCCTGCGCAACGACCTCGACGAGGCCTACAAGCGCCAGAACCAGATGCTGCGCGACGCGGAGGTGGTCCTAAACCGCTTCGGCGTGTTCGCCCAGGTCTATCGCTACAACCGGCTTGAACGCAAGGCCGAGGACCTGTCCAAGCCCCAGGAATCCCGCATCCAAACCGTGCGCCTGCTGCTGGCCATCGCCGCCGCCGAGCGCGACCTGCAGCAGCGCGTCAATTCGCCGCTGGTGCGCCTGGAAGAGGCCGAGGACGCCGACATCGCCCGTCACGCCGGCGAGCTGATCGCCAACCTCAACGCCGAGCTGCTGCGCGCACAGCCCGACGCCGCCTTCTCGGCTGACAGTTTCGGCAAACTGATCCAGGAGACCGGCCTGTTCACGCCCGGCAGCATGGAGCGCGCCCGCGCCCTGTACGAGAGCCTGCTTGAGGTCGGCATCAAGCCCAACGAGCGGCGCGAGTTGCTGGCCGAGCTGCAGAAGCAGCAGGAACTCAGCATCGAAATCATCGCCGCGGTACAGGAGCAGGTGAAGAAGTGGGAAGGCTTCGACGACATCCTCCACGGCTTCCGCAACCTGTTCGACACCCAGAAAGAAACCAACGAGGACGTGAAGGAAGAAGTCACCGGCGAATAGCCATGCCGCCAGAGCCAAAGGGCCCCGGGCATAAGCCCGGGGCCCTCGATTTCGGTTCTGGTGGGCTGATTCAGTTGCATCCGGCCGCCATCGGCTCACCCATGTATATCGCTGCAAGTGTCATGTTGCCAATGCGTTACGACGAGTTCGCCAGGCGGCCCGGTTTCGGCTCGATTTTCTTCATTACCCTGTGAACCGCAGCAGCCGCTCTTGCGTAATACCTGTGTAAACCAGTGCAGGCTTTCCTTAGCACTCGACGAGAGAGAACCAGATGAATCGCCCCATCCACGCCAAGTTCCGTTACTGGCAGCGCCTGTTCTCATGCGCGGCCGTGATCGCCCTGTCCGCCCTGCTGGCCCGCGCCCCGCTCGCGGCGCAGGAAGCCGGCGACGACCCCGCCCGCGCCAGCAAGGAGGACCGCCTCGAGAAGATCGCGGAAAAGCAGAAGGCCGCGCGCCAGCAGTTGATCAGCCTGCGCGACCGCCTGGAAAAGCTGCTGCTCGAGCTGGAGCAGAGCGACGACCTGACCGAACGCCGCCGCATCCCGCAGATCCAGGCCGCGCTGAACCGGCTCAATGAGCTGAAGATTGAAGACGACATGGGCACCACGGAAGAGAACATCCGTGATGGCCAGGTGCGCACGGCGCTGAGCAAGGGCAAGGACATCGAGAAGGCCCTGGCCGAGATCATCGATCTGCTGGAGAACGGTCCGAAGATCGGCGAAGACCAGAAGCTCAAGGAGCTGCAGGACCGCATCGCCGCGCTGGAAGCCATGCGCGAAGACCAGATGCGCATCCGTGACGACACGGAAAAGACCCGCGACAACGACAAAGCCCGCCGCCTCGACCAGATCGAGCAGTCGGTGCGCGACCTGAAGACGCAGCAGGAGCAGCTCAAGAACCAGACCGACGACCTGCAGGCCAGGCGCGAACAGCTCGAGCGCCAGATCAACGAGCTGGAGCGCCTGAAAACCGACCAGGAGCGCGCCAGCAGCGACCTCGAAAAGCGCAAAGCCGAAGAACAGCAGCAGCAGAAGCAGCACATCGAGAACCTCGAGAACGCCCTCAACGAGGTCAAGAAGCTGGAGCAGGAGGCCAAACAGGCCAAGGAAAACGACGAGAACCTGAAGGCCCTGGACCAGATCAGCCAGGACCTCGAGCGCCTGATGAAGGACCAGGCCGACGTCCAGAAGAACAGCGAGAAGGCCGGCGAAGAATCCAACCAGAAGGCGCTGGACGCCATCAAGCGCGCCGAGGAAGAGCAGCTGGACGCCTACCGGAGCACCCGCACCGAGAACGCGCAGCGCCAGGGCGCCAACACCCAGTTGCCCAAGGAGGTGCTGGATCAGCTCAAGGAAAAGCAGCAGCAGGCCCAGGACGCCATCCAGGAAGCGCTGAAGGTCGCCAAGGAGGCGCCCCAGTCGCTCGATTCGCGCAAGGCCAGGGAAGCCCTTGAGCGCGCCCAGCAGGAAAGCCAGAAGGCCAAGGACGCCCTCGACCAGGGCGATCCCGACGCCGCGGAAAAAGCCCAGGACGAGGCCCAGAAAGCCCTGAAGGAGGCGGCCGAGGCTCTGAAACCCGCGGCGGAAAAGAACGCCGACCTCAAGCGCGCCCGCAGCGGCCAGGAAAACGCCCGGGAAAACGCCGACAAGCTGAACAAGGACCTCAAGGCGCTTGCCAACCAGATCGCCAGGCAGCGCAAGGAGCGCGGCGACGAAAAGGCCAACCAGGCCAGCGAGGCCGACTTCGCCCAGGAAAAACTCGAGGCCGCCCAGAAGGCCATGGACGAGGCGGTCGAGAAGCTGAACAACGCAGAAACCGACAACGCCGAGGCCAAGATGGCCGAGGCCATGAAGAACCTGCAGGAAGCCAAGGCCCAGCTGAAGAACAGCGAGGGCATGAACAACGAGGGCAAGCCCGATTTCAGCAAGGCCGCCGAGAAGCAGGCCGAGCTCGCGAAGAAGCTGAACGAACTGGCCGAGGGCGTGGAGAAGCTGCCCGAGCCTGAAATGGACAAGGAGGGTATCCAGCAGGCCGTCGAGCGCGCCCGCGAGTCCGCCAAGCCCCTGCAGGAATCCGGCGAGCGCGCCCTGCGCGGCAACGCCCGCAAGATGGACGAGGCCCTGCAGCGCCTGCAGGAAGAAATGAAGGCCAACAACGGCGAGCCGTCCGTTGAAACCATGCGCGACGCCGCCGACATGGCCCGCGCCCTGCAGCGCGAGGCAGAACGCGCCCCGGACGCCGCGGCACAGAAGGCCGCCCGCGACGCCGAGGACCTCGCCCGCATGCTGGAAGAGGCCGCCGATGCCAAGGAAGGCGCCCGCCAGGCCCGCGAAGGCCTGAAAGAAGCCGCCCAGAAGTCGCAGAAGGCCTCCGAGGCCCTGAAAGGCCAGGACAGCCAGGCCGGCGTACAGAACGAGACCGACGCGCTCGACCAGCTCGGTCGCGCACGCGAAGGCCTGCAGCAGCGCCTCGATGCCGAACGCGGCGCCAAGGCACTGGAAGGCGCCTCCGAGAAGCAGGACGACATGGCGCGTCGCGCCGCCGAATCCGCACAGGCCCTGGAAAACATGGCCAAGGAGGCCGGCAACGCCCAGAGCCGCGAGAACAGCAGCGAAGCCGCCAAGTCGGCCAGTGAGGCCGCCAAGTCCATGCAGGAGGCCTCCGAGGCACTGCAGAAGGCCGCGGAAGCCAGCCAGAGCGGCCAGCAGCAAAACGGCCAGCAGCAAAACGGCCAGCAGCAAAACGGCCAGCAGCAGAATGGCCAGCAGCAGAATGGCCAGCAGCAGAACGGCCAGCAGCAGAATGGCCAGCAGCAGAACGGTCAGCAGCAGCGCTCGGAGCAGATGCAGAAGGCGCAGCAGGCCCAGCAGCAGGCCCAGCAGAAGCTGAATGAGGCCATCGACAAGCTGAAGCAGCAGCAGCAGCAGCTCGATCAGCAGCAGGCCGACGCCGCGAAAAAACTGGCCGAGACCCAGAACGAAGTCGCCAAGCAGGCCCAGGACCTGGCAAAGCAGCTCGAGAACCCGCCGGAAGGCCAGCAGTTGACGCCCTCTGAACAGGAGGCGCGTGACAACCTGAAGCAGGCCGAAGAAGAGATGAAGAAGTCCGCCGAGGACCTGCAGCAGGCGCAGCCCAAGGCATCCGGCGAGGACCAGCAGAAGGCGGTCGATAACCTGGACAAGGCGATCGAGAAGCTGCAGGAGGCACAGAACGAGTCGATCGACGAGAAGGAGCGCCGCAAGTTCCAGGAACTGGAAGAGCGCCAGCGCAATCTGGAGAAGAAGCTCGACGAGTTCAACAAGAACCCGCAGAACGCCGACAACCCGCAGGCCCAGAAGGCCGCGCAGGAAGCCCAGCGCGCCATGAAGCAGGCCCGCGAAGACCTGGGCAAGCAGAACTCCAGCGAAGCCGAAGAGCAGCAGAAGCAGGCTGAGGAAAAACTGGAAGAAGCCACCAATGCGCTCAAGGAGCAGGAGAACCAGTACGTCACCAGCCAGCAGGAGCAGATGCTGGTGCAGGTCGAGGAAAACCTGAAGGCCATGAAGGAGCAGCAGCTCAAGGTCAACTCCAGGACCATCGACATTGACCTCGAGGTGCGCAAGCGCGGCAGCTGGAGCGGCACGCTGAAGCGCCAGGCCAAGGCCCTCTACCGCGACCAGGAAGAGGTCAAGAAGCTCGCCGACGAAACGCTGGAGGCTCTCAAGACCGGCCAGTACGGCGGATTCACCAGCAACATGGAGCTGATCAACAAGCTGATCAACGGCATCCTCGGCGAAATCGAGGGCAACGAGGTCGGCGAAGGCACCCAGCTCGACCAGCTGGAAGTGATCGAAAAGCTCGACCGCATGCTCAAGGCCGTCGAGGGCGAGCGCAAGCGCCTCGCCAAGAAGCGCGAGCAGGGCGAGCAGCAGCAACAGCAGGGCCAGCAGGGCCAGCCGCAGGCCGAGCCCCTGGTCAGCAAACTCGCCGAGATGGAGCTGATCTACGAAGAGCAGAAGTCGCTGGGCGAAAAGATCCGCAACCTCGGCGAAATGGCCAAGGAGCACAACCGCGACGACATGCCCGACTACTACCGCCGACTCTACGAGCGCTACTCGGCCGAGCAGGCGGGCCTGAAGAAGGCCTGGGACGAGCTGCGCAAGCAGATCCCCGGCTACCAGCCGGACTAGGGAACCTGGCGATCACGGACGGCGTTAAAGAAACAGACCCGGCCCAGGCCGGATAACAAGGAAGAAGACCATGAAGAAACTGATCCTCACGCTCGCGGTGGCCGGCCTGTTCAGCGCCCCGGTAAGCCTGTTCGCGCAGGAAGGCCCGGAGGGCGAAAAGCCCGCCAGGTCCGAGCAGGAGATGCTGGAAGAGCTGCACAAGCTGATGAAGAAGGCCAGCGAAGAAATGGGCGAGCTCGAGAACGAGCTGGCCAAGGCCTCGCTGGATTCACCCAAGGCCGACGTGATCGCCGAGCGCATCAAGAAGCTCAGCGAGGCCATGAAGCAGGGCAAGCTGGATGAGCTTCCCGAGGGGCTGCGCAAGCAGATCCAGGAAAACCCCGAAGAGGCGGCCAAGGCCACCGGCAAGAGCGCCGAGGAAATCAAGCAGATCGCCGAGAGCAGCGAAGAGCTCACCGAGCTGCTGCGCAAGAACCCCGAGCTGCTGAAGAAGCTGGCCGAGAGCGAATCCACCATGGAAAGCGTGCTCGAGAAGCAGCAGGCCGCCGAGCGCAAGATCGAGGAAACCCTGAAGAAGCAGCAGGAGGCCGCCGAGGCCGCCCGCAGCAAGGTTGACGAGTCGCTGGAGATGGCCCACGACATCCGCTCCAAGAGCCAGAGCGGCCAGGGCCAGGGCCAGCCCAAGAACGACGGCAAGCAGAAGACCCAGGACCCGCGCGGCCAGGAAGGCCAGCAGCAGGGCGACAACAAGAAGCCCAACAAGGGAGCCGAGGAAGGCTATCAGCCCGGCGAAGGCGAAATGAAGCCCTCCGACAAGGTCGAAGAATACGAGCGCGGCAAGGACGGCGGTTTCCAGGCCGACAAGAAAGCCAAGGACATGGGCGACGGAGCAAGCAGCGACGAACGCCGCGAGCCGGGCAAATACAAGGGATTCTGGGAGAAGTTCAACCGCGAGACCAAGAAGAAGGTCGACGAGCGGAAGAAGGAAGAATAGTCAGTCTTACGATGCGAAAGCCCCCGTCATGTGCGGGGGCTTTTTATTTGTTCGAGCCTTACTCAACAGCAAATTACCAATAACCAATTTTCAATTACCAATGGCGCGCACCCCTCCTCAATTAATATCTCGAATTCAACCTCAATTGGAAATTGGTAATTGGTAATTGGTAATTCGCTGTTCCATACCGCCGCAGATCGTCCCCTTATCCAAACATCATCCGCAGCGCGAGATCTTTCACTTCCAGCATGCTTGACGCCCCCGGCAGCTCGCTGCCCGCGATCACCGGCCCGTCTTCCGGGTCCGCGGCCGGCAGCCCGTGGCTGCCTTTCACAATTGACGCGTCAAGGGGGCACGACTTGAAACGATAGCGCAGGCCCAGCTTCTTGCGCAGCAGCGTCAGTCCCATCCCGGCCTTGCTGCCGGCCAGGAACAGCTCGCACGGGTCGTAGCCCGGTTTGCGGTGGATATCCACGCTGCGCGCGAAATCGGGGGCGTTCGCGTCATCCAGCCAGTACGGGTAGGCGAACCAGCTGTCACGCTCGCTCAACAGCACGATGTCTCCCGCGTGCTCATGCGCCACACCCAGCCCGGCCCGCTCGTCCCCCACCAGCGCGCTCCCCACGCCCGCCACGCCCTGCAGCAGGCCGCGCACGGCCTCAATGTCCGCCGCCTCGCGCACATACACGTGGGCCGCCTGGTGGTCACACACGGCGAAGGCGCGTGAATCAAACACGTCCAGCATCTCGCCGAACGGCCCGCCGCGCACGCGCAACATGCCGGCCTTGCGCAGCTCGCGGTTGACGTACACCGGGCGGCTCACCGGCGTGATGCCGTATTCGCTTACCACCAGCACCTGCGCGCCTGTCTCAATGGCCGCGTCCAGCACCCGCGCGGCGCAGGCGTCCACCTCGCGCACCAGCCGCTCGACGTCGGCTTTTGCGCCAAAGCGCTGCAGGTCGTAATCCAGGTGCGGCAGGTAGCACAGCGTCAGTGTCGGGCGCTTGTCGCGCATGACCCTGGCCGTGGCCCGCGCGATCCAATCGCTGCTGGGCAGGCCGGCCATCGGCCCCCAGAAGGATGCGAACGGGAAGTCGCCCAGCGCGCCCTTCAGCTCGGCGGCCAGCTCCGGCGGCTCGGTCAGGATGTCGAATTCCTTGCTGCCGTCGCTGCCGTAGTGGGGCTTGGGCGTGCAGCTCCAGTCGCAGCCGCTGCCCTGGTTGAACCACCAGAACATCTTGGCGCAAGTGAACTCGCCGCTGCGCCGCCGCGCATCGCGATACAGCGGCGCGTCGCCCAGCAGCACGTTGCTCTGCAGCCAGTTGCGCACCTCGCCAAGCTGGCGCCAGAACCAGCTGTTGCCCACCACCCCATGCGCCGAGGGCGCCAGGCCGGTAAGCATGCTGGCCTGCGCCGTCATGGTCACGGCCGGAAAAACCCCGGTCATCGGCCGCGCGGCCAGCTTTCCCAGCCTTGGCGCCATGCGGATTAGCCGTGGCGTCAGCCCGACCACGTTGATGATGACCAGCGGCTTCATGCCAGCCTTATAGTGCAGGGCGCGCGGGTTTACGACGTCCCAACGGCATCTTCATGTGCCCCTTAATTCAACCTGTTACAAGCTTGGGCACACAACCGAAACCCAACGAACGGAGCCTTCCCATGAATCGAGTGTTCCTGGCCTGCGTGGCACTGCTGGTGGTCGGCCTTGCCTTTGCGGGCTGCAAGAGCAGCGGCGCCGCGGACAACGGCGGCAGCGCAGAATCCGGCTGTGGCGGCAGCGGAGAGTCCGCCTGCGGCGGCAGCAACGAGAGCGGCGCGACGACCGAAACGCCCTCCATGGCCGACATGATGATCAAGATGTACGTAGACAAACAGCAGAAGGCCTCGCCCTTCGTGGCGCTGCACGCCATCGTGAGCGTCGGCCAGTACTGGGAGACGACCAGCGAATACGTCAGGGGTACCAAGAGCGTGAGCAAGTGGCAGGTCAGCGCCAAGGCCGCGGGCACCAAGAGCGAGTTCATCATCGAGAACGACATGGGCATGGGCTACGTGCTCGCGTACCAGGTGGACGCCTGGGCCGAAGCCGGCCAGCCCAACGTGAAGAAGGCCTGGATCGGCAAGCCGGGCGAAGCCCCGCATGAGATCGAGGTCATGGAATGGAAGTCGGGCGAGGCCGGCGGGGAAGCCCGCATCAACGGCATCGTGCTGCGCGAAGACTTCGGCGGGGTGGAACTTGCGGGCGGCACGTTCAAAGGCGAGCTCACCATCGTCAAGGCCGACGGCAACACCACCAAGACCTGGGTCGCGAGCAACGGCTGGTTCAACCAGGTGATCAAGATGGAAATGAACGGCGACGTCGTAATGGAACTGACGGGCTACGAGTTCACGGAGAAACCCAAGACTTTCCTGAAGTGGGAAGACAAGTAGCTTCCTGCTCC
>JAANMY010001513.1_pt1 | contig 25787 bp, 14 predicted proteins | sample 7279691 | NCBI WGS metagenome assembly JAANMY01 (sample SAMN14094543, study PRJNA606508) | bioreactor metagenome | isolation source: A lab-scale SPAN reactor treating ammonium-rich wastewater day 388 | place: Ireland: Galway | collected 2018-02-07
ATGCCGCCGATGTTTCCCGCCTTCCCGCCACCCTGGCAGCGGCATCCTCCCCCAGTTTGAGGCTCACCGACATGCTCAACAAGGTGCTCATTCTCGGTTGGCTTTGCGCTTGCGCCTGGCTCCCTGCCCGCATGGTCGGCGAGGATAAACCAACTGACGAGCGTCAACCGGCGGCCAAACCGACCGATGGAAAGGTCCTTCAGGTCGATGCGGCGACGATTGAAGGGATCACGGTTTATCCACCATCCGCCCAGCTGGACGGGCCGCGTTCGGAGCAGCGGTTCATCGTCTTGGCCAGGTTGAAAAATGGCCAGGAAGCGGACGTGACGGACCAGGTCGCATGGGAAGCATCGTCCGGCGGCGAATTCGCGATGGATGGTCCGATCGCCAGGCCCCGCAAGGACGGCCAGGGCAAGCTGACCGTTCGCCTGGGGCACTGGCAAGCGCAGTCGGATGTCATTATTAAACAGGCCGCGAAAGACCTCCAGGTCGATTTTGCGACGGAAGTGATACCCGCCCTGAACAAGCTGGGTTGCAATCAAGGGGCCTGTCATGGCGCCCAGCACGGCAAAGGCGGCTTTCGCCTGAGCCTGTTTGGCTTCGACCCGCCCTTCGATCATGATCAGATCGTCAAGAGTGCCGAAGGCCGCCGGGTCGTGATGGGGGAGCCTGAGCAGAGCCTGCTGTTGCTGAAGCCGACTTTGCGGATGGAGCATGGCGGCGGCGAACGGATGAAAGGCGGTTCGCCCGGCTACGAACGCTTGCTCCATTGGCTCGAGCAAGGGGCGCCGGGGCCGCGGCCGGATCATGCCAAATTAGTCAGCCTCGATGTGTTTCCCCGGCAGAGGCTCATGCAGCCCGAGGAGCGGCAGCAGATCGTGGTGCAAGCACGCTGGTCGGATGGCCGGCTGGAGGATGTGACTTCCTGGTGCCAATACGACGCCATGAACGAAGCGCTCAGCAGCATCTCAGCGAGCGGTTTGGTGGCATGTCTGGACCGCGGCGAGTCGCACATCATGATTCGCTTCATGGGGCAAGCGGCGGTGTTCACGGTGACTTCGCCATTCCCGCATGGTCCGAGCGAATCCGAACCGGCGGCCGCCCATTTCATCGACCGCCACTTCGAGAGCAAATGGCGGCAACTGGGGCTGTCGCCATCCCCCGTGTGTTCCGATGAAGTCTTTTTGCGCCGCGTCCATCTGGACCTGATCGGCACCTTGCCCGCGCCGGAGGAGATCAAAGCTTTCCTGGCCGATGCCCGGGCCGACAAGCGAACGCACCTCATCGAGCAACTGCTCGACCGCCCGGAATTCATCGACTATTGGGCGCTCAAATGGGGCGACCTGCTTCGCAACAACCGGGCTTATCTCGATCAAAAGGGGATGTGGAGTCTGCATCACTGGGTCCGCGGCGCGATCCGGGATGAGATGCCGATGGATCAGTTCGTGAAGAACATCGTCACGGCCCAAGGGAGCACCTACCGCGAAGGCCCCGCCAATTTCTTCCGCATCGGCACGTCGGCCATGGATTGGGCGGAGACCACGAGCCAGGTCTTTCTTGGCGTCCGCTTGCAATGCGCCAAGTGCCATCATCATCCCTTCGAGAAGTGGAGCCAGGATGATTACTACGGGATGGCGGCGTTTTTCACGCGGGTGGGCAGCAAGAACAGCCAGGAATTCGGCCTCTTTGGCCGCGAGACGGTCATCTTTGTGCGGCCGAATGGCGAGCAGACGCATCCCCGCAAGGGCGGCGTCGTCCGGCCGCATCCGCTCGACGGTCCAGAGATGAATGATGAGCTGGATCGGCGCTTTAAGCTGGCTGAGTGGATCGTGGACAAGAACAATCCGTTTTTCGCCCGCAATATGGTCAACCGCTTCTGGGCCTATTTGCTAGGGCGGGGGATCGTCGAACCCGTCGATGATTTGCGGGCCACGAATCCCCCCATCCATCCGGAGCTGTTGGATGCTTTGGCTCAAGACTGGATCGATCATGGTTATTCCCTCAAGCATTTGCTCAAGACGATCGCCACTTCGAAGGTATATCAGCACAGCAGCGACGCCGCCCCGGGCAATGCCAGCGACGTCGAGAACAAGTATTTCACGCGCTATCCCGTCAAACGGCTGACCGCGGAGCAATTGGCGGACGCCCTCGACGACGCCACGGGGTCCAGGGAAAAATACCCAGGCTTGCCCCTGGGCACCCGCGCCATTCAATTGCCTGATTCGGGGGTGCGTTCCTATTTGCTGGATGTGTTCGGTCGTCCGAAGCGGCAGATCGTTTGCGAGTGCGAACGGACGATGTCTCCTAACATCGCCCAGGCGCTGCATTTGGTGAATGGCGATGTCATCAACGGGAAGATCAGCCGCGCGGGTGGACGTATCGATCTGCGGTTCAAGGAAAAGCAGGAACTGTCCGCCCTGGTGGAGGAGCTTTATCTCGTGACCGTGAGCCGGCCGCCCAAGCCTGAGGAAATGCGGACGGCCCTCGAACTGATGCAAAGCGCGCCCGCGCCGCGCGTGGGCGCCGAGGATTTGCTATGGGCGCTGCTCAACTCCCGGGAGTTCTTGTTTAATCACTAAGTTCGACCGGCATTGTGAAGCACTCGGTGCCAACTTGAACCGTTGCTGACAGTTGAATCGACGAACAGAACCAGAGATCCGCCATCATGACCATCCTGCTCTTTTTCTGCTTGAGTTGGCAATCGGAACCGCCAAAGACCCCTGCGTCAGCTCCCAAGGCAGACCCGACCTATTGGGCGGACATCCAACCGATTTTTCGCAAGCACTGCACGGCGTGCCACAGCGAGAAACATTTGAAATCCTCCGAGGTCTCCGCGGGGATTGCCTTGGACCGTTTCGATTTGATGCGGCAAGGCAAGACGCAGAAAATGTGGCATCCAGGCCATAGCGACAAAAGTCGCTTGCTGGAAGTGTTGCTGGAAACCGATCCCGAACAGCGGATGCCCCGGGATGCCGACCCGTTGTCCGCCGCTGAAATCGACTTGATCAAGCGCTGGCTGGATACCGGGGCCATGGAGGGAACGCCGCCGAAAGAGGTCGCATTGGCGCCTGGCTCAACCGTCAAGCGCCATCGGCCGCGGTTCGACCTCGTTCTGCCCACGCAATTCACGCCGCCTCCCGCTCTGACCGCGGGACAAGCGGCCAAGGGGCGGCTCGAATTGGTTGCCAAAGCCGGTCCGCTCGATCCGATCACGGCTTTGGCCTTTAGCCCCGATGGCCAATGGCTCGCCGTCGGCAGCCATGGACAGGTGGTGTTGTGGGCACTGGACGCGGCTCAACCAAAACAGGTGCTGACTGACTCGCTGGGAGCGGTCAACGATCTCAAATTCAATGCGGATGGTTCGCTCTTGACCGTGGCGGGAGGACAGCCTTCGGTTCGAGGTGAAATACGTTTGTACAACCCGGCCACGGGGCAATTGGTCGGTCATTGGGGCGGTCATCATGACGTCGTCTTCACGGTCGCCTTTCATCCCAAGGAACGCAAGATCGCTTCCGCCAGCTTCGACCGCACGGTGCGCGTTTGGGACATTGACAAACAGGAATGCCTGCTGGAATACACCGGACATAGCGACTCCGTTTATGCCGTGGCCTTCACGCCTGACGGCCAATCCCTGCTGACCGCCAGCAAGGATCGCACCTTGCGCAAAGTTCAGCTCGCCACGGGTAAATCCGAGCTGACCTTCAGCGGCATGTCCGAAGACGTGATGACCGTGGCGGTCAGCCCCGATGGCAAGCAGGTCATCTCCGGCGGATTGGATCGCGGACTTTGTTTTTGGAACGCGGCCACGGCGGAACGCATTCGGCTCGTTACCGGCGCGGGTTCGCTGCTGGAAGTGGCCTATAGTCCTGATGGTCAATGGGTCGGCACGGCGGGAGCCGATAGCCAACTCAGGATTTGGAACGCCCAATCGGGAGCGTTGGTCCGCAGCATGAACGCCGGCAGCCTGGTTTATGCCGTTGCCTTCCACCCTGACGGCAAGCGCATTGCATCGGGCAGTTTCGATGGCCAGGTTCGGCTGTGGGATCGAAATTCGGGGCGATTGCTGTCCCACTTCCTCGCCTGGCGGCAGGATCAGGGCACAGCTTGGCTGGCCTATCTTCCCGAAGGATATTGGCATGGCCAAACCCGCGATCAAGTGCATTACCAAGCCCCAGGGGCAAGCGTTCCGATCGAACAAACCCACGATCTGCTGATGAAAGCGGAATATGTCAAGAAGGCGGTCCAGGGAGAAGCCGTGCCGCCCGCGACCCTCCCCGCTCCACCCAAGCCGCCTGTCGCGCCTTCGCCGACGAAACCAACCACTCCGACCCCCACGAGTCCTGCAGGGAAATCGCCATGAATCGCCGTTGCCATTGGCTGCTCGTTTGCTGGTTGCTGCCCGTCCTGCACCATCCCTTGCAAGGACAGACCTCTTTTCCCATGATCACGCACGCTCACCCCGTGGCCGTGCAGCGGGGACAAGCCGTCGTGGTCGAGGTCGGTGGACAGCAAAATTTCGCGGGGGCTTACAAGGTCATTGTGTCGGGGGAGGGCGTCCAAGCGGAGGTGCTGCCCCCCGAAGTCAAACCCAACACCCCGCCGCCCGCGCGCCTGGCGAGTGTGAAGCTGCGCTTGACCGTTGCTGCCGATGCGCTTCCCGGCGTCCGCGAGTTCAGGATTGCCACCTCCTTGGGGGTTTCCAGCGCGGGCCAAATCCTGATCACGCAGGAGCCGGTGATGCTGGACGCGACCAATCCACGTGAAAATAAACCGATGTCGGTCACCCTGCCATGCGTGGTCTGCGGGAAGTTGGCGATTCCCGAGCAGGTGACGAATTTTGCATTCGAGGCCGAGGCAGGAGAGATGCTCACTTGCGAAGTCTATGCCGCCAGGCTGCAAGACAAGATTCATGATTTGCAGAATCATGCCGATCCCGCCTTGACGTTGTTCGATGAGCAGGGCAAGGAGTTGGCAGGCAATGATGATTATTGCTTTGCCGATCCGAAGTTGAGTTATCTGATCAAGCACAAGGGCAAGTATCGGCTGCAGATAAGGGATGCCAAATTCGAAGGCGATGCCCGCTGGGTTTACGCTCTGCGCATCACGCAGCATCCCGACGCCAGCCACGTCTTTCCCTTGGCTCATTCCTCAGGCATGGAGCAAACGGTGGAACTGATTGGGACGGGCGTCGCGCTGCAAAAGAAAGCCCCTCTGCGGATTCCCGATGCAACGCCGCGCGGCGAGTTCCTCGCCCCCTTGACATGGGATGGCCAACCCCTTATGCCAGTTCCGATTTGGGTCTCCGATCTGCCTGTGCGCACCCCTGCCGAAGCGGAATGGCCGTCGGGCATTCAGTTGGAAATCCCGTGCTGCATCAATGGCCGGCTCACGCAGCCGCGCCAAGCCCATGCCATGCGCTTTGAGGCCAAGGCCGGGCAGATCATCCGCTTCGAAGTCATCGCACGGCGGTTCGGCACCTCCTTTTACTCTGGTTTGGATGGCGCCATCGAAATCCAGGATGAGCAGGGCCGCGTCTTAGTCCGAGTGGATGACCAAACCCCCGGGATCAAGGACCCGCTGCTCCTCTTCAATCCCCCGCGCAATGGAAACTATACCCTGAAGTTGAGCGATCTCCATGGCAAAGCAGGGGATCATTTCATCTATGCCTTGGAAGCGACATACCCCCAACCCGACTTCACTCTTCGTTGCGACAGCGACATCGCCATGATCGGGCCAGGCTGCCGTGTTCCCTGGTACGTTCAGATCACGCGCTTGCATGGCTTCAATGGGCCCGTGGACGTCTCGGTCGAGGGACTGCCCGAGGGCGTGGAGGCGAGTTCATGCACTATCCCTGCCAACATGACGCAGGGATTGATCGTCCTCTCCGCGGCGAAAGATGCCAAACCAGACGCCCATAGGGTCAGGGTCGTGGGCAAGGCCAAAGTGGGGCAGGGAGAGGCACTGCAAGAAATCGCTCGAGAGGCCCGACCCTTGTCGGAAATCTACCTTCCTGGCGGGGGGCGCGGCTTATTCGAAGTTGATCTCCACGTCGTGGGCGTCACGGAAACGTCCGACCTTCTGGAAGTGTCTGTATCCCCTAAGACGATAACGCTTAAACCCGGCGAAGAGATCAAACTCAACGTGAAACTGGCGCGGCATGCACGCGCTAAGGATGCCAACATCACCCTGGACGTCAAGCTGCGCCATTTGGGCCGGGTCTATGCCGACCCCTTGCCGCCGGGCCTGCTGATGATCGATGGGCAGAGTAAAACCCTGCTCGGCAAGTCCGATGAGGGCTATATTATTCTTCGAGCGGCTCCCAACGCGGCGCCCATCAAGGACGTCTCCATTTGCGTGGCGGCCCATGTATCGATTAATTTCGTCGTGAAGGTGGCTCATGCCAGTCCGCCGCTTCAAGTGACCATCGAAGGTAAATAGTTTATTCATGTCCCATTTCGCCGATCGCTTGCTGGATCGATTACAAGCACGCGGCACGCCCCTGTGCGTGGGGTTGGACCCGCGCTACGTTTCGCTGCCGCGGTCGCTGCAAATGCGGCACGGCGACACCCTCGCCGGGCGCGCCATGGCTTACGAGGAGTTTTGCAGCCGGGTCATTGATCTCGTAGCTCCCCTTGTAGCGGTCGTCAAGCCGCAAAGTGCGTTTTTTGAAGCGTTGGGGCCTTGCGGCATGAAGGCCCTCTGGCACGTCATCCACCGAGCCAAGGCCAAAGGGCTGCTCGTGGTCTTGGACGCCAAGCGCAACGACATTGCGAGCACGGCCGAAGCCTATGCGGAAATGGCTTTTATGGTGTATCAGGCCGACGCCTTGACCATCAATCCCTACCTTGGCTCCGACAGCATTGAGCCATTCACACGGATCGGTCGAACGGTTGGCGCGGGCTTGTACGTCTTGGTGCGGACCAGCAATCCCGGGGCAGGGGAATTCCAAGCGTGGCCGGGAGGGGACCACCTGCTGCAGGAAAAGGTCGCCCAAGCCGTGACGTCCTGGACGCGACAGCACCTTGGGCAATCGGGACAGGGGGACGTGGGGGCCGTCGTGGGCGCGACGTCTCCACGGGAGTTGGCTCGATTGCGGCAATTGATGCCGGAGGCGCCGTTGCTGATACCAGGCTATGGTGCTCAAGGGGGGAAGGCCGCGGACCTTCAAGCGGCCTTCGATGGGCAAGGCCGCGGCGCGATCGTCAATAGCTCCCGCGGCATCCTTTTTCCTTATGAGCCTGACGAACGCAATTGGGAAGACGCTATTATGGAAGCCGCGCAGAGGGCCATTCGCGAATTGCCCGCCGTCCAATAATCGCAGAGGCTGCCGCCGCCGCTAATCCACATCCCAAGGCTGCCGCTCACGATCCGCCGTATGCTTTTGGCTCCAATCGCTGATCAGTTGAACGACATGGTAGATGAAGTAACCCGCCACGCCTACCGCCGCTGCGTAACCGATGGTCTGGCCGATCGAGCCAACTGGCCCGCACCCATTCGGCCCTCAGGCCGCATAGGCAGCCGTGGGCCACGTGGAGACAATGGGCAGCGACAACAGGGTCAAGATTTTCCACCGCATCGGCGTTTCCTCAATCGATCTAAATGTCAGGCAACTTAAAGTTCCATCCTCTATTCATTCGGCCAGATGTTGAGCGTCATTTAAGTTAAACCATCGAGGCATCAGGCGAAATAAAAAAAACCGGAGGCGTTCCCTCCGGTGGATGGTGAATCGTTCATTGAGACAAAGCGGGCAATGGCCATTAACTGCATCCGCTCGTGGAGCCGCAGGTGTCGCACTTCAAACATGCACCATTGCGGACCATGGTGAGTTGCCCGCATTCGCCACAAGGATCGCCTTCGTAGCCCTTGAGCCGCGCCATGCGGACTTGATCGGAGCGGGCGTTGGCCAGGTTGCGCCGTGTTTTGGCATGGCCCCCGTTGCCATTCCCATGATTGGGCTTGGTGGTCGCGGCCGCGCTGGGCATGGTGCTCGGCGTCTTGGCTGGAGCGGTCGACGAAGCGGCAGGGGGAGGCGTGTCTACGATCTTGGCCGCGGCTCTCAAGGCATCCGCCACGGAGTCGATGTGTTCCGTGCGCGGCCGGAGCGTGGATTTGAACTTGGACTTATTGCGCGCCTCTTCATCCAAATCCACGACGCGCTCGGAGACCACTTCCTCGTCGAGATATTCAGGTTCCGCCGCGGGCTTGGCAGGCTTGGCGGCGTGCTTGCGCGGTTTGCTTTCCGCCGTTTCACCGTCCGGTTCGCCCTCGCGTTGGCCTTCGGTGAATCCCTCGCCGATCGTGTCGGGGCGGAGATCTTCCTCATCGACTTGGGCCAGGTCATAACGTCCCAGGTAGGTGATGGCCAACTCGCGGAAGATGTAGTCGATGATCGACGTCGTCAACTTGATGTGGCTGTTTCCTTGCACCATGCCGTTAGGCTCGAAGCGGGTGAAGAGGAAGGCGTCGCAGAATTCCTCCAGGGGAACGCCGTGCTGGAGGCCAATGCTGACCGCTATGGCGAAACTATGCATGAGCGCCTGGAAGGCGGCCCCTTCCTTGTGCATGTCGATGAAGATTTCACCCAGCGAGCCGTCTTCATATTCACCCGTGTGAATGTACAGCTTGTGGTTGCCGATGCGGGCTTTTTGGATGTATCCCGCGCGGCGATGCGGCAAACGGCGCCGCCGAGCGATGTAGCGGTGCACGATGCGCTCGATGACTTTGATTTGCGTTTGCGGGTGGCTCGTGCCTTCCTGCAATTCTTCGGCTTCGATTTCCAAATCGGGCGCGTCGGCCATGCTGTTGAGAGGCTGGCTGAGCTTGGAGCCGTCGCGGTAGAGGGCGTTGGCCTTGAGGCCCAGTTGCCAGCTCATCAGATAACACCGCTTCACGTCGTCGATCGCGGCGTCGTGGGGCATGTTGATGGTCTTGGAAATGGCGCCGCTCGTGAACGGCTGCACGGCGGCCATCATGCGGATATGAGCTTCGGGCGCGATGAAGCGTTTGCCGATCTTGCCGCAGCGGTTGGCGCAGTCGAAGATCGGATAATGTTCCTGCTTCAAATGCGGCGCGCCTTCGAGGGTCATGGTGCCGCAAACGTAATCGTTGGCCTGATCGATTTCCTCGCGGGTGAATCCCAAGGCCGCCAGCACGTCGAAATTCGGCTGGTTGAGTTGTTCATCGCTCAAGCCGATCTTGGACTTGAGGAAGTCTTCTCCCAGGGTCCAACGATTGAAAGCGAAGCGCAATTCGAACACCGTGGGCAGCATCGCCTCGATGCGGGCAATCAACTCATCGCCAAATCCCTTGGCCTTGAGGCTCGCACGGTGGATGTGGGGGCAGCCTTCGAGCGAACCCGTGCCTCGGCAATAGCGAATCATTTCCGCGATCTGGGCGTCCGTGTACTTGAGCTTGCGCAGGGCCGGCGGGATCGAAGCGTTGATGATCTTGAAATACCCGCCGCCGGCCAGTTTCTTGAACTTGACCAGGGCAAAGTCGGGTTCCACGCCGGTGGTGTCGCAATCCATGACCAGGCCGATCGTTCCGGTCGGCGCGATCACGGTGACCTGGGCGTTGCGGAAGCCATGCCGTTCGCCCCATTCCAGCATGCGGTCCGCTTCCTGGCGCGCCGCCGTGAGCAGATCGAGGGGGCTGTTGCCCGCGTCGATGGCGACGGGCAGGATGTTTAAGTTTTCGTAATCGGAAGCCCGGAGACCCGCGGGAGCGTTGGGATCGCCGGCGTATGCCGCCCGGCGATGATTGCGGATCACGCGCAGCATGGCCTCGCGGTTGGCATGGTAGCGGGGAAACGGCCCCAGCTCCGAAGCCATCTCCGCCGAGGCGGCGTACGACCCGCAATGCATGATGGCCGTGATGGCCCCGGCGATGGCGCGAGCAACCGGCGAATCGTAGGGAATGCCTTGCACCATGAGCAGCGTGCCCAGGTTGGCGTAACCTAATCCCAGCGTGCGGTAATCGTAGGACTTGCGGGCGACGGACTTGCTCGGAAATTGCGCCATATACACGGAGATTTCCAAGACGATGGTCCAAAGCCGGACCGCGTGTTGGAACGACTCGATGTTGAATCTGCCTTCCTGGAAGAAGCGCATCAGGTTCAAGGACGCCAGATTGCAAGCCGTGTCGTCCAGGAACATGTACTCGCTGCAAGGATTGCTGGCATTGATGCGGCCATCCACGGGGCAGGTATGCCACTCATTGATGGTGCTGTCGAATTGCACGCCAGGATCGGCGCAGGACCACGCGGCAAAGGCAATTTGATCCCACAGATCGCGGGCCTTGAGCGTCTTGCAGGGCTTGGGGGCGCGGCCTTCGCGGCGGGCTTTGTCAATTTCGGTGCGCCAATAAAGCTGCCAAGCGCGATCTTCCAGGACGGCCTTCATGAAGTCGTTGGTGATGCGGACGGAATTGTTGCTGTTTTGCCCGGAAACCGTTTGATAGGCCTCCGAATTCCAATCCGTGTCATATTCCACGAAGCTGATGTGATGCACGCCTTGCTTGGCCAGTTGAATGGCCCGCTCGATGTAGTTTACCGGCACTTGGGCCTTGCGCGCCGCCGCGACCGCTTTGCGCAAGGTTGGGTTTTTGCTGGGATCAAAGCGATCCTGCGCGGCCGCTTTGGCCGTCGCTACGCTGGTGGTCGAGGCCGCCGCCGGGGTCGGGGCCGCGGGGATGGCGGCGTTGCATGCCTGGATGACTTCATTCAAGTGATGATGGCACGCCTTCGACCCAGAAACCAAGGCCGCGACCTTCTGCTCCTCGATCACTTTCCAATTAATGAACTCTTCGATGTCGGGATGGTCCAGGTCCAGCACCACCATCTTGGCGGCGCGGCGCGTGGTGCCGCCGCTTTTGATCGCCCCGGCGGCCCGATCGCCGATGCGCAGGAAACTCATCAAGCCGCTCGATTTGCCGCCGCCGGAAAGTGGCTCCCCCGCTCCTCTCAAGGAAGAGAAGTTCGTCCCGGTTCCCGAGCCGTACTTGAAGATGCGGGCTTCCCGCGTCCAAAGGTCCATGATGCCGCCGTCGTTCACCAGGTCATCGGTGATGCTTTGGATGAAGCAGGCATGGGGCGCGGGATGCTCGTAGGCCGACGAGGAGCGCGTCATTTCGCCAGTCTTGGGATCGACGAAATAATGGCCTTGCGGGGGGCCTTCAATGCCGTAGGCCCAATGGATGCCGGTATTGAACCATTGCGGGCTATTGGGGGCCGCCATTTGATTGGCCAGCATGAAACAGATTTCATCATGAAAGGTCAGGGCATCTTCTTCGGTGTTGAAGTAGCCGCCTTTCCAACCCCAATAGGTCCAGCAACCGGCGAGTCGCTTGAAGACCTGTCGGGCGTCCGTTTCTTGGCCGAGGTGTTTCGGTGGCTGGGATTCCGCAGCGGATCTGGCCGCATCGGACCGATCCAGGCCGGGGAAAAGGCCGCTCGATGTTTCCGCCTTGGGGATGGATCGTTGCAGCCAAGCGGGCATACCCACTTCGGGGACCCGTTCGGTTTGGCTTGGAACGCCCGCCTTGCGGAAGTATTTTTGCGCCAGAATATCCACGGCCACCTGGGACCAGGATTCGGGGACTTGGATGTCCTTCATCTCGAAAACGGTGGAACCGTCCGGATGGGTGATTTTGCTTGTGCGCGCAGCAAACTTGATCCCTGTGAAGGGGTCTTGGCCAGCGACCGTGAAACGACGTGTGATACGCATATCAGTTCCTCTGCTCCCTTAGAGTGAAACTGATGAAAAGAAAGAAGCTTCGTGCTCGGACTGCCTGGGGTGGACAGCCCAACATCCGTTGCTTCTGAGACATCCATGCTCCGATGTGATGTCTCCTACCCACTCATCCCTGAACATTGGTACAAATCCATTCTAGCCGAGTCATTGGCTACGGAAAAGGTAAAGTCACTTTATATGCAGTTGAGGTTCGCCCTGTCGACGTCAATTTCGGAATCATGGATTTTCACGCTCATCGTGACGAATTTTTTTCCTTGACAGGTCTGCACCATGCCAAGCGAAGCTGCCAAAATTGGCCCGTTTCGTGAAACGATGCCAACGAGGCCAAGATCATTTTTTTATCCTTTTTTATTCCCGGCTGCATAAAAATAGGGGGACCCGCCTCCAACTTGAAGGGAGTTTGCTGCCATGCGCGCTGTTCCAATATTGCTTGCCTTGTTAGCGATCTGCCTCGGTTCAGGTCGTGAAGACTGGAAGCCTGCTTCCAGCCCGCTCATGACGCGCTGGGGCAAGCAAATTCGGCCGGAAAATGCCTGGCAATCCTATCCCCGACCACAGTTGGTTCGGGCCGATTGGCAGTGTTTAAACGGCCTATGGCAATATGCGATCACGCCACGCGGCGCTGCTGTCCCCAATCCATGGACAGGCTCGATTTTAGTTCCTTTTGCTATCGAATCCGCTCTCTCCGGCGTCGGGCAGACGGTGAGCGACCAACAATGGCTCTGGTATCGCAGGGAGTTTCCATGGGAACAAGCCTGGCAGGATCGCCGCCTCGTGCTGCATTTCGACGCCGTGGACTGGGAGTCGGAAGTCTTCATCAACGGCCGATCGATGGGCATTCATCGAGGCGGCTCCAATCCCTTTGCCTATGACATCACGCCTTTTGTGAAAAAGGAAAGTCCCAACGAGTTGGTGGTGCGCGTGTGGGATCCCACGGACTTGGGCCCCCAGCCTCGGGGCAAGCAAGTTCGCAAGCCGGAAGGCATCTGGTACACTCCCGTGACCGGCATTTGGCAATCGGTTTGGCTTGAACCGGTCCATGAAACGCACCTCCAGAGCTTTCGGCCCGTTTGCGACATCGACGCTGGCACCGTGCTGCTCCATCCCAAGATCGTTCAGGCCCAAGCCGGCGACCAAATCCGCATCGAACTGTTCGACGGTGATCAACGCCTTTTGCACAAGGAATTCAACGCCGATGCCCCCGTCGCGTTGACGCTGACGCAGCCGAAGCTGTGGTCGCCGAGCCAGCCCTTCCTGTATCGATTCAAAGCCACCTTGCTCCGCCAGGGGCGACCGTTGGATGAAACACGCAGCTATTTCGCCATGCGGCAGATCAGCGTCGGCAAGGATGCCGCGGGACATCTACGCCTGCTGCTGAATCATCAGCCGTTGTTTCAGTACGGTCCATTGGATCAAGGTTGGTGGCCTGATGGCCTGCTCACGCCGCCCTCGGAGGAAGCCCTGCTTTACGATCTGCAGGTGCTCAAGAAGATGGGCATGAACATGCTCCGCAAGCACATCAAGGTGGAGCCTTCGCTTCTGTATTATCATTGCGACCGCCTGGGCTTGCTGGTCTGGCAGGACATGCCCAGTGCGATGCAGGCCGGCCGATCCCATTTCGTGGGGCCGCGTGCCGAACGCGACGCCGTCTTCACCCAGGAGGAGAAAAAGCAATTCCGCTACGAACTGGAAGCGATGATCGACCATCTGGCCTTTTTCTCCTGCATCGTCGTATGGGTGCCGTTCAACGAAGGGTGGGGGCAGCACGACACCAATGATGTCCTTCGCTGGGTGAAGCAAAAAGACCCAACCCGCTTGGTCAACGGTCCCAGCGGCTGGACCGACCGCGGCTTCGGCGACATGAAAGACATGCACAGTTATCCAGGACCTGGCATGTTTCCATCCATGCCCGACCGCGTCTCCGTGCTGGGCGAGTTTGGCGGCCTGGGCTTGCCGATGAAAGGCCATTTGTGGAAGGAATCGAACAACTGGGGTTATCGCACCTATAAGAATGACGTTGAGTTGCGGGACAACTATCACCTTTTGATCAAGAAGTTGCGGCCCCTCATCGCCAAGGGGCTGGCCGCCGCGGTTTACACGCAGACCACTGACGTGGAAATCGAAGTCAACGGACTCATGACCTATGACCGCGAAGTCATCAAAATCGATCCGGAGGAAGTCGCCCGATGGCACGCGACGCTCTGGCAACCCATGCCCGAGGTCAAGGATGTCCTGGCCACTTCCGAAGTCCATCCACAAACCTGGTCAATCACCTTCGATCGGCCCGCGGACGATTGGTTCAAGCCGGATTTTGACGACGCCAGTTGGAGCAAAGGACCAGGCGGTTTCGGCACCCGCGGCACACCCGGCGGCAACATTCGCACCACCTGGAGAACAAATGACATCTGGCTCCGCCGTTCTTTTGAATTGAAAGAGCTGCCCCAAGGGGAACTCTTTCTGCTCATGCATCACGATGAAGACGTGGAAGTGTACATCAATGGCGTAATGGCGGTGCAAACGCAAGGTTACCTGACGAGCTATGAACGCTTCCCCATGGCCAAGGCGGCGAGGGAAACCTTGAGGCAAGGGATCAATACCATGGCGATTCATTGCCGACAAACGTCGGGGGGGCAATACATCGATGCCGGCTTGGAGGAGTGGATCGAAAGAAACAAATAGAAAAAAGGGCGACTTTTCACCTTCAGGGTTGGCTTCCATAGCCAGGAATCGAATAATGGAAGAGAACGCATCTGCGCGGGGGCGAACTGGTTTCGACCGGGATGTCTGCGTTGGATGTGGCGTGTCGTGGTTGGTCAGTGGGCCACGTTAAAAGCTGACCGCAACATTAACTGCCGAAACGCAGTATGCTTTGGCTGCCTAATTAAACGGTAGCCCCGTGGATGCGGACTTCGCCTGAAAGTTTGCATCCGCGGTAGCCAAGTCAGGCTCGTTTGCCACTGAGGCCGCAAGGCCGAGCCATGGGCGTGGCGAACTAAACAACACACGTGGCTAGTCCTCATCTTCTTTGTGTTGTCAAGGGATGAGGGTGAACGAGGTTGGGTCGGCCAACCAAGGGCAACACTACACACGTAGATGCAGCCAACAAAGCGCTTTGGGACGCGGGTTCGATTCCCGCCGCCTCCACTTTGGGGCATCGGAGTCATCCGATGCCCCTTCTTGTTTTGCCCCCACGCGCAAAGCTGCAAGCAATTTCGCCATTCAAGGCCAATGAAAAGAGGCTATTCTTTCAGGGATCGGCGACTTGGGTCTTGGGTTGGGAGTTTTGGGGAAGGCGATTGGTGGAAAAGCAGGCAAGGGATTACAATTCGGTGCGGCCGGTGCGGCAGCAACGGTAGGCATCATTCGAGGTGGGCAGGCCGTTGGCTCGATACTCGATGGCAACGGAAGGCAAGCAGCAGGGGAACTCGGCGAAGCGACATTGCGGTTATTTAGTCTGTTATCCGGCCGCTCGCTGGAGGACTTGAAGAAGCTTGTCGCCAAACAGCCGCCGAAGGGTTCTGGAAATTCGGAGGTACCGAATCTTAAAATTGAGGGGTATGTGGAGATTCCCCGTACGTTCAAGCATATGGAAATTAAAAAAATTGGCGGAAAGGATGGCGAGAGGCGGTAGGTATAAGCGTGTTGGAATGAGCAGGCCTCTTAGCGAAATGTCAGGAATCAAAGGAAAACCGGACTTAAAAGCGGACATCACTGGTGTAAGATTGGATGGGAAGATTGACCTGATCGAGATTCGAAGCCCCAGCCAAACTGTCAAAGAATTGCGTGAAAAGTTAGCAAGAGCAATGCAAATGCTGCCTCCTGAAATGCAAGGCGAAATATTTATCATTAATCCATGAGGGGCGAAATGAAGAAAACTAATCAAGTTATCACTTCGGCAGCCCTTTATTTCAAACCTGATCAAAGTCGGGGTGTGCCACTTTCTTGGTATCAAGAGTTAGTATCTTTTTGCGATAAACATGAATTATTGATTGATGCCTTCGGCATCACAGCGCCCGGTTTTGCTAACGAAGGAGTATCATATTTAAGCGAGCAAAATGACAAACTTTCTGCCTCACTGTCAAGCGGAATGGTTGAGAGCTTACACATTTACTCTGACTTATGTCTCGAAGAGGGCAAGTACAGTTGGAAAGCGATGGCGGATTTCAGCTTGTGGAGCGGTGTAATCTATTTTGGTATCGATAGTTCAATTCTTGCTGATCCTAAAATAGTTTTTCTTGCTGCGCTTAAAATGTTGAGAGATTTTCCATGTATCACTTATGGTATAGGATATCAATATTTATTCACGAACGGACCTGATTCTTACGCAGCAGGAGTCCATTATGGTACGGTAGCGGATGCTGAAAAATGGTTCACAGGCCAACTGGATTTGGAATTCCAACGTATTTCTGCATGGTCTCAAGAAATGATGGGAGCGCGCCGATACCTGACCGGAATGTTTCGCGGAGCATATCCAGCTAGCGTTTTGTCAAACGCCCATGTAGACTCCTTACTCCGGGTTGGTCTGCTAGCAGAGAATGGATTATTTGTTGATCCCATGAGGATGGGAAATATATCTCCTCTAACTGATGCTCTATGGTTATGGGAGCTCTCAGATAATCAATTGAGCGTTGCCGAAGCAGAACTCGAGAAAGCCAAGTTGCTAATTATGTAGTCAAAAGCGAGTCAAATGCGGCGGCACATTTCAGGTGTTACATGGTATCGCATTCGCCAGTTGTTGCACCATACTTCCGCTTCACACTCATCATATTACTGAAGTAACCCCGCCCGAACGCTGCTCGGTGACATCCCGCTGTCACAGGGCGGCTCCGCCAAGCTCGACGACGGCGGGGCCGTGGGTTGTGTCTTTCGATGTTTGCGAGTCATGAAGAAGGCGTAAGGACGTCGGGAGGATCGGATGTTCATCCGGTGGATGCAGGAAATGCTTTACAAGAAGGCCAAGACCCCAGAGGACCTTCCCTGGCACCGGGACGCACCGGATGGTTTCGTCCTGGAAGCCGTCGAGGCCCGGGCCAAACCCGGCCGAGCGCTTGATCTGGGCTGCGGCTCGGGCGTTTTCTCGGTCTGGTTGGCGAAAAAGGGCTACGAAGTTACCGGTCTGGATCTCATTCCGTGGGCCATCGACATGTCCAAAGAGCGTGCCAACGCGGAAGGTGTCCAGGTGAACTGGGTCAACGCGGACCTACTCACCTGGACCGCGTTTGGGCAATTCGATGTCATTGTTGATTCCGGCTGTCTGCATTCGCTGATCGGCGGCGATGTTTGCCGATACAAGGAGCAGCTTCTGTGCTGGCTGGCTCCCGACGGCGACTATGTCCTAGGGCATTTCGGCAAGAGGCATTTCCTGGACTGGCGTCCGATCGGGCCGAAACGCCGGACCCGTGAACAACTGGTGCGGCTGTTCGCCCCGGAGTTAGTGGTCGTTAAACATCAGCATAGTGAGATGGCCGTTCCCCTGCCGATCGGCCCAGTCGTGCAAGGACACGCCTTTTGGTTCCGGCGCAAGAGCCACAAAGCCTTACCGTCGTGCGGAGCGACTGCTCCCAGGCACTGAAAGTAGGACGAGAAGGGCAACCCAAACGGTTGGAGTTTAACGACCAAGCCGTTTATGGCCTCTCTTCGCAAGAGGCGTGGCGGAAGCGCGGGGATCCTGCGGGTCCCAGTGAAAGTTGAAGAGTTACGAACCCGATTATGCGCCCGGAGCGCCGTGGAGCCGCGCACGAAGTAAGCGGCTCCTCAAGACTTCAATGCGCCGTGCGGCACGCCCTGTGGTGCGCTGTAGGGCGTGGCCTTCCCAGCCGCCGCCCTCACGCCCCATTTCATTGCCGCGTTGTCGCGCCTTTAAAGAGTGCCTTCAGGCCGAGCTCCCCGATTGCTTCGGCCGGAAGCGGCGCGAGCAGGCGCGAGGGCGGCAGCGGTTGGTCGAGCGTTATCAGCCAGAGTTGCCCGCCGAAAGCCACGGCGGCGAGCGTGCCGTCGGGCGCGACGGCGACTGGACCGCGAAGCTGCGGCTCCAGCAGCGTGGCTTGCAACGCACCCGTCCGCAGGTCCCAGACGCGAAGCCCCTCGCTGCTAGTGGTTACGACCCGGTCCGCGCGGCTGGCCAGGGCAAAGTGCTGTTGGTAAGAAGCGGCGATCGACTTTAGCAGTTCACCGGTGGTAACGTTCCAAACTTGAATGTGGCCTGGCGCTGACCCAGTCGCTTGAACTTGGTAACTGGTACAGGTCACGAGTGCACCCTGAGAAGTCCATCCCATTCCCGCGATTGCAACATGCCCCGCGGGGGCGGGCAAGACGTGCAGACGCCGACTCGTGGCCAGTTCCCAGACATGGACCGTGGAGGAACCCTCTTCTTGCGCCAACCCTAACTTGCCGTCGGGTGAGACCGTGACCGCGCCGACTTGAAGGGCGCCATCGCCGAGGCGCTGCAGAATGCGGCCGGAGTTCAGGTCCCAGACGGCGAGGCCATCAGGCCGACCCTCGTCGCTTGTTCTAAGTCCAAAAAGCCGCTTGCCGTCGGGAAGGACGGCGTAGACGGCGGAATGATGGAAATCCTGCAGCGGCGGGCTGCGCCCGCTGGGTCGTTGCGGCTGGGCATGCGGGGCGCGCGGCAGGGGCCACTGCAGCAGCCCGCGATGCGTTTGACGCCGTCGCAGTTTTGGGTCGTAGTCATCCTGGTTATAGATGGCGTAAATGACGTCGCCCCCAGGAGCGAGCTGGTAGCGCAACACAAGCCGATTGGATGCCGGATCGCAGACGCCGAGGAAGCGCCCTTGGGCGTCCCACAGGCCGACGCCACGGGTTAGTCCGCTGGCCAGGACCGCCTTGCCATCGGCGGCGATGGCCAAGTCTCGGGCTCGCGCGTCGAGGCCCACCGCGCGTTGCTTCGGCAATTCCACCGGGCGCGGGCGGGGGGCTGCCCGCAGATCAAACCACTCCAAGCGGCCATCCAACCGCGCGGCGATTACTCGTTCACCAACCAGCCACGTCCGCGCCAGAACATCGCCCTCCTGGGCGAGCAGTTGAAGCCGCGGACCGCCCTCCTGGGCGTCATGCGTATCCATCGCTTCCTGAAACGGCTCCCGCAGGAACCACAGGGCCCGCTTGCCGTAGAGGACCAAACCCCGACCGTTCGATGACAAATCATACGAGTCGCCGCTGAGCGCTTCGCCGCTCAGCGCATCGTAGGGTAGCGCAGCCTTCTGGACGCCCTTGGGTAAGACTTGAAGGCGCAGGGCCACCGGATGGGTGAAAGACCGTTCAAACAGGTGGGTAAAGAAGGGCCAAACGATGCCGAACGTCAGGGGTCCATAGACCAGCTTGGCAAAAAGGGGCATTTCCGATTCGGCGCGCTCCAGCCCGACGGCGTAGATGGTCTCGCCCGTGTCCGCGAAGCGCAGCCGGTGGTAGATGCCGCCTTTGGGAAACGTGTGGATCACCTCGCCGTCGGGCGGACCTTGCCCGCGCAAAGAGAACCGCCGCACGGAACCCGCCCCGTCGCCGAAGGCGACCCACGCGCCGTCGGTTGAGACCGCCAGGCATGTTGCCGGCGGCCTGGCCACCTTGAAGCGGCGGCGCACGGCGCCAGTGGCCGCTTCCATCTCCACGAGTTCGTGCATTTGTGTGACATAGGCCGTCTGACCGTCGCTGCTCAGGGTTGCCAGTGCGGGGAATTCATCCACCGGCGCTTGCCAGGTCCGAAGCAGTTTCCGCTGCTCTAGGTCCCACCAACAGATTCGGCCCTCCACGTCCGTGGTCAGACCGCGTTTCAAGTCGCGCGACGCGGCTAACGACACCAGCCGCGCGGCGTGCCCTTGCCAGCGCGCCAGCTCCTTGCCCTGCTCTAGACTCCATAACTGAAGCATTCCCTTGGTTCGCCCCGTGAATAGCCGCTGTTGGTCGCGAGCGGCGGCCAGTTCGATAACCACATCGGGCAGGGGAGCGACTCTGTCATCGCGCTGCCGCTGGAGTTCCAGGACCGTGATCCCTTTGCCTTTCGGATCTAGCTTTGGGGGCAGGTCTTCGCCTTCTTCAGCTAAATAGAGAGTTAGGCGATCCTGGCTGAACGTGTACGTTCCCTTGAGGAGCGTGGGAACACCGATTTGCACAAACGGGCCGAGAAGATTGGCCTTCCGGTCAAATTGGAACAGGTACAGTTGCGCTCGGGTGCCGGTGGAATCGATGGCGAAAGCCCAACTGGTCTTGACATCATCGTCCAGTTCAACCTCCACCAAATAGCCCAGGAAACCTTGATCAGCCGGCAAGACTGCTTGTTTCAGAAACCGCAGCGCCTTGGGCTTGTCGTTCCGTTCCTTGCCTTCGGTGGACATTGAGACCACAGTCCACCTCCCGGGGAACCGATGGTAGTCGGGGTCTTCGCGTTTAAGTCCCGCAGGATCCTGCGGCGGCAACATTGCCAGTAGCCAGAAGGCTAGCAAGGGTTGGTAAAACATGATGCGCTCCGGAAAGTATCATGTGCCGCTGAGCTGCCAGTGGGGGCCAAGGTCTCGATCCATTTTCGCACGCGGCCGGCACGATTGCCAGTCGGAGTGCGGGATAAAATTAGCCTGGCGAGCCGGGAGCGTCAGCGACCGGTGTTTGCACCGGGTGGCACACCCTGATGTACTCCGAAGGGGGTGCCACGCGGGGAAAATGGAGCGGGTTGAAAGAGCCGCTTATTTCGCGCGCGGCTCTTATGTACTGTGGCGCCTCAACGGGTTCGGCTCTTCACTACTTCTTGGTCATAAACACCAGTAGGTAGGGAACAGCACTATGACCGTCGGCATCCATGAAGTTCCCTAACTTTTCACTGTTCACCCAGATGGCATAGGTCTTTCCTGGCTCGAGCTTGACGGGCAACACTCAGGTCCGCCGGTCAGCAAGATACTTTGCCTTGCCGTCCGTCTTCGGGAAACTCTCCTTCGAGTATGTCTCCCACGACCAACTGCCGTCCTGCATGTTCTTGCTGAACGTGACCTTGATCTCGCTCAGCTTGGGATCCACTTCGTCAGCACCCGCTTCCGGGACCGTCTTTACGACCACCGGTGGCGCCGATTCGAGGTTGATGTCGTCGGCCAGGGCTAAGTTTGCGCCGACGCCAATAACCAGAGCCAACAGAGTAACAACCACCCGCTTCATGACTTTCCTCCTCGATCGTGCCACTTAACTTGCTATGAACGTGCACCGACAGCCCGACAGGAGGGTGTTTGAATGCGCCTTCTCTGCGGTATGTCCTCATTCTCATATCCTAAACGCCACCGTGCTTAGGACTTCGTTCGCTGACGCAACCCGGCATGCCAAACGCACGCTGCCGACGGGACAAACGATGAAGCGCTGGGACTGCCCCACGGAGTACTTCGGCCACTTGCCGTTGGGGTTAATTGGTCCGTCCTTGGTCCAAGCGGCTGCCGTGGCGGTCAGACCGGCCAGAGCCGCCAGTATGATATTGCCGATTTTGTCAATAACCCTCCCAGCTGAACAAGCAACATGTCGGAGAACGGCTTGTGATTGAACAGCATCACCGAATGAGCATTCGAGAAGCGATTGTCGCTCCCATCGCTAGCTGACCTGCAGCTAACCAAATTCAGCATTGCCCACAATTTAGTACAACATATAAGCGAATGCGATTGAATTATTGTTTCCACACGGATCGTGACCGAGGTGGGTTCACGGTGTGTTCGATCCAAAGCTCGAGTGCTTACGGGGCGTGCGCCCCGCGCTGGCGCTTGGGGCTTGCTATTGAAAATTCACCGGAGGGTGAGCAACCCGGTGCGCGGGAGGGGAGCCGAGGCGTGCTGCGCCCCGCGCTGGCGCTTGGGGGTTGTTGTGCGGAATTCACCGGAGGGTGAGCAACCCGGTGCCGGGGTGCGCCGAGGCGTGCAGCGCTCCGCGCTGGCACTTGGGGCTAGTTGATCACAGACACCGCATGGTTCGCGGCGCTGTAGAAAACACACTTAAGTGATTGCTGTGTTAGGAAAACGATTGAGCGTTTCACACACCCACCCCCATCACGTGAAACAATCACAACGATGGGGGAGCTTCGATGCATAGCATTGTGATGTAGATTGAGTGTTACGTCGCTACTTGCCCCATCCAGTCCGCTGTAGACTGTAGCGCATGCATAGCATTGTGATGTAGATTGAGTGTTACGTCCGTAGGCAGACGAGGTGGTCGATTTGAGCATTTCGTGACCAAACTGCTTCATCCCCACATGGTGAAAGTGGTTTGACCTCAAATCTGACAGCTCGATTTATCACAATGTTTGCGACCAACTGGGAGATTCAAAAGTGGGTTGAGGGCGTTACGTCGCCCTTCGTCCAAACCCCATCAATTCGTCTGAGCATGGAACCGGTGGGATTCTTGTCCCGCAGTTCCTCAGGTAAACGATAGGGGCGGACGTTGTCGTAACAGGCCAGCATGGTAAAGCGGCGGATGGAGCTGGGCATGCCGACGGCTGTGAAGAAGGGATGCCCCGTGGCGGGGTAGGGGCCGCCATGGTTTTGAGCGGCACTGACCACGACACCGGTGGTCATTTTATCGTTGAGCAAGCGGCCCACTTTTTGCCGCAATAGGGGAGCGAGTTGGCGATAAGCATCTTCGTCGGCTTCTTGGGTGTGGCTGAAGATAGAACCTGCCAGTTGCCCTTCGAGGCTGTTGATTGACCGGGCGACGTCGTTGACGTCCTTGTGCAGGACGACCAGAGTGGCATTGCCAAAGGCTTCCTTTTGGAGTTGCGAACCCCGTTCGTGGAACCGCTCACTGTCAACGATGCAGAGCGTGTTTTCGAAACTAAATCCCTTTTGGTCCGAAGGGCGGCCACCCGTTTTGAGTTTGGCCCCGGCATCGATCCAGGACTTGAGGCTTTCCATTAGTTGCTTTTGCACATCCTGCGAGAGCAGGGGGGCAAGCGGCGCATGGGCGTAAGTGTTTGCCATCATGTCCAAAAAGCGCTCCGTGGCTGGCCCCTCGATCATAAAGAGCAAACCGGGATTGGTGCAAAATTGTCCCATCCCGAGCAGACATGAACCCGATACCGTCTTCAGAATGTCCTCAAACCGCTCTTCCAAGGCCCCGGGCAAGAGGATGACCGGGTTGAGAGAGCCCATTTCAAGGAAGATGGGTTTGCCCACCTGATCCGCAGCCGCCTTAAGAGCCAACCCGCCACGACGAGAACCGGTGAAAGCCACGGCCCCCAAGCGAGGGTCTTGCACAAGCCGAAGGCCATCCGCGGCCTCCAGGTGAAAGACCATTTGCACGGTTTGCGGGGGAAGTCCCGTTTCTCGCAAGGCATCCAGACATTCACCGGCCAGGAGGGACGTCGTGGCGGGGTGGAGGGGATGTCCCTTGGCCAGCACGGCGTTGCCGGCGGCCACGGCCGATGCAAAATCGCCACCCGAAATGGCGTTGTAGGCAAAGGGGAAATTGTTGGGGCCAAAGATGGCGACCGGGCCAATGGGAATTAGCATGGAACGCAATTGATGCTTGGTGTCGATAATGGCTTGCATCCATTCCCGCTCTCGAACCGCCTGGGCGGCTTGGCGCAATTGATCGATGGTCCGCGGCAACTCGACGCCGAGCAAGCGGCCTTCCTCGGCTAACCCCGTCTCAGCGGCGGCCGTGGCGGCTAATTCCTTGCGCCGGCCTTCCAGGCGCTCGGCGTATTTTTCCAAGAAGCTGGCCCGGCGCTCATGGGGTAGCTGCATTAAATCCCATTGAGCTTGCTTTGCCGCAGTCAGGGCCATTTCGATATCCGACCAATCGCTAATCGGGAATAACTGAGGCAAGGGCTGACGCGTGGCCGGATTGAAGGCTTGAAAGTGGCGCGTTCCCGCCGACATTTGCCAGTTTCCATTGAGCAAGATGGGAGAAATGGCACGACTCATGGTTGAGGGTCCTCGCGGCAAGAAGGTCGCTGGAGAAGACGTCACCCTCAATTGTCGGAATCAACGGCCCATTGTCAAATCATTGCTTGGCATTACGACCTTGAGCAGCTAAAATCAAAGCCGAATGTCGATGAAGCCCGCCCCCTATAATCAAGACGCCATCCGCCTTGATCCAAACCTTGGAGCCTACAGATGATTCGGTTCAAGCAGTTCTCCCTCCTGTTGACTGGCATGGCTTGCCTTCTGGCATGCGGCTGGATGTTGCCCGCGGAGGATGGACCTTCGGCGAAAGCCCCTTCAAGCGTGAGCTGGAAAAAGGTGATCCTGGACAAGCAATTTCGCTCTGAAGGCATCGGCATCCTGGACGTCAATCGGGATGGCAAGATGGATTTATTCATCGGCGACTTTTGGTACGAAGCGCCGGAATGGAAGCGTCACGAGGTGCGCAAATCCCGCATGCCCGAAGGCTTCGACCCTGCCAAATACAGCGAAGGCTTCGCTTGTTTTGTGGGCGATTTCAACAAGGATGGCTGGGACGACGTGATAGTCATTCCCTTCCCGGGACAATCCTGTTTTTGGTACGAAAACCCCAAGAATGAACCAGGCCATTGGAAAGAGCATCCGGTTTGGCGTTCCGCCTGCAATGAGACCCCGGCTTATGCCGATCTCTTTGGCGACGGCAAAAAGGTGCTCATCATGGGCATCCAACCTGAGGCGCAGATGTGCTGGTTCGAGGCTGGGGACGACCCGACGCGTCCTTGGCAGCCCAACGCGATCAGCGAAGGCAAGGCCCCAGGAACCAATCCCTTCTCACACGGTTTGGGAGTGGGGGACGTCAATGGCGATGGCCGGCTGGATGTGATCGTGAAGGAAGGCTGGTGGAAACAGCCTCCTGAAGGCCGGAATGCCAAGCAGCCATGGACGTTTCATCCCGCTAATTTGGGCGAAGATTGCGCGGACATGTATGCTCACGATGTCAACGGTGATGGCTTGATCGACATCATTAGCTCCTCAGCGCATCGGCGCGGCGTCTGGTGGCATGAGCGATTAGAGTCCAACCAACAGAGCCAATTCAAACGCAACGACATCACCACGATCTTCACCCAGACGCATGCCATGCATTTCGTGGACATTAATGGCGATGGCAAGAAAAACGTGGTGACGGGCAAACGTTGGTGGGCTCATGGCGCCAAGGGGGACGTCGAACCCAATGCTCCCGCGGTGCTGTACTGGATTGAGATTCGCCCCCGCTCTGAACAGCCCCCCGCGTTTGAGCTTCACCTCATTGACGATGATTCCGGCGTGGGGACCGCCTTTGCCGTGGGGGACGTCAATAGCGATGGTTTGCCCGACGTCGCCATCGCCAACAAAAAAGGCGTCTTTCTTTTTCTGCAACAGCGAGAGTAAGCGCTTTGCCATTCGAATGGCGATTACCGCATCTCGTTAAGGCGTGGCCTCCAGGCATCATGTCCACAGTCTGGATTTGCTTTTTCTAGGGGACTTGGGTAATTTGAGGTCATGGATGCGCGATGACTCAATGGAATTCCGTGTCGTGGAAGGATGGACATGCTCCCCAAAATGCTGCTTGATATCTTGGTGTGTCCGTTAGGCAAATCGAAATTGCGTGAGGAAGGGGATGCTCTCGTCTGCGAGAAATGCGGCCCCCGATTCGCCATCACGCGCGAGGGCTATCCTAACATGCTGATTGAGGAAGCCACCTTGCCACCCGGATGCCAAAAAATCGAAGACCTGGCTTGCATGCGCGAACAAGCAGCATCCTTGAAAATCACTCCTTGACCGGCGTGTTCGACGCTGGCCAGCGCCGGGCGACCTCAATCAACGTGGGGACGAAGCAGCCTGTTCCGCCCGCATCCCGGCTTGACGATTCTTCCGACGCAAAGGCCGGTCCTGCAATATCCAGGTGAGCCCAAGGCGTGTTGCCAACGAACTGCTCTAGGAATTTAGCGGCCGTAATAGCGCCGCCAAACTTGCCGCCCACATTTTTGAGGTCCGCCATCGGGCTTTTCAGAAGTTCGCCGTATTCTTTGAACATGGGCATGGGCCACACTTTTTCGCCCGTGCTCTCAGCACAGGTTTGAACTTCCGTCTGCCAGGCTGGGTGGTTGGAGAAGAGGCC
>JAANMY010001514.1_pt1 | contig 25786 bp, 26 predicted proteins | sample 7279691 | NCBI WGS metagenome assembly JAANMY01 (sample SAMN14094543, study PRJNA606508) | bioreactor metagenome | isolation source: A lab-scale SPAN reactor treating ammonium-rich wastewater day 388 | place: Ireland: Galway | collected 2018-02-07
TTTTAGTTAAATATTTGAATTTCAATACCTTAAATATACTAATTTTTCTGCTTTTTTGTATCATAAATTTATTTATTCTTATCCCGAACTCACGTTAAATAGAACACGTGTTGTCATCATTCAGAAAAAAACACGGAAGATTTTGAAGTACTTTATCTTGATCTTCATCAACCCTCAGAAATTTAGATTCAAAATCCGACTGTTTCATCCGAAGGTGTTTTGAAATTCTCTCAATATCTTTCTCCGTATAAAGAGGACCGGTAGTTTTACAACAATTGGCGCATTGAAGGCAGTCGACTTTCTCGAAAACTTCGTCATGAACTTCCTGAACAATATAATCCAGATTTTTGGGTGGTTTCTTTTTTAAACCTTCTAAGAACTTCTTGTGTTCTTTCTGCTTCTGTGAAGCTTGTATTTTATACTGCTCTAGGTTCATTATTGTTTTTCAATTCAGAAAGAGGAATCTCTGCTTTCTGATAAATATTAAGTTTGTCTAAATCTAAAATTGTTGACTCATTGTCTTTGTCAGGATAAAACATCGGGATAAATTTAGCCCCGTAAATAATTTCATCCGAAACATAAGAAGTTCTCTGAACCACAGTATCTGAAAACACCTCATCAAATGCACGAACATGAACAATAATTTCGATATCCGTATTTTTAAAATCATCCGAAGAAAACCCGAAAAACGGTGATTTTTCGTCAATTTTATGAACAATCGTCCAGTTTAAAGCAAGGGTATTAATCTTACTGAGTTCTGTTTCCAGAATATAAAAATTGCTTTTTGTTGTACCGTTTTCTGTAATTTCAATAGCAGCAGAAAGGGTAACATCCGCATCCGTCAAAGCATTATTTTTAAATGGAGCCAGCCTGAACATCAATGCAGAAACACCCTGAAAAGGTGCTACAACAGCGATGTCAGAAAACCTCAGATAAGCTCTTGGTCTGGAAAATCTTCCGTAAAACAATCCGGTTGCAATGGCAAAGGTAAGCAAACCAAGAAAAGCCTCAAATGTAGCGACAAGACTTGCCGTAAATCCTACAGGAGCAATTCTTCCGTAGCCAACCGTTGTAAAGGTTTGTGAACTGAAGAAAAATACATCTACAAACTCATTCAGTGGAGTGCTTTTATCAATTCCCGTAAGATGCTCTACTCCAATTAAATAATATATGAAGGCAAAGATCAGATTGATCAGAACATACATCATAATCAGATAAGAAATAAACTGAAATGAAGAAAGATTCAGCATCGTATGATACCAGCTCAGACTGTTGAATACATTCACACCACGCCTTTTCACATTAGGAAAACCGTTTTTATTGATAAACCTTCCTGAAGAAGTAGCACCGAAACCGCTGTTTTCTGTATTTTTCTGAACAATTTTTTTCCCGAAACCTCTTGCCATTTTATATCATTTGTTTTTAATCGTACTGTATCAATCTGCAAAGATAAAATAATGTTTTTATGAAATTTATCAATCCTGAAATCATATTTCATATTTTATTTTAGCCTAAATTTGATAGATGAAAAAGCTCGAATCAAGAGAAGATATAGAATTGCTGGTTAATTCTTTTTACGCAAAAGTTATTAAGGATGAAACGATTGCATTTTTCTTTACCGACATCGTAAAAGTAAACTGGGATCTTCATCTTCCAAAAATGTACTCTTTCTGGGAAACTATTTTATTTGGGCAAATGAGCTATAAAGGAAATCCTATGGCTGTACATTTCCCTGTCAATGAAATTGCTGCAATGGAAAAAAGACACTTCGAACAGTGGCTGAAACTTTGGAAAGAAACCATTTCAGAAAATTTTCATGGTGAAAATGCGTCCATGGCAATCACCAAATCTGAAAATATTGCCAAACTGATGTCTTATAAAATGGAAATGGCAAGAAAAATTTAATCAAAAATATTTACGGCACAATTACGGTAAAAATATAGGCTGCCAGATTGACCAGCAATACTGTTCCGTAAAGAATATTGGTTTTTCCCCGGCTCAGAGAGAGCATTACGATAAAAACAGATAAAGTAAGCAGAATAATATCTTTTTTATCTAAACCTAAGACCAAAGGGATATCAAACATAATGCTTACCGCAGAAATAGCAGGAATACTGAGACCGATACTCGCTAAAGCCGAACCCAATGCCAAATTTAAACTTGCCTGAAACTGATTGTTTCTTGCTGCACGAATTGCCGCTAAACTTTCAGGAAGAAGAACAACCCCTGCAATTATGACTCCAACCAGCGATTTCGGTGCTCCTACACTCTGCACAAGATCTTCAATCGTTTTGGAAAGACCTTTCGCCATAAGAACAACAACAATCAGGCAGATTACCAAAAATAAAAAGCTTATTATTGTCTGAGATCTTGTCGGAACATAATACTCCTGCGCAACAGAATCTGCAGGTACAAAATAGCTTCTGTGTCTCACCGTCTGAACCATCAGAAAAACTCCGTAAATAGCGAGACAGGCAAAGGAAACAAAAATTAATTGTGCTGTATTGTAAAATGGTCCGTTAACGCTGGAAGTAAAGTTGGGTAATATTAAGGTGATGACAAGAATAGAAACAATACAAACCAGATAAGTAGTCGCAGAAGTACGTGCAAAAAACTGCTCAACATACTTTACGCCGCCTACCAACATACAAATTCCCAGAATACCATTAAGGATAAGCATTACCGCAGCAAAAATCGTATCTCTTGCCAATGTAATCGCTTGTGCACCACCTGCAACCATTAAAGAAACAATGAGGGCGACTTCAATAATGGTAATACACAGCGCCAGAATAATCGTACCATACGGCTCTCCCACTTTGTGCGCAACAACTTCTGCATGATGTACCGCAGACAGCACACTGCCGGTAAGTAAAATCCCGGCAACAATATCATATCCTGCACCCATACCAAGAAATCCGGAAAGGTAATAAATCACGGAAAGAATCGGAAAAACAAATGTATAATGTAAAATTTCTTTCAATTTCATAGGTTCTCTAAAATACAAAATTTTCGATCAATAATGAATTATCAATGGCAATTTATATTGAATATTAATGGCACCACCATTCAAAATCCTGAAAATCAGTAAACATGTGAAAAAGAAGTCCTATAGCAATAATCCGGAGGTTTCCTTTGAAAAACAACAACAAAAAATAAACCGCGATTGCGTAGTAAGAATGCAAAAAATGAAATCCTATACTTGCCCGGTTCGGATCAAAGACCGGATCTGCAAAAAGATGGTCCAAATCTACAAGCATTGTCGCCAATAGAATAAAATAAACCCTCTTCCACCTGCTTCGGTAAAACACAAAAGCAATGACAGCAGGAAACCCCAAATGTAAAAAATAGTGAGTGAAATTTTTGAGTAAAACTATTTCAGGCGGGCACATCTTTATTATTGAAGGATTAAAGGAAGTTTTTCGTCTTTCAGCTTCAATTTAAGAAAAAAATCCTGTCCTTTATTCCCATAAAAGAAATATTCAATGTCTTTTAGAAACTGAAAATCGTTCAATCCTTTAGAAAAAGAAAACAGCAGCGGATTATTTTTAATTAAAATAAAATTTTGTCCTTTTTTCTGACTGTGTAAATTCTGTTCTGTAACAGACTTTATCACAAGGCTATTATCAGACTGATACACTTTATTAGGCTGAAAAGGAATACCGGTAAACTCATTTTTATCATTGATCAAGTTTCCTGATTTAAAATATTTCAATGTTTTTGCAGGATCCTGCGTTTCTAACTGAATCATGTAATCCGGCTGCACAATTTCCTGATAACTGATCTTTTCGATTTCATTAAAATCATCATCGTATCCGTAGCTTATTATCGTATCCTTTACTTGCTTTAGTTTTGCATTCATTTTCAGATAATTAACTTCAGATAAATCTTTAAAGAAGTCCGGTAAAACTTTATCAAAACCCTTGATATTCTCTTTATCTAATTCCGCATTGATAAAAAGATCTTCTTTACTGAGCTGCGAAATAAAAGATGTATAACTTTCAGAATTTGAGGGGTTTTTAATTTCAATTACATGATCTTTTAATTCAATTGAAAAATTACGGGTTCTTGTTCCGGAAATAAAAGACAGGCTTCCGGTTCCTTTTTCCATAAAATGATCTGCATTCAGCTTTTTATCTCTATATATACCTTTAAGCGGCTTACCGATCTTTTCAAAACTTTGACCGAAAATTCCTGCGAAACATTTCTGATTTTCAATTTTAATATAAAACTGGTTTTTTATATACAGATTTTGTCCTGATTTTTTAAAATTATATTCTTTCAGAAAAGCTGAAAGTTTTTGGGCATTTTCAATCTCAAAAACAGTGTACCATTCAGTAAGTTTAGAGTTTTTAAGATGAAAGATCTGCAAAAAATCAGGAATTTTTAAACCTGCATTAAAAACCGATCTTTTTTTCTCGCTGTCACTGTTTTTATCAAACCATTGAGAGGGATGAGCAATGAATGCTGAAAGATATTGTCTTGTGAGTTTCTTTTTGTCAATCAGAATTACTGCATCCGCATTTTCCGGAATAAAATTCAGGTTTTTATCTTTGTGATACAACAGAAAATAAATTCCGGCTGAGAACAAAAACAATGCTGCAAAAGCAATAATTCTGCGTTTCATTATAAAGTCTGTGATGGTTTTTCTTCCTCAGAAATTTTGTACAGCTCATCAAATAGATCAAAGAAATACATCAGGCTGTTTTCTGAAGAATTTTTGATGTTATAGTTGATTTCTGTCTGAATACTGTCATTTTTTACTTCAGTTTTAAAATAAAGCTCGCCCATATTTTTTCTTACTGCGTTGAGCATTTTTCTATCAGAAACAGTTTTGAATTCTTTATCAAGACCCATCATCAATTTCTGAATATCCAGTCTTCCTGACAAAGGATATTTCACCGAATCTTTCATCCATTTTTTAGAAATATCTGACTGATTCTGCTGGTTCAGAGTATTTTTGGATGTCGTAAAATAGACAATTCCGTCTTTTACAGTAAAAAATAACTGATCTATATATCCGTTGCTGTTTTTTTCATCTTTAAACACATAAAAATCTCCGTCTTTGGTAATTTTTTTTGCCAGATCTTTATTATTGGTGATTACATTAAATATTCTGTTCCAGTATTTTTCGTTTTCTGTAGCGAAAGCAAAAGTGAAATCAGGAACAACAATATCTTTGGTTTTCTTTACCTCTTTTTCGTTATAATCTTCGTCATAAGTATAATCTGTATATTCTACATTTTTCGTTTTAAGCTCATTCACTACAAAAATTCCGTTTCCGGGAGCAATTTTAGCAATTGCTTCTTCGTCCAGAACAATTTTCATGGTTTCCATTACAAGCTGTATTTCTTTTTGATATTCTTCGTCTCCGGAATTCTGCATCAGATCATACATCAGATCAAAATATTTATATCCATTGATATTCATCACATAATAGCCTACACTTTTGTCATTGATAAGAGAAGCCAGTTTTTTGTTTTTCTTTCCTCTGTAAACGTCAGAAATACTTTTGCGTAATTCTGTATTTTTATTCTGATGATTGTTGACAATGCGTACCTTATCCTGATCAAAATACAGATTGTACGCAGAATTGGATCTGGAAAGCTTCCCTAAAGTATTCATAAAGCCAAAACTTTTAGGCATATTTCCGTACACAATATCGTATACAATTTTTTCGTAATCTGCATATACAAATGCGTCTGAATTGGCATCTCTGAAGCTGAGCATATTTTTATCAACCTCCAGCTCAAGATTTGAACTGAAGTATTGGTCAAAATCATCTTCTGCAAACTTTTTTACGATTTTAAATTTTGCTATACTGATCGAATCCATTCGTTTCTGAAATGCTGAATCTATTTCAAAAGCATCATCTTCGTAATAATCTTCCTGAGAAAGAGGCGGTGCAATTTCCGCTTCATCGTTTTTATAATTGGTATCTGCTGTTTCTTTTTTTTCTTCGGGATATTTATGGTGTTTTTCAAGATATTTTATATCCTTCTGAAGTTTCAGGATTTCAGCATTATTTTCTTTAATGCTTTCTTTAAGGTATTTTATATCATCCTTCAGATATTTGATCTCTTCTTTATAGTCAAAAGGTTTTTCTGCTTCAGCATAGGCACTGTCTATAACAGTTACCGCACTGTCAACGACAACCGATGCGCTATCTGCTGCATATTCATCATTCCAGATATTTTTTTCTCTGTTATGATACCTGATGAATTTCAAAACAGCTTTTTTATCATTCCATGCCACAAAAATATTGTCTTCTATATCCACGTAAGAATAGTTGCTTTTGTGGCTGACTTCTAAACCATTCTTTTTTACCGAATTGATAAACTCCTGAAACTTCAATTTGTTGTCTAAAGTGACATGTGTTGTGTAGGACTGCACAGAATCGTTAATTACTGCATAATGATACTGCGGTGTATCATATTTTATCCCTGTTTTTGAATAATCATTCCAGGAAAACTGTTTATTTTCTTTTTTATTAATTTCTTTTAGAATAGGATTGAATTTATCCCAGTTAATTTTTTTATTGAGCTGCTTCCCGTTGATTTCCATATAAAAAACGGCATCCTGCGGTAGTTTTGCACTTTTTTGCGCTATAATATAGCTGAAACTCAAAACAAAAAGTAAAGTTTGTATTTTTATAACAAGAGATTTCATGGTAAGATATTATTGTAAAAGAATTGTATTTTGAATTTGTTTTTTCTGAAAGATAAAATCCAGAATTTTTCCTTCCTGTTTCAGAGCCTTTTTGTTGGGAGACATTTGATAAGATGGGTTAGACTGCGATTGTATGCTGCTTTCAAACTGTAAAATCGAAATATATTTAGCATCGGTAAAAACTTCTTGATCGGCTTTACTCAGCTGCTCATATTCCTTTTTAAAAGTTCTGACTTTGTTTTTGGAAAAAGTTTTTTTGGCTGAATTATGGCTGTAAATCTGTGTAGGAACCATTTTACCCAAAATATTTTTAGCTTTAAGCTGTGCAAGCCCTACATTGATATCTTCAATTTTTCTGAAATTGCAGCTAAGCTTGATGATGTAATTGTCAAAATCCAGAGTAGTTTTCACATTTGAAATTCCCGGAGTTGTCCTGAAAATTTTGGCTGCTTCATTTATTTTGGCTTCAATTTCAGATTTTTTCGGAACTTTTTTACCATTGATGGTTTCCATTTTCGAAATAGAAGCCAACCTTGTTTTGCTTTTGCTCGCATTCAGAATAAGAGAATATTCCCCGCTACCATCAGCTTTTAGATTTACTTTATCCAAAATATCAAAACAACTGGTCAAAAGAAAAAGGGGAATCAGCAGAACAAACTGCTTTACATTGATTTTCATTAATTTATTTTAAGATTCAAACTTAGTATTTTTATGTTGTATCTAACGGTGATGAAGGTTATTTTTCAATTAAATTCTTCCTTTCAGGTAATCCTGCCGAAGATTTTCAGCTAATTTTTCAATCGCATACCGTAAGCAGGTTCTCGGCATTTCCCGATAATGCTGATTAAGAAAACCGATGAGTTCTGCCTGACTTTTATTGCCCATTTCTCTTAAAAGCCAGCCATTTGCTTTGTGCATCAGATCATGAGGGTAATGCAGATTCTGCTGTACAAATTCTTTAGTCAGTTCAAAAAAACCTTTCTTGATGTGATACATTGTTCCTACCACCGCCATCCGTTTGTGCCACATAATCTCTGATGAAGACAATTTACGGAGAATTTTTTCTTCCTCATTTTCAAAAGCATATCTTCCCAGAATTTTGTAGCAGCTTGTATCTACCAAATCCCAATTGTTGATATACTGTAAATGATTTAAATAAAAATCTACTATTGCCTGTTTTACCGATTGCTCTTTTGATTTTTCAAATTGATAAACCAATATAATTAAAGCAGTCAGACGATGCTCATGATAAGGTGAGGAAAGTAGTTTACTTAACTCTTTTAAAGTTGTTTTAGAATAAAACTCTTTTGCTACTTTTCGCTGGTCGGGGACAGTAACTCCCAAAAACAAATCACCTTCTCCATATTCTCCTTTCCCGGTTTTAAAAAATTTAGGGAAAAATTCAGCCTTTTCAGGAATCGCTAAATCTGCAAGTGCAGTTTTAATTTCATCAATAATATTCATCTGAATAATAATTAATTAGTAATTTTCATCTAAAGCAATACTTTCCCGATCCTGATCTTCCTTTTCAATTTGTTTAGGATTGGCTACTTTAACAATAGTAAGTCCCTGAACAACAATTGAAAAAACCACTACACAATAAGTAATGCTTAAAATAATATTACTATATTCTCCTTTTGGTATCGACATTGCCAAAGCTATAGAAACGCCACCTCGAATTCCACCCCAAAACAATACTTTAATCGTTTGAGGGCTGAATCTGTTATGCAAAGACATAAATCTCGTAGGAGCCCAAATAGAAACAAATCTGGCAGCCAACACCACACCAATTCCCAACAGACCTGCAATGATGTAATGATTCAAATCTTTAATCATCAATAATTCAAAACCTATAAAAAGGAAAAGTACTGCGTTGAGAATCTCGTCAATCAATTCCCAAAATTTGATCAGATAATCCTGAGTAACAGATTTCATTTTGAAATTTACATTAAAATTGCCCATAAACAATCCCGCAGCAACCATCGTAAGTGGTCCCGAAATATGCAGATGTCTTGCAACGAGATAACCGCCCATGACAACAGCCAATGTGACCAAAACCGAAATAATATAATCATCAACTTCGCGCATCAGTCTTGAAGTAATGTAGCCTAATACAACTCCTAAAAGCAATCCTCCACCAGCTTCTTTTATCAGAAGCATCGTAATACTTTCTATTCCCAAATCTACTTCTCTTCCTATTGCCAACTGCAGAACTACCGTAAAAACCACGACTGCCATACCATCATTAAATAAAGACTCTCCGGCAACCTTTGTTTCCAAAGATTTTGAAACTTTTGCCTGTTTCAAAACACTTAAAACTGCTACCGGATCTGTCGGCGAGATAAGCGCACCGAAGAGAAGGCAATAAATAAATGGCATGTTGATTCCCAGAAAAGGCAAGAGGTAAAACATACCGAACCCGACAATAAAAGTAGAAATTACAACTCCTGCGGTAGAAAATATCAATACAGGACGGAATTGTTCTTTCAAATCGTTGATATTAATATGAATACCACCTGCAAAAAGAAGGAAATTCAGCATCGCACCCATCAACACCTCGGTGAAATCAATGCTGTTCATCAGATTATTGAGATGATTAAATGTTTTTGGTAAAAAACTCTGTCCGAAAACAACCAGAATGATAGAAACTATAATGGCAATCACCATAATTCCGATTGTGCTGGGAAGTTTCAGGAAGCGGTAATTAATATAGGCAAAAATAGAAGCGAGTACAATAAGTACTGAAAATGAATAATATAATTCCAAATTATGTTTGTTGTTATTGCTTTAGTTTAAAAAATCTAAATAAAGAATTTTAATGTGAACTTTAAGATCATCCTTCGACCATACATCAATCACGGAATCTTTATGCGTTACGGAATTCCGCTTAAAATCCTGTCCGATGTTTAAAACATTGAGAAGAATATATTCGTCACCCACCGAATTGACCACGAAAGCTGTTTTTTCAGATTTTCCGTCTCCGGAACCTTTAATGGCTTCGGTAAGCAGCCTTAACTGATTCAGATGATGCACAAAGTTACTGCCGTCTTTCAAAGAATCATAGGCTCTCAGCAAAATAAGAATTACATCCAGGTTAGAAGGGTCTTTGCCATAGAGAACCTTTCCAAGCTCAACACATTTCTGAAAATCTCCCGTTTTGAAGGCATCTGCAAGTTTTGCAAATTCATCATCTGTAGAAGAAACTTTATTTTTGATGAAATTTCTGCCGTAATATAGATGCTGCGCTTCAATACTGTCCAAAGATTTAGGATATCCTTTGAATTTAAAAATCAGTTTTTCATAGCCGTAGCCAGATTTTGGATTGCTGATATTTTTCTCAATCTGTTTTAAATTAAGATCAGTAAACTGAGCGATTCCCAACAGAGGAATGATAAGAAAAATGAATAAAAATTTACATTTCATCAATTCTTATTTTCGTTTTCTTCTTCGTCATTATCAAAGAATTCGAAAAGGAAATCATTGTAAGGAAATCTAGAAATATGAATCTTCATCACCTCATCATAGACCAATTTTTTCATTTCCGGGAAATTTTCTTTCGTTAATGCCGAAATGAATACTGTTGGATGTTTTGATTTTGCCATCCAAGTATTTTTCCATTCTTCCAGAGATACGTTTTTTCTGGAACCCGGAGTAAGATCGTCTTCATCTTTCTTTTCGTAACTGAAATCATCAATCTTATTAAAAACCATGATCATCGGCTTTTGATGAGCATTAATTTCCATCAGAATCTGATTAACAGACTCAATATGATCTTCAAAGCTTTCGTGTGAAATATCCACCACATGAACCAAAAGATCAGCTTCACGCACCTCATCCAAAGTAGATTTGAATGATTCTACCAGCTGAGTCGGAAGTTTACGGATAAAACCCACCGTATCTGTCAGCAAAAAAGGCAGGTTTCCAATAACAACCTTTCTTACGGTAGTATCAAGTGTGGCAAATAATTTATTCTCAGCAAAAACTTCCGATTTAGCCAATGCGTTCATCAAAGTAGATTTTCCTACATTGGTGTATCCTACCAAAGCAACACGTACCACTTTTCCGCGGTTGTTTCTTTGTGTCGCCATTTGCTTGTCGATGGTTTTCAGTTTATCTTTCAGCAAAGTAATTCTGTCACGAATGATCCTTCTGTCGGTTTCAATTTCAGTTTCACCCGGACCACGCATTCCGATTCCCCCTTTCTGTCTTTCAAGGTGGGTCCACATTCTGGTCAATCTTGGGAGAAGATATTGATATTGTGCCAGTTCCACCTGAGTTCTTGCATAAGAAGTCTGCGCTCTCTGTGCAAAAATATCCAGAATGAGATTGGTGCGGTCTAAGATCTTAACCTCCATTTCTCTTTCAAGATTCTTAAGCTGCGAAGGTGAAAGTTCGTCATCAAAAATGACTGTTCCGATCTCATTTTCTTTTACATATTCTTTGATCTCCTGTACTTTTCCGCTTCCAACAAAAGTTTTGGAGTCAGGCTGCGTTAATTTTTGAGTAAAACGACGGTCGACACTTGCTCCTGCCGTGAAAGCAAGAAACTCCAGTTCATCCATATATTCAATCAGTTTATCTTCATCCTGCTGTTGAGTTACAACGCCTACCAAAACTGATTTTTCGTAATTGTGCTGTTTTTTTTCTAACATTAAAATCTGTCTGTTTTATGAGTTTCACAAGATAATATTTTTTGTAATCAAATACAAATTATAATTCACATCTTGTGATAAAAATTAAATTAAAACACTTATGAGGAGTTAAAATAAACATTCAAGATTATTCATTTTGAATCATATTGAAATTTTTAACGCAAATATCTTTAATTGCTCTTATTTTTTAATCTACAAAGGCGTTAATATATTGTGCATATTCAAACAATCAGTCCCAATCTGCAGCTATGAACTTCACTTTATTTCCTTTTTCGTCATATAGAGTTAAAAAATGACCTTCAATCACAAAGTTTTGCATTTTTTCAAAATCTCTGGAAAATTGTGACTCCAGCTCCATTTTTTCACAAGCCATCAGTGTACTGCCCAATCCTGAAATTTCAATTCTTTTTTTTGATTTAATTTCAGCATTAAAAAACATCCTGTTACAGCCCATAAAGGCAGTTCCGGCGATCTTATTTGCATCCGAAATTTTTGTGAAATTGATTTCAGCTTTACTGTTCGTTAATTCTTCTTTAGAAAAATCTTTATATGAAACCAGCATCCACTGTCGGTGAATATTTTGTTCCGTAACCTTTACCGATGCACAGTTTAAGCATAAACCAAAGCATAAAAACATTATAAATATTGGGAAAATTCTCTTCATAATGATGAAATACCCATTTTCGTACCATTTAAACCTGAAATACAGTAAAAATTAGTAAATTAGCCCCACAAAAATTTTTTAATAAAATGAAAAGAATATTCTTACTATTCACTTTCTTATTGAGTTTTGCTCAAATGAGGGCAGACGAAGGGATGTGGCTAATGATGCTCATCAAGAGATTAAATGGCGTTGATATGCAGAAAGAAGGTTTGCATTTGACCCCTGAAGAAATCTACTCTGTAAATAATTCCAGCTTAAAAGATGCTATTGTAAGCTTTGGTGGTTTTTGTACCGGAGAAATCGTTTCAGACAGAGGATTGATTTTCACCAATCACCACTGCGGTTACGGAGCCGTTGCTGCTGCATCTACACCGGAGAAAGATTACCTGAAAAATGGTTTCTGGGCAATGAAAGACAAAGATGAATTTAATGCAAAAGATCTTTATGTAAGATTTTTGGTAAGAATGGATGATGCTACACAGAGAATCAATTCCAAACTGAATAACGATATGACCTCTGCTCAGAGAAAAGCTGTGATTGATGCTGAAACAAAAGCAATTCAGACAGAAAATTCTGAAAACGGAAAATATACAGTTGTTGTAAGAGATTTCTTTAACGGAAACGAATTTTACTATTTCGTTTATCAGGACTATAAAGACATCAGATTAGTAGGAGCACCGCCTTCATCCATCGGGAAATTCGGAGGTGATACAGACAACTGGGAATGGCCGAGACATACAGGAGATTTTACAGTATTCAGAGTATACGCAGATGCTGCAGGAAATCCTTCCGAATACAAACCTACAAATGTTCCTTTGAAGCCTAAACATTATTTGCCGGTTTCTCTAAAAGGAGTAAAGCCAGGAGATTTTGCCATGATTTTAGGATATCCCGGAAGAACCAATCGTTATTTAACGTCTTACGGAATTCAGCAGATGGTAACAAAAGACTATCCGGCTTGGGTAGAAGGCTCTAAAATGGCAATGGATGTAATGAAGAAGTATATGGACAAAGACAAAGCTACTCAGCTTAACTATGCTTCTCAATATGCAAGTGTAGCCAACTACTGGAAAAACAGACAGGGAACTATAGATGCCGTAAACAAGAATGGAACTATTCAGGAAAAACAAAGTCTTGAAAAAATTTACGCAAATTGGGCATTGCTTCCAGGTAACGAAATGTATGATGGTGTTCTGGAAAATATCAGAGAATATTACAAACAGGTTTCTGACAGAAATGTAGAAAGAATGTATTCTTCATTGCTAACAAGAAATGCTAAATATATTTCTATTGCTTATCAAATGTCATCAATGCTGGATTCTTATGCAAAACAGGATTTGGCGGGAAGATTGGCTATGAAACCAAAATTGGAAGAGGCTGTAAAAACCACTTATGAAAACATCAACACGGAGCTGGAAGGCGAAATGCTGAATTCTATGGTTAATCTTTATCAGACAAGAGTAAATAAAGATGTGGCGTCTAAAACTTTGATGGAACTTAATGCAAACACTCTTTCAAATGTTGCATTCTCTTCTATTTTTGCCAACAAAACATCAGTAAGCAATTTTATCGCAAATCCTGACCGTTTAAAACTGGATGCGGATCCTTTGCTTAAAATTGCAAGAGGAATAGGAACAGATCAAAAATATTACAGTGATAAATATGCTTTGGTTGATGATTTCTTTGCTAAAAACAACCGTTTATTCTTAGATGGACTGAGAAAAGCTCAGCCTGAGAAAAAATTCTATCCGGATGCAAACTCAACAATGAGATTAACTTACGGATCTGTAGACACTCTTCCGATGAGAGACGACAGAGATTACCACGGTATCACAGAAAACTATTATACTGATATGAATGGTCTTGTGGCAAAATATAAAGCCGGAGACGAAGAATTTGATCTTCCGCAAAGACTTATTGCCCTTCACAATGCAAAAGACTATGGTCAGTATGCTGATAAAGCAGGATATATGCCTGTAAACTTCCTTTCAAACAATGATATTACTGGCGGTAACTCTGGTTCACCGGTCATTGACGGAGACGGAAACCTTATCGGAATTGCTTTCGATGGTAACAGCGAAGCGTTGAGCGGAGATATTGTTTTTGAAAAAGAATGGCAGAAAACCATCAATGTTGACATCCGTTTTGTACTTTGGACAATGGATAAATTTGCAGGTGCAAGAAGATTAGTAGACGAATTGAAATTGGTAAAAGATGAAAATACTCCTGCTGATACAGGTGCATCTAAAATCAAAACAGCTGCTCCGGCAAAAAAGAAAAAGAAATAATTTTTCCTAAATAATATTTAAAACCGCGGAATTTTATTCTGCGGTTTTTTGTTTGATAAACATTAACTCCAATCAGCGAATTTTTTATTTTCTGTTATCTAAATATTTCTTTATTGCTTCACCCCTGTTTCTTACCTGCAATTTTTCATAAATACTTTGAGCAATTTTCTTTATGGCATCAATTGATAAAAATAATTTGTCTGCAATTTCCTTATTTAAAAGTCCGTTTGAGATATGATTCAAAACCTCCAACTCACGGGGAGTAAGAGTGTTGATTTCTAAAATACTGTTTCTGTCATTTTCAGTCTTGAAATAATCAACTATTTTTTTCGCGATAGAAGATGTTATCGGCGCCCCTCCTTCCTGGATAAGCAGAATCTTTTCTGTTATTTTTTCTAAAGAATCTCTTTTCAGCAAATATCCATCTGCTCCTGCTTTCAGTGAATTAAAGACATTATCATCATCTTCCAAAACAGTCAAAATAATTAATTTTGTTTCGGGATAATTTTTTTTTATGATAGAAACGGCTTCTACACCGGACATCCCGGGAAGATTGATATCCATCAAAACAATTTCCGGAAGAATGTAAGGAAAATCTTTAATTAAAGATTCTGCATTAGAAAACATTCCGACAATATCAAACTCTTCGCTTTCAAGAAGCAATAATTTTAAAGATTGATAAAACAAGTTGTTATCTTCTACAAAGGCAATTTTAATTTTCATTTTTTTATTTATTTGTGTTAATGATTAACTGAAAAGTAGTTCCGGAATCACTGCTTTGCGCCAAAACAATTTGTGCATTGATCAATTCTGCCGCTTTTTTGGCTTTTAATAAGCCGATTCCGATACCTTTTACATTGTATATGCGGTTAATTCTGATATAAGATTTAAAAATATTTTCACGATCAGCTTCGTTGATTCCGACTCCGTTATCGGTAAAATTAATCGTCAAATTGTTTTTATTGATACTATAAATTATTTTTAAAGATTTAATTTGACTTTTGTTATGATAGTAAGCATTTTCTGCAATAATAGTGGTGATTTTATTTAACAACAAAACATCTGTTTTAAGAATGACTTCCTGACTATCTATAAAATACTCAAAATCAGATTTGTTTTTTTTGAAATCTTCCAAACTCTCAGTCAGAATTTTTGTCAAATTATGACTTTTCTTTTGTGGTACAGTGAGGATGATTTTGTTATAATCAAACATATTATTGATAAATTTCTCTTCCTGATCAATGTTTTTTTTAATGACAGAGAAATAGGGTTTCAGCTCCTCGTAAGATTTATTTTCATCAATTCCCTGTTCTATTTTCCCTATAAACGTATTGAAAACATGAATGGGAGACTTTAAAAAATGGCTGGACGCTTCACTAAAAAGAAGGTAATCTTCCGATTGATTTTTCAGTTTAGTTTTTGCTTCTTTGAGTGTTTTATTAAGTTTAATTAATCTTTTCATTTTAAGGCGCATATAATACGCATACATAAAAAGCAGCCCGAGAATAAAATTAACATGAACAGCCAACACAATAATGGTGGTTTTCTCATGATTTTTGTCCTGATAAAGATGAGGTATGTATTGACTTAACGAAGTGTTTTCGATGATTAATAAAGAAAAAGACAAAAAATTGATGAGCAATAAATATTTAAGCTCTTTGGTATTAAAAACAATCGCAGAGCCAATAATCACAGGAATATAATAGTAGGAAAGATAAGGATGGGAAAAATAACAGGATGTCACAAAAATAATCGCATTGTAATAGGTAAAAATAAATAATTTGGAGAGCAGATATTTCCTTTTATAATTAACATAATATATCAACACAGGAACAGGTAGTAACAATAAAGAATAAACTGCACTGTTGTAAACTCCAACAAAAAGGTAAAGAAACGTAGCAAGAAACTGATTCAAAAGACAACTGAAATTGAGAATATTAAAGAAAATAATCTTCACATTGGTTTCCTCAGAGTTACTCTTATGAAAGCCTATGTACATTAATCTCGCCATCTTGATTAAAAAATAATATTTAATGCGGCTAATTTTCATTGGTAAAACATAGTTTAAAGATGGAACCCTTGTCTTTACTGCTATAATGTAAATCCAGTGTTGCATTTATCTTAAAGGCGGCAAATTTTGAGATCGTTAATCCCAAACCGCTTCCCGCAGAAGTTTCGATTTCATTAATTCTGTTGAAAGGATCGAATATTTTTTGTGCATAATCCTTACTGATACCAATACCGTTATCTTCAAAAAAAATAGATAAAACAGTTTTCTCTGTTTTAGCATAAATTTTTATTTCCGGTACTTCAGAAACATTGTACTTCAAAGCATTCTCTACCATATTCTGAATAATAATTTCTAAAAGTAAAGGATTAGAAATAATCGCCATATCTTCAACTAGGTTAATGATTCTGGCATCTTTGTATTTTATTTTGTAGATTTCGTAACACCTTTCAATAAACTGTCGAAGGTTGATCACTTCAGAATTTCTGACAGTATTATAGATAGACAGATACGAAATTAAATCGTTAGAATATTTCTCATTGAGCTGATTGCTTTCTTTAATAAGCCGAAAATAATAGTCGTGCAGGTGTCCTGTTCTATTATGTACATTGTCTTCAATTTTATTTAAAAAACTGTTAATAATAAACAAAGGTGTTTTGAGAGAATGAGTTGCCGCCAAGCCAAAAGTCTGCAATTCATTATTCTGTACTTTAAGCGTTTTTTTCACCAAAAAAAGTTTAGCTTTCAATTTTTTCAGCTTTCGTTCCTGAATATCTACAATGAAAACAATTAAAAAAACAAGACAAAGAAGAAATATACTCATCGCTAAAAGAAAAATTACATTCAGTAGTTCTTTTTTTTCTGGAGAAAGGATATTAAAATTTACCGAAAACAAACGATCAGGATAAAGTGCCTGAATAAAAAACAAAGAGATAAGCTGTATAATGAAAAATAGCATGTAATGTCCTTCTTTCGCAGAAAATATAAACAGGCATACAATAATCGGAATCGTGTAATAATGCGTTAAGGTAATAGGATAACCATAAAAAACGCCACAAAGAAACAAATAGACAATAATTCCCTGTAAACCAAAAACTTTCGCTAAAAGAAAATATCCTTTTTTCAAAAAATTTTTATTGAGAAAATAAATAATGAAAATTATACAGTTTAAAACAACCATCCAATAAAAACCATACATCAAATAAACTGCGGTTACAAGTATGGTCAAAAAATATATAGAAATAGAAATAGCATTCAGAATTTGTATTTTGTTTTTCTCTGCAATACTGTTATACTTGTGAGATCCGTTATTAATAATACGGAGTAAGTGTATTTTATTGAAAAAAGGAATCATTTGTGAAATTAACAATAGATTAAAGATAAGCAATATTTTGCAGTCTGCTGATTAATTAAAAAAAGCGGGGAACATATAAGCTCCCCGATAACACAAAATGATAAAAAAACTTAATTTTTTTATGCCCCCAAAGTTGATGTTTTCACATGAAAAATGATTTACACTTTTGGAGAAATCAAAATGCACTTTGGTGTAAAAAGCTTGATTAATTCGGAGATAGAATTATCATTTTATCTATACATTCCAAAACTCCCGATCCAGACTTCTGTACTGTATTGCTTCAGAAATATGATGTGATAAAATATTTTCAGATTCTTCCAGATCAGCAATTGTACGGGCAACTTTTAAAATTCTGTCATACGCTCTTGCAGAAAGATTTAGTTTTTCCATTGCCATTTTGATGAGGTTAAAAGAAGCATCATCCAGTTCACAAAACTGCTCCAGTTCTCTTGATCCAATTTGAGCATTATAGCTGATTGACAGATTTTTATATCGTTCATTCTGAATCTCACGGGCTTTTAAAACACGCTTTCTGATATCTTCACTTTTCTCGCCCTTTCTTTTTTCGGCTAATTGTTCAAATTCTACTTTCTGTACTTCTACATGAATATCAATTCGGTCTAAAAGCGGTCCCGAAAGCTTATTCATATACCGCTGCATTTCAAAAACTGAAGAAGTATTATTCGGATCGTCAGGAAAATATCCGCTCGGACTTGGGTTCATAGAAGCAACCAGCATAAAGCTTGAAGGATAATTTACCGTAAATCTCGCTCTTGAGATCGTAACTTCACGATCTTCCAAAGGCTGTCGCATCACCTCCAAAACAGTTCGTTTAAACTCGGGCATTTCATCTAAAAACAAAACTCCGTTATGCGCGAGAGAAATTTCGCCTGGTTGAGGATAACTTCCACCACCAACTAAAGCAACATCTGAAATAGTATGATGTGGTGACCGGAACGGACGAACCGTCATTAAAGATGTTTCCGTTCCCATTTTTCCGGCAACAGAATGTATTTTGGTGGTTTCTAAAGCTTCCTTTAAAGTAAGGGGAGGCAAAATACTGGGAACTCTTTTTGCGAGCATTGTTTTTCCGCTTCCGGGTGGTCCGATGAGGATAATATTATGTCCTCCTGCTGCGGCAACTTCCATGGCACGCTTTGCGGTTTCCTGACCTTTTACTTCAGAAAAATCAAAAGGAAACTGATTTATTTTTTCCTGAAATTCTTTTCGAGTGTCCAGAACTACTTTTTCAATAGGCTTTCCTTCATTAAAAAAATCAATGACTTCCTTGATGTTTTCAACACCGTACACATCAAGATTATTCACAATGGCGGCTTCCCGTGTATTTTGTTTTGGTAAAATAATTCCTTTAAAACCTTCTTCACGAGCCTGAATGGCAATTGGCAGAACTCCTTTTATAGGCTGCAGACTTCCGTCTAAGGAAAGCTCGCCCATAATGATATAATCATTGATATCATCTGCTGTAATCTGGTCTGAAGCTACCAAAATCCCCATAGCAATGCTAAGATCATACGCAGCTCCTTCTTTCCGGAGATCCGCAGGAGCCATATTGATCGTAATTTTTTTACCGGGAATTTTATAGCCTACGTTTTTAAGAGCCGCAGAAATTCTGTAACTGCTTTCTTTAATCGCGTTATCAGGTAAACCTACAAGGTGATAACCAACGCCGCCTGTATCAACATTTACTTCAATAGTAATGGTCTGAGCTGACACTCCAAAGATGGCACTTCCGTAAATTTTTATCAACATCTGTATGTGTTTTGAGTAAAATTATAAAAAATTCTTTTTCAAAGTTGATATTTTAAAATTTTTTGTATCTATTTTGATACTTTTGTTATCCAAGTAATTCATTCATATGAAAGTAAAACCTGAAATTTCCTGGACAGATTTTGAAAAAATTGATATACGATGCGGAACTATTATTTCTGTTCATGATTTTGAAAAAGCAAGAAACCCTTCTTATCAGCTTGAAATTGATTTTGGCAATTTAGGCATAAAAAAATCTGCAGCACAGATTACAAGTTTGTATGCTAAAGAAGATTTAGTCGGAAAACAGATTTTAGCTGTGGTAAATTTTCCGAAAAAACAGATTGCCAACTTCTTCAGCGAATGTCTGGTTCTGGGAGTTTATGGTGAAAACCCAAAAGATATCACACTTATTTCTCCTTCAATGGCTGTTAAAAACGGTTTGATTGTTGGTTAAAAAAATTAATAACTAAAATAAACATATAATGATTCAGCATATTCCTTTAGAAAAAGTCTTATTTCTTGATATTGAGACCGTTCCGAATGCGGGAGCGTGGGAAGATTTATCTGAAACCGAACAAAAACTTTGGGATAAAAAAACAAGATTTCAGCGCAAAGACGAAATTTCGCCGGAAGATTTTTACGACAGAGCCGGAATTATGGCTGAGTTTGGAAAAATTATCTGCATCAGTATCGGAATGCTGGAGAAAAACGATACTTTAAAAATAAAAAGCTTCGAAGGACATGATGAAAAGAAAATTCTGATGGAATTTGGCGAGATCTTCAACAGACCCAGACTTCGTGACGTTATTCTATGTGCTCACAACGGAAAAGAATTTGACTTTCCCTGGATTGCAAGACGCTTTCTCATCAATGGAATAATGCCTCCTACTCCATTTCAGATGTTTGGAAAAAAACCATGGGAAATTCCACATATCGATACGATGGAATTATGGAAATTCGGAGATTATAAAAGCTATGTTTCACTTGAATTGCTGGCTCACGTTTTTGGAATCCCAACCCCGAAAGACGACATTGACGGATCAATGGTTTCATCAATTTACTACATAGAAAAAGACTTGCCCAGAATAGTTGACTATTGTGAAAAAGATGTCTTAACTTTGGCAAACATTTTCAGACGGATGCGTCAGGAAGATTTATTGCAAAGAAATTTGAATTTAGATTAAATTAAAAAATGAAATTTACAGACGATCAGATCGCAGATATAGGAGAAGAAATCATCAGAGTACTGAAAACCGTTTACGACCCGGAAATTCCGGTGGATATTTATGAGTTGGGATTAATATATGATGTTCAGATTTCGGAAGAAGCCGATGTGAAAATCATCATGACTTTAACTACACCGAATTGTCCGGTTGCCGAAACTCTGCCACAGGAAGTAAAAGACAAGGTAAAAGCCGTGGAAAACGTAAACGAAGTGGATCTGGAGCTTACCTTTGAACCAAGCTGGAACAAAGATATGATGAGTGAAGAAGCAAAATTTGAGCTTGGAATGCTTTAAAGAATGGAAGATGGAAGCGGGGCGCTGGAAGTTTTAGTGTCCGTGAATATCATCATTTGTCAAAAAATATAAGAGTTGTCAATTTTTGGCAGCTTTTTTTATTTAAATTTATTTGAACCATTAAGGTTTTAAATTGATAAGAATATTAAGTCTGATTTCTATCTTAAGCCTAAATTCAAATTTCTGTAGCAATCTCTTTCCCTTCTCTTCTGCTCCATTCGCTCCAAGAGCCGATATACAAATTTGGAATTTTAAATCCCGCATAAACTAAAGCTAAGATTGTATGACAGGCTGTAACTCCGGAACCGCAATGAATTATTAATTTCTTCGGCTTATTTTCTAAAAAATTTAAATATTTTTCTTTTAAAATTTGAGGTGAAAGAAAATTTCCGTTATCATCAAGGTTTTCAGAAAAAGGAATATTTATCGCTCTCGGAATATGACCAGCAATCAAATCAATCGGTTCAGACTCACCTCGGTAACGATACGCATCTCTTACGTCAATTACTGTTGAAGAATAGTTTGTTATTTCATTTTCAACATCTTCCAAAGCCGATAAAGGAAGAAGCCAATTTTCAGTTTTACTTAATTCAGATTTTTGGAAAGTTTCTTCTCCTGATGAAAATTTCAATCCTTCTTTTTCTGCATTTTGAATTCCGCCATCCAAAACCTGTACATTTTTCAATCCAAAAGATTTCAGCATCCACCAAGCTCTGGATGCGGCATTTGCTCCATTTTTATCATCATAAATTACAACATGAGAGTTTTCCGAAATTCCTAAACAGGAAACAGTTTCGGCAAATTTTTTAATACTCGGAAGCGGATGCCGTCCTCCGAAAGCTGCGTCTTCACCAATTTCTGCCAAATCTTTATCCAGATCTATAAATCTTGCTCCTTTGATATGCCCGATGAGATAGTTCTGATAAGCGTCTTTCCCCGCTCTTGCGTCAAGAATAATAAGGTCTTCGGTAAAAAGATTTTTTAATTGTTTTGATGTAATAATTGGTATCATATTTAAAAAATAAAATTAAAAAACCGCAGAAATTCTGCGGCAATTATTTATTGATAAATGAAAATCATTGTCTGTACCAATTCCGGATGGAGGCTTCTTGCAACCGGACAATTATGAGCGGTTTCTTCGATAAACGCTTTTTCTTTATCTGAATAGGTATCTGAAAAAACAAAATTACAAACGATTTCCCCAATTCTTCTCGGTTCGGTTTTCATAATTTTCTGAAGAGTACAGTACGCTCCGTCAATATTGATCCCTTTATCTTTTCCCAGAATCGCAATGGTAGTCAGCGCGCATTCAGCTAAAGAAGTGGCACAAAGATCAGTTGGCGAAAACTTTTCACCTTTTCCGTGGTTATCTGTTGGCGCATCACTTTCGATAATGGTTCCCGATTGCAAATGTTCTGCTGAACATCTGAGTCCGCCCATGTATGTTATTTTTGAGGTCATAAATTTTAATTAAAAATTACAGAGAAAGAGTTTTAAAAATGAAAAATATCTTTCGCTTTGTTATAAGAACTTTCGAAGTTCAGTAAATTCAATTTGTGTTCCGCTTTTTCAACGCTCATGAAATTAATAACCTGTTCGGTCGGCATATTTCCCACCAAATCATCTTTTGCCATCGGACAACCGCCAATTCCTTTGATTGCTGAATCAAATCTTCTACAGCCCTTATCATAAGCTGCTTTAAGTTTAGAATAAGAATCTTCATATCGGTTATGAAAATGCGCTCCGAAATCAATATTGGGATATTTTGCAGGAAGCTTTTCAAATAAAACAGAGATGGTTTCTGTAGTCGCAACTCCCGTAGTATCAGACAATAAAATGTTTTTAATTCCGATTTCAGAAAAACGGTTTGCCCAAAAATCGACATCTTCCCATTTCCAAAATTCTCCGTATGGATTTCCAAACGCCATCGAAAAATAAAGATTGAACTCTTTACCTTCACTTTTTGTAAGCTCAACCATTTTCACGACATCACTGAAAGCTTCTTCCTGGTTTTTATTGGTATTTCTGTGCTGAAAAGTCTCCGAAATAGAAAAAGGAAAACCCAGAATATCTATTGATTGATGTTTCAGTGCTTTTTCGGCTCCGCGATAATTCCCTATAATCGCAGAAACTTTGGTATTGGATAAAGATTTGTCAATATTTTCTGCAACCTCGGCAGAATCTGCCATTTGCGGGATTGCTTTTGGAGAAACAAAGCTCACACAATCAAGCACATCAAAGCCCACTTCCATGAGTGAATTGATGTAATCTATTTTTTTACTGGTCGGAATAAACTCATCCCAACCCTGCATTGCGTCTCTGGGACATTCGGTAAGAAACATTACTTTTGATTTTCTCAAATATAATAAAACTAAAACAATTCGTTTCCTCTGCAAAACAAAGCTGAAATTCTTTTGATAACCAATAATTTATAATGGATTTATACGTTTACTGCCTCATATTCAAATACAAAAAAGACGTTCACAGCATCAAATTTGCTAACTTTGTTAAAATTTTATACATCTAATGAGTACAATTGAATTCAACGAAATGTGGAGAGAAAAATTACTGAACCGTTTTCTCAGCTATGTAAAAATATATTCAACAAGTGACGCAGAAAGCGAAACCACTCCTTCTACAGAAAGACAGTGGGACATTGCCAATTATATTGTGGAAGAACTGAAAATGATTGGTCTGGAAGACGTTTCTATTGATGAACACGGTTATATTATGGCTTACGTTCCGTCAAATTTAGAAAGTGACAACCAGCCAACGATTGGATTTATTTCTCATTACGATACTTCACCGGATTTCAGTGGGGAAAACGTGAAACCTCAGGTTTGGGAAAATTATCAGGGAGAAGATTTAGTTTTAAATAAAGAAAGCAACTTTACGTTATCTCCTTCAAGATTTGAAAGTTTAAAAAAACACATCGGACAGACTTTAATTACAACTGACGGAAATACACTTCTCGGTGCAGATGACAAAGCCGGCTGTGCAGAAATTGTAACAGCAGCAGAATATTTAATCGCTCATCCGGAAATTAAGCACGGAAGAATGGCGCTTGGTTTCACTCCGGATGAAGAAATAGGAAGAGGTGCACACAAATTTGATGTAGCTAAATTCGGGGCAGAATTTGCTTATACGATGGATGGAAGCGAAGTGGGTGAGCTGGAATATGAAAACTTCAACGCTGCAGGAGCGGTGGTAAAAATCCACGGATTGAGCGTACATCCGGGTTACGCTTTCGGAAAAATGGTAAATGCAAGTCTTTTGGCGGCAGAATTTATTCAATCTCTTCCTGCGAACGAAACACCTTCTACAACAAAAGGTTTTGACGGTTTTTATCATTTGATGGATGTGACTTCTGACGTTTCCGAGTGTAAACTTCAATACATCATTCGTGATCATGACGACGAAAAATTTGAGGCAAGAAAAAAATTCATGGATCAGAAAGTTACTGAATTTAACGAAAAACACGGCGAAGGAACGGCAGAAGTTGAAATAAAGGAACAGTACCGCAACATGAAGCAGCAGTTTGAAGGAAAAATGCATATTGTTGACCTTGCTGCAAAAGCGATGAAAGAAGCGGGAATCGAACCGAAAATAAAAGCGATCAGAGGCGGAACAGACGGAGCGCAGTTATCCTATATGGGATTGCCTTGTCCGAATATTTTTGCAGGCGGAATGAATTTCCACGGACCTTATGAATATGTTGCTTTGGAAAGTATGGAAAAAGCAGTCGAAGTGATTGTGAATATTGTGAAAGCGTAAGGTTTTTATCTATATAAATGAAGTCCAGCTCATTTTTTGAGCTGGATTTTTTACGTTAGATTCTAAAAGTTCTCTTTTCTAAATTTAGTTTCAGGAATTTTTACAACATTTTTTAAGAATCTCTCCTCACAAGCTCCAAACTCTAAAAAGTTCTTTCTTCCCTCTTCTAAAGTCATGTGATTTGGATCACTATATCGAAGCAAATCATTACATCCATCATCTTCCCAAAAACAGACATCGCAGATTTCATATTGCCCTCTTTCTTCTATTGTAAAATATCCACAACAATAACATTGAACATTTAAATCATTATTATTTTCATCCATAAACTTAAAATTAAACAAAAAACCACTACAAAATGCAGTGGCTTTACAATATTTAAAATTAAATTTTAACCGTTTTGCTGATTTCCTAAAAAAGCATCCCAACCTTGAGCCGTCAAAGCTACCAATTGATTAGAACCTCTTGCCACCATAAAATTCCCGTCCTCTTTTTCAACAGCATGACCGATAATCGTAAAATCAGGATGATTTTTCATTTTATCAAAATCATTTGGAGAAATGGTGAATAATAATTCGTAATCTTCACCACCGCTTAAAGCTGCCATTACAGGATTTAGATTAAAATCATCAGCTGTTGTAATGGTAAGATTATCCATCGGGATTTTCTCCTCGTACAATCTGAAACCTACATTCGATTGATCTGAAAGGTGAAGAATCTCCGAAGCCAAACCATCTGAAATGTCAATCATAGAGGTTGGTTTGATATCCAATTGCTCCAAAATTCCTTTTACATCGGTTCTAGCTTCTGGTTTTAATTGTCTTTCCAGAATATAATCAAAACCTTCCATTTCCGGCTGCATATTCGGATTAGCTAAGAAAACAGCGTGTTCTCTTTCCAAAATCTGAAGTCCCATGTAAGCTCCGCCCAAATCTCCGCTCACTACAAGCAAATCGTTTGGTTTTGCACCGCTTCTTTTGACGATATTTTCTTCATTCTCGATTCCCACCGCCGTAATACTCATCACCAAACCTGCATTCGAACTTGTTGTATCGCCGCCAATTAAATCGACTTTATATCTTCCGCAAGCC
>JAANMY010001516.1_pt1 | contig 25755 bp, 20 predicted proteins | sample 7279691 | NCBI WGS metagenome assembly JAANMY01 (sample SAMN14094543, study PRJNA606508) | bioreactor metagenome | isolation source: A lab-scale SPAN reactor treating ammonium-rich wastewater day 388 | place: Ireland: Galway | collected 2018-02-07
GAGGGTCGGGCGCAGGCGCTGATGAAGGGCAGCCTCCACACCGACGAGCTGATGGCGGCGGTCGTGCGGCGCGAGACCGGGCTTCGCACCGCCCGCCGCGTGAGCCACTGCTTCGTCATGGACGTGCCGTCCTACGCCGAGACGCTCGTGGTCACCGACGCCGCCGTCAACATCGCGCCCACGATGGAGGACAAGGTCGACATCATCCAGAACGCGATCGACCTCGCGCACGCGCTGCGGTTCGCGGAGGTCCGGGTCGCCATCCTGTCGGCGATGGAGACGGTCAATCCGAAAGTCCCCTCGACCGTCGAGGCCGCCGCGCTGTGCAAGATGGCCGACCGGGGCCAGATCACCGGAGCGATCGTCGACGGACCGCTCGCACTCGACAACGCCATCAGCCTCGAATCGGTGCGCATCAAGCGGATCGACTCGCCGGTCGCCGGTCGCGCGAACGTCCTCGTGGTGCCGGACCTCGAGGCGGGCAACATGCTGGCGAAGAGCCTCTCGTTCCTCGCCGGCGCCGATGCGGCCGGGATCGTGCTGGGCGCACGCGTGCCGGTCATCCTCACGAGCCGCGCGGACTCGGTGACCACGCGCCTCGCGTCTTGCGCGGTCGCGGGCCTGGTCGCGCACGCGCGGCGCGAAACCGCGGGCCGGGCGGTCGCCTGATCTCCTCGATGGCCAGGCGCATCCACCGCCGACGGGTGCGAATCGCCGGAGGAGCGTCGTGATTCCGCCGGCGGCAGGCAGGGTGCTCGACGGCCGCAAGGCGCTGGTCGTCGGCATCGCCAACGACCAGTCGATCGCGTGGGGGTGTGCGAAGGCGTTCCGCGAATCGGGGGCGGACCTCGCGATCACCTACCTCAACCTGAAAGCGCGGCCGCACGTCGAGCCGCTCGCCCGCGAACTGGACGCACCGATCTTCCTGCCGCTCGACGTGAGCGTGAACGGCGCGCTGGAATCGGTGTTCGACGCGGTGGCGAAGACCTGGGGCCGTCTCGACATTCTCGTGCACTCGATCGCGTTTGCGCCGAAGGAAGACCTGCAAGGCGGACTCCTCGCGTGCTCCGCGGAGGGTTTCGCCCGTGCGATGGACGTCTCCTGCCATTCGTTCGTTCGCATGGCGAAGCTGGCGGCGCCGCTGATGTCCGAGGGCGGGACGATGTTCGCGATGAGCTACCACGGTGCGAACAAGGTCGTGCCGACCTACAGCGTGATGGGTCCGGTCAAGGCGGCGCTCGAGGCGTGCTGCCGCTACCTCGCGTTCGAGCTGGGGGGACAGGGCATCCGCGTGCACGCGGTGTCGCCGGGGCCGCTCGAGACGCGCGCCGCCTCGGGCCTCAAGGACTTCGACCAATTGCTCCACGAGGCGGCGCAACGCGCGCCGATCGGCGAACGGGTCGACATCATGGACGTCGGCTACACCTGCGCGTTCCTGGCCTCGCCCTACGCGCGACGCCTGTCCGGCGCGACGCTCTACGTGGACGGCGGCGTCAACATCATGGCGTGACCATGAACCAGCCGCCGCGAACACGTCACCCGTTGGAACGCGGATCCGGTCCGCCGAGGCCATCGCGGGACGCTGGCCCGCGGTGCGGCGTGCCGCACTGAACCCCAACCGACTATCCTCTGGAGAGAATGCATGATGGCCAGATCGAAGAAGGCGCCGACGGACGAAAACGCGTCGCGTCAGGGCAAGCGCAGTGCGAAGGGGAGTGCGGGTGGAGCGCGCTCGAAAGCCGCGCCGTCCCGCGGAAAGCGCGGTGCGGGCGGACCCGCGGCCGCGCCGCACGAGCCGCTGTCCGGCAAGAGCTACGCGAAGGCGATGAAGAAGCTCCACGTCGAACTCGTGCGCCTGCAGGAGTGGGTCAAGCACCGGGGCCTCAAGGTCTGCATCGTGTTCGAGGGCCGGGACGGCGCCGGCAAGGGCGGCACGATCAAGGCGATCACCGAGCGCGTGAGCCCGCGCGTGTTTCGCGTCGTCGCGCTGCCGGCGCCGACCGAACGCGAGAAATCGCAGATGTACGTGCAGCGCTACATCCGGCACCTTCCGGCGGCGGGCGAAGTCGTCATCTTCGACCGGAGCTGGTACAACCGCGCGGGCGTCGAGCGCGTGATGGGCTTCTGCACCGAGGACCAGGCGCAGCGGTTCCTCGCCGGCGTCCCGCTGGTCGAGCGCGCGATCGTCGACTCGGGCGTCATCCTGCTCAAGTACTGGCTCGAAGTCTCGGCCGACGAACAGACGCGGCGCCTCGAGGACCGGATCGACGACGGCCGCAAGATCTGGAAGCTGTCGCCGATGGACATCAAGTCCTACGACCGCTGGGACGACTACACGGTGGCGCGCGACGAGATGTTCGCGGCGACCGACTCGTCGTGGGCGCCGTGGTTCGTCGTGCGCTCCGACGACAAGCGGCGCGCCCGCCTCAACGCGATCACCCATATCCTGGGCCGCATTCCCTACGAGGACGTGCCGCGCGAGAAGCCGAAGCTGCCGAAGCGGCGGAAGGCCGGCAAGGTCCGCGCGTCGAACTATCCGTTCAAGTTCATTCCCGAGCCGTACTGAGCGCCGCTTCGCCGTCAGCGACGATGTCGCTGAGCGACAGCCGCCGGTCGATCTCGCCGAGCGACGGTTCGCCCAGCCGGCGGCACAGGTCGCGCACCGACCCGCGCGGATTCACGATGCGCAGGGACACGCCGCGCGCAGCGAGTTCATGGCCGAAGGTCGCGAGCGCGCGCACGCCGGCGATGTCGACGACCGGCGTGCTCGAGAGGTCCCAGGCGACGCGCCGCAGTTCCGGTCCGTAGCCGGCGACGCGCGCACGCAGGCGGTCGAGGACGTGATCGGCGTTGAAATAGAGCAGCGCGGATTCGACGCGCACGATCAGCGTGCCGGGCACCGCCTCGTTGCCGGGGTTGCGTTCGAGGTCCGAGAACCGCCGCGTGCCGGGGATGCGCCCGAGCGAGGCGACGTGCGGTTGCGCGACACCGCGGATGATGAGGAGCATCGACACGATCGCGGCGAGCAGCACGCCCTTCAGGATGCCCAGCACGAGCACGCCGGTGAACGCGAGCGCCGCGATCGCGAACTCGGTCCGGCTCAACGCCCAGATCGACCTCAACGCCGGCACGTCGATCAGGCCCTTGATCGCGACCAGCACGATGGCGGCGAGCACGACGTCCGGCAGGTTTCGCAGCAATCCGGTCAGGAACAAGAGGCACATCGCGATCGCGACCGACGCGAAGACGAGCGCGAGCGGCGATCGCGCGCCCGCCTGGTCGTTCACCGACGACTGGGAGAGTCCGCCCGCGACCGGGTAGCCCTGGAACGCGGAGGCGGCGAGATTCGCCGCGCCCAGCGCGAAGAGTTCCTGCCTCGGTTCGATCGCATCGCCGTGACGCTGCGCGATCGCCCGCGCGGCGGAAACGCCTTCGATGTAGGCGAGCAGGAAGCACGCGAGCGCGAGCGTTTCGACGCCTTCGATGTCCGAGAGCGAGCGCGACGGCCACGTGAACGGGGGCAGGCCCTCCGGAAGCAGGCCGACGGTCTTGAAGCCGAGGTCCGCCAGCGGCGTGACGGTCAGCGCGACGATCGAGGCGACCACCACGGCGAGCGCCACAGGACGCGACGGCATGACGCGCTCGCCGGCCACGAGCAACGCGATCGCGACCAATCCGAATGCGAGCACGGCCGGGTTCATCGCGGGCAGTTGCCCGACGAGCGTCGACGCCCGGTCGAAGAATCCCTGCCCGCCGCCCGGCACTCCGAAGAGCTTGGGGAGCTGCGTCATCGCGATCGACAACGCCGCGCCGGCCTTGAAGCCGGTCAACACGGTTTCGCTGACGAAGCTCACGAGCGACGAGAGCTTCAACGCCCAGGCGATGAAACTCACCGCGGCGCAGAGGAGCGCGGCGAGCGATGCGATCGCGAGGAATCGGCCGGGATCGCCCGCGGCCATGCCGGCGATCGACGAGCCGACGAGGAGCGAGATGGCCGACGTCGGCCCGATCGCGAGCTGACGCGAGGATCCGAACAGCGCGTAGGCGAAGCCGCCAGCGAGATAGCAATAGACGCCGTGCTGCGGCGGCAGTCCTGCGAGCGTCGCGTAGGCGAGCGACACCGGGATCGCGTACGCCGCGAGCGTGACGCCCGCGATCGCGTCGAATCTGAGCGACGACCACCGGTAGCCTGCCGCCCAAGGTACGAGCACTCCCGCCATCTCCCTCGGATCAATCGGACTCGCCCGAGCGCCACGGCAGCGCGATCCGGACGTCCGGTCCGTCGATCCTGACCTCGAAACGTTCGGTACGCAAGCCGGGCACGCCTTCCACCGCGCCGGTCGCGAGGTCGTACACCCAACCGCACCCCGCGCAGATCGCGAGCCCGCGGACCTGCGCACCGGCGCCGAGCGATCCGCTGCAACGCAAGCACTGGTCTTCGAGCGCGTGAACGACACCATCGACCGCGAACAGCGCGATGGCGACGCCGTCGCGTCGCACGACGGTGGCACGCTGTCGCTCCAGCGCGGCGCGGCGGACAACCGGAACGTAGGAATCGGAGACTCGACGTCGCATGCGGGCGTCCGGCAGATGGCCTGCTGCCGGGACGTCGTCAAGGGTGCGTCGGACCGCACGAGCCGTCCTCGCAGTTCTGGACCGGAGGTACGCATCGCACATTGCCGCTTCGTGTACAATGCGCGCGCCCGGCCGGGCCGGGGGGCAGGCGGCATGTGCCTCGGGCCCACGGCGGCGGAATGTCGCGAGGCAGCAGGAATCCCGGGGCGGCAGGCAGAGCGCGCATGACGAACATCATTGGCGGAACGCTGGAAGGGGGGACGCAGCGGATCGGGGCGTTCGCTCGTCTGCCGGACCTCGTCCGGCAGCTCGGTGCCGATCCGGGTACGCTCCTCGCCGAATCCGGACTGGCCGCCAACGCGCTCGAGGATCCGGAGGCCACCGCGCCGTACGCGTCGGTGTGCGCCTTGCTTGCGCGGATCGCCGACCGAACCGCCTGTCCGCATCTGGGTCTTCTGGTCGGCCGGATGTGGCAGCTATCCGAACTGGGGGTGCTGGGCGAGGCCGTCCGGAACTCGCGAACCGTGGGCGACGCGCTGCGCACGCTCGCCGTCCATCAGCACCTGAACAGCGGCGGCGGTCTCGTCTTCACCACGGAGGACGCAGGCGTCGCCGAACTGGGGTACGCGATCTACCATCCGCGGGTCGAAGGCGCCTCGCTGTACCTCGATGCGGTCCTCACGTCAGGCAGCAACTACCTGCGGGAGTTGATGGGGCCATCGTGCACGCCGACCGAAGTGCTGTTCGCCCATCCGAAACCGCCCGATCCGGCGCCCTACCGCGCGGTGTTCCGCGTCACGCCGCGATTCGAGTCGGAAAGCACGGTGCTGCGCTTTCCGGCGGCGTGGCTGGCGCGTCCGGTGATCGGGGCCGATCCGGCGAAGCTCGCCGGCGCGATGTCGCGCATCGATCGGGCCGGACGCGGGGCGCTGCTGCAACAGGTCACGCGCGCGGTGCGGATCCTGATGCTCTCCGGCGAGATCTCCGGAGCGGCAGCGGCACAGGCGCTCGCCATGCATCGGCGCACGCTCAACCGGCGGCTGAAGGCGCAGGGCACGACGTTCCAGGAAGTGCTCGACCGGGTCCGCGCGGAGGCTGCGTGCCAACTCCTCGAAGGCACGCGGACTTCCCTCGACGACATCGCCGCGACGCTGGGTTACGCGAGCGTGAGCGCGTTCATGCGCGCGTTCCGGCGCTGGACCGGTGTCGCGCCCGGTCAATGGCGCCGGGGCACGCGAAGGGACAGCATCAGGCCATGAGCTTGACGATCACCGTGCCCCAGGTCGTCAGCAGGATGTGCCCGATGGCCACGGTGCCCGAATAGCCCAGCACCGCGATCGGACTCCCCGAACGCTCCTGCACCGCGGCGAGTCCGGCGGTCATCGTCTGCGCGCCCGCGATGCCACCGAGCAGCAGCACGGGATCGAGTTTCAGCACATAGCGACCGAAGTACAGGCCGACGAGGAGCGGCAGCGACGTGACCACGATGCCGCCGAAGAACAGCCCCACGCCCGACTGGCGCAGCGCCTCGACGAAATGCGGGCCCGCCGAGAGTCCGATCATCGAGACGAACGCCGCGAGGCCGATCGAGATCATGAACTGCACCGCGCCCTCGGGGATGCGTCCGAACATCGGTCGCACGGAGTGCAGGTAGCCGGTGAGGAGTCCCGCGAGCAGCGTGCCGACGCTCGTGCCCATCGCGATGCGCATCGACCCGACCGGCAGGACCAGCAGGGCGCCGAACAATGCGCCGGCGACGATGCCGAGCGACAGGACCACGAAGTCGGTGTGGTCGCTCGGGAAGAGTGTTTCGCCGACCATCGCCGCGGCGCGCACGACCGCGGGCTCCGGTCCCGTCAGGCGAACGACGTCGCCCCGTTCGACGACGGTGCCCGGGGCGACCGGGATCGCCTGTCCGCCCCGCGTGATGCCGCGCAGGAACACCGATCGCACGGCGAGTCCCGATTGCGCGATGTCCGCGAGCGTCCGGCCCGCGATCTCCCGCGAAGTCACGAACACGTCGTAGGAGGCCATCGGGATGTCGAGCGCCTCGCGATCGTCCACTTCGTCGGCACCGGAGCCCGACACGATCTCCGCCAGGAACTCGCGCGGCGCCGAGACGGCGATCGTGTCGCCGGGCTCGAGCCGCGTGTCGAGTGCTACCGGAACGACCTGCCCCGCGCGCCTCAGGCGCTCGACGAACACCCGCCTGCCGGGAACGAGGGCCTCGACTTCCGCCACGGTCCGGCCCGCCACCGGTCCTTCGGGCCGGATGCGATACGCGCGCAGCTCGAACGGCCGCCACGCCGATGCGACGCCGGGCTTGTCGCGCTCGATGCCGATCGCCTTCTCGGCAGCCTCGGCACCGGATGCGAGGTCGAGGCCGAGCAGGCGGGGTCCCACGACGCTGCAGAAGACGATGACGCCGAGCGCGCCGAACACGTAGCAGACCGCGTCCGCCACGGCGACGTGCGAAGCGAGCCGCGCTCGTTCGGCCTCGGGGAGCGGCAGCGCGTTGATCGCCTCGATCGCGGTGCCGATCGCGGGCGATTCGGTCAGCGCGCCGGACAGGAGGCCGGCCGAGAGGCCCACGTCGAGACCGAGGAACCGCGAGACGGCCCAGGCGGCCAGGAGTCCCGTCACCGACATCGTGACGGCGAGGAGCGCCCAGCGCAGGCCGTCGCCCTTCATCGCCGTGAAGAATTTCGGTCCGACCGAGTACCCGATGGCGAACAGGAAGAGCAGGAACAAGAGCGACTTCGCGGTCGACGACACCGGCACTTCGACGACCGCGCCCAGGATCATGCCAACCAGCAGTGAACCGGTGACCGGCCCGAGGCCGAAGCCCTTCACCTTGAAGCCGCCGACGAAGTAGCCGAGCCCCATCACGAGGAACACGGCGAGCTCCGGGTACTTCGTGATCGTCGCGGTGAACCAGACCATCGCGTGCTCCGAGGGTAGCTTCGGCGCGTGACTGTCGCCGTGTCGGGCCGGCGCTACTTCGACGCCGCCCTGGCCTTCTTCTTCGTCCCGCCCGCGCCCTTGCCGCCGTCGCGCTTCGACGCCTCGTAGGCGCGCCGGTAACCGCGTGCGATCGCTCGGACCGCACGTCCGATGTCATCGTACACATGGTCGTCGAGGTTGGCGAACGAGATGCGGACCGACCAGTCGGGGGCAGCGAAACCGCTGCCGTTGAGCAGCACGATGCCGTGGTCCTCCGCGAGGCGGAAGACGATGTCGAGCGGGTGGATGTTCTTCTTCATCCACGCGACGATGTCCTCGCCCAGGTGCTTGCGCGCCCAGAACTCGAAGTCGATCAGGCCGTAGTAGTAGTCGAAGTGCTCGTTCGGGGGCACGTCGAGGTCCAGTCCCTCGAGCGTCGCCTCGACGCGCTTCTTGACGATGCCGATGCAGGCCTTCTGGTAGTGCTTCTTCTCGTCCATCAGCTCGGCGAGCGAGAAGAGCGACATCATCACCTGCTGCGGCAGCGACAGGCCCGCGGTGTGATTCAGCGCCACGTCGCGGCTGTCGGCGACGATGCGGTCGATGAACGCGAGCTTGCGGGGCTCGAGCGTGAGGCCGCCGTAGCGCTTGTCGAGCGCCTTCTTGATCGGCTCCGGGTGCCGGGCGATCATCTCGTCGAGGATGTTGTCCTCGTGCACGGCGATCGTTCCGAGCCGCCATCCGGTGCATCCGAAGTACTTGCTGTACGAATAGACGCCGATGGTGTTCTTCGGGAACTCGCCCATCAACGAGCGGAAGCCGGGCACGAAGGTGCCGTAGACGTCGTCGGTCAGCAGGATCAGGTCCGGACGCTTCCTGAGGATCGCGCCGATCTTCTTGATCGTCGCATCGTCGATCGCCACGGCGTACGGGTTCCCCGGATTGACGATGAAGAACGCCTTGATCTTCGGATCGAGGAGCTTCTTCAGCTCGGCGTCGGGATACTGGAACCGGTTCTCCTGCTTCGCGTGCACCTCGACGAAATGGAGGTCGTAGTCTTCGAGGTGCGCCATCTCGATGTACGGCGTGAAGATCGGCACGCCGAGCGCGATCGTGTCGCCGGGATTGAGGAGGCGGTTGCTCTTCAGCGACTTGAAGATGTAGCACATGGCGGCGGTGCCGCCTTCGACCGCGTACAGCTTGAACCTGCCCTTCGGCCGCGGCTGCCCGCACATCGCCCACTGCAGGTATTCGTGGACGATCGCCTCGTTGTGCACGAGCATCCGGTCGGGCACCGGATAGTGGTCGCCGATGATGGAATCGACGAGCTCGTGGACGAACTTGTCGGCATCGAACGCGAACTTCTTCACGGCCCAAGGCACCATCGCCTGCAGGAACGGGGCGCCCGGCATCTCGTGGTGCTTCTCGAGCCAGGCGTGGAGTCTCCCCGCGATCCCGGCGGCCTTGGGCATGCCGCCCACGCCCGGGGGCAGGTCGAGCACCCGCTTGCTCTCGGTCACCGCGAACTGACCGAGCAGGAAGAACGCCTCGCGCGGCTCCGTCGCCACCCAGTTGGGATTGCCGCGCCCCGCGTTCAGGTAGGAGGTGGACGATTCGAGCGCGGCCTTCGAGGCGACCTTCTGCAGGAAGTCCTTGATCTCGAACGGGCCGAGCTTCTCGAATTGCTTCAGCGTCAGGTCATCCATTCCGATCTCCGTGGGATGTCGTTGCGCGGACCGCGATGCCTCAGGACAGCAGCATGATGACGATCATGCCCCAGATCGTCAGCAGCGTATTGCCCACGGCGTAGGTCACGGTGTAGCCGAGCGCCGGTATCTGGCTCTTGGCCTGGTCGCAGACCAGGCCCAGCGACGCCGTGGTGGTACGCGAGCCGGAGATGATGCCGAGGTTCAAGGCGTCGTGGAACTTGAACACGTACTTGGCCACGAACATGCCGAGGACGAGGGGAATCGTGGTGGCGGCGACGCCCCACAGGAACAGGCCCACGCCCTGCGTCTTGAGCCCGTTCACGAAGCCCGGGCCGGCGGAAATGCCCACGATGGCGATGAAGATGTTGAGACCCACCGAGTTCATGAACCACACCGTCGGCGTGGGGATGCGTCCGAAGGTCGGCCGCACCGAGCGCAGCCAGCCGCCGATGATGCCGGCGATGAGCGCGCCGCCCGCGGTCGACAGCGTGAGCGGGACGCCTGCCACCTTGAACATCAGCGCGCCGATGAGTCCGCCGACGACGATGAACGCGCCGACGAAGGCCATGTCGGTCATGTCCGTCGGGCGATCCGCCACGCCGAGCATCTTCGTCGCGGAGGCGACGTCCTGCGTGCGACCCACGAGCGTCAGGAGGTCGCCCCGATTCACTTCGGTGGATGCCATGATCGGGATGTCCGTCGCGGTCGCGCCGCGCGTGATCTTGCGCAGGAACACGCCGTGCGCCTCCGGGCGGGCCGCGAGGTCGGCGAGCGTCTTGCCGTCGACCGCCTTGTTCGTCACCAGCACGTCGACGCCCTCGACCGGCACGGCGAGGAGTTCCCGGTCGTCGACCTCTTCGGCGCTCTGGAGCACCTTCACCAGCGTCTCGCGGTCGCCGGCGACGGCGACGACGTCGCCCGGCTTCAGGACGAGGTCCGCGGTGGCTTCGAGGATCTGTCCTTCGCGGCGGACGCGCAGGATGAAGAGGCGCGTTCCGCTCACCAGGCCCTCGGCTTCCTGGACGCGCATCCCGGCGGCCTTGCCGCCCGGCTGCACGCGGTAGGCGCGGATGACGCGCTGGTACCACCCCGAACCCGGCCCGCCGATCGCCTTCTTGCCGCCGCCGAACTTCTCCTCGTAGTCCTTGCACGCCGCGACGAGATCGATGCGGAGGAGCTTGGGCCCGATGATCGCGATCACCACCGCCGATCCCATGGTGCCGAACATGTAGGTAACGGCGTAGGCGATCGGCATGGCGTCGAGCATCGCCTTCGTCTGGTCGGCTGCGAGGCCCAGCCGGTTGATCGCGTCGGTGGAGAGCCCCATTGCCGCGGAGATCGTCTGGGAACCGGAGTACAGCCCTGCGGCGTAGCCCAGGTCGTAGCCGGCGATCTTGGCGATGACCACGCAGACGACCAGGCTGAACACGCACTGGACCACCGAGAATATCGCCTGCGGCAGGCCGGAACTCGCGATCCCGCGCACGAACTGCGGCCCGACGCCGTAGCCGACCGCGAACAGGAACATGAGGAACGAGAACGCCTTGAGGGGCTGGCTGATCGTGATGCCGATCTGACCGATCACGACGCCGGCGATCAGGGTTGCGGTCACCGCCCCGAGCCCGATGCCCTTGAACGTGAACTTGCCGAAGTAATACCCCAGCGCGAGCGTCAGGAAGATCGCGATCTCGGGATACTGTTTGAGCGTTTCGAACAGCCACTGGACCATCGTGTCCTCCTGGGTTTGCGTCCAATCTCGTCGCGATCAGCGTCCGTCGCCCCCGCGGCGCCTGGCCGCGAGCGTTTCGGGCTTCAGCAATTCGAATCCCCTGGCGGCGTTGAAGCCGTGGATCTCCTTCACGTCGAGCTTGCGCATGAAGGCGATCGTCTCCCGGGTGATCACCTGGCCCGGCACCAGGATCGGGAAGCCGGGCGGGTAGGGGATGACGAACTTCGCCGAGACGAGCTCGGGCCCGTTCTTCAGCCGCTCGTCGATCTTCGGATCGTGGAGCTTCAGGTACTCGCACGAGGCCGCGTCGTAGGCCATGTAGTAGGCCGCGCGCATGTGCCCCTCCGAGGTCGCGCTCTTCGGGTTGTCGCGGAACGCGTCGTGGAAGCGGCTGAAGTTCGGCAGATCGGGCACGTCCTCGACGAGCGCCTTGACCCGTGCCGCGAAGGCCGCGCGCTCGGCCTCGCCGCCTTCGGCGAGCCGCTTGTCGATCCCGCGCGAGAGGTCCGCGAGCGCCTTGACGAGGTGCGCCATGTCGCTCTTCGTGTTGTTGATGTTGATCTGGACCAGCACGCTGTTGCGCGAGGTCTTGTTGATCTGGATGTCGTACTCGCTCGCGAGCAGGCCCTTGAACTGCGAGCCGTCGAGCCCGGCGTGGCCGCACAGGAGCGTGATGCGCGTCGGGTCGAGGAAGAACTCGTCGTCCCGCAGCGCGCGCGCGGTGTCCGCGATGGTCCAGCCCGGCGCGCCGTAGTCGCGCATGCCGGAGGCGCGGAATTCGTCCGGGATCATCTCGGCGGGTGTCGCGGTGCGGAAATACTTCGAGATCAGCGGGTGGGCGTTGATCTCGCGGCGGATCTCGATCGCGAGCTGGATCGCACGCTGCACGAGTTCGTAGCCTTCGAGTTCCATCTGGCGGCGCGCGAGGTCGAGCGTCGCGATGATCTGCAGGTTGGGCGAGGTCGAGGTGTGGGTGAAGAACGCCTCCTTGAAGGCGGCCTCGACGCGGTGGAAGTCCTGGTCCGCGACGACGATGATCGACCCCTGCCGCAGCGCCGACATCGACTTGTGCACCGAGTCGCTCTCGTAGACGCGGACGCGCACCTTGTCCGGATCCGGCAGCAGATGCTCGTCGAGGAGCTTCGGGTTCTTCGGGTCGATCTCGCCGTGCGCGGCCTTGAACTTCGCGTAACGCTCGCGGTAGGCGGGGTCGCGCATCATCGAGCGGAGCTTCGCCGCGGCGCCCATCGCGGTGCGCCCGCGCAGGAACGGCGAGAAGCGCGCGTAGCCGAACCAGGCCTCGTCCCACAGGAAGATCAGGTCGGGCTTGATCGCGAGGCACTCGAGCATCGTCCGCTCGACGTTCGCGACGTGGCCGTCGAACGTGCAGTTGGTCAGCACCAGCATCTTCGCGCGGTCGAGCTTGCCCTCCGCCTTGAGCTTCAGCAGCGCCTCCTTGATCGGCCGGATCGCGAGGCTGCCGTACATCGAGTACTGCGTGAGCGGGAACGCGTCGATGTAGAGCGGCTGCGCCCCGGCCAGCACGATGCCGTAGTGGTGCGACTTGTGGCAGTCGCGGTCGATCAGGACGATGTCGCCGGTCGTCAGGAGCGCCTGGTGGACGATCTTGTTGGAGGTCGACGTGCCGTTGGTCACGAAGAACGACCGGTCGCCGCCGAGCGCGCGCGCCGCCTTCTCCTGCGCGACCTTGATGTTGCCGGTGGGCTCGAGCAGGCTGTCGAGGCCGCCGGTCGTCGCGCTCGATTCGGCGAGGAACAGGTTCGCCCCGTAGAACTCGCCCATGTCGCGGATCCAGTTCGACTTGAAGATCGACTTCCCGCGCGCGATCGGCAACGCGTGGAAGGTGCCGATCGGACGCGCCGCGTAGTCCTTGAGATTGTCGAAGTAGGGCGTGGCGTAGCGGTCCTTGATGCCGTCCTGGATCGACAGGTGGATTTCCATCGGCTCCTCGACGCCGTAGAAGACGCGCCGGAGTCCGCCGGCGTCCTCGCTGCCCGCGAGCCGCGCGATGTCGTGGTCGGTCACGAGGAAGAGGTCGAGTTCCGGGCGCACGACGTGCAGCACGCGGGCGAGCGAGGCGCCGAGATCGGTGCCGATGCCGGGCGCCGCCGGCAGGTGCGGGGCGATGAGTTCACGCAGCGACGGCGACGCGTAGCGGGACGGGTATCCGAAGCCGTCGAGAATGACGACCGACTGGAGGTTGTAGTTGAAGATCACGGCGAGCACCGCGTCTTCGTAGCTCCCCACGACCACCGGCTCGTAGACGAACGCGTCCTCGTCGCGCCGCAGCTTGCGGAACGTCTCGCGGAGTCCGGGCCAGGTGGAGCGTTCTCCGGCCGAGACGATCAGCACCTCGAAGTACGGTCGGCGCGCGCGCGAGGTTCCGACCGACGGCGGCAACACGTCCAGGCCTTCGGCCTCGCCTTCGTCGTCGGCGGACCATGCTCCCGCATCGTCCCGGTACGCGTTGGTCATCAGCGCGGTCCCGATGCGCGCGACGAGGCGCGCGAACCCGGTCGCGTCTCCCTCGGCGAGGCGTTCCTGGACCCGTGCCATCAGTTGCGGGCCCGGATAGCCGTTCACGTCCTCGAGCGGAGCGAGTTCGGCGAGGAGGCGGGCGGCGTCCTCGCGTGCGGCGCCGGTGCCCGACGCCAGCGCCTTCGCTGCGCGTCCGAGCATGCGCCAGCGATCGACCCGCGCCTCGGAGGCGGAGAAGAACTGGTGCAATGTGGGCGGGGTGCTGGCGGAGGCGTTGGGACTGGACTTCGAGGCGCTCATCGGACGATCTCCCTGCGCGCGGGGCGCCCCCGCGCCGTTGCGACGGGTTCGGCTGGCCTTCGCGTGGCGAGCATCGTCGGACCACGCCGGTCGGGCGTCCTCGCAGAACTGGACAGTGTCCGCCGGCGCCGATCGCGTGTCGGCTTGAGCGTGGTGCCGCTGCCGGCGAACAACGCGAGGGAAGCGTTGTCCTGAAGTGCAAGGACGCCGGGCGAGGCGCATCGTCATGATCAAGGATGGAATCGCCCGCCCGCTGCCCGGTTCGTCGGGTTCGGCGCGACGCGCGACCACCTTTCGTACGATGGACACACAGGAGGTCCGGATGAAACGCATGCTCGCCGCCTCGATCGCACTGACCTTCGGGTTGGGCGCATGGGCCCAGGCGCCTGCCCCGACTGCGGACGATGCCGCCGCCAAGAAGGCGGCGGATCGCAAGGCCAAGCAGGAGATGGTGCAGGGCACGACCCAAAAGGCCACTACGCAGTTTTCCGCAGCGCCCAATCGGGGTCCGGCGCCCCCGAGCCAGCAAGCCGCGAAGCCGACGACCGCGGAACGCCAGGAGATCAATCAGGCCGTCAACAAGCAGATCGGCGCTTCGCAGATCGGCCCGTCGGCCGGTGCGGCCGCGAAGAAGGTGCCGAAGGACGCGCCCAAGGCGGCCAAGCCGGACCTCTCGGACCCGAAGATCCGCGAAGCGATGGAGAAGCAGAAGCCGTAGCCGGCTCCTCCGGGGGCACGGACGAGCGTCCGTGGTTCCGGAGGGTCGTTGCGTTTCCGTCACGCCCGTCCGTCCGGACGGGACGGGCGCGGCTATAATCCCGCCTCTTCCGGCCCCGGGCGTCGCGATGGCGCATTCGTTCCTGCCCCTGCGACCCGCACGATGACGACGCAAAGACGCGGACTGTCCGCCGATCCGTCCGATGCGCGCTGCGCGCGCGCCTGCGCGCGGGTCGGCGCGCTCACGGTGGCCGCGATGGCCCACCCGGCGCAAGCCTCGTTCCTGAGCGGCGAGGCGCTCGACACCGCCGCCGACGTCATCGCCTGGGTGGCGTTGATCCTCGTGCCGGTCATCGCGATCGTCGTGTTCTGGGTCGTCCACGTGATGCCCGAGAAGATCGCGCACAAGAGGCATCATCCACAGACCGCGGCGATCCAGACGCTGTGCCTGCTGTCGCTCGTGTTCGGCGGCCTGCTGTGGCCGTTCGCGTGGCTGTGGGCCTACACCCGCCCGGTGATGCACCGGATGGCCTACGGGACCGACCTGCACGAGGACTTCTTCGTCGAGCAGGGCGAACGCGCCCGCGAGGGCAAGCTCCTGCGCGACGACCTCGCGCACCTGCGGCGCGAACTCGACGCGATGCACGAGCGCGGCGCGCTGCCGCCGAAGCTCGCGAAGCTGCGCGAGGATCTGGACGAACTGTCGGCGCAGGCGAGCGCGGAGGGCCAAGGCAAGCCGGCCGCGGAAGGCGCAGGCGCGTAATGGAAGTCCTGCTGCTCGCGATCTATTCGGCGGTCGTCTGGTTCGTCTTCATCAAGATGAAGTGGCTGCCGTGGAACACCGGCACCCAGGTCATCGTCGTCATCATCCCGATCGTCGCGCTGACCGCGTTGATCCTCGCGCTCAACGTCGTCGCGCCGTCGTCCGCGGACGTGCGCGTCATCAAGTACGTGATCAACGTCGTGCCGCAGGTGCGCGGCCGCGTGATCGACGTGCCGGTCGAGCCGAACCGGCCGGTGAAGAAGGGGGACGTGCTGTTCCGCATCGACCCGACGCCCTACGAACTCGCGGTGCGGGCGCTCGAAGCGAAGCTCGCCAACACCTCCGCGACCGCGCGCGAACTGGACGAGCAGCTCGCGCAGGCGACCGGCCGGATCGCCGAGACGCGCGGAGCCATCGAGTCCGCGGAGGCGAAGCGGCGCGAGGTGGCCTCGCGGCTCGAACTCGCGCAGAAGCGCGTCGTGCAGTACCGCGAGCTGGTGTCGACCGGCGCGGGCGACCGCTTCGCGCTCGAGCGCGCGGAAACGGACCGGGCTGAAGCGGAGGCCGCGATGGCGACCGCGCAGGCCGCGATCGTCCAGGCGAGCGCGTCGGAGGTGCAGGCGGTCGCGGCGGAACGCCAGGTGCGCCAGCGGATGAGCGGCAAGGTCGGCGCCGAGTACGCGCCGGTCGCGCAGATCCGCGCCGAACTCGAGAACGCGCGCTGGGAGCTGTCGCAAACGACGGTGACCGCGCCGGCGAACGGCTACGCGATCAACGTGCAGCTTCGGCCCGGGGCATTCACGACCGCGTTCCCGATCACCCCGGCGATGACCTTCGTCGAGGACACCTATCAGATCATCGCGCTGTTCGGCCAGAACGAACTGCACCAGGTCGCGCCCGGCAACGAAGCCGAGTTCACCATCCGCACCTATCCGGGCCACATCTTCAAGGCGAAGGTCGATTCGATCGTCTGGGCGCAGGGGCAGGGGCAGATCGCGAACTCGACGCAGCTGCCGACGACGACGTTCGGCCCGATGCCGGCCGGGCGCTTCCCGGTCAAGCTCACCGTCGATCCGCGCGACGCAGGCACGTTCCTTCCTGCCGGCGCAGTCGGCAACGGCGCGATCTACACCGAGCACGGCGAGATGATCCAGATCGTGCGCCGGGTGATCCTGCGCGTCGGCGCCAAGCTCGACTACCTCGTCCTCAAGCTGCACTGACGCGATGGCGCGAAGCCGGAGGCTGCCGCTCGTCCTGGCCGCGCTCGCGCTCGCCGGTTGCGCGCTGGAATCGCCTCCGAAGCCGGACGAGATTCGCGCGACGGCGCTGCCGAACGTCGCGGTGCCCGGCGCGTACACGGCGCAGGGCGGCGCGCCGGGAACGGTGCGCGACGACTGGGTCGCGTCGTTCGGTGACGCCGGGCTCGACGCGCTCGTGCGCGAGGCACTCGCCTACAACACAGACCTGCGCGTCGCGGCGGCGCGTGTCGAGCAGTCCGCGGCCTACGCGAAGCTCGCCGGTGCCGCGATCTATCCGGCGGTCAACCTGCTCGCCCACGGCGGCGGCAAGATGGGCGGCGACGGGTCCGGCCTCTCCGGCGTGGGCCTCTTCGTGAGCTGGGAACTCGACCTGTGGGGGCGCGTGCGCTCGCAGGCGGCCTCCGGCGCCGCGCAGTACGAGGCCACCGTCGCCGATGCCGAGTACGCACGCCAGTCGATCGCGGCGACGGTCGCGAAGGACTGGATCCTCGCGATCGAGGCGAAGTTGCAGCGCGACCTCGCCGAGGAAATCGCGCAGGCCGCGCGTCGCGCAGCCGCGCTGGCGCGCGACCGGCAGCGCGTGGGCATCGGCGACGCCTACGATGTCGCGCTCGCCGACGCGACCGTCGATGCGGCGACCGACGCCGCGCGACGGCTCGCGCTCGCGCAGGAGCAGGCTGAGCGCGCGCTCGAAACGGTCGTGGGCCGCTACCCGGCGGCAGCAATCGACTTGCGCTCGACGCTGCCGGCGATGCCCGGCCCTGTTCCCGTCGGCCTGCCTTCTGAACTCCTGGAGCGCCGTCCCGACGTGATCGCCGCCGAGCGGCGCGTCGCCTCGGCCTTCCACGCGGTCGGCGAGGCGAAGGCGGCGCGATTGCCGAAGATTTCGCTCACCGCGAGCGTCTCCAGCGTCTCGTCGAGCCTGTTCGTGCTCCAGAACCACTCGAATCCGGTGTGGAGCCTCGGCGCCAACCTCGTCGCGCCGATCTTCAACGGCTATGCGCTCGAGGCGCAGGTCGACATCCGCACCGCCGAGCAGAAGGTCGCGGTCGCCGAGTACGGCCGCGTCGGCGCGCGGGCGTTCGGCGAGGTCGAGAACGCGCTGTCGGCCGGCTTCGCGGCCGACGAACGCGAGGCCATCCTCGCGCGCGCGGTCGAGAGCAACGCCCGGGCGCTCGAACTCGCGAAGGATCGCTATCGCGTCGGCTCGGGCGATCTCCGCGCCGTGCTGCAGCAGGGCGTCGCGCTCGGTGCCGCGCGCGCGCAGGAACTCCGCATGGCGAGCGAGCGGCGCGTGCAGCGGGTGAACGTCTACCTGGCGCTGGGCGGCGGGTTCGGTCCCGCACCCGTGGCGGATGGCGCTGGCGGGACGAGTCCGCTCGCGTCGGGCACGTCGCGCGACGCGCGCCGTTGATCGCGCGCACGCGGGCGCCCGCGCTTCGTGCGACGAGGCGGGGCGCTGGCGTCGGGATCGTGCATCCGCGGAGCGCGTTCGTTCGGGCGGGGTGATACCCTCGGCCCATGACTTCCGCTCCTTCCGTCACGATCGTCGGCGCCGGCGTCGTCGGCCTCGCCTGCGCCTCGCACCTGCAACGGCGCGGCCATGCGGTAACACTGGTCGACCCCGAGCCTCCGGGCTCGCAGTGCTCGTTCGGCAATGCCGGGATGCTGTCGCGCGCGTCCTGCGTGCCGGTCGGCCTGCCGGGCACCACGAAGAAGGTGCCCGGCTGGCTCCTCGATCCCGCCGGTCCGCTCGTCATCCGGCCATCGTACCTTCCCAGAATCGCGCCGTGGCTGTGGCGCTTCTGGCGCTCGTCGTCGATGGCGCGCGTGCAGGAGATCGCGAACGCGCTGCACGCGCTCCTCGATCCCACGGTGGTCAAGTGGCGCGTGCTCGCGCAGTGGGCCGGCGTGCCCGACCTCGTGCGGCAGGACGGCTATGCGATCGCCTACCGCTCGGAGCAGGCCTACCTCGGCGACGAACTCGGCCGCCGCCTGCGGCGCGAGCGCGGCGTGCGCATCGACGTGCTCGAAGGTGCGGAGGTGCGCGCGTTCGATCCCGCGCTGTCGCCTTCGATCACCCATCTCGCGGTCCTGCCGGAGCAGGGGCACGTCACGAACCCGCTGCGACTGTCGCAGGCGCTCGCGGCACGACTCGCCTCGGGCGGCGCGCGGTTCGTGCAGGCGCGCGTGCGCGGATTCGACCTTGTCGACGGTCGGGTGACGCGCGTCCTGACCGACGGCGAGCCGATCGAGGCGCAGGCGGTCGTGGTCGCAGCCGGCGCGCGCTCGAAGCCGCTCGCCGCGGAACTGGGCGCGAACGTGCCGCTCGAGACCGAGCGCGGCTACCATGTCACGCTCTCGCGGCCGACGGTCGTGCCGCGCATTCCGGTCTGCGACGGCGGTGCGAAGTGGTTCGCGACACCGATGGAGATGGGCCTGCGCGTGGCTGGCACGGTGGAACTCGCGGGCCTCGATGCGGCGCCCGACTGGGCTCGCGCCGACCACATGCTCGACGGCATCCGCAAGCTCGTGCCGGGACTCGCCTTCGGCGAGGCGGAGCGCTGGATGGGCCACCGGCCGTCGATGCCCGACTCGCTGCCGGTGATCGGACGCGCGCCGCGCGCGGCGAACGCGTACCTCGCGTTCGGACACGGCCACATCGGGCTCTCGGGTGGAGCCCCGACCGGCGAGATCATCGCGGCGCTGGTCGCGGGCGAGCAGCCGCACGTCGATCCCGCACCCTACGACGCGGCGCGCTTCGCTTGATGGCTGTCTGCCTTCGCGTGTAGGTCCGGCTTGAGCCGGACGCCTTTCGCTTCGAATCGACGAACCCCGTCAGACTGAAGTCTGACCTACGAGGAGCGCGCGCGTCGCGGGCCGCCCGTGGGTCCGGCTTCAGTAAGCCGGACGCCTTTCGCGTCGCCGTGACGAACCCCGTCAGACTGAAGTCTGACCTACGAGGAACGCGCGCGTCGCGGGCCGCCCGTGGGTCCGGCTTCAGTAACCGGACGCCTTTCGCGTCGCCGTGACGAACTCCGTCAGACTGAAGTCTGACCTACGAGGAACGCGCGCGTCGCGGGCCGCCCGTGGGTCCGACTTGAGCCGGACGCCTTTCGTGTCGGTTCCACGAGGGCGCGTCAGCGGTACTGCGCGGCGACCGCCGCACGCACCTGCGCGCGCAACGGTTCGATGCCGAAGGGCTCGAGCAGCTTGCCGTTGATGTAGAACGTCGGCGTCTGGGTGAGCTTCAGCGCCTTGGCGTCGGCGATGTCCTGCTCGAGGGCCTTCGTGATCTCCGGCCGCTCCATGTCGCGCTTCAGGCGCGCGAGATCGATCCCGGGCACGCCGCCCAGCACCGCGAGGACCTGATCGGGCAGCGCCGCGTGTCCGCGCGTCCACTGGTCCTGCTTCGCGAACAGCGCGTCGAGCGCGGGCCAGAAGCGGTCCTGCAGCCGCGCGGCCTCGAGCGCCTTCACGACGAAGTCGGAGCCGCGATGGAACGGCGCGTACCGCACCCACAGCCGCACGCGCCCCGGATGCTCGTCGAGGATCTGTTTCACGACCGGCGCGAACGCGCGGCAGCCTTCGCACGCCGGATCGAGCACCTCGACCAGATGCACGCGCGCGTTCGCCGGACCGAGCGTCGGGCTGGTCGGACGGATGAGCGGCGGGGCGGGCGCGGTCGAGGCGACCTGCGCGTGCGTGCTGGCGGTGGACAGGACGAACGTGGCTGCGGCCAGCGCTGCTGTTGCGAGTCGGGGAATCATCTGCGAAGGTCGTCGGAAGCCGAAGCGGCTGGAAGTGTATATCGAGCCCCGCCTGTTTCAGCACGCCGTTGGCGCCGTGCCTGGACTCGATCTTCGCGTCGACCGGGAACCGCTTGCCGGAGATCGGACTGAACCAGATGTCGTGATCGCCGTTGCCGCACCGTTCGAACCGGCAACCCGCCGCGCCAAGGATGTCCTCGAGCGGGCCGGCGAAGCCTCCCACGCCATGCGTGAGGGACGGGGATGGATGGGATCACCGAGCGAATGTCGAAGCGAAGTCCCACACTGTCCGGGAATCCATTGGCGTCAAGAAGCTCGGGAATCATGAGTTGCAGCTTCGGGACGAGGGCGTCAAGGGACTCCGCCGCGGTCGTCAGGCCCGGTACATCGTCGCTGGTCGCGACCCAGACCTTCGCCTCATCGTCCCATGACGCACGGACGATCAACCGGACGCTCATTCCATTCCTCCGAAAATCGGCAGCTCAGGCTTCCACCGTCGGCAATGTCCGGGCCCGACCCGGGACTGTCAAGCGGGCCTGCCGGCCTGCTGCCGTCGTTTTCCGGCGGGCACGGTCAGCGCGTGATACCGGTGGCGAGCGCGACCTCGCGCGCCGAGTTCTCGGAGTTCTCGACGGTCGTCACCTTGCGCTACCCGCCGTCGAGACGGCAGCTTGACCGTCCGTATTCGATCGAATACACTTGGCGGGTGTACCAGGTCAGGCAAACCGACCGATTCCGGGAATGGCTTGCCGGCGTTGACGACCGACTGACGCGGATACGCCTCGGCCGTCGATTGGAGAAGGTGCAGCGTGGCTCCCTGGGTGACGTTGCGCCTGTCGGCGAAGGCGTATTCGAGCTGCGCGAGGATTTCGGTCCCGGGTGGCGCATGTACTTCGTCCGGCGTGGCCGTGTCCTCATCGTCATGCTCGGCGGCGGCACCAAGCGCACACAGGGCCGCGACATCGCGGCGGCGAAGCGGCTCGCCGCGAAACTCGAGGATTGAAGCATGGGCAAGCGAACGAAGGTTTCCACGCTGCGCGAATTCGACATGGCCGAATTGCTCGACAGCGACGCCGCCGTCGCGGACTACATCAACATCGTGCTCGCCGAAGACGACCAGGCCGCGCTCGCCGAGGCATTGGGCACGGTGGCACGTGCGCGCGGCATGACCGCGATCGCGGAGGGTGCGGGCATCGGCCGCGAGGCGCTGTACAAGGCGCTGCGCCCCGGTGCCGATCCACGCTTCGACACGATCCGGCGCGTCTGCGCTGCATTGGGCGTGCGCCTGATCGCCGTGCCGACGACGTAGTCGGCAGGGAAAGCCGCCACGCCCGAGCGGGGTCACCTGGTCGCGCTGGCGGTGGCTCGACCTACGCGACGACCCGCGGGCGCGGATGTGCGACGGCATACGATTCTCCCGAGAATTGGCGGAGACTCGCATAGCCACCTCATGGTGCACGCTGCATTGGCGGGATTGTCTGGAGGACCGGGCCGTCCTGCGACGGCAGGGCGACTGCCCTTGCTACCGCCGACGCGACCGCTTCGCCCAGGCTGCGCGCCCCGGCGATGTTCAGGTGCACGTCGTCGTAGTAGGTGGCGGTCGTATGCGGCAGCAGCGCGTCGGCGTCGACGCACACGAGCTTCTTTTCCTCGCACAGCCGCAACGTGACTACGTTGTAGCGCGCCAGCGCCCGCATCATCACGGGAGCCGAGTAGTACTGCGGGGCGGGGGGTTCACCGAAGACGCTGCGGTCCTTGGCGCCGAACCACAGAAGTCTCTCGTCCTCGTCTGGCATTGGATCGCGGTAGAGCGATCCCTGCGTTACCAGCACCAGGCGGATGCCCAGCGGGAGCACGATGCCCGCAATGCGGCGAAGATTGTCGTCGAACGCGGTCAGACACGGCGCGATGTCGGGGTCGGTGTCGACCTTCGGCGCGCCCTCGCGCCTCGCGCGCAGCACGCGATAGTAGGACGCCTGCCGGTCCTGCACGATCGACGCGGACGCCTCGGCGGTGTGTCTGCGTGAAGCGAAGCGCTCGAGCACACGATCGAGTACCGCCTGCAAACGCAGCCCGCGCCCTGCGTTCGGAGGATTGACCTCGGAAAAGATGCGGTGACCGTACGCGTCCCAGGCATCGCGCCAGCGAAATCGGAAAGCGGTATCGATGAGTTCCTGCTTGTCGCCCGATACGCACATCGTCAGGTCGTTGATGCCGGCCTGAATCACGATCACGTCGGGCTTGATGTCGTCCACGTAGGCGAGGGCCTGCGACACGTGCGCGAAGCTCGTGAGTCCGGACTTGCCGGCATTGCCGACCCAGACTGGACGCCCGAGGCGCTGCGTCAGCGCTCCTTCCATGACCGCGGTCCAGGCATCGCGGTCATCGAGATAGAGCGCTTCCGTCGTGCTGCCACCGATCGCCAGGACGCGCAAGATGCCGGGGTCCGGGATCGGCGCGCCGCGCAAACCCGCGGCATTGGTCGTGAACCGGCTCTCGGCGTACTCGACGCCGGGCATGACGCCAGGCTCCGGCCGGAAGATCGTCACGCGCGACGGTGGATGCAGGAGGTGCCGCACCTCGGTCGGCCCGGGGACCGCTACGCGCAGCGTCGCCTCCACGAGGGCCACGGTCGCGAAGAACGCGACTGCCGCGGTCACGACCTCGGCGCGCCGTCGCCGCCACAGGATCACGGCGAGTGCGAACGCCGCGCCGAGGGCGAGCAGCGCCCATGCGACGCTGCGCCAGCGCTTCGGCCGGTCGGGGATGCCCAGGCGGACGGCATCGTCGCTCAGGGAGTTCCTCCAAATCGCATCGGGCGTGCTCGCGCGGATGCGCCCGAGGAACGCACGTGCCTCGTCGCGCCGGCCGGCACGCTCCAGCGCGATGACGATCAGGTGGTCGCGCGACGCGCGCCGCGCGGTGTTCGGGTCGGCAACGCGCGACGCGAGGAGGATGCGCGCGGCATCGTCGGGCCGGTCGAGGTCGAGGAGCAAGCGCGCGGCATCGTCGGGCCGGTCGAGGTCGAGGAGCAAGCGCGCGGCCTCGCCGTTCACGTAGTCGACCGAGACCGTGTTGCCGCCGCGCCGGTACGCCTCCGATAGGTCGGAGTACAGGCGCAGCGCCTCGACCCGGTCACCCGCGTCGGCCGTCGCCTTGGCGCGGTCGATTCTCGACCGCAGTTCGTCGCCGCCCTGCGCGAGCGCGCAGGACGCGAGCGCGGCGACGATCAGCGCGATCGCGACCGACGCGAATTCAGAATATCGTGTAGATGAACGGCGCAATCGCCGACCCCTGACCCAGCACGAGGAGCGCGCCGAGCAGCACGAGCACCACCACGATGGGCACGAGCCAGAACTTCTTGCGCACGCGCAGGAACGCCCAGAGGTCCTTCAAGAGGTCCCACATCAGAACGGTCTCTCCATGTCCTCGACCGCGCGTTCGATCGACGGCTGTCGGTAGGAAGGCTCGGGCGATTTCGCGCGCCGCATCGGGTCGCGCCCGAGGAGGCGCATGACGAAGCCCACGGGCAGCACGACGAGATAGAACACGGCCGCGAGCAGGATGCGGGTGTTGATCCAGCCCAGCACCGCGCCGACCGCCATCCACGCGCGGTGTACCGGCGCGAGGAGCGAGGGCGCGAAACCGGCCGGCAGCGTGAGCGCGACGGCGACGATCCACGGCCACAGCGGCCACGCCCGCCCGAAGATGGCCGGCAGCAGCAGCCCGAAGATCCCGGCGACCATCGCGGCGGTCACGAAGCCGAACTTGCGCAGTTCGGTGGGCGAGGGGGCTATGGCGGGCGCGGTCATCGTCAGTCGGGCGCGAAATCCTGCTTCGGATAGCGCGCGCGCAGCGCAGAAGGTTGCGCGTCCTTGAGCACCAGCACGTTCTCGATCGCGAGCGCGTCCATCTCGGTGCCCATGAAGCAGCGGTACGCGTCCTCCGGCGTGCACACGATCGGCTCGCCGCGTACGTTGAACGACGTGTTGATGAGCACGGGGCACCCGGTGCGCCGTTCGAACGCCTCGATCAGCGCGTGGAACCGCGGGTTGGTGTCGGCATGGACGGTTTGCACGCGCGCCGAGTGGTCGACGTGGGTGATCGCCGGCAGTTTCGAGCGCTGGCGCTTCAATCGCGCGAGTCCGGTCAGCCCCGAGTCATCGACGAGCAGCCGATGCCGCTCGCCGACCGGCGCGACGAGCAGCATGTACGGGCTCGCGCGGTCGAGGTCGAACCAATCGCCCACCGCCTCGGCCTTGACCGCCGGAGCGAACGGGCGGAACGACTCGCGGTACTTGATCTTGAGGTTCAGCACCGATTGCATCGCGGGACTGCGCGGGTCGCCCAGGATCGAGCGGCCGCCGAGGGCGCGCGGGCCGAACTCCATGCGCCCCTGGAACCAACCGACCACCTTGCCGTCGGCGAGGAGCGCGGCGACGCGTTCGATCAACGCGTCGCCTTCGTTCGATTCATGAGGCGCGCCGAGCCGGTCGAGCGCAGCGCGCACTTCGGACGTCGTGTACGCGGGGCCGAGGTACGCGCCACGCATCGCGTCGGGGAGGGAGGGCCGACGCTCGCGGCCGGCGTATTCGTAGTACGCGGCGAGGGCGGCGCCGACGGCGCCGCCGGCGTCACCCGCGGCCGGCTGGATCCAAAGGTCGCGGTAGCCGGACTCGCGCAGCACGCGTCCGTTGGCGACGCAGTTGAGCGCGACGCCGCCGGCGAGGCAGAGGTGCTCGACGTCGAGTTCGCGTCTCACCGTGCGCGCGAGGCGCAGCACGGTCTCCTCGGTGACGACCTGGATCGAGCGCGCGATGTCCATGTCGCGCTGCGTCGGCGAGGTGTCGGGATGGCGGGGGGGGGCGCCGAAGAGCGCGTCGAACTTCGCATTGGTCATGCGCAGGCCGGTCGCGTAGTCGAAGTAGCTCATGTCGAGCCGGAACGTGCCATCGTCCTTGAGGTCGATCAGGTGGTCGCGGATCGCGTCGACATACCTGGGCTCGCCGTAGGGCGCGAGACCCATCAGCTTGTACTCGCCGCTGTTCACGCGGAAACCTGTGTAATAGGTGAACGCCGAGTACAGCAGGCCGAGCGAATGGGGAAAGTCGATCTGCCATCGGGGATGGAGCCGATGCTCCTCGCCCAACCACACCGACGTGGTCGCCCATTCGCCGACGCCGTCGAGGCACAGCACGCCTGCGCGCTCGAACGGGCTCGGGAAGAACGCGGATGCCGCATGCGATTGGTGGTGCTCGGCGAAGAGCAGCGGCGGGAGTCGCCGCTCGTCGACGCTGCCCAGCGCGGCGAACTCGCGGCGCAGCGTCGCCTTGAGGTACAGCTTGTCCTTGAGCCACACCGGCATGCTCATCAGGAACGAGCGAAAGCCTCGCGGCACGTTCGCGAGGTAGGTCTCGAGCAGTCGCTCGAACTTGAGGAGCGGCTTGTCGTAGAAGACGATCCGGTCGATGTCGCCGAGTCGCGCGGCTGC
>JAANMY010001517.1_pt1 | contig 25730 bp, 26 predicted proteins | sample 7279691 | NCBI WGS metagenome assembly JAANMY01 (sample SAMN14094543, study PRJNA606508) | bioreactor metagenome | isolation source: A lab-scale SPAN reactor treating ammonium-rich wastewater day 388 | place: Ireland: Galway | collected 2018-02-07
TAAAAAGGAACTAGTTAAAATCCCGGTTTTTGGGATTATCTATAAAAGAATCTGCGTAATGGTAGACCGCAGTTCAGCAAGAAGCCGCGCCGATGTTTACCGCCGATGCGCCGAGCGTATGGAGGAAGGCCAGAGTATCGTGATTTTTCCTGAAGGAGGTGTTCCCGATGACACCTCTGTTGTACTTGATAATTTTAAGGATGGGGCGTTTACCCTCGCTTCGAAGCACCACTCTCCGCTTGTTATTTTCACTTTTGTAGGACTTAAGGAAATGTTTCCTTTCGATCACTCGAAAGGACATCCGGGGAAAGTACGAATTTATCTCAGTGATATAATGAGCCCAGATCATACGGCTGCTGAGATGAAAGCAACTGCCCACGCGACCATAAAAAAGATTTTGGAAAACTCAATTTGAGAAAATAAATAGTTATATTTGTTTTAAAGAATCATTATACATGTCGACAAACTATTCCAAAAAGACCAATTGGGGCCAGTTCGTGCCTTTGGTAACCGTGTTTTTCTTCTGGGGATTTGTTGCAGCCAGCAACGATATTTTGATCCCGGTATTCAAAAAAGCCTTTAATCTATCCCAAAGCCAAAGCCAGCTGGTATCGGTAGCGTTTTATGTTGCTTATACAGTAGGCTCACTGATATACATGTTTATATCAAAAGCGATAAAACAGGACGTGGTGAATAAAATTGGCTACAAAAACGGTTTAATTTTAGGACTTTTAATTTCTGCTGCGGGAACATTGCTTTTTTATCCTGCCGCTAATATGGGTTCTTTTCCACTGATGATTTCAGGATTGTTCATTGTTGGTCTTGGATTCTCACTACAGCAAATTGTGGCGAACCCGCTGGCTATTGAAATTGGACCTACTGAAACCGGTTCCCAACGTTTAACGATGGCTGGAGGGATTAATAATTTCGGTACTACCATTGGTCCGCTGATCGTTTCGTTTGCCATCTTCGGCTCCGCATCTGCAGCAAATACCGAAGCGAGTATTGAATCTGTAAAGGTTCCTTATTTAATTCTGGGTGTGGCATTTGTACTTGTAGCACTTCTTCTTAAATTCTCTTCACTTCCGAAGATTACCCCTACCATCACAGAAGATACTGATGACGCTGTTGCAGGACATCACCGTGATTCTGCGCTGAAGTATCCGCAACTTGTTTTAGGTATGATTGCGATATTTGTATATGTTGGCGTCGAGGTTTCTACAGCCAGTAATTTGCCTGCATATATGGAAAAATCCTTAGGATTTTCCACTAAAGACATTGCACCTTATGTATCCCTTTACTGGGCGTCTCTAATGATTGGCCGTTGGACCGGTGCTGTAGATGCATTTGATATTACTGCAGGTTTCAAGAAAATTTTAAGGTTCTTGGCGCCATATCTTGCTTTCGGCGTTTTCCTTCTTGTTAATGCTATTGCAAAACATGACCTTTCCCATTTTTATATCTACGGAGTTATCATCTTGGTAATGATTGTGTGCGATATATTAAGCAAAGGTAACCCCGCCAGAATGCTTCTCATTTTCTCCTCCATGGGAATTCTCGCAATTGCTATCGGAATGATGACTTCAGGAATGACTTCTGTTTACGCATTCACCAGTGTAGGACTTTTCTGCTCCACACTCTGGCCCTGTATTTTTGCACTGGCAATCAACGGTCTTGGAAAACACACCAATCAGGGTTCCGGATATCTAATTATGATGATTATGGGGGGCGGAATTATTTCGTGGCTTCAGGGAATGCTTGCTGATATGACCAATATACACTTCAGTTATATTGTTGGTATTTTGTGTTTTGCTTACCTTGTATTTTATGCAATAAGAGTTACGAAAATACTCAAAGAACAAGGAATTGAACTTGATCATGTGAAAAGCGAAGGTGGACACTAAAAGAAAATATATCACAAAAAAAAGATTTTGGGCAGGTACTTTACTTGCCCAATTTCTTTTGTTTTTTATCGCTTCTAAAATCGGTCCTGCCCTAGAGTTTTTTGCGCAGTTTTTTGACTTTCAGAAGCGTATACATCAGAAAATTTTTGCTGCAGTTCCCTACTCTATAGGTGATGCGGTTTATATTTTACTGGGGATTGTCTTAATTATTTTACTCATAAGGATTGTAAATAAAAACACACGTAATTCATATCTTTTGAAATTACTTGTCTTATTAAATATCCTGTATTTTACTTATCAGATATTTTGGGGAATACTGTATTTTCAGGAGCCCATCATCGAAAAACTACCAGTAGGTGAAATAACACTCGAAGAAACCAAAGCATTAACCATAAAATATCTTGCACTAAGCAGACAGACAAGATTATCAGTTGAAGAAGATGATAAAGGTGTTTTTAAACTCAGCGATATCACACGCATTAAGACAGAGATTCTTGGTCGTCAGGAACGCCTCCCAGTCTTTCTGGAGTCTACAAAACCCTCGCACATCAATTCATTCAAACCAAGTCTGTTTCGCGGTGTAATGAGCTATTCCGGTATATTGGGTTATTATAATCCATTCACTGCCGAGGCACAATACAACCCTGAACTTCCTGCAACCTATCTGCCGTTTACATTGGCTCACGAAAGCGCGCATCAGATGGGCTATGCAAGAGAACAGGAGGCAAATTTCATTGCTTTCTTGCTTGGAAAAGAATCAACAAATCCTGAGTTACGATACAGCACATATTATTTTGTACTAAAATCCCTGCTAAACAGTTTAGCCGAAAAAAATCCCCATTTTGTACGTCAGGTCATCAGTAATTACTCGCTGGGAATGAAAAGAGACCGTGCCGCCGAAAAAAAATTCGTGCAGGATCATAAAGGTATTCTTGAGGATTTCTTTGGGTTTACCAATGATCTTTTTCTCAAAAGCAACAGGCAGGACGGCAGTATTACGTATTCGTATTTTGTTGATTTAATGGTGCGCTTCGAGAGAAATCTAAGTGTTAATCAATAAAAAAAGAATCGCATCTTGCGATACGATTCTAAAAACACAAATGATGAAAAAAAATTTATGCCTGAATAAAGATTTGCATCCTCATTAAGACGGCGTAAAATTACCAATTAACTTTTAACTGGCCAAATATAATCTACAAAACTGACATAAATCAGATAATCGTATTTGTTAATACAATCATTATCCTGAATGATAACTTCTAAATATAATTAGAACTTCCCTATTCAAGCTACATCTGCAATAAATGGGGCATAAAAAAAGCCCAACCAAAGTTGAGCTTTCTTGTAGCGAAGACGGGAATTGAACCCGTGACCTCAGGGTTATGAATCCTGCGCTCTAACCAACTGAGCTACCTCGCCGCTAAAGTGGTGCAAAGATAAAAATATTTTGCAACGTAGCAAAAATTAATTCAACTTTAAATAAGAAATTACGTCTGCCGCGTGATCCGGCTTGGCAATAATCTTATTATCCGCATCCAGTATAAAGTATGTTGGTGTTGCGCGAACATTATAGACATCTGCGTAACTGCTGTACCAGCCTTTGAGTTCTGTATCATTAATCCAAGGCAAACTCTTCACCTTGTTGTCGTAAGCAGCTTTTTCGGTATCAAGTGAGAATGCAATCACTTCAATCTTCTGTGCCTTCATTGCATTGTATTTTTCTATAAGCTTAGGAAGTTCCGCTTCACAATGAGAGCAGGTAGAAGCCCAGAACACAACAACCTTTTTATCTGCCTTTACAGCTGAAACTGATTTTGCTGCAGTATTTGTCGGTTTATTGAACACATAATCCTGGAATTTGGCACCGACTTCTGTATTCTTATTCGTTGCAATTGTAGAAGCTAATCTATCATTAATGGTACATTTAAGGTTCGTTGCTTCGGTAAGATATTTATCCTTAAGATCCTTCATCTCGTACACATCGAAGATCTCAATCAGTTCAGATAAAATTGTTTGTCCCCGGGGAGTTTCAGTGTTTACTGCTTTCAGCAGTTTATCGATATCATTGGAAACGTTGGTACTTGGACCTACGTTGAGGTATGCCAGTAAAACAGGTCTCATTAAAGAAGATGTCTCCAGCATATCGTTAGATTTTACAAGAAAGTCAATTATTTCGTCATGCGTAACCGGCTTTTTTGAAGGATTTTTTTCAACGAACTTCGTGTAGTTGCTGTTGTAATAGCTAACGAAAGGAAATTTGCTGATTCCCTGCGTATCGGAAGAAAGACGGGATATTTCGGTGTCCAGCGATTTTCTGAAGGGCGTATCTGCCTTGTAATAATCTTTTATCTGAACCAATGCCGGCAAGATATATTCTTTCTTTTGCTGTACATCCTGAATGCTGTTCATCGTAGCATTGCTTTCATCGAGGTACTCAATATTTGATATCTTGGTGCCCGCTCCATCAAATTTAAGTTTCACATCCTTGTTTTCAGCAATAAAATTAACAGAAATATTTCCTTCGGGGAAATACAACTTCATCATTCCGGTATAAGGTTTTGTCACGCTAATTTGCCATCCGTTTCCCTTTCTGACCTCTTTGGTACTGAGGAGATCTTTTGAGCCGTTTAGCGTATACAAATAAACTTCTTTAGGATTAAAACTGGCGGGCGCGTCAATATTGATTTTGAATTGCGCAGAAATTGAACTTACTACTAACAATGCTGAGATTGCAACAATTTTTTTCATAGGGTAAATATAAAAAAACCCACCGAATTATCCGATGGGCTTTTATGGTTTTAACAATTTATTTATACAATGTTTTTACGTGTTTTATAATGGTAATAGCACATGAGCAAGATTGCAGCAACTGCTAATATATAAACATACATATCGATAGGGGAAGCTGGAGATCCCGGACCTACACCACCACCACCACCAGGTTGAGAAGGAGCAGGCGGTAAAGGTTCAGCTTTGTAAAATACCGTTCCTATCAGGAGACAAAAGAATAGTAGAGATTTATTGAGAAATTTCATAATTTGTGTTTTATATTATCTTACAATTTTGGAACTAATTTTTTCACCCTTTTCTGAAACTGCTGTTACAATATATGCTGAGTTTGCCTTCGCAAGATCTAATACATAGTCCTTGTCAGCAGCCACTTTTTTCTGAGCGAGTATCAATTTACCGCTCATATCATATACTTGAATATCGGCTGTTTTCCAGTTAGGATCAAAACGAACCACAAAATTGTCAATTAACTGATGATAAACTACCATCGTACGGGAAGGCTTCGCAACTCCATCTGTACCCAAAACGCCTGAAGGTTTTCCGTAAAACAAATTATACTTGTCTGCGGTAACAGGAATTACCTGATTCTGCTTAATTTCTACTGACTCCCCATTTGGAGCTTTATAATAAAAGCCAACGCCTGTGGATAACTGATGAGTACCATTTTCTACAAGCTCGGTGTTCTCTCTTATTTCAAATTTTAATGATTTAATCGCATTGTTATATAACGCCAAAGGAATAGCTTTACCAAAAAAGTCAGTCTCATTTGCTTCGTTGATATATAACCAGTAAGAATTAATATAGTTCATATCATATCCCCCATTCACTGCATTTTCCTCAAAAGTACCAATAATGTTCTGGCCTCCTAAAATTGATTGCGTTGTTGGTTGTGAAGTGTGACCGGTAACCGCTGTAGGATATACAGCATAATATGTTCTTGCCAGCTCCGTGCCGTCTTCACTTAAAGCAATAACTCCGAGTTGCTTCACTGTAGCTGCATTTTCTCCAGGTCTGGCGTTTACTGAATAACCAGTTCCGTTAGGTCTGGGAGTCGCTTTAAATCTTCTTAAATTATCAAAACTTAAAGTTTTGTTGGTACCAACCTCCGCGTTGTTATCTCTTAGTTTAATTACAAAAGTTTGCATAGGTTTAATAACCAAACCTACGTCGCCTACTGGAACGGGATTTCCTGCGGTAAAATTAACATATTTAGCTCCACTGGAGAAGGTTCCGCTGGAAAGGGAAACCACGGTTCCCGGATCGTAACGGATACCCTGAATAGATGATATCGCATTATTGTCTGTAACAGCACCGGATTCAGTTATACCAACTAAACCCAAGTCTAAATTAGTTAGATATGGATTCCCGAACTGATAAATATTTCGTCCGAAAGTAGCAACCGACCATGGATTGGCTGGTGATACCGGATAATCCCAGTCATCCTGAAGATAAGAATTATAACGTTCGTTATATGAGTTCACTGCGTTTCCGGTGGCTCCAAAATTCACCCCGTTTGCAGCATTAACCAATTTTTCCGTTACACCGTTAGTATAGGGTACTCCCCTCAAGGTATATACAGAGCCATTAGGTGCCGGAGAATTTGCAGGCATAAGCGCCGGCGGATTACCAGAGTCAAACCCATTAGAGCCAAGCATATAATAGGTTGTGTTTTTTGGGGTCAATGAAGAAGTATTCAGGTTTTCTGAAACAGCTGTGGCATTATTCCAGGTTAGGATTTCATTTTTTGAATACCTAACATTGGAAAATGTTTTGCCCAACGAACCAATACCTGTGCCTGAAAGTGAAGACAGCTGTTTATTGTAAAAAGGCAGCGCAATTTGCTGATAGGTACCATGTTTCGCAGTACGGTATTCTTTATCTACTACTGCTGAAACACTGCCCTGCGCTAATCCCGAGATATATAACTGCCCGTAGGTAGATGGATTAACGGCAGCTGAGTGGTTTGCAGGATCATTCAACCTCAGGATAATATTACCTCCGTCGGTTTTATCACCAGTTCCAGCATTATCCAATGTTTTTAATACATCGGTGGCAGCGCCTTGAACCATGACATTTCCCCTTACGTCCAAGATACCGCTTCCTTTAGTCTGTAAACCGCCCCCGTTGTAAACAAGAGCATTTTCTCCAACGTAAAAAATACCAGTTGGATCTACATGGACCAAAACCTGTGCGGTAAATGGTAAACTTAACGCTAACAGCGTTATAGCAAATAGATTTCTTCTCATCGTATGTGTGTTTGTGTTTTGCAAATAAATGACTATTCACAAACAAAGATATTAATTAATTTTTTAATTCAAAAGAAATGGCTTAAAATCTTAAAATTTAATATTATCTTTTGACAAAGTAATCTTTTCCTGCGCTTCAATATTAAACATATAATCTTCTAAAACCTTCTCAGTTGCTCCCCTTAAACCACGTGCGCCAAGACCTTTTTCCATCGTTTCTTCCACGATTGCCTCAATTGCCTCATCTGTAAATTTCAAATCTACTCCATCCATCTTAAACAATTCTACAAACTGATTAATAATAGAATTTTTTGGTTCTTTCATAATTCTAATCATTGTTTCTTTGGTAAGTTTTTCCAGATAAGTAACGATGGGAAACCTACCTAGAAGCTCCGGGATCAGTCCGAATTTACGCAGATCTATCGCATTGATCTGGCTTAAAATGTAATCCTCATCTTCTGTTTTGTTCAGCTTTTCTGCACTGAAGCCGATTGCCTGCTTATTGAGCCGTCTTTCTATGATTTCTTTTATTCCATCAAAAGCTCCGCCTGCAATAAACAGAATATTCTGCGTATTAACCTGGATGTATTTTTGATCCGGATGCTTTCTTCCTCCCTGCGGCGGTACGTTTACAATGCTGCCTTCCAAAAGCTTCAGCAAACCCTGCTGTACACCTTCGCCGGAAACATCTCTGGTAATGCTTGGATTATCAGACTTTCTTGCAATCTTATCAATTTCATCAATAAAAACGATTCCTTTTTCCGCTTTCTCTACATCGTAATCAGCCACCATCAGCAGGCGTGAAAGTATGCTTTCCACATCTTCGCCCACATATCCGGCTTCCGTAAGAATTGTAGCATCCACAATACAGAACGGTACATTTAATTCTTTAGCAATTGTTTTTGCCAAAAGCGTTTTGCCGGTACCGGTTTCCCCAATCATGATGATATTGGATTTTTCGATTTCTACTTCCCGGTTTTCGTCCTTCGCGTGCAAAAGTCTTTTATAATGGTTATAAACGGCGATAGAAAGTTGTTTTTTTGCCTGATCCTGTCCAATTACATACTGGTCGAGAAAACCTTTTATTTCCTTCGGTTTTTTTAACTCAGCAATACTTTCAGCCGCTGAAAAACCGGAAGACACTGTATTTTCGGCAATGATTGCATGTGCCTGTTCGATACAGTTTTCACAGATAAAACCCTCATTACCGGAAATAAGCATTTGTACTTCGTTTCGCTTTTTTCCACAGAAGGAACACTGGTTAGAATTCATATATTTGATATAGATTTAATATTTAAAAAAATGATGTCAAAGCGGTAAGACTTTGACAAAATTTTAATTTTAAGAATTTACAATCGCTGTTTGGATTTCCTGATATTCACTATCAGATAATTTAAGACGTGGATTTTTAAAGTTCATCTCCTCCATTTTGTTAATAGGAATAAGATGAATATGTGCATGTGGGACCTCCAAACCCACAACCGCCACAGCAATCCTTTGCTCGGGATAATTTATTTTAAGTTTTTGCGCAACTGTTTGTGCAAAACTCCACAGATTTTTGAAATCTTCATTCTCTAAATCGAAAATAAGATCAATTTCCTTCTTCGGAATCACAAGTGTATGTCCTTTTACCAAAGGCATCGCATCCAAAAAAGCGAGATGCTTTTCATCTTCTGCAATTTTGTAAGCCGGAATTTCGCCTTCGATGATTTTTGTGAATATGGAACTCATTATTTTAGGTTTGATGCTGCTCTTCATTCAAGAAACCAGCGGTTTTTGTTGTTGCAAATCTACAACATAATTAAAAAACCTGATGAATAAACCTCTAAATCCCCCAAACAATCTGCTGATGTATGTTTTCTATAAAGAAATTTCCAAAACCTCAAAGGAAAGCTTGTTTCCGTTTGGTAAAACGATATCTGCTGTTTCACCTACAACTTTTCCTAACAGACCTTTTGCTATTGGGGTATTGATGGAAATTTTTCCGGCTTTCAGGTCGCTTTCGTTATCCGGCACCAGAGTAAATTTCTGCTCTCCTTTTGTAGTATTATTTTTCAGTCTCACTGTTGTCAAAATTGAAACTTTTGAAGTATCAAGCTGGGATTCATCAATTACCTTCGAATTGATGATTAAATCTTTAAGTTTAGAAATTTTCATTTCCAGCATTCCCTGTGCTTCTTTTGCAGCATCATATTCTGCGTTTTCAGAAAGGTCGCCTTTATCTCTAGCTTCAGCAATCTGCTGGGTGATTTTCGGTCTTTCGATGGTCTCCAATTGTTCCAGTTCCACTTTCATTTTATCCAAACCATCTTTGGTAACGTAACTTGCCATAATTTCTTTTAATTTGCGTTAGTATAAAAAAATAATCCGACATTTGCCGGACAATGATTTCTGTTTGTATTCGTTTTACAAATATATAAATTTTATTTTTAAATGAAAAGAATTATTTCGACAGTCATTTTAGCAATCATACTCATTTTCAGTGCCTTAAATACCACATCCTGCAATGAACGCGAAGAAACCGTGAATTGCTTTCCTGATGTTCCCATCAACGTGATTTTAAATTTAAATCTCCCTGCGTACTACAACCTTCAGAATGTTAACGGCTGGATTTACGTGACCCAGCAGGAAGCCGGAACCCGAGGACTTATTGTTGTAAGAACCACAAACGGATTCAAAGTCTACGACCGCAATGCCCCGCATATTTGTCCCGACAGCAATACAACACTGAGTGTGGAAAACAATATTAAAATTGTATGCCCGAAAGACGGCGCTGAATGGATCCTGCTGACTGGTGAACCCATAAAAATTGCGCCCATCGCCCCGAAAACTTACCGCTATAATTTCGACCCCGCCACGGGAATCTTAACAATTTTCAATTAAACTTATCGCATGAAAGCTGTAATTCAAAGAGTTTCTGAAGCCTCTGTAAAAGTTGACGGAAAAACCGTCGGCGAAATTGGAAATGGCCTTCTCCTGTTGATTGGAATTGATGAAACAGATGAAAAAACAGATGCAGAATGGCTTGTACAGAAGATTCTAAATCTCCGGATTTTCGGGGATGCCGAAGGAAAACTGAATCTATCTGTCACAGACATTGCAGGCGAAATACTTTGCATCAGCCAATTTACGCTCATAGCCGATTACAAAAAGGGCAACCGCCCTTCTTTCATCAAAGCCGCCAAACCTGAACATGCGGTTCCTTTATTCGAATATTTTAAAGAAGAAATCTCCAAATCAGGTTTGAAAACTGAGAGCGGAATTTTCGGTGCCGATATGAAGGTTTCTCTCCTCAACGATGGACCCGTTACAATTGTGATGGATTCAAAAACGAAAATGTAAAATCCTGCAATTCCCTTAATTCTTTCAATAAAAAGTTTCCGCGTTTTAAATTTTATCTAAATTTGATCAAAACGACGAGACCGCATGAAAAAATTTATACTTCTATCCTCAGCAATATTTCTGTTTTCCTGTTCAAAAAAAGAAAGCGAGTTTAGCCAGACAATATCTGACAGCACCAAAATAATTGAATCTTTGAATTTGGAGAGAACCAAAATTAACGAGCGTATAAGGCTGAAAAACAATAACAATATTTTCGAAGACCTGAGCGGTCAACATTCTTTAAAATTCAGTTCTGATGAAAGCATTATTGAAGGAAAAGTAAATTTCGAAAAGACCGGCAGAGATTTATATACCATTTCGGGAAACGGAAAATCCGGACAAAACACATTAAAGATTGAAGGATCCATTAAGCGTGTTTCAGCGAAACATCTTAATTTTGAAGGAGAAATCACCCAGAATATTAATGGAAAAACCTTTACACGAAATAAAAAAACAACTTTTCTCGATGAAGGGAAAGGCAGTTTTTGGCGGCTTCAGGACAAAATTAATGGTTCCGGATTTGTTGAGTACATTGATATTTACTTCTAAGGAATCTTAAAAATTTAAAATTATGCTGAATTACGAAATATCGGGAACAGGAAAAGAAAATCTGGTTTTACTGCACGGTTTTATGGAAAACCTGATGATTTGGGAGGAAATGGAAACTTATCTTTCAGAAGATTTCACTTTGATAAAAATCGATCTGCCCGGACACGGACTTTCTAAAATATATCAGGAAATCCACACCATGGAATTCATGGCTGAGGAAGTAAAAAAACTAACCGATCACCTGAAATTGGAGAATTTTCATCTTCTGGGACATTCGATGGGCGGTTACGTCTCGTTGGCTTTTGCCGAGAAATATCCGGATTTTCTGAAAAGTTTAACCCTCTTTTTTTCAACTTATTTTGCAGATGACGAAGAGAAAAAAGAGCAGCGCCGAAAAAGCCACCGAATCATTCAGGAAGCCTACCCAAATTACGTGAAAGCAGGAATTCCTAATTTATTTAACGAGAATGAAAAAGATATTCTTGAAGGCAAAATTGAGCTTGCAAAAGAAATAGCTCTTTCAACCAAAACAGACGGCGTTCTGGCAGCGGTGAAAGGAATGACCGACAGAACCGATAAAAAATCAGTTATAGAAAACTTCGGCGGGAAAATTGTGGTCATCGCCGGAAAACATGACAAAGCGGTTAACGTAGAAAAAACACTGAAAAACCTTCCTGATAAAACCAATATCAAATCATATCTTCTGGACTGTGGACATAACGGACATTGGGAAAAATCTGCAATTTGCGCAGAAATTATCAATACCGAACTTCTACATAATTTGCCAAAAAAACTGATTTTTTAAACTCAATAACTATGGAAATAGTATCGAAAATTCTAATTGCCATTGTTGCACTGGAACATCTTTACATCATGTACATGGAAATGTTCGCGTGGGAAACACTGGGTAAGAAATCCTTCAAAGGTGCATTAAAAGATGAGCTCTTCACGCCAACCAAAGGTTTAGCAGCTAATCAGGGACTTTATAACGGATTTTTAGCTGCAGGTCTTATTTGGTCCCTATTGATTTCAGATCCTAACTGGTCAATTTATGTTGCCCAATTTTTTCTTGCATGTGTAATAGTTGCGGGATTGTACGGTGCTTTTTCTGCTTCCAGAAAAATATTTTTCGTGCAGGCTCTGCCAGCGATTTTGGCGCTCGTTGTTTTACTTTTAAAATAATTCCGGGAGATTTCAGAAATCCTCGTCTGCGATTTTTTCTTTAAAATCTTCAATCGTTTCTTCGATGGATTTCATGTATTTTCCGCCGGCTGCGTTGATGTGACCGCCCCCGTTGAAATATTTACGGGAAAACTGATTCACGTCTACATCTTCTTTCGAACGGAAAGAAATCTTGATAAAATCTTCATACAAATCCTCCATAAAGAAAGCAGAAACCTGTGTTCCCATAATGCTTAAACCATAATTTACAAAACCCTCGGTATCGCCTTTCTGAAAACCAAACTCTTTGAGCTCATCTCTTTTCAACCATAAAATAGCGACTTTCCCGTCTTTTACGACTTCGATTCGGCCTAAAATCAACGCAAGCAAATGCAACCTCGAAACCGTGTTGGTATCCCAGGTATTTGAGGTAATCATCGCAGGATCTGCGCCTTTTTCTATAAGATTAGCAACAATTCTATGAGTAGTCGCGCTGGTTGACCGGAAACGGAAGCCCCCTGTATCGGTCATAATTCCGGTGTAGAGACATTCTGCAATATCCTGATTTACAAGTTCGGCATCATTCAGCGCATCGATGAAATGATAAATCATCTGCGAAGTCGCGGGGACTTTAACATCCGAATACACAAAATCAAAATCTTCAGGCTGCTGGTGGTGATCGATAAGAATCTTTTTAGCTCTGGCCTTTTCAATCCACGGACCTACGAGATTTCCGCTGCGGTGTGAAGCGTTAAAATCAAGAATAAATATTACGTCTGCATTGTAAATAGCTTCACCAGCCAACTTTCTTTTATAGTCTGCAATGATTACTTTTTTTGAATCGGGCATCCATTTCAGGAATTTCGGGAAATCATTCGGTACAATCACATCAGCCTCCAGACCTTTTTTATTTAGAAAATGTTTCAGACCCAAACTTGAACCAATCGCGTCGCCATCAGGGTTATAGTGTGTAATAATCACAATTTTATTACCGGGGATTAAAAGTTTTTGAATGGATGAAATTTCTGAAGGCGTAAACATATTGATCTGAGTTTTTTTAAGACTTCAAATATAAGTTTTTATCATCAAGCGTACATAAGCCTCTATGGAAGAACTAATCTGAATATTCTCTGAAAATTATTTAAATATGTTTGCAGAAAGTAAAAACTTTCCTATATTTGCAGTCTGAAAAATAAGATATAGTTTTTACTAAAAAATATTAGCAATGAGCAAGAGAACATTCCAGCCATCAGAAAGAAAGAAAAGAAACAAACACGGTTTCAGAGAAAGAATGTCAACACCAAACGGAAGAAGAGTTTTGGCAGCTAGAAGAGCAAAAGGCAGAAAGAGTTTAAGTATTAGCTCGGCGAGAGCTAAGAGATAGTCTCAGGAATTATCATATAAAAATATGCTTGAAAAGTAAATTTTCAGGCATTTTTTGTTGTTAAATTTTGCCAAAATTAAGCACAAAAAGAAACTTTTTACTTATTTTTGGCAAGGTCATTTTGTAACAACATTAATCCCGGAATTAGCGGGAAAGATTCAATAACAATCAGATAAAGTATGCCACACTCCTCTCACGAAGGCCAGGATGTAATCCGCCTGAAAAGTGCAAAAATTGCCCAGAAAAATTTTACGGTGCTTAATGATGTAAACCTTAATATAAAAAAAGGCAGATTCTGCTACCTCATCGGAAAAACAGGTTCGGGAAAAAGTTCTTTACTGAAAACGCTTTACGGACACATTCCGCTTTCTGCGGGTGACGGTAATGTGGCTGGATTTGATTTGGCGAAACTGAGAATGTCGGATGTTCCTAATCTGCGAAGAAAACTGGGAATCGTATTTCAGGATTTTCAGTTGCTTACAGACAGAACCGTAGAAAAAAACCTCCGTTTCGTACTTGAAGCCACCGGCTGGAACGATAAAACTAAGATCGACGACCGGATTAATGAAGTGTTGGGAAGCGTGGGAATGAAATCGAAGAAACACAAGATGCCTCACGAACTTTCAGGTGGTGAACAGCAACGTATCGCGATTGCCAGAGCGCTCCTGAACCATCCGGAACTCATCCTCGCAGATGAACCTACCGGAAACCTGGATCCTGAAACTTCGAACGAAATTATGACCTTACTGAAGCAGGTTGCTTTCGAAAATAATTCTGCAGTTGTGATGGCAACACACGATTATCATATGATTCAGAATTTCCCTGGTGAAGCGATCCGTTGCGAAGACGGAAAAGTCACTGTGCTGAATACTACGGAGCTTTTCGAATAAGAAAATATACAATCAACATAACAAATCCCGCAATAATTTTGCGGGATTTTTCTGTTTTAAGTATCTGGCTAAAGCCATGAATTTAGCGCATAAAAAAACGGGCTAAAGCCCGTTTCTATTGCTTTTATGATTTCACTTATCCTTTAAACTGACCCATCGCGATAAATTTATCCTGTCTCTGGGTTTCAAGTTCTTTTCCGGTAAAAGATGAAAATACTTTGATGTTATGTAAAATCGATGTTTTCAAATGATCATACGCCACTTTAGGATCGTAATGAGCTCCACCAAGAGGTTCTTCAATAATTCCGTCAATGAACTTTTCTCGCAAAGCATCCTGAGGAGTTAACTTCAGCGCGTTAGCTGCGTCTTCTTTATGATCCCAGTTTCTCCACAGAATCGATGAACAGCTTTCGGGAGCGATTACGGTATACCAGGTGTTTTCTAACATGTACACTTTGTTACCAACACCAATTCCCAATGCGCCTCCACTTGCTCCTTCACCAATGATGTAAACAAAAATCGGAGTTTTAAGCATGGTCATTTCAAAAATATTTCTTGCAATAGCTTCGCCCTGCCCGCGTTCTTCAGCTTCCAATCCGGGATACGCTCCAGGAGTATCGACTAAAGAAATTACAGGAATTTTAAATTTCTCTGCCAGCTTCATCAGCCTTAAAGCTTTTCTGTAACCTTCGGGATTACTCATCCCAAAACGGCGGTGCTGTCTTTCTTTTGTTGTTCTTCCTTTTTGAGTTCCGATGATCATCACTCTTTGACCATCAATTGTTGCCAATCCACCTATCATCGCAGGATCATCAGCAAAATTACGATCACCATGAAGCTCAAGAAAACTGTATTTATCCGTAATTCCTTTGATGAAATCTAAAGTATAGGGGCGATCCGGATGGCGGGATAACTGAACCCGCTGCCATGGGGTAAGATTGCCGTAAATTTCTTTCTTCTTTTCTATAATTTTATCTTCAATTTGCGAGCAGGCCAGTTTTACATCTACTCCGCTCTCTTCTCCTACCAATGAACAGGTTTGGTACTGATCCATCAGCTCTTTTATGGGAAGTTCAAAATTTAAATACTCCATTTCTTTAGTTAAGAATTAATCTTTCAAATTTAGGAAAAATAATAGAAAATCAGCCGATATTATTCACTGCATTTTTTATTCTGCCCACACTTTCTTCGCTTCCAAGGATTTCGAGAATATCAGGAACATCGGGGCCTTTCAGCTCACCAACCAGCGCAAGACGGAGAGGCATCATCACTTTCCCCATTCCCAATTCTTTGGTTTCAGCGAAATCATGAATGGCTTTTCTTAAAGTTTCAGCCTCAAAGGTTTCTGTGGCGTGAAATACATCAGCCAAATCATTCATCAAAGTTCCGGTCTTGTCGTTCCAGGCTTTTTTGGAAGCCTTTTCGTCGTAACCAGTTGGAGTTTCAAAGAAAAATTTACCGTCGTGATAGATGTCTTTGATAAAAGTAGCTCTTTCTTTCATTAAAGAAATTATTTTCAGAAGCTTATCATCGCTGAATTGCTTAAGGTCTATTCCCTCAGTAACTTTCAATAATGCTAAAGTTTCTTCGTTGGATAATTGCTTTAAATATTCGTGGTTAAACCATTCTGCTTTTTCTTTGCTGAAACGTGCACCGGCTTTATGAACTTTGTGCAGATCAAACTCCTTTACCATTTCATCCAAAGTAAGAATTTCTCTGTCATTTGCAGGACTCCAGCCTAAAAGGGCTACCATGTTGATAAATGCGTTCGGAAGATATCCTTCCTCGCGGTAGCCTTTGGAAATATTTCCTGTTTCAGGATCTTTAAAATTTAATGGAAAAACGGGGAAACCGAATTTGTCGCCATCTCTTTTGCTGAGTTTGCCTTTTCCTTCAGGCTTCAGAATTAATGATAAGTGTGCAAACTGTGGTCTTTCCCAGCCCATTGCTTCATATAATAAATAATGAAGACCCAGTGACGGCAGCCATTCTTCCCCACGGATAACGTGAGTGATTTCCATTTCGTGATCATCAACCACATTGGCGAAATGGTAAGTCGGCATTCCGTCGTTTTTCACCAAAACTTTATCATCCAGTGTATTGGTGTTTACGGAAGATTTTCCGCGGATGATGTCTTCAAGATTCAGAATCCGGTCCACAGGCATTTTGAAACGAACGACATAAGGAACGTTTTCATTAAGTAACTTTTGTACTTCTTCTTCAGAAAGTGTCAGCGAGTTTTTCAGCCGGTTTCGGGTGATATAATTATAAGCGAAAACATCACCGTTCTGCTCGTATTCTTTTCGGATTTCGTCGAGCTCTTCCGGTGTGTCAAAAGCCAGATACGCGTAATCTGTTTTTAGGATTTCAGATAAATATCTATCGTAAATATCGCGTCTTTCCGACTGGCGGTAAGGAGCAAATTTCCCTCCGTGTTTAGGACTTTCGTCGGGAATGATTCCGCACCATTCCAGGGCTTCCATAATATAATCTTCAGCTCCCTCCACGTATCTTGCAGTATCGGTATCCTCAATCCTCAAAACGAATTCGCCGCCCTGATTTTTTGCAAAAAGATAATCGTATAAAGCTGTTCTTACTCCTCCTAGATGTAAAGGACCGGTTGGACTTGGTGCAAAACGCACTCTTACTTTGCTCATTTTGTGTAAAAAATTTAAGATGCAAATTTAAGTAAAAATTGAGTTTATAAAGGATTTGAGATATTTTATTTAGTTTTGCATCTTAAAGAATTACTAAGATGTTAGAGATTGGCGACAGACCCTGGGGGAAATATTATGTTTTGGCGGATGAACCTTCGTATAAACTGAAGAGAATTGAGGTAAATCCCGGGCACAGACTTTCTTATCAATATCATCATCACAGACAGGAATTCTGGACCATTGTTCAAGGTGAAGCGATTGTAATTCTGGATGAAACCGAACATATCTTAAAATATGGACAAAGTATTTTTATTCCTCAAGGCGCAAAACACCGAATCGAAAACAGAAGTTCTGAACTTGTGGTCTTTGTAGAAGTGCAAACCGGAACTTATTTCGGGGAAGATGACATTATCCGATTAGAGGATGATTATGAAAGAAGGTAAAAAATTGTGAAAAATTATGAGGTTTTGGAGTTTGAGAAAGAGATATAAGCAGCTTAAACAGGATCTAAAGTTTAAAAAGTCTGCAAGATTTCTTAACTCTTCGTTAAGAGATCTTTCCTTTTTCGAGAACTACTCCTTCAATTTCAAAGAAGATCCTGACCCGGAAGTAAGTATTATCATACCCGTTCATAACCAACTTCATTATACTTTAAACTGTCTTTATTCCATATCTGAATGTGACGACAACGTTGCTAAAGAGATTATTTTAGTAAATGACTGCAGTACGGATAATACCCAAAATGTCATTTCACAGATAAAAGGAATAACGCTCATTAACAATAGCGAAAATTTAGGTTTTCTAAAAAGTGCAAATACCGCAATAAGAAAAGCAAAAGGTTCTTATGTTTATTTGCTCAACAATGACACAAAAGTTCAAAAAAACTACCTAACTTCACTTTTATCCGTCTTTCAAACCCAGTCGAATGTTGGAGCTGTAGGCTCTAAACTCATTTTCGGGAACAATAGTTTACAGGAGGCAGGCTGTCTCGTTTTCAAAAATAAAGTGATTGTAAACCGTGGAGCTACCCAGTCAATCGATGCTCCGCAATTTAACTTCCTGCGAACAGTAGACTATGTTTCAGGATGCAGTTTGCTTTTTAAAAGACAGGATTCTAACGGGAATCTGAATCTTTTCGATGAAGTTTATTCGCCTGCCTATTATGAAGAAAACGATCTTTGCATGCGGCTGAAACATCTTCAAGGTTTAGACACCTACTACCAACCTCGATCAGAAGTGATTCATTATGAAAACGTAAGTTATCAAAAACACCATTCGGACAAGCACAATTTGATAAAAAAAAATTCCGTTATTTTCTATGAAAAATGGCAGAATTTTCTTGAAAACATTTGGAAAGAAGGCAATGATTTTTATAGAATAAATGACGATGCCCAATATGACAAATGCATTCTTGTAGCAGAAGAGTATATTCCAAAATTCGACCAGGATTCAGGTTCTAACAGGTTTACTGAGATTATAAAAATTCTGGTAAGTAACAATCATAAAATATACCTGCTGATAAAGAATGAATTTTCTCCAGATGATGCTGATTATGTAAAGAAATTTCAAGATTTGGGGGTTGAGGTTATAAGAGAGTACTTAACCCCTAAACGGAAAATAATACGGCAAGCAAAACAACTGGAGCAAATAAAAAACTCTGTCGATTATATCTGGATTTTCCGACCAGAAGGCTATGAGTATTATAATGAGGTTATTAAACCAATCGGTTTCCGTGCGAAGATCATTTACGACATGGTAGATCTTCATTATCTGAGATTTTCAAGAGAGCAGGCGTATTTTCTAAAAAACAAAGCCACCTTAAAGAGGGAAAAAGAAGTTTGCGAATTAGAACGGAAAGCGTTTCTGCACGCAGACGCCATCATAGCAATAAGCGATCATGAGAAAGAAATTCTCGCGAGAGAAAAAATAAATCCTGAAAAAATCTTTATTGTAAGTAATATCCATTCATTAAAAAAGAATCTGAGGCAGAAATCTTTTAATGACAGAGAAGGCCTCATTTTTATTGGCAGTTTTCTTCACAAACCTAATGTAGATTCTGTGTTATATCTGCATAACGAGATCATGCCATTGGTCTGGGAACAAAACCCTGATATTAGAGTGTATATCGTAGGTGGAAATGCACCAGAAGAAATCATTACATTGAATTCCGAAAGATTCAGAATTCTTGGCTATCAAAAAGAAATCGACACGCTCTTCACAAGTGCGAAAGCGATGGTTGCACCGCTGCGATACGGAGCCGGAGTAAAAGGCAAAATCGGCCAGGCACTGGAGTATCAACTGCCCGTAATATCAACTACAATTGGTGTAGAGGGAATGAAATTAACGCCGAATATCCATGCCCTTGTCGCAGAAATTTCTGATCCCGAAACTTTTGCGAACTACATCTTAGATATTTATTCCAATGAAAAAAATTGGACCGAACTCTACGAAGGCAGTAAAAATGGATTGCAGTATTTTTCAACCGAAAACCAGGAAAAAAACATCAAAAACCTGCTGGATTATCTGAATAATTGACAGAAATATTACCCAACCTTTCTTTTACTCCCTTAGCATTCTGAATATCCACTCGCTGAAACTGTACTTTTTTACGATTTGCTCCGGTAATTCTTGATAAGGTCTGTTGAGAAACTCCTGAATTACAGCGTTGTTGTCATTTTCAATAACGAAAATATTGTCTGGATGGTAGAAATCATAATTTTTAACCATCATATTATCTGTAATAATTTTTTTTCTGTAATACATACCCTCGAAAAATCTGAAAGATAAACCAACCTGTCTCGGATCAACAAAATCTACAAGAACATCAGATTTTTTTACAAACTCTATATTTTGCGCAAAAGTAATTCTATTTGTAATATATTTAATATGAGGATTTTTGTCGTCGTTTTTTTCAAATTCCTGTAAGTAAAAATCGAGTTTAAAATCATTATTAACTGCAAACTCTACAAAATTGTTAATCTTAGTCCTTCTGATTTCCCAATCTAAACCCACGAAATAAAAAACTGGCGGGATATTCGGCACGGGAGTCTGAACGGCTTTATAATTATCAAAATCAAAGTAAAAATTTGTAGTTTTTTTCACATTGCTAAAACCCGGTACGGTTTCAAAACAGAAGAACGTATCGAAGAAAGAAAAATAATTTTTCACTTTCGGGAATTTTTCAATTCCATCCCACTGGTAACCGATATATTTTGTGGTTTTATCCTTTAACTTTTCAATAAAAGAAACGGGAAATGAATCCGGTCGGATTACGAAAATATAATCGAACTTTTCATCCAATTCATCTACAATTCTTGAATATTCAGTTTCCTCAAATTGAGCAATAAGTTTCTTTTTATAACTTTTATCTTTCAAAAAAGTCTTCCTTATAAAATTGACCAGTCGTTCAGAGCCGCGGTATTTATAAGCTGGAATTTTATTGGTAATTAAAGATGTCTGAAATCCCAATTTTTCTAAGTTTCTAATGAAAAGTTCAGGAAAATCCGAATAATCGGGCATTACAAGAAGAAATTTTTTCGGTCGCATCTATTAAGCTATTTAAGTAAATAGGTGATTTGAAATAGTTTGAATTGCTTTCTAAGACTGTTCACCGGATTTCTGACATAATGCTTTTTTATCTGATCAAATGATTTAAGCGTGAGTTTGTTCATGGCACGGTAATAAACTTCATTTTTGTGAGATAAATAAGTTTGTGAGGGTAAATCTGAGTAAGTATTGACTAATGATTTTTCCAGTTTTCTGATCACTTCACCGCTTAATTTTTCACGTTCCCGTATGGCAAAATCCAGAAAAATTTTCTTGAGGTAAACGTTATACCACTTTGCAATATCAAGGTTTTGCTTTTTGATGTATTTTTCATGCACTTCTTCCAGCACCGAAATATACGATTCCAAATTTCTGTCGCTTACCTTTCTGGTAATGGAATTTTCGTTATCCGTTCTGTAGAAATAGGTTTCGTGATTAACGAACTTTACATTTTTTGCTAAAAGCATCGTTTCAAAAAACCACAATTCATCTTCGTGAAGAATTCCGTTCTTAAAGCGGAGATTATTTTTATCGATGAATTCTTTACTGTACAGACGATTTTGCGCAACAGGGGTTAATGCAGATTCCATCGCTTTTGTCAAAACCTCAAAATGAGTATTGGCAATAGTGAGATCTCCTTCTTTCGGAGGATATAAATGTGAAATTTTCGATATAATGTCACCGTTAATTTTTGACGTAACAGTAATTCCGGTAACGATATCGTTGTTGTCCACAGACGAAACCAATGTGCTGATGGCATCAGTGCTTAGAAGATCATCTGAATCCAAAAAAAACAGAAACGCTCCGTTTGAAATTTCAATTCCCCTGTTTCTTGTTGCAGAAAGTCCTGCGTTTTCCTGTGTAAATACCTGGAACCGCCGATCCTTGGCTTCAAAAGACTTACTGATTTCAAGTGTCTTGTCACTGCTTCCATCATTAATTAAAATGCATTCCCAATTCTGATAATCCTGCTTAAGGACGGAATCGACACATGCTTCAACGTATTTTTCAACATTGTAGCAGGGAACGATAATGGATACTAGTGGTGCTGAAAACATTATTTATGAGTTAATCTGGCGTAAAAGTTTGGGAAATAGTAATATAATCTCAAATAGAAATAGTACTCTATTCCGATATCTCTTGCAGAATATTTTAAAAACGAATTGAATGCCCTGCGAATTTCCTCTTTTTCAGATTTCATTTCATTTTCTTTTGTATTTCTGGTAATTCTCTTCAGAACCATCAGAAGTTTCCTGACGATATTTTTAATGATTTTGTTTCGATCCCCAACCTTTGCAGAATTTCTCCAAAATTCAAAAACCTCCATAATTGCTAAAAAAAATTGGTAAGCGGTCTCCGGGGAGAGGTTATGCGAAAGGCTGTTTTCCCGCTGAATGTAATGGTATAACTTTTCATTGGATTTTACCACTTTAACTGCTTTATTGAAAATCTTGAAAAGTGTAGAATAATCCTCGAAACATTTTAGATTTTCAGGAAAGTGTACGTTTTTTAAGAGCTCTGCTTTAAACAGTTTACCCCATGGATGACTCTGGATTTCCTGATCCTCCAGTAAAAGGACTAAAGCTCTGTTGCCATCAAATATTTTCTCCTCCGAAGTGGGTTTATTGCATAATACTTTACCATTTTCATCCTCATAAGAGGCTTCTACAATAGAAATATCGGCATTTTCACCGACAAGTAAACTGTATAATTCAGAACAATAATTCAATTCAGCCCAATCATCGGAGTCCACAAAGCAAATATAATCCCCTGTGGCTGCTTTTACACCGCTGTTTCTGGCCTTAGAAACGCCGGAATTTTGCTGTTTAAAAACCAAAATCCTTTCATCATTACTTTGAAATTTATTATAAATCAGTGATGCCTCATCCGTCGAGCCATCATCGATAATAATGATTTCAAGATTAGTATAAGATTGTTGAACTACCGACTCTAAACACTTTTCCAACGTTTTTTCGGCATTAAAACAAGGTATAATTATACTTATCAGTGGATCATTATTCATATGAACTGCAATAGGATGTGATGTGTAAATTACTTCGGGTAAGTTTCACAATAAGTATGAAAAGCTTTTATTAATAAGTAGTTTTGCCGTGTATATACTAACGCAATTTAATTGAAATTATTAAGTTGCACAAATTTTTGATATCGCAGATTTTTTATGCTAAATTTGAATCAAAACCTTCCACTTACTGACTGTTGAGGGTTTAAATTATAATCTCAGCAAAATGAACATCGTATATTTAGTTTTTGGCAATAATCTGGAGCATTATCAGCAAATATATTTCTCGATCTATACCGCCATGGCTCGAAAAAAGGACAATGACAGAATTATTGTCATCGCAGAAAATCCTTCGTTGTTTAATTTTTTTGAGGAAAGCGTAGAAGTAATAGAGATCAACAAAGAAATTATTGAGCGGTGGGAGGGCCAATATCAGTTTTTTTGGCGGGTAAAAATCAAAGCGCTACAGTTAATCGCCGAAAAATATCCTTCGGAATCCGTTCTTTATTTGGATGGCGATACTTTTTTTTACCAGGATCTCGATACCCTGAGAGAAGGCATGAACAATGGACAAAATTTTATGCATCTTGAGGAAGGTAAACTGTCTTCACTATCATCAAAAACCGAAAAACTGATGTGGAAGCAAATGCAGGGGAAAGAATACAATCATATCAAAATTGATAAAAACTCCGCGATGTGGAATGCCGGATTAATCGGAATTTCTAAACACCACTTAGACTCTCTGCAGATTGTATTAGATGTAAATGATGCCATGTGCGCCGATGACGTCACCAGAAGACTTATAGAACAGTTTGCGTTCTCTCTCGGATTGGGTAAAAATACTGAACTTAAATCTGCAGATCACATTGTTGGACATTATTGGGGAAATAAAAAGCATTGGAATACTATTATTGGTAATTTCCTGAAAGAATCTTTCATGAAAAAACACAATCTGATGCAAATCGTAGAAAACTTGAAAGAGATAGATCTTACTCAGAATCCTGTTTGGGTAAAAGAATCCAATACAGAAAGAAGACTAAGTAAGTTCCTAAATAAATTTTATCAGAACAAGAAAACTACTTATATCAAAAAGTAACGGCTATTGTAGATCCCTTAATTTTCGGTAAGTTTCGTTTACATATAGACTTTGAAGGTAGCTTATTCTTAATCCGTCTACTCCATCAAGAATTCCTAATTTCAGGAAATAGGTTTTCACGAATTTAAAGATCACCTTAATATAATGCACGGCAATTGAATATCTTTTTCCGGTATCACCGAGTTCTTCTCCCTTTAGACGACCGTAATACAGCATTTTATTCTTAAAAGACGCATAGTTTTCAAAAGAATAATGCAGAAGTTTGTTCTTTAAAACACCTGTTGTTCCGTTAACATCCAGTGTTTCGTGTACTTTTTTCTGCTTTAAATAGGACGCTTTTGACTTTTTAAACAGACGGAAATTCTTATCATTTTGTGTACCCGAAAAATTTATTTTTTTCTTCCCGACAAAAAAAATTCTGTAAATGTAATAAGCGTCGGCGGCGTTGGTGCGGTTGACCGTTTCTTTAATTTCATTTTTCAGTTCAGGAGTAATCCTTTCATCGCCGTCAAGAAAAAGCACCCAATCGTTTTTAGCCGAGTTCAATGCCAGATTCCGCTGTTTGGTGAAATCTTCGAAAGCATTTTTAATGACTTTAACCTTAGTATTCTTTAGTGCAATTTCTACCGTTCTATCGGTACTGAAGGAATCCACAACAATAATCTCGTCACAAAAATCAAAACATTCAAGAACTTCCTGAATGTTTTTTTCTTCATTAAAAGTGATAATTAAACCGCTGATATGTTGTGTAAGATCCAAGTTTAATTTCTCTTAAATTCCAATACTGTTTTTTCAATAATCGCCACACAATCCAGAATCTGCTCTTCGGTAATCACCAAAGGCGGAGCCAAACGGATGATGTTACCATGCGTTGGTTTTGCCAAAAGACCGTTATCGCGCAATGCAAGACAAAGATTCCATGCGGTTTTACTTTCCGGAGTATCGTTGATGAGAATCGCATTCAAAAGCCCTTTGCCGCGAACACCGGTAATAAGATCTGTTTTTTCGATTAATTTCTGAATTTCATTCCGGAAAAGCTGCCCGAGTTCTTCGGCTCTTTCTGAAAGTTTTTCTTCTTCCACCACATCCAAAGCAGCTACAGCAACTGCACACGCAATCGGATTTCCGCCGAAAGTCGAACCGTGCTGGCCCGGATGAATTACATTCATGATTTCATCATTAGCCAAAACTGCAGATACAGGATACATTCCTCCGGAAAGTGCTTTGCCTAAAATCAGGATATCGGGCTGCACATTTTCATGGTGACATGCGATAAGTTTTCCGGTTCTTGCGATTCCGGTTTGTACTTCATCAGCAATAAAAAGAACGTTATACTTTTTACAAAGTTCCGAAGCACCTTTTAAGAAACCTTCGTCCGGCACATAAACACCAGCTTCGCCCTGAATTGGTTCTACGAGAAAAGCTGCAATATTGGCTGAATCATTTGCCAGAATATCTTCTAAAGCTTTCAGATCATTGTATGGAATTTTAATAAAACCTGGTGTAAAAGGTCCATAATTGTTGTTGGCATCAGGATCGTTGGAAAAAGATACTATGGTCGTTGTTCTTCCATGGAAATTATTCTCACAAACAACAATTTTTGCAGCATTTTGTGAGATTCCTTTCACTTCATAACTCCATTTTCGTGCTAATTTTACCGCTGTTTCTACTGCCTCGGCACCGGAATTCATCGGTAAAACTTTATCGAACCCAAAAAGTTCTGTAATTTTTTTCTCGTATTCTCCTAAATTGGAGTTGTAAAAAGCTCTGGAAGTCAAAGCTAATTTCTGAGCTTGGTTCACCAGTGCGTCTACAATTTTCGGATGGGAATGACCTTGATTTACCGCAGAATAAGCGGACAGGAAATCGTAATATTTTTTACCTTCAACATCCCATACGAAAACGCCTTTGCCTTTTTCTAAAACCACAGGAAGCGGATGGTAATTATGAGCGCCGTGTTTTTCTTCGAGTTCTATTAAATAAAGGGATGTTTTGTTTACTGTATGCATATTGAAGTGATTTTATAAAGCAAAAATAATGATTTATTTCCAAGTAAAGTCAGTAGCAGTTTTTAACAGGTATAAAAAAACCGGCATTAAAAAGCCG
>JAANMY010001518.1_pt1 | contig 25717 bp, 24 predicted proteins | sample 7279691 | NCBI WGS metagenome assembly JAANMY01 (sample SAMN14094543, study PRJNA606508) | bioreactor metagenome | isolation source: A lab-scale SPAN reactor treating ammonium-rich wastewater day 388 | place: Ireland: Galway | collected 2018-02-07
TAATTCAACCTGGGCGAATTCTTCTACTGCCCATTGATTGTCGGAGGTTACAAGATTGTCGAACAAGTTTTTACTTCTCCCAATTCGATGTGATGAGTTCGAAGTGTACACGACTCATTCTCCCTTGGGGAGATATGGGTAATAGATAGGTATCTGGACGCCTTTTATATTGGCAAATACCCGGTGACCAATGAGGAGTATGGGCGGTACATGGATGACATTGGCCGGGCGTGGGAACGGCCCAGAGGCCTGGAGCAGCACCCGGTAATTAGGGTGAGCTGGTATAATGCCCACGATTATGCCCTTTGGGCGGGGATGCGGCTGCTGACAGAGGCGGAGTGGGAGAAGGCGGCGACGTGGGAAGATGACAGGGTTGTGGCCGGTGTCCCCACCGTGCCACCATTCTCTCATTTTGATGGCGCGGTCAGTAGACTGGTCACAGCGAAGGAAGCAGCTGTGCTGGGGAAGAAACGGGTGTATCCCTGGGGGAATCAGTTTGAAAGTAACAAGTGTAATACTGAAGAAGCCGGGGTAAATTACTCCACCCCGGTAGGGAAGTATTCGCCGCAGGGGGACAGCCCGTATGGGGTGGCGGACATGAGTGGGAATGTGTGGGAATGGACGAGCAGTCAGGATAAACGTTACCCCTACGATGCGACCGACGGCCGTGAAAGACTCGCGGATGGATATGATGATCGCGTAATACGAGGAGGGTCGTATGGGAGCAGTGCCTCCCGCGCTCGCGGCGCGTCTCGCTTCTCCGGCTTCGACCACTACGGCGAATCCAACGGGTTTCGGTGCGGGGTGGCGTCCCGTCCGTTCTCTCCACCCCCTGCTGGTCGCTGACAGCTCGCTGCTTTCGGGCCGGTCTCTTTCTATCGCTTGGGCCGGTCTCCCTCTCTGCTCGGGCCGGTCTCCAGACCGCGCCCGTTGGCGTGATGGCCGGTGGCGCGGTCAGAGTCAGAGACCGGCCACAGCAGTGTGTTGACCCGCTCGGGCCGCCTCTCAGCCCGCAGGGATGCTCTCCAGACCGTGCCCGTTGGCGGCGCAAGTGGCGCGGTCGGAGACCGGCCACAGCATAACAAAAGGAGTCCCGCCATCACTGCGCCTCTCTCATCCGAGGTCTCCCTTAACGCGACGCCAACGGCCGTTGCCGCCAGCGCCAGCCCACAACAAGCAGCCCACCTACCAGCAACAGCGCCGCCAGCCAGGGAAGCCAACCAGCCCCGCCAACGGCCGTTGCTTGCGGCAGAGCGGTAGATTGTGTTGCTACCTCATTGGCCGGTTGGTCTGATTTTTCGGCCGGCGCGGGCACGGCGGCGGCAGGGGTGATGGCGACCCGGCCGTCCGCCAGCTGCGGCGCGACCGTCTCCCCGTCTGGCGTGCCCAACAACCCCCTGGTAAGCTGCACGGCCGTCTCTCCAGATCCCACGACCTGGAACGTCACCGTCAATAGACGACCCTCGCCCGTTACGGCCGTTGCCGGGCGCAGCAGCGTCAGGGCAAACGCCACCGTGCCCGCTGCGTTGTCCACCTGGTGGCGCAGGACAAACGCCTGCCCGGTGTCCAGGTAATCCCCCGGCTGCGCCTGCACGCCCTCTGTCGCGGCGTCTACGTCCACCACGACCAGAAGGGCTGGGTCAAAGGTAAGCTGGATGTCCGCGCCATAGATAGGCGTGTTGTTCGCCACATGGACTACGGCCGTTACCGTCTCGCCTGGTAGTACGGCCGTGTCCGCAATTTCTATCCACAACCGCGCGGCCGTCTCTGTCTGCGCCTGCGCGGGCGCTGGCCACAAGCCGGCCAGCACTAGAAAACCCACTATGATTATCAATTGCCATTGTTTGTTCATGGAAAACGCTCCTCAATTGGTTGGTAGGTGGCGCGGTCAGGAGACCGGCCACAGCCTCAGATGGCGCGGTCAGGAGACCGGCCACGCTCAGGTGGCGCGGTCAGGAGACCGGCCACAGCCTCAGGTGGCGCGGTCAGGAGACCGGCCACAGCTCTCAGGTGGGGTGGTCAGGAGACCGGCCACAGCTTTCAGGTGGCGCGGTCAGGAGAGCAGCCCTTCGGGACTGAGAGGCGGCCACCGCCTTCATGATTGGGCGTGCCTGGGCATTGCTTCCCAGGCACGCCCCTGCCAGAAAGTGCGACTGGTCAGGTCGGGTTTACCAGTTCTGGCAGCCGGTTAACCCATAGTTGCCACCCAAAATAGCCAGGTCTTGCACATTGACCCGCCCATCGCCGTTGATGTCGGCGCGGGCGTCGGCCGGCGGCGTTGTCAGGCCAAAGTTGGCCCCCAGCAAGGTAGCGTCGCCGATGTTGATCTCCCCATCATCATTGGCGTCGCCGCCGCGCAGGGTGACGGCCGTCAACGTCAGGTTTTGCCCACTGCTGAGCGTGGCATTGGTGCAGGCTGGCAGATACCGCGCCGCGTCGGCCATGACCGCATAGTCGCCGCCACGCAGATCAGTGACGGTGAATGCCCCGTTGTCGCCGGTGGCGGCGGTGCGGGTGATGGGGCCAACGGCCGTAACCGTCACCCCGTCATGCGCGTTCCGCCCCTGGTAATTGACCGTGCCCGCCAGCGTTGCAAAGGGCAAGATGGTGACGGCCGTTCCCTGGGCGGTCACCGGCAGAGCAAAGCCATCCCGGTCAGCCAGCAGCGGTTCACAGGAGACGGCCGTGCTGCCCGGCGCGGTGGCGGTGTATTGCAGAATGGTGAAACGGCCGTTGCCATTCAGGGGGGTGGCCGGGTTTTGCTGGCTGATCGCCCCCAACCACGTCCCGGCGGCCGCATCTACCTGGTTCGCCCCGATGAGGCGGTGAACGGGGTCAAAGAAATCGCCGAAGACCGCGCTTTGCGGGGAGATAACAGAGGGGTCGGCGCTGCACAGCGCTTCGGCCGCATACAGGCTGGCCGTGTTTTCCAGGTCTACATCCAGCGTGAAACTGTCGCCGGGATAGAGGTCGGTTGATACCGCCGGTCGTACGATTAATTGCGTGGCGAGGGTCGGCGGCGTGGCCGGGCCAAACACCTCAATCTCTTGCAGCCAACCATGTAATCCATCCAGGATAGTGCGGTCATCGAAGGAGTAACGCACGTAGCGGGCGTCTGTTGGCGCAAAGACTGCCTGATGGGCGCAGCGAGGAGTGCGCCAGTTCATGTCTAGCTTCTCTGTTTCCGTGCGACAAACAGGGTCAATGGCAGCAAACACCTCGGCATAGGTCACATTGTCGCTGCTGACTTCCACGCGCCACTCCAGGGGCAGATGGTCAAACTCGTGCGTCCACACGTCTACCCGCGCCACGGTCTGCACGTCGCCCAGGTCAATGGTAGCGACCTTCCAGCCGGCCGCGCCCCCCGCCCATCCGGCGAGGCCGCCAGGCCAGGCGAAGCCATGCATCCAGCTATCATCTTGGATACGGCCGTTCAGCAGCTCTAACGGATTGGTACAACAGCCCCAGCCGGGGATGGTGCTGATACTTTTCCCCAAGGCTAAGTTGTTCATGCCGGTGTACGTGATGGGGCCGACTATTTGCACGGCGCTGCCCGTTGTGCCATCGCCATCCTGGATAGTGGTGCGGATCCAATACTCTGTGCCCTGGGTCAGCCCGTGCAGCCGACACAGCTTCGGGGCGAAATTGCCTTCGACGCCACATTTGCGCGTCCAGGGGCCGGTGGCGCTGGGGGCCACCTCTACCGTCATCGTGCTATTGCGATTGGCGTCCTGGCCGATGGGTAGGGTGACCAGGATGTGGGTGTCTTTGACTATGGCGACGGCCGTGCCCACTTCGGCGCTGTTGGCGGCGGTCGCAGCGGTACGTACCGGGCCAATGATTTGCACCGCTTCGCCATTGACGCCATCCGGGTCTACGGCCGTTACGCGCACATAATAATCGCTGTTTGCCGACAGATTGCCCATGGCGCAATGCCGCCAGTCTGCTTCGCCCGGTTGGCCATTGCCGCAGTACCGCGACCAGGGGCCATTGGGGGAACTGCTGCCTTCAAACCGGGCATAACTGTTGCCGTTGCTGTCATCGGCGAACGGCGCCCAAACCGCAACCCACGTGCTGCTAACGGCCGTGACTTGCGCGGCTAATGGCGTCACGGCTTCTTCAATCGCCTGGGCGGCCACGGGCTTTACCGGCATCATGCTCATGCCCCCCATAACCATCAGCCCTAGCAATAGCCAACTACTAAACACTACGATACGTGTGTGAAAACTCGTGTTCATATTTCCTCCGCAAAAGGGTTAACTCGATACATTGCGGCCGGCAGGATACCGGCGCAACGGTTAATAAACTCTACTGAGAGAACCGGTCATCACTCTTAACAGGCAGTCACACTCATTAATCACCTCCTTGGGCAACGCTTATGGGCCGGGATGGGTTCAATGTGTACCCGACCTGATTACCAGCTTAAAAGAGCATTGCTGTTGGAGCCTGATTTCCTGTTGCGTAATTGTTGAGGGTTGGCTGAGTACCCTGGCGGACGCAACGGACGCAGCGGGCGCAGCGGGCGCAGCAGACGCAGGCGGGGCGTTAGTGGGGAGAACGGCCGTTTCCCTCTACCCTGCTCTCAGGTTTATGTTGTTTGGCGGGGGGACGGCCGTGCCCCATAACGGCCGTTTCCCGTCACCCCGCTTTTCTTTCTCTGCATCTTGCAACTTATTGCCCCCAGGCAGGCGTTCTTTGTGCCCCTGATGGTTTCCCTTAGCCATCCCCTGCAAAGTAGTCGGCAGGTGAAAGCCTGAATCTCAACGAATTGCCCCCTATCCGTCATTCGGCATGAGTTCTCTGTTATTTACTCTGGAGGTTTATTCCTATGCCCCAATTGCAATACGGTAATATGTGGTCAGTCTATGACCAGGCCCATCTTTTCCTGATCACCACCAACGCTACACTCAAGCGCAACGGCGCATTGGTGATGGGACGGGGGATTGCGCGTCAAGCGCGTGACCGTTTCCCCGGCCTCGACCTGGCGCTTGGTCAGGCGATTGCCCGACGCTGCGGTCGTTTAGGTCATTATCACCTGCTGGTTAGCCCCCAATGGCCCAAAGCCAGGATTGGCGCTTTTCAAGTTAAGACAGATTACGCGCAACAGGCTGACCAGGGTCTCATTGCCGCCAGCGTCACCGCGTTGGCGGACTGGTGCGCCCGTCACCCCGACCAGATGGTGCATCTCAACTTTCCTGGCATTGGGAATGGCGGGTTGGCGCGCACTGCGGTCTGGCCATTGTTGACTGCGCTGCCGGATCAGGTGACTATCTGGGAATATGTTCCAGAGTTGCCAGCGCGTTTTATGCCTGATGAAGCAGACCTGACCGCAAAAGAAGGCTGATAGGCAACAACCCGTAGATCTTTTACAAGCACTGCGGCAAGACGAGTCGGCGGAAACGGCCGTCGTCATCTACAAGGAAGCGGGGAGCGCTATCCAGCAGTACAAAGATGTGCAAGTGGCAGCCCTGGCCTGCGCCGCAGCAGATCTGAAAGCTGGGGGAGAAATCAAGCGCAGGACGACTTTTGGCTCATGCGGATGGACAGCGCCGCAGAGCGAAGAATTGAACAAGGAGGCGTGGCCGGCGGCCGTGGTCGCCGACCACGCCCTGGCTGAATTGGAAACGGCCGTTGCCCGCGCGCAAGCCGCTTTGCAGGCAGCGCAAAAGCCGTATCGCCAACGACGCGCGCCCGCTTTCTATATTCGTTAGCAAACGACGACTGACTTCCCTCTCTTTTACAGGAGCATGAGGCATGACACATTCCCGGACAAACGTCCATCAAGACAAACTACAAGCAGTATTGGCAGATTGGCAGGCGCGCGCGCAGGCGCTGCGTCAAAAGCAGGCGTTCTGCCGCGAGCATCGGTTCACGCTGGAGCAGCGTTGTCTCCATGAACAGGTCGAACTGCTCGATGCCCTGCTCATCGACCTGCAAATTGCGCTGCTGCCAGTTGGCGGCGAGCCAGCAGACCCGATGACGCCTGACACGCTGCCTGATGTGGAGCGCGCTTTTCTGGCTGCGTTGCTGACGCAGGCGGCGGCGCTTATTGGGCAGAGGGTGAGCGCCGACCTGGAGCCGGTGACGGTGAGGATGTTGCCAGACGCCGACCGCGCCCGTCTGATGAACCACTACAACCTGTGGAACAGTGGAGAGGCAGAGCCTGCGGATTACTTCATGGGACATCTGGACGCCTGGTTGCAGTTCTATGCCGCTCGTTTCCAGGCAGGGGTGTGGACGGCCGTTTAATTCCCCGACCAACCATCGTCGGTTGCGGCAGGTGACCCGCCTGGCTGAAGCCGCCGGCAGCGCCGCTCAAAGAGCAGCCTCGCCGGGCAGCGACGCCTGAGCCTGAGTCAACGGAGGCGGTATGACGCTGTCCGCTGTGCGGCCAACCGCTCCGTCTTGTTCAGTGGCGGTCATCGCCTCCCTCTGGCAGCCGCCTTGAGTGGCGTTGCGGGCTGACAATTGCTGAACAACAGGCAGCCGCAGACGGACGGTTTGTTTCATGCTGCCTGACGGTCGCTTTGCGGCCGGTGGTGGTGTCGGCGGCGGGAAATTGAGCGCAATTTATTGATCTTTGCCAGTCTAACCTGTTACAATGACGCTGGGCGTGGGGGTGAGCGGTAGCGGTTATCAGGTATCCCCAGGCTTAAATTCCAAATAGAAGAGTTACCGCCAGGTGCGGCTTCGTTCAACTCAAGCATTTGTAGAATGCCATGTTCCATTTGTATCTCCTTGTAACCGACGATTCATCCACAAGCAATCGTCGAGACGACAGACAATTCATTCTGCCGCACATTGCCATTCCTTTACAGATGACCAGAAAATATTCTATACTGGCGCAACGTCCAAACCAACGCCTGGCTGTTTTTGTCAGGCATACCACAATCATAAAGAATCAAAACACACCATGTTATCGGCAAAGAGGGATTGATGGCCTTTGATATCTGTCACGGATTGGAAGAACAAAATTGGGAAAACATGGACCCCGGCGAACGCTTCGATTTCCTACGCCAGATAATTGAACAGTCGCTTAATGACTGGCAGTACGAGCAGGTAGATGTCGTAGCCGGCGCAGCGCCCGATGGGGCGGAAATGTACTACGACCGAGATACCAAGTCACTGGTGATTGACGTGGATAAGATAGGCGCCGACGACTATTCCGGATTTGACGGCGTTTCATTGGGCATCCATGAGGTTCTGCACGCCATGGATGACCAGGATTTCGGGAGCAGCTACGATTATTTTGGGGATCAGTCGCAGAGCGCCATACACAATGATCTGCACCAGACCGCTCTGGCCTGGACGACTGAACGTCAGGAAGAATGTTTCCAGGCAGGACAGTCCAGCGAATCAGCGCCGGACAAAACCTTGCCGCCGATTAACTGGGGAATGTAACCATGTGTTTTGCTGAACTATCCGAACAAAACGCCCAAGCCTACCAACGTTACCAGGCGCTGCGCCGCGAAGTGCTGCGCCTGCGGATTGACAACGCCCGCAATGAAGGGCTGCTGGCCCTCATCGCCGCCATCGAATCCCAGGCCGGCGACGAGCGGCATACACATGGCGAAGCCCTCGCCGAACTGAGTGACCGTCGGGCCGCCGCTTACCGGCGCATGGCCCGTTACCAGAGCGCGCGGGCTGTTTTTGGCCGACGCGCCTCAAACAATCTCCATCATTCCGGCCTGGTGGAGGAAACGCCATGATTCCCTACGGTGTTATGCCCGCTCGCGTACGTCTGGCGTCAGATACCGATTATCCGGTTACGCTGCGCGCTCTGATCGAAAAAACGACCCGCCATTGTCTGTGTTCTCTTTTTATTGTTGACCTTCTGCCAGCCAGCGATCCGGATTTGCAGGTTCATGAGGTGTTTCGCGCTTTGCAGGGCGCTTTGTGGCGCGGGGTAGATGCGCGGCTGCTCATTGGCGGCAGCCGCACCAACCTGGATATTGCCGAACGGTCAATCACCGCCCGGAGCTGGGCCGAAGAACACGGCATTCCGGTACGCTGGCTGACGGCCCAGGCTGTGCGCGGCAGCCACGTGAAACTGGTCGTGGCCGATGACTATGTGCTGACCGGGTCACACAATTGGTCGGGGGGCGCTTTTACCAACCAGACGCAGGACAGCGTTTTGGTGCAGTCGGCGGCGCTGGCGACGCGCTTTGTCCATTTCTTTGAGGGGCAGTGGCTCCGGGCAGAACAACGATGACCTATTACAAAATCAACTGGTCGCAGTTTGTCACCGACGCCTCCCTGGCCATTCTGGCCGGGCAGGTCGGCGCGCCACTCACTCAGTCTGTGGGGGAATTACGGCCGTTCGTCGCCTCTATCTGTGCCTCTGCCGGTGGGTTGCCGGTGAGTGAGCAACCGCTTGATGAGGCAGCGCGCACGGCCGTTGTGCTGCGTCTGGTGAATGAAGGGGTAGCCCACGCGCTGCATACGGCCAATGAAGGGGGTCGGCGTGTACCGGACAATTACGTCCAGACTGCGGGCGCCGGGATGCTGGCCGAAATCGTTACTCCGGTTACGCCCCTTAACCTGAATATTGCCTCGGTCAAAGAGCTGGTACCCCTGCCGGGCATTGGGCCAACTTTGGCCGCCCGAATTATCGGCGAGCGACTGGCGCGGGGAGCATACAGTTCGTTGGACGACCTGGACCGGCGCGTTGAGGGTGTAGGGCCAGCGATAGTAGCCAAAATTCGTTACCGCGTCCGGTTCGGTTCTCCCCTGGCGGCCACAAACACGGCCGTTCCCGACCTGGCCTGGTTGGTCGCCCGGATGCCTGGCGCAACCGTCTGGGAACAGTTGGTTGCGGCGTTGGACGCGGTGGCCACAACCTGCGCGGCCGACCCCCATCCGGCAACGAAGGAATATCAGCCGCGGGATTTTGACCTGGCGCTGGCTGAACCGGAAAGCCTGGCCGATTGGGTCGGCGTTCTGTCTGGCCTGGATTATTTTCGGCGCCTGCCAGCCTTGCTGCAAAACGTCACTACTTCGCTTGACGTCTGTCTGTTTCACATCGCTCTGCCGGAGCCGACCCATCCAACGCGCCTGTTGCTTGAGGCGCTGGTTGCTGCCCACAACCGGGGTGTGGCTGTGCGCGTGTTGCTGGATGCCGACAGGCCAGAAGACCCCTATCGTTCATCGGTGATTAACGCTCCGGCGCAGGTGTATCTGACCGCCGCCGGCATACCGGTTCAGTTTGACTCCACGGAGCGACTGCTTCACTCGAAGTATCTTGTTGCCGACGGTTCTCTGGTTATCCTGGGCAGCCACAACTGGTCGGCCGGTTCCTATTTTGCGTATGATGACCTGAGTCTGGTTATCCAGTCTGTGGAACTTGCCCAGACATTAAGCGCTCGTTTTGTCTCTCTCTGGCAGGAGGCGAGTGAGAGGAACACCATTGTCAGATAACTATTCGGAATCCCTGAGGGTTTATGAACCAGCTTTGGCTACAAATTATGGGGTTGTTGTTGTTAATTTTGGGGGTCGGCCTGGGCTATTGGCGCTGGCTACGGCCGTACCACAATCAGCTAAATAATGCGCAACGCAGCCTGCTGTTGTTGGTGATCCTGACCTTCATGGGCGGCTTTTTTGGCTCGTTTGGCTGGTGGCTGGATGTGCCCGCCAGTTTTTCCTGGGATTTGCCCCCTTTGGCGGCGCGAATGTTGGCGGCGGCCGGGTGGTCGTTTGCCCTGGTTTGTTGGTTGGCGCTGGAACGGCCGTCGCTGCCCCGTTTACGCCTTGTCGTCATCATGCTCTTTGTTTACCTGGCGCCGTTAGCGGCGGCCATTGTGTTGTTCCACCTCGACCGCTTTGATTGGACGGCGCCGATCACCTATGCTTTTTTTGCCCTCGTTGTGCCAATGACGGCGCTCGCCACCTGGCATTTATTCCATCCGATGGGCGTCATTGACATATCGGGGGATCGGCCGCCAACAGGCATGGCGCGCGGTTGGCTGTGGGGCGCGGCCATCCTCACCACCGTGTGGGGAACTGCTTTGTTTGTCACCGATGGCGGCCCGTCTTCCTTCATTTGGGTGTGGCCGGGTGATTTGCTCACCAGCCGCCTCATCGCTGTGATGCTGTGGACGCTGGCGGCGGCGGCCGGGTACAGCCTACGCTCCACTGAGGCAATGCCTGTCGTTTTGGCGGCCATGGCCGCTTATGGCGTGGGCGTGGTGGTCGCCAATGCATGGCATATCCCGGCCATCAAACCCTTTTATGTTCTCTTTTTTGCCGTGCTGGCGTTGGGTTCCCTCGCCATTCTTTACCAGACCAGGGCCAGATAACTTCGCCCCCATTTGCGGGCGGGCTTTCTATAATTGGATGAACGGCCGTTGGATGGGTGATGACAATCCATATAGGCTATCATTACATTCATGTTGGACATTGGAGGCGACCAGATGAAAACCACCCACGTCGTTTTGCGTCGGGTCAAAGATGACGACGGCTCACGTCTTCTGGAAGCATCGCTTACCGTCGAAGGCAACGTGCTAATCACGGGCAGCGACTTCGGCGACGGCGTTGAGCGACTATTTGGCGCGCGCGAGTACGAATGGGCGTGGGCCATTCCAGCCGCCGCTGTGCCCGCCCTGCTCCACGCGCTTGGCGCAGCCGACAATGTGCTGTCGGCGCTTGAAGCGCGCTTCAGCGGCGATAATGCGGCGTTGCTCGGCTCTTTCCTGGAAGCACATGAAATTCCCACTGACCGATGGTCCCGCCTTGGTGACTAAATTAAAATAGATTCGCCGCCGCCGGCCATATCTGTAACCATTCACAGCAAGTAAGGCAGCACAGCATATGAATAAACGACCGAGAAAAAGCAAAAAGCCACCCCAACTGAAAGATCTCGCCCCGGGTATTCGCATGAAAGGGGGCGTCCGTTTTGACCCCACGATTCAGGCGTTTGTCGCCATCGTTCATACATGGGACAACCTAGAGTGTCAGGGTGAACCGCAAGAATGGCGCTCCCCCCAGGTATTTCCCACCGAAGAAGCGGCGATGCAGCACTACAAATCCGACATCCGGCCCATTCTGGAACAGATGATGGCCCAAATAGCCAAAGCGCAGCCTGACAAACAGACCAGGCATCGTCGCCTGGAACCGTAGCCAAACAGGCGATGGTTATGAATGAGAAACTAAAGACGAAACTGGATCACGCTTTCAAACTGACGCACGACCTCGTAGTCCATCTCGATGAGGCAGCGCTGGAGTTGGATTTACCAAGCCTGCCCTCCAACCGAATCTCAGGGCAACTGTGGTGCGTCGTTGGCGCCCGCGAAAGCTACATCAGAGCGATCCAAATGGGACATTGGCCGGGATTCTCTTGCAGCCTCACTCAGTCCTCCACAAAGCCGGCTGTGCTTGCCGCCTTGGAGATGACGCATAAACGCCTGGAAGAACTCGATTTTGCGGGCTTGAATGATACCCAACTTGATCTGGCGTTCGGACTTCTGGAACATGAGGTTCAGCACCACGGGCAACTCATTCGCTTTGTTTACGGGAATGGGCTTACCTTCCCCGACAGTTGGAACAAGCGGTATACGGTTTAACGGGGAACATGCCCGACGGGGAATGCGAATAAGATGGCGTCGCAACGGCCGTTTCAACGAGCATAACTACTGGAAAAGAAACGGCCTCTTCCACCAGACGGTCAGAGTGCGCCCAACGATGGCCAGCATCCGACATGGCCCATCGCATCCGCCAATGGACGGAGCGGCTCGCCGATGCGTCGCCAGGCCGTCATTCGGTCAACACGTTCATGATTTGATTCAATGGAGACAAAGAAAATGCCCCCAGAGCGCGCCATAGTGTTTGATACCAGGCGACTTACGGTTTGCTTGGCGACGACCGAAGATGTAGACCTTTTTCATCAACTGTGGACCAATCCGCAGGTAATGGTTCATGTCGGCTTTCCCAACGGGATCCCCACCACGCGCGATGAAATAAAAAACCGGATTGCCATTGGCGGTTTGTCAGAATTTGAACAGTTGCTCGTCATTGAACTCAAGTCTACCGGCCAGGCTATTGGCGAATGCAAGATGAGCTGTCCCAACGCAGATGGTATCGCCACGACGGATGTGAAGTTGCTGCCCACATTCTGGGGGCGCCAATATGGGCTTGAAGTCAAGCGTGGGTTATTAGACTATGTCTTCGCGCATACCGATAGCGCCACAGTTGAAGCCACGCCCAACGTAAACAATATTGCTTCCATCAGGATGCAGGAAGCGGTTGGTGGGATTCGTGTCGGGGAAAGCCTCTATCACTTTCCTGAGTCTATGGGCGGCTATACTACGCCGATCCATTACTATATCTATCGCGTAAGTCGGACAGATTGGCTACAACGTGTCAGTTAACTAATTCTCTTTGCTCCGGGGCTTTATCGTCGTCCACCCTGGATTGCCGGGCAGTCAGAGGGAGGCCCCTCCAGGCCAAAACAACACACAACCGCCCCATACCAATGGGGCGGTTGTGTGTTGTTGACCCTGTACTCAGTTTCCTTGGGCTGTGATGGCGTGGCCGGTAATGCTCATGACCGTCATGGTCTTGCTCGTTGTCTGGGCGGCATCGTTGGCGGCCGTTGGCAATTGGGGGTACTCTGCGGCCCAGGGAGGGATGCCTGCCGGTGTGTTGACCGGGATGCGTCGTGCAACCTGGAGCCAGCCAAACAAGACGTGCCAGTCGGGAGTGTCAGGGACGTAGCGGTATGCGCCCTGCGTGGACGTGATTTGCCGGACCCAGCCATAGAAGAGAAAGAGGTCGCCGGCAGCCACGCCCCGGCGTTGCAGATGCGCCTCCGTCGCGCCGGCCTGCCCGAAAAGGGGCAGACGGGGGACGCTGTGGGCATTGAGGTCGGGGTCTAAATGGGCGGGCGCGTTGCCGCAGTTGTTAAGGTGCGTTTTGGGACGGGACTATTGCTCTTGCTGTGTCTGGAAAACTCGTTTTTCGACCGTCCCAAAGGTGTTTTCACGAAATTTCGCGGTCGTATTGCCTCTGGCGCTGCGTTTGACAACGCAAACTTGTTGTGCCAAGGTCTTAACTCCAAGCCAACTCATAGGAAGTTTCTCGCGACGGAATGTTAGGCGGGCTGCCCTCCTGACATATGCTTTTTTTGTCTGGGTTGGAAAAGAAGAAGCTGACCACATCTTCTTTTCCAACCTAATGTACACAGCCTTGTCTCTGTGTAGTGTTACGGCTCAGGGCTATATAACCACATCGCATGGGTTAAATCATTTTGATTTGGACTATTACCCCCAAACATGAACGCTCCATTCCTCGGTGGGTAATAGGCAAATCCAGCAAGCCAGGTAGGTGGCGGACTGTTGGTAGTTATATCCTGTTCCCAATTGTTTCCATCATATATCCACGTATCGGCATAGGTGCCCGAAGTTAAATGAGTTCCGCCGAATAGGATGATGACATTTCGGTTGGGATCGTATGTCATTTGATATCCGTATCTTGCTGATGGTGATTGAGCGAGTGTCAATTGTGTCCACCCTTGCTCATTATAAAGCCAGGTGTCGTTATAATAAACATGATCCCTTCCAGTTCCGCCAAACAAGACAACTCCTCCTAAGTTGGGCGCATACACCATTTGCATATTTGAACGAGCAGGCGGAGAGGTCGTTGAACTGATTTGCGCCCAATTTGTGCCATCATATTCCCAAGTATCGCCTAAAATATCATTTCCAAGCTGCGAGTTAGTCCATCCACCAAACATAATGACTTTATTGCGATTCTGATCGAACACGATTGCATGGGCGCTTCTACTAGATGGATTTGTTGAAGTACTTTTTTGTGCCCAATTTGTGCCATCAAATTCCCAGGTCTCGCTAAGATGGCTGCCCGCCCATACATGCCCACCAAAAAGCACAACTTTTTGCCGGGTGCTATCATAAGTCATGTACGCCCCTTCACGGGCAGAAGGGCCATTGATGTTGATTTGTTGCCATCCACTTACGGCAGTATATTCCCACGTGTCACTGCAAGCATGTCCGCTGCATGTGCCGCCAAACATAATTAGCTTATTTTGATCATCATCGTAAGCAAAACTCATGCCTGAACGGGCAGAGGGACTACCAGAGCCAAGTGATGTCCAGTCATAATTTACAATTGGCGTGGGTGAGGGTGTTGGCGTAGGTGTAGGTGTAAACGTGGGTGTTGGTGATGGCGTGGATGTTGGTGTTGGAGTTGGAATAGATGATCCAGCATTGTTCGCAACCAAAGGCAGGTATACATTACTAAATCGTATCACCCGCGTCCACGCATCAGCTGACTCAGGCCATGCCTCTGTATTCCCTGCTAAATCAAAAGCGCGACTTCTAAAACAGTAGGATTGCCCGACTTCACCGGTAAACGTCGCCCCTTCCCAGTTGTCTGGACCAAACCAATCAATCCAGGAACCAGTGCAGTTCAGTTGATATTGAACCTCATAGAAGATCAGATCGTTTGGGGTGAAGTTATCATTGCCGCTCCAGCGAACGGTAAATTGTGGATAAGGTTGCGTAGCTGGTAAAGGATTAACAGCCGATGATGGGGGGGATTTATCAATCACAAAGAAAGACCAATCAGGTTCCCAGATAAGGCCGCTGTGATTTCCGGCATTGTCAATCACATCAGCAGATACCCAAACGCCTCCCTCTCGAATAGCGCTGATATCCCAGGTATACTCATAGGGTACGCTGCTATCCGTACCTAAAAACTCCCAATGGTCATCCAGCCAGGCGTAAAACTCAAGCCGATTGACACCACTTCCACTGTCAGAAGCAGTTGCTGCAAGCGTCACGGTAGGCCCGCTCCGGTATCCACCAGAATGTGGCGCAGTCATGATACCAGATGGCGGGGTCGTATCGGGTGCTGTTACATAAAAACTCCCCGTTGCCCACCCGGTTTCCCCATAACCATGCCAGCCTTTTACTTGCCAGTGATATAGATTAGCCGATTCCGGTAGTACACCTGCATCCCATTGGGCGTTACTTGTCCATCCATATTGAAGTGTGCTACCTAACCCACCTCCCCAAACTTCAATGTAGAACTGACTCAGAGGCCCACCCCAACTAAATACTACCGCCTGACCGGTATCAACCGTTTGGTTGTTGATGGGATAGTTGAGCGTGGGAGGAGGTCCCGCCTCCGGGCATGTGCCCGAACAAACACGAACTGAGGAAACGCCATTGCGTAAGCCCTGAGCCAGCGCATTTATGTCGCTCCACTGCGCTGGCCCGGTTGCGCGACCACAAACACCTTTGAAGTCTGAATGTTCACAGACGATAAGGCCATAACCGGATGCAACTTGGATAGATTCAGCCCTGTCATTCCAGGCCCAGTGTCCCATGTCGAAAATGGTGCGGTCACTGGCCCATGATTGGCCGTTGTAGTCGCCGAGGTCAAACAGAGTAAAAGCTGCCGGACTGTTGCGGCGAATGCGAATAGAAGATGCCTCATTACGCCATTCAGGGGGCAAATCTCCAGTGGGGTTTCCCGTATACGGTGTGCCACCCCCATACCAATCGTCTCTGAACAAAGCAAAGTAGTATGGGCCTTGCACACTCACCGATTCCGCATTGTCATTCCAACCACTACCACAAAAGTTACCAATACTTGGTTGGTCTTGGGTGATGTAACAAAAATCACCTCCCAGCCCTGTGTTGGTGTACAGGGTTACGCCTTCTTGGGCAGGGGGTGGGGCGCAGTTGTGATTTTTGGTGATATGGGGATTGCCATAATGTTGACTCCATATCCATACGTTGTTGGCGTTATCCCAAACTTCCATTCCCAATTCAATATCCCCATCCGGCACGCCGCTGACGCACATATCCCAGGCCAGTGAATAGGGTGCGGTAGTGTCTACGCCAATTCCTACCCATTGATTGTTGAATCTGGCGCTGAATCGTACTTCTCGCACGCCACTGCCCCCAGGGTTGTCCTGAACGCCTGACGTAGAGAGGTTAGCTATCCCACCGGATGGCGTTGCGGTAAATCCGCTAGCCGATGGTGGTGTATTGTCGCCTGGAACAGGGGTTGGCGGTGGAGGAGGAGTTGTGTTAGTAGTAAATTGCCAAACTTCTGAAAATGGGCTTGAAATTTCCCCGCGCATAGCCCAAACACGCCAATAATATGTTCTATTAGGTATGAGGTCGCTATCTGGAACAAAAAAAGTGTTTGTTGTGACAGCAAGAATTTCGTTAGAGGAAAAATTTGGGTCCTGAGATACTTGAATGACATAGTTATCCGCAGTTGGAGAGAACACCCAATCAAAAGGGGGACGTAAAATGGATGTGCTACCATTATTAGGAAACTGTAGTGTGGGAGCTTGAAGTGGTTCTCTTGAAGCAATTTCGTCTGCAATCCAGTCAGTATAGTTTGAGACTCGGGTATATACCCCTGGATATTCAGAACTTACACAACTTAAGGTCTCACCTTCGCCCTCCATGATCGGTTGTCCAAAACTAACAATACCAATTAACTCCCAATGATCATTATATTCTAAGGCAAGTGGTCCACCACTATCGCCAAAACAAGACCCCTCCGCATCCGTTCCCGCACAAATCATGTTGTTTGTAACGTAAGAAGATGTCCAGTTAGCACAATCAGCTACAATTGGAATTGTTGCTTGTTGAAGCATCCCATACAAAGGATAATAATAAGGCCATGTTTCTGTTTTTCCCCATCCGGTTACTGTTGCCTCATATCCAGTTAAGACAGTAATGCTAGATAGAGGAATCAAGCCTGTTGTAGTTGCACCTGAGCCACCGATATTTATGGGAAGACCTAAATGCAATAAGGCAATATCATTATTATATTGAGGGTGAGTATGTGGATCGTAGTTTGGGTGCGCTATGACTTCAATAACATCTCTAACTTGATGGCCAGCCTCTGGAAAGCGCAAATTATGAACACCTGCAAAAACATGAAGGGCACTAGCCTCAGTGATATCAAGGCCATCTTCCGTTCTTGTAGATATACAATGGGCCGCAGTTAAAACCCACTCTTCATCAATAAGAGAGCCGCCGCAATGAGGGATACCGAGAAAATTTGGATTAATAGCTACTTGCCATGGACGCGATCCAGGTGGATCAACCGTTCCTCCTCCTACAATTGATGGAGATTGAGGTGACATTGGTGCAGATAGAGAATCAATAAATTGCGGGTTCGATGCAAGTGATTCAGACTGTGTTGGTACAGTACTGAAGATGAGCAATAAAAAAACCATACCAAAAAGCGAAACTACAAGAAACGGCTTTGCCCAAAGCCTGTTTTTAGCAAGAATGTGACTGAAACTTGACACGATGCGCCTCCATTAAGGTTGCTCGGCAACTGTTGCAACCTATAAACATAATGATGGTTGACACTACAATGTGTTATGCCAACAGTAAACTAAACTGGCTATTCCATCCGAATAATCAAGGTCATTGATGCTGTTGTTGGATAGTTATTGAGACTGTCAACAATTCCTCCTTCCCCGTCACAGGCGCTCAAATGCGTGGCAGTAATTTACACATTACCTGCCATTACTCATAAGGTTTTTGAAATTCCCATGTTGCGAGCTGGATATTGGCATCTGATTTCCCATGTTGTCAACGATAACAACGCATTCAGTATATCAGAGGCACTAAACTATCGGAACCTGACAAAAGTCATATGCCTGTCGTGATTTTCTACTCCTTTTTCGCGTAAAAAATTTAGGGTTAAATCGAATTGATAACCCCTATATACAGGGTGTTCGAGCGATAGATGACCATATGTGGATTTCTTGATAAACAGCTTTAAACCGTCAATTTGTGGCTTGTGTATAAGTTTTGGTGAATTCTGTTTCCAATCAAGCATTTTAAGTCCCAAAATGGTCAAATCTGAGTTCAAGTCAGGTTAATTTGTTTTTTGTCATTCTGATTTTTTGATTTACGCGAAACAAGAGTTTAATTTCAACCAGATACGCAGGGCTGCCTGTTTCCCACAACGCCACATGGTCTTCCGCCCAGCCCCCAGGTCGCGCCGGGGAATCACGCCATTCACGCCGCCGCAAAGGGCAGCCAGACGCGCATCGCGCCCGCTGCCCGGTTGCCCCAGGCGTAATAGGGCACGGCCGTCACCCACACCTCCTGCCCAATCTCGTCAACGACAACGGGCTGTGGCGGGTACAGCGTCTCTGCCCACGTCGGGGAAAGCGGATGATGTCGCGCCGGCAGCCGCAGCGTCCGCGCGCCAGCTAGAGCCTGCACTGAACAAAGTGAAGTGGCCGGCAGCGGCGTCATGGTGGTTGCTGGGGGCAGCGGGCGCAGCGCCACGTCACGAATGTCCACGCCGGGATTATCTACCTGCTCCAGGCAGTACAGCAGCGGGCCGCGCTGTACTGCCACCCGCCCCCGGTTGTTGGCGACGCGGGGATGGGCCGTCAGATAACGAACCGGCATGGGCAAGTGTAATTCGAGCGCATCGCCTGCCCGCCAGTCGCGGGTGACGGCCGTATATTGCCCCGGCCGGAGTGGGCTGTCTACCGCTGTCCCGTTCACCGTCAGGCGCGGTGTCTCCACCCAGGCGGGCAGGCGCACATGGAGGGCGAAACGGCCGTTCATGCGCATTTCCATTGTTACCACGTCTGACCAGGGGTAATCGGTATGCTGCACCAGATGGGTATCGTCGGCGCGCAGTTCACTGGCAACGTAGAGATGTACCCAGAGGTCTTGGGTCGCCTGGCCGGTCGCCGTCCGGCTGTACACATAACCGGGAAGCATTGCCAGGAGGCGGGCGATGTTCGGCGGGCAGCAGGCGCAAGCAAACCAGGGCTGCCGCTGTATCTGTCCCTCGCTGGCCAGCGGGTTGTGATAGAAATAGCTGCGCCCATCGAGACCAATGCCCGGCAGCGCGGCATTGTACAACGTCCATTCCAGCAAATCCGCATAGCGGGCGTCACCGCTGTAGGCCAACATGCGCCACTGCCAGAGGATGCTGCCAATGGCCGCGCAGCTTTCGGCATAGGCGCGAGCGTTGGGCAGTTCGTAATCCTCGCCAAACGCTTCTCCCTCATGCCGCGCGCCGAGGCCGCCGCTGACATACATCTGGCGCGTCGTCATGTGTCCCCACAAGCGGGTCAGGCTCTCCCACAGCGCCGTTTCCCCTGTTTCCAACAGCAGGTCGGCGGCCCCGGCGTTGAGATAGACGGCGCGGACGGCGTGCCCGGCCAGGCGCTCCAGGTCACGGAACGGCTGGTGGTCCTGGTGATAGGCGCGGCCACCGAGCAAGCCGTGTCCGCGTTGGTCGAGGAAGAATTGCGCCAGGGAGAGGTAACGGCCGTCACCCGTCTCCCGGTACAACTCCACCAGCGCCATCTCGATTTCCTCGTGACCGGGCGCGCCGGCCATCCCTTGCGGCCCAAAGTGGGCGGCGATGTGATCGGCCAGCCTGACGGCGATGGCGAGCAGGCGTTCGCTGCCACTGCTGCGGCGGTGGGCGATGGCGGCCTGGATGAGATGTCCGGCGCAATACAATTCGTGCATGTCACGCAAATTGGCCCATCGTTCGCCCGCTTGCTCGTACATGAAGTAGGTGTTGAGGTAGCCATCCGCCTGCTGCGCCGCGGCAATCAGGGTGATGACCTGCTCGACCTGCGCGGCCAGCCCCGGGTCGGGCGTATCCGCCAATGTCCAGGCGGCCGCTTCCAGCCATTTGTAGACGTCGGAGTCGTTGAAGCAGTAGCCGCTAAACGGGATGTCCGGCCGTCCGGCGGCGCGGCGGAAGTTGTCGAGGCGGCCCGTTTCCTGCAACAGGGCAAATTGGGTAGGCAGCGTCACCGTCCGGTTGCGGGCGCGGCGCGACGCCCAGAAAGCGTCGGTGAGGGTGACGGCGGCGAGGGGAAACGGCCGTAACCGCGCATAGGGGCTTTTCTCTGTCTGGGTGATGACGGCATTCATCGGCATATTCCTTGAACCTGGCAGTTAGCGCGCGTATACCTGACCTTTTGTTCATGGCTGACGGCCGTAGGCGGCCGTCATATCCGTCACTTGTGGTATCACCGCCCGCGCAATGTACCCCATCCAGGCGATTAGCCCCAGGTGCAGCACATCATTGTCGGAAAACCAGACGCCCCGCGGCCACAGCCAGGAAGGGCTGGCTATCCAGCCACGTGGCCGGGGTCTGCGGTGGGTCGTAGGGGATGGTCTCCAGCCGGCCAGCAGGAGGAGAAGTGACAACCAGAGAAGGGCGCGGCGTGTCATAGAGTGAGTGAAGGTCAGGTCTAATCGCCCAGGGGTCAGTTCGTGTTCTGGGGTCATCGGTTGCCTCGCATTTCCCACTTTTCTTTAGCCAGCGGGTGGTCAGGATGTTCGGCCAGGATGAGGCGGTAGATGGTTTGCGCTTCATCTGTTCTGTCCGCTGCTTCCAGGACGACGGCCGTGGCCGCCGCCTCATCCGGCTTCATCCCTTCCGGCGTCATCTTGCCGGTGAGCAGGTAGCAGAATGCCTTGTAACCGACCTTCGCCCCATGTTGTTTGGTCGCTTCGCGGATGTGGTCGGCGGTGGTGGCGTTGTTGACGGCCGTTTCTGCCTGTTTCAGTTGTTCGTAAGACGCGACGGGCGCGTAACTTTTTTCACGGGCCATGATGAGTCTCCTGTTTTGGGATGGATTTTACCGGTTATGGCGGCAAAACTCACGGATTGAAGGAGAATAGGAGGATGAACTACCATGTTACCCAACCGGGACGCCCGTTTGCTCGTACCAATCGCCAAACCATCCAGCAGCGAGCCGGTATTCTGCGCGAGTTGGGATATACGCAGCCGGCCATCGCCGAGATTTGTTGTGGCGACTGTCGGCGGCAGCAGCAAATCTACCAGGAGCAGTTACAGACCGCGCGCTATTGCGGCCTGGACCTCAGTCCGGAGGTGGTGGCGCTGAACCGGGCGCACGGGGTGGCTTGCCTGGCCGGGGATGCGCTGGATACGGCCGTGATGCGCCAGTTTCTGGACTTTGACGTCATCTTCTTTGGCCCGCCCCTGTCAGCCCAATGTGATGGACATTCCGGGCTGTCTTTCCGCGCTGTTACGCCGGGCTATGCGCCTTTTGTCCGCCTGCTGCTGCAAGAGCTGAACTATGGCGGGTTATTGGTGTGCATTGGCCCGAACAGCGCCAACATGGGCGAGATTCGCTGGCTGTACCAGCAGGCGCGGCAAGGGCGAGCCGACGTGGGGCTGCGCTTGATCCACTACAGCTACGCCACGCTGACCGGGAATGACGCGGCGACGGAACGGCGGTTGAAGTACGTGGAACTGTGGCTGGGCGCCGGGCTGCCGGATATGTGGCAGGTGCGCCGCTGAGGCAAGTATACCGTCACTGTTGTTCTTGGGTGCGAGCAAAATCAGATCGGTCGAGCGCGATGATACGGGTTATTGAAGCATACTGTGGAGGGATGAATGGCCTTGCTGACCAATAGTCGGAGCGGTGATGGCTATCTGGCCGTCGAATTGACGATAGACAAACGGTTGTACCCGATTACGCCCTTTGCGCGGGGGCCGGTTGTCTCCTGGGATGTGCCGGAAGAAGTGTATGCGGAACTGCGGGCGGCGGTGGCAGAGATGGAGGCGGAGGAGGGCGAACCGGCGTCAGATTGGCCGCCATCGGGTGAGGATTGGCCGCCGCTAGAGCGGGCGAAGGTGGGCTGGCTGGTGTGTACCATTCGCTTTGTGGTGGGCACGGCCGTTATCTACCAGCAAAGCCTCCTGGTGCAGTACACCACGTTTTGGACATGGTACCATGCCCTCAACACCCTGCTAACGACCCAACACAGCACAGACCGCCATCTGTACAGCGGCAGCGAAAGCCCGGAGCTGCGGATGGACTTGACGCGCAGCTACTATGATCCGGCAGAATGGGGCGAGGAACCGGGCACGCCGGGGAGATATGGCTACTCGCTGCTCATCTATGTAGACACCGGCATCGCTGCCGGCGGCGGAGTGGGCGTGAGCGGCGAGGGGCCAGGGATGTTTTTCTACCAAACCGAGGAGAAGGCATTGGCCTTTGCCCGGCAGTTGTTGGCGGAGGCGGATGCGGCTGGCTGACGGCCGTTGCCATTTGCGCTGGACGGAGGCGGCTAAAAGCGGCTGCGCCGGGGCATGATGGACAGCGCCAGCATGAATAACGCCAGGGGAATTATCACGTAGTTGCCAATTGCGCCCGGAGCAGTCCCCTGCGTTTCCAGCGGTTTGGCAACCGTTAACAGCAGGCGTACCGTGTATTCGCTGATGATGAACAGATACATCAGCGGGATTAAGGACTGGTAGCGCCAAAGAACGATGAGATAAAACAGTCCAAACAATAATTGTGACAATCCCCAGAGGGCAAAGAGATGAACGGCCGTTGCCGCCCCATTGGCCGTGAACGCATCCAGGGGGATGGTGGCAATAGATTGCGCCCCGCCATCTGGCAGTAAGATGTGGGCCAGGCTGCGGGCGATGGTCAAGATGGTCAGCAGGGCGAAGACCCCTTTGGCTACTGCCTGCCCCTGGTACTCATTGGTAACTGGTTGGGGAAAAAGCCTGTCCATCATTCGTTTTGTCCTCCTTGATTAAACAATGCCTTTACAGCTTGTCACCTGGTGAACTCAGGCGGCGAGAGCAGATTCAGGTGGCAAATATGGTTTGCAGCCAGCCAATGGCCTCTGGGTAAGCGGCGCAGTCCAGCACGAACTCCTGGCCGCGTCCGACCGTTTGCAGATGCACAGCGCCATCCGCCGGCCGCCAGCGGTCGCGCCGGTCGTGATAACTGAGGGTTGAGGCGCGGTTATCTGGATAGAACCAGGCGGGTAAGCGCCACAGACTGCGCCGGCTGCTGTGGGGGTCGGTCAGGCGCAGCAGCGGGTCAAGGTGGGTGAACACGCCCGCGCCGGCGCGCCTCATGCCCGTGTGCGCCATGTCCGGCAGGTCTAGTGTGTCGCGGGCGACGTAAAGGGAATCCAGCTTGTGAGGCGCGCGCCGTTGGCAATGGGGGTGATCTGCGGCCCAGGGAGGGATGCCTGCCGGTGTGTTGACCGGGATGCGTCGTGCAACCTGGAGCCAACCAAACAAGACGTGCCAGTCGGGAGCGTTGGGGACGTAGCGGTATGCGCCCTGCGTGAACGCAACCTGCCGGAACCAGCCATAGAAGAGGAAGAGGTCGCCGGCAGCGACGCCCCGGCGTTGGAGATGCGCCTCCGCCGCGCCGGCCTGCCCGAAAAGGGGTTTCCAGCCGGGCAGACGGGGGATGCTGTGGGCATTGAGGTCGGGGTCTAAATGGGCGGGCGCGTCTGGCTGTATCTGCCGCCGCGTCAGGTCGGCGACGAGTAAACCCAGGTTCACATCTCCGGCGTGAATGGCCTGATACGGCCGTGTGACGGTCAGCCATTGAGGATGGGTTTCGGGGATGGGCAGGGAGATCATCGCGCCGGTGGGCAGGATGGGCTTCGACGTGAGCTCAGCCGAACGGGCTGGGGTAACGGCCGTTGGCGGCGTCAAACCCTTTGCGGCTGAGAATGAGTTTCATGGTTTGCGTCTCCTGTTTGGTTGCGTTCTGAATCTTCTGTACTGACGCCTTCGGTTTTGTCCTGCGTGAATTGTAGCACAGGGGGATGGCAACGGCCGTTACCCGCTTTCCCCTTGTCTACTCCCTCGCCGGCCCGGTAACGACCGTGCTCCCCTTCCCGCCCCTTTCCCCCCTGCCCTTCATGCTGCGCGCCAGGGGGTGACGGCCGTCCATCCCTTCACGTCCCCTCTCCCCTCTTTCTTCCCCTTCCCTTATCGGTCAAGCTGCACGCCAGGCGGCGACGGCCGTTTCCCCTCCTCCACCCCTTCCCTTCCCCCTCCTTTCGCTTCCCTTTGTGCTACGTTGCCTTTCCCCAATCACCCCTATGCGAAGCGCCCGTTGGCTTCGTTGCAGCCTGTCCGCACCACCCCCGCCAAACAGCCTCCGGCTGTCGGTTGGCGAAGTCGGGCCGGTTGTGGCCTGACAAAACAACCCAAAGCGGAGGAAATATCATGTCTACCAAACCAGACCCCCAAAAAGCGCTACACCTGCAACCTAACCAGCGGCGACTGCCCGGCGAGCAGCGTCCCCAGTCCCAGCCCCAGCCATCCGCGTGGGAGCCACATCAGAGCGACCAGGCGCTGGATGCGTGGGGCGTGGCCTTGCGCGACCTCAAAGCACAGGGACACAGCTTCTAATCCCCCTATCTATCCCCCAAAACGAATGCAGCCGGTTGAGCTTCTACCTCAACCGGCTGCGCCATTCATGGCCTAAGGAGGGCCACATACAATGCAAATAGATTCTAATCCAGAAACGACCACAATGGCAAATGTGCCGCTGGTGCGCGATCTCCCCCTCTCCGAACTGCGCGGGCGCGCCGTCGGACTGGCGCGGCGGCTGGGGCAGCAATTCCATTTCAACGCCGCCGCCTGGCAAACCCATTGGGATGACCTGGTGCAGACGGCGCTGCTGGCGTTCCTCGGCTGCCATGACCGGCCGTTGTCCCACGCCTACACATGCGCGCACACCGACCTGAAGAACTATGCCTGGGTACACATTCGCGGCTTGAACGGCGGCTGGAAATCGCTGGCGGCGCGGGAGTATAGGCTGCTCGACGGGCTAGACGAGATGGACGAGACGCTCCTGGCCGTCTCCCAAAGTGACCACGAACGGGAACACGCGCCGCGGCCGGTGGAGTGGGCTGTGGAGATGCGCGAAGCGGGTGGGCCGCCGGACGCCGCCGCCCTCTTCCGTCACATCCTCATCATCCTGGTCGGTCTCAACAGCGCCAACTGGTATCCGGAGCGGATGTACCGCGCCGCCCTCATCCTGTCCCTGCGCGCGACCGGGCATACGTGGGATGATGTGTTGACGGCCGTTGGCGACCTGCCCTGGGAGCAAGTGCGCCGCGTCTACGATGGCTACCGCGAGGAGTACCTGGCTGCTTACACCGCCCTGCATCCATTGGCGCAGGAGGTTATCAAGCTGCGGGGAGAGATGCGCGTGCGTTGGTTTGAGGAGGCGACGGCCGATTGGCTGAACCGGCCGATGCGGAAAATAGTCGTCTTCCCGCATGGCATCTGCACGTTGACCTACCGCGAGGACGGTCGGCGGCCGGGGCAGGTGCGGGCGACGATGCAGAAGGGGCGGCAGGTGGACGGCCGGCAGGTGATGCGCTCGGTGAATGTGGGGGTGGTGGGCACGTTGGACAAGGAGGTACTGTGGCAGAAGTCGCTGGAATTGGAGCGCAAGCTGGCGGCATTGACGGCGGAGACAGGGGCAGTGAGCGTGGGGCGGATTGACGCTTCGCGGGGGGTGATGTTTGGGGTGATTTAGGTGAAGGGGAGAGAGAGTCAGACGGGAAACCGTTTGGCTCTCTTTTTTTTCTTTTCGCAGGTGGCGATTCTGTTGGGGGCTGACTTGGCAACAACGGGGTGGACGTTGCACCCATATGTGTTTCAATCGCAGATGGCGATTCTGTTGGGGGCTGACTCGCCTTGTATGGCTACGGCGACCCCATCGCCGTGGTTTCAATCGCAGATGGCGATTCTGTTGGGGGCTGACCCTAATAATAGTATAGCAGATTGCATACGCAATATCGTTTCAATCGCAGATGGCGATTCTGTTGGGGGCTGACGTTACCGCCGGTCTCGAAAAGCGTGTCGAAGAATGTTTCAATCGCAGATGGCGATTCTGTTGGGGGCTGACGATAACCTGGGCAATATC
>JAANMY010001527.1_pt1 | contig 25595 bp, 18 predicted proteins | sample 7279691 | NCBI WGS metagenome assembly JAANMY01 (sample SAMN14094543, study PRJNA606508) | bioreactor metagenome | isolation source: A lab-scale SPAN reactor treating ammonium-rich wastewater day 388 | place: Ireland: Galway | collected 2018-02-07
CGAACTCCCCGCCGAGGACTTCATGGTTCTGCCCGGCGCCGATCCGCGTGACCTCGTGGTGATCGCCCTGACGGAGTTCGACTTCGTCGTCGGGTTCGACGACCGCATCATCCCCCGGGCCGGGGTCCTCAAGTGCGCGGAGGTCGCAGGCAACCCCGACGTCGCCGGGTGGGAATACCTCCTCCAGGGCGATTGAGGGCGGAGGTTCACCTCGGTTTGAGCATGACCCTGAGGCCTCTGATCGTGGCCAAGGGCCGGGAAAGAGCGCAGGCATAGTCGAGGACCTGGGGCGGCCCGGTAAGGAATTCTCCCCCCTTGATCCATCCCGAAGATTTGGTACGCTGGACAAACTCGTCCGATATTGGGACGAGCCAGTCCGGAGGTCGTTTCCCACGATCCCTTTGGCTCACAACCCGCGGTCTCGCGTCTCCAGCCCCCAAGGAGTGCCCATGGTCTCGCGTCGTTTCGGCGTCGTTGTCCTCGCGTTGCTCGCCTCTTCCGCTTCTGCCGACGAGGATGCCAAGAAACTCCGCGGGCTCAAGCCTCCCGTCTTCAGCCCGGAGATCCTCCGCGGCCCCATCTTTCCGGGGCAGGAGGGGCCTTACGAAGCCAAGGGGATCATTCTCCAGAGCCAGGTCCCCATCAATATCCTGCATTCCAGCTCGTCCAACGCCGCGGACTGTTGGGGGTACGTCTCCCCCTCCGGGCGCGAGTATGCCGCGATCGGGGTCCAGAAGGGGACGGCGTTCGTGGAGATCACCGATCCCAACAACCCCGTCGTCATCAAGTTCATCCCCGGGCCGGACAGCCTCTGGCACGATGTGGCGATCGTGGGGCCCTACGCCTACACCTGCTCCGAGGGCGGGTCGGGGATCGGCGTGATCGATCTCACACAGATCGACGCGGGGATCGTGACCCACGTCCAGGACAAGATGCAGAACGGGCACTCCTCCAGCCACACGCTTATCCAGAACACCGACTCGGACGACTACATCTATCTCTGCGGGACCAACATCAACAACGGCGGGCTCACCGCCGTCAGCCTTAAGCCCACCGCCCTGACGCCCACCGCGAGCCCGACCAACCCGGTCATCGCCGGGGCGTGGACGGGGCACTACGTCCACGAGGCAACCGCCGTCACCTACACCTCCGGCCCCTATGCAGGCCGGGAGATCGTCTTCTGCTGCGGGGGCGATTCGGGCGGGTGGACGGCCCCGCGTCTCTCCATCATCGACGTCACCGACAAATCCAACATGCACATGATCGGCCAGTGCACCTGGCCCAATGCCGGGTACTCCCACCAGGGCTGGCTCTCCGCCGACCGCAAGTATTTCTACCTGGACGATGAGCTCGACGACTGGAACTTCGGCGTGACGAGCACCACCCACGTCATCGACATCCAGGACCTCGCCAACCCTCACCAGGTCGCCACCTTCACCAACGGGAACACCGCGATCGACCACAACCTCTATGTCCACAAGGGCAAACTCTTCTCGTCCAACTACTCCAGCGGGCTCCGCGTCTTCGACCTCGATGCCCCGCTCGCCGGCGTCGAGATCGCCTTCTTCGACACCCGCCCGGAAGACAACGTCACCGACTTCAACGGCAACTGGGGGAACTATCCCTTCTTCCCCAGCGGCAACATCATCCTCTCCGACATGCAGCGCGGACTCTTCGTCGTTCGCCTCGAGTGCAAGCCCGACTGTGAACAGGACGGCGACCTCGACGTCTTCGACTTCCTCTGTTTCCAGAACGCGTTCGCCGCCAACCTCCCCTACGCCGACTGGGAGGAGGACGGCGACTGGGATGTCTTCGACTTCCTCGCCTTCCAGAACTCCTTCGCCGCGGGCTGCGACTGACGTTCCTTCCTTCCGCACCTGACCCCACGCCTTGCGACGACGGCCCTCGGTACGCTCTCGCCCGCCGTGAATGCCCCTTCCCGCCTACTCCCGTTCCTCCGAGAGCCCCATCGCGCGCGCGTCGCCTGCGGGCTCCTCATCGCGATCGGCGTGGTGCTCGCCGTCCTGACTCGCCCGTGGTTCGGTGACGATTTCGAGCAGATCGAGGACAAGAACTTCATCCATTTTTACGAGGCCGCAAGGGCGCTCCTCGAGCAACGCGACCCCTACCAGGCCGCCGGCGGCGGGTACATCTATCCCCCCTTCCTCGCCGTCGCGCTCATGCCCCTCGCCGCGTTGGACTGGGTGCTCGCCGGTCGGATCTGGGCCTGCCTCGTCGCCGCGAGCCTCCTTGGCGTGATCCTCCTCTCGGCACACGACTCCCGCCGGCGGCTTGGCGCCGTACCCGACGCGTTCGGGTTCTCGGTGGTGGCCTTCGCCGCGGTTCTCCTCTCCGCTCGCGCCATCAAGCACCAGATCGGCGAGGGGCAGTCGGACTATCTCGTCGCGGGCGCCTTCATCCTTGCCCTCGTGTGCCTCGATCGCTGCCCGACGCTGGCCGGCCTCGTCCTGGGGCTCGCCGCCAACGTCAAGTATCACACGCTCGTCGTGCTCCCGTACCTCCTAGTCCGACGACGCTATCGCGCAGCCGCCAGCACGCTCGCCTCGACCATACTCTTCGCCCTCGCGCCCGCCCTCGTCATCGGGTGGGATCGAACCTTCGCCTCCTGGCGCACGGCCCTTGGTGGGCTCGGCGGGCTTTCGGGTCGTCCCGATAATCAGGCCGGCGTCCCCACCCACGAGGACGCCCCTGCCTTCTCCAACCTCTATGACGTCTTCTGGGAGCACAGCCTCTCCCTCACCAGCGTCCTGGCACGCTTCCTCCGCGAGGCCGGGCTCGCCGATCGCGACGGCTCAGGCACTGGTCTCGTCTTCATCGGGACCGCTCTCCTCGCCGCCCTACTCTTCGCCCTGGGCTGGGGGCTGTACCGAGCCCACGGCGTGCCCTTCCCCCTCACACGCGCCCCCGACGACCAGCAGACGCGCGATCTCGTCGGCATCGAGTGGTGGGGCCTTGTTGTGGGAATCCTCGCCCTCTCCCCTCAGACTCACCACCGCCACTTGCTCCTCATGCTCGGCATGGGCGCGTTCGCCGTGGCCTTCCTGCTGACAGGGGGAGTGCGCGGCCGGACCGCCCTCCTCGCTTCCATCGCCTGCTTCGCCCTCTCCCTCCTCAAGTTCGAGTCCTGGAGCGAGCCCCTCGCCGACGACTGGCGCTTCGTCGGCGGCCCGATCCTTGCGCTCCTCGTGCTCTACTTCGTGCTGCTCAGTGCGGTCCTTCGGCGCCGGTCGGCCGACGCACAGCGCCACACCTAGGGAACCGGGAAGCCCTCGATGAACCCGCCATCGACCTTGATCGCGCGGCGGACGGGCTCAAGCCAGGAGTCGATCATCGCACGAAAATGCGGGTTCCTTGCATCCGAGTGCCCATGCCGACGGGCTTCCTCCAGGGCGAGGTCCAGGTCTACGCCTTCGTGGATGACCCGGTACATGACGATCGCGATGCCCGTTCGTTCGGTCCCGGCTCCGCACTGGATGAGCACCGGATGACATTCGGGCCTGATCGCGATGCGGACGGCCCTGACATAGGCGTTCGGATTCCCCGTGCCGTCGCCCCACAGTTCAAACCGCAGGCGGTCGACGCCAAGCGAATCCGCCACCCTCTGAGCCCGGCGATCGGCCGCCGAACCGACCGGGAAGGCCCCCAGGTCCACGATGGTCCTGATGCCGTACTTCTGAACGACCTCGCGGGTCGTGGCGGCGGTGAGCCTCCCGGATCGGTAGACCTCGCCGGCCCGCACGGCGGCAAACCGCTTGGGGACCACGTGCGGGCGGATCGCGCCCGTCCAGAGGAACCAGACGCCCAGCGTCGCCGCGGCGAAGACCAGGACTCCCCGCGGAACTCGCATGGTCGCATCATAGAAGCGCGTACGATGCCACGATGAAGCAGGGCCCGCGCAAGCCCGTGGGATATCCGGCTGGCGTCGAGCGCCTGATCGAGGAGTTTGCGCGCCTGCCCGGGATCGGCCGGCGCAGCGCCGAGCGGCTCGCGTTCCACGTCGCCCGGAGCGAGCATGCCCCGGACCTGGCCCGGGCGATTTCGGACGCGCGTGCGAATCTGCGGATCTGCGTCGAGTGCCACAACCTGGCCGAGGCCGAGCGGTGCACGATCTGCGCCGATCCGGGGCGTGATCGATCGATCGTTCTCGTTGTCGAGCAGCCGCGGGACCTCGCCGCCATCGAGCAGACCGGGATGTTCCGTGGCGTCTACCACATCCTGCTGGGCCGGCTGAGCCCGCTGGAGGGTCTCGGGCCCGGGGAACTGACGATCGATGCCCTCGAGGGTCGCCTGGCCAACGGCACGACGGTCCGAGAGGTCATCCTGGGGCTCAACCCCACCCTTGAGGGCGACGGGACGGCCCTCTACCTCGCCGAACGACTCCGAGGTCTGGGCGTGAGGGTCACGCGGCTGGCGAGGGGCTTGCCGACGGGCGCTCCCCTGGAGTTTGCCAGCAAGGCCGTTCTGGCCGACGCCCTCCATGCCCGGCGGTCGATGGAGGAGGACAGGGAGAAGGAGGGCCGGTGAGGTTCGACGCGTCCCAGCAGATGCGCATGGGCCAGCAGATGAAGCTGGCCCCGAGGATGATCCAGTCCATGGAGATCCTCCAGATGCCCCTCGTCGAACTCGAGGAGCGCATCGAATCGGAACTCCAGGCGAACCCCACCCTCGAGGTCGTCGAGCCCGAGGCCGAGGACGACACCACCGAGACCCGGTCTCTCCCCGCGCCGCAGGAGACCAGGCCCCGGGTCTCCGCCGGCGACCGGGACCCCAAACTCGACGCGATGGCGTCGGCCCCCGCGCGGGAGGAATCGCTGACCGAGCAGCTCCTCCACCAATGGTCGCTCACGGACGTCGACGACCGCCTTCGCCCTCTTGGCGAACTCATCATCTCCTTCCTCGACGAGGACGGGTACCTCCGCACGCCGCTGGAAACGATCGCCGACAGAGCCCCGGCACGCGCCCGCTGGGGGGGGAAGCCCACGCAAGAGGACCTTGCCCGGGCCTTACAGGCCATCCAACTCTTCCTCGAACCGGCGGGGATCGGCGCCCGCGACGTCCGCGAGTGCATGCTGCTTCAACTCGACGGGCTGGCCGAAGCACCGGACTCACCGATCCCGATGGACGACCTGCGTATCGCACGCCTTCTCGTCGAGGACCACCTCGAGGACCTCAAGCAGAACCGTCTCCCGAGGATCGCCGAGCGGGCCTCCCTGTCCCTCGACCAGATCAAGCACGGCATCGAGGTCATCCGCCGCCTCCATCTCGCGCCCGCCCGTCAACTCGTCTCCGAGTCAGTGGCTCCGGTCTACCCCGACGCCATCGTTGAATACGACGAAGACTCCGACCGCTACCTTGCGTACCTCAACGACCCTCGTTCCGCGAATCTCCGGATCAACCAGGAATACGCCCGCCTCGCTTCCGATCGCGGCTTCGACAAGAAGGGGCGCGAGTTCATCCGAACCAATCTCTCCAACGCCCGGTGGCTCCTCGATGCGCTCGACCAGAGGCGGAGGACGCTCCTCCGCGTGATCAGCGCCGTCGTCGACGCCCAGCGGGAGTACTTCGATCTCGGCCCACAGGCCCTCAAGCCTCTGCCCATGACGCAGGTCGCGGAGCAGTTGGGGATCCACGTCGCGACGGTCTCGCGGGCCGTCGCCGACAAAATGCTCATGACACCGCGGGGGGTGGTCCCGCTGCGATCGTTCTTCACGGGCGGGTTCTCGACCGACTCCGGCGAGGACATCTCATACGACGCCGTCCGAGCCGCCCTGAAGGAAGTCATCGACGCGGAAGACAAGACCAGGCCGCTCTCGGACGAGGCCCTAGTCGAGATGCTGCGCAAGCGGGGGATCGAGATTGCCCGGCGGACTGTGGCCAAATACAGGGATCAACTCTCCATTCCCACGGCCCGGCTGCGCAAATCATTCTGATGCGACCGCGCAAGAAAAGGCGGCTGCATGTGTCACGCAGCCGCCCGGAGGGAGAAAGAGAGAGATCGTGTCGCCGCGGGCTGAGCCCGCCGCGATTCTGGTCGTCCTGGCTGCACGCAAGACGCACGAAAGGCCGAGACGCGGCCTACGTCCGTTGAAGTTGTCGGCTAGGCCAGCAGGTTTCCTGCATTCTTCAGATGTTCGGGGAGTTCGTTCCGCAGCTCGGTGAGCTTCTCGTCCGTCAGTTTCAGGACCTCACGGATCTCCGAGCCGATCGTCGTATCCGTCAAATCGAGCCGGAACGTCCCCCCGGCTTCCGCGACGAGACGGTCGGCGACATACACCATCGACGCGAGCGTCCGGTTCTCGGCGGGAAGTTCCAACGGGCGGTGGTGGAAGCCTGCCACGTTCGCGAACGGCTTCGGGAACCGCCACTTCTCGCACAGGCCCGCCCCGAAGTGCTGGTGGTTGGCGCCGAAGACGCCCTCCTCCGCTTCGAGCAGGCTCACCGCGGGAACGCCTGAGGAATCCGCCCCGGTGTGCGTCAGGGCCTCGATCAACTTGTTCCGGTCGAACTGCATCTCCACCATCACCCCGATGTCGTGCATCAGCCCGCTCAGGAACGCCTCGTCTCCGAGACCAAACTTCAGTTTCATCGTCAGCAGTTTCGTCGTCGCGGCAACGGCGACCGAGTGTTCCCAGAGCATCTTCGCCGAAAAGTTTGGAGTCAGGTCCCCGCCCCGGAAGAGCTTGGCCAGGCTCGCCGCGATCGCGATGTTCTTCACCGCGTTGAGCCCAAGCATCACGATCGCCCGGTTGATCGACCCGATCTGCCCCGGAAGACCGTAGAACGACGAGTTCACGACCTTCAGGATCCGCGTGCACAGGGCCGGATCGTTCGAGATGACTTTGTGGAGATCCTGGGCCGTCGACCTCGGGTTCTCGACGAGTTCCACGATTTTCAGGGTGATCTCGGGAAGCGTCGCGATGTGGCTGATCTCGCGGATCGCGTTGCTGACAATCTGGTCACGCTGCTCCGTGGTCACGCTCATCGTGGTTCCCCTTGGATTCGCACGGAGAACCATCGGCCCGCACCTACCCCGACTTTGGTCCGAGTTCTCAGCCAAAGCCGCCCCAACGGCACGCCATCGCAATAACCCCGCAAGGGACCTCCGAAGTCGTCTCGAGCGAGGTCCGAGGAGCAGGGCACACCCTCTCCGGCGCTTGCGTGGCCTGTTCCATGCAATCGTGTCCGAGGATGCACCGGCCTGGCGGTGATCCACCTCAGAGGGCTCTTGGCGAAGCCATGCCCCCTCCCGTCAGAACGTCACTCGAGCGGATATGCGGCTTTGCCGAAGACCGTGATCGATTCAACCCACAGGGCCCCGAACGAAGATACGCCGTCGGCTGCCGCGGGAGTCTTCCGCGAGAACTCGAGCTCGATCTCGGTGATCGGGTGGCTGCAGACGCCTCGGATGATCTCGTTGGAGTTCCAGTAGACGCTGATGCGATCGCCCATCCGCTCGATGGCCATGACCGCCGAGCCGCTCGAAGGCAGGGTGTCCTGGCCAGAGACAGCCAAGCGATTGGCTTGTTCGGTGGCGAACACGTAGGCCGCTCTTGAACCCTGGTGCCTGAGCCAGAAGTCGCTGTACAACGCCGAGGCGACCTGTTGGCGGCCTCCCGAGGAGACGTGGACAGCGAAGGCTTGAAGAGCATCCAGCCTTTCCGCGGTGTCCCATCCGACGTGCGCCTCGGCTCTGAAGTCGCCCAACGGCATCGGAAGACTGCGGGAGAGCTCGACGGTCGAAGTCACCGCGGTTGAGTGTCGCTCGGCGTCGGGAGGAAGGACGATGGCTGTAACAGTCAGTCGCGAACCATCCAGCTCACCGATCCAGTCAGAGCATTCCGACAGCCTGACAGACCAAGCGGGCTCGAGCACCGCCCCCTCGAAACGGTCCTCGAACACGAGCGCTCCGGGAGGTGTGCCCGGGGCACGCGCCGTGACCTCCATGCGGGCCAGGCGCCGGCGGTCGAGCTCTCGCGCGGCCTCGGGTTCATCGGGCACGTAAACAACAACGAAGTACATCAGTTCGTGATCTGGCGCCTCGATCATGTGGCCCGGGCCGAGGATCTCGCGTCTCACGGCGAGCGTCTCCCGAAGAAGATCCTGACCCTCTGCAACTCGCCCCTGCGTGAGCCGCTGCATCGCCAGGAGAAGGAGCGACTTGGCCAGGTCCGCGTCGACGACCCCTAGGGATCGGCGGAGTTCGATCGCTCGCACAAGGTGCGGCTCCGCCCGATCTAGGTAGTTGAGTTTGTGCCAGCCATGCCCCACGTACTCACGCAGTTTCGCCTCGAGTCGGGGATCCGCTATCGGCATGATGAGGAACTGTGCTTCGGCCTTTTCAAGGAGCGCCGTCCGGCTGATCGTGGGCTCGTCCGGGCTGCCCAGGAACACTCCAAGGAGGTAGTCGCTCAGGCTACGTGACTCGAAGAGAGCGGACTCCGCGTGGTCCTTTGCGCGGGCGGTCTCGAAGAGGAACCAGGTGCTTACCACACTCGTGGCGACGAGCGCGACAGCGGCGACGGCCGTGCCCGTAAACGCGCCGGCATGTCTGCGGGCCATCTTCCGGAGGTAGTACAGCGCCGAGGCGGGCTTGGCGACGATGGGCTCGTTGGCGATGCAGCGGCGGAGATCCGCGGCGAGTTCGGCCGCCGAAGCATACCTGCGTGCGGGAACCTTCTCGAGCGCATGCATCGCGATGGTGTTCGGGTCGCCACGCAAGGATCGATGGCAAGATCCGAGCGCCGGAGGAATCCCCTCGCGAATCATGCGCGCCGCTTCCGGAATCGGCATGTTGGCGACGGGGAAGGGATGTCGCCCGGCCAGCATTTCGTAGAGGATCACGCCGAGCGCGTAGACATCCGAGCGTGTGTCCACCAGGCCTGGATCACCTTGGATCTGCTCGGGACTCATGTACGGCAGCGTGCCCACGAGCTGGCCGGCCTCCGTGTGGAGGGTGGTGGCGAGAAGATCCGCATCGGTCACGCGAGCCACCCCGAAGTCGAGAACCTTCGGCTGGCCATGTCGATCCACGAGGATGTTGGCGGGCTTGAGATCACGGTGGATAATGCCCTGTTGGTGGGCGTACTGGACGGCATCGCAGACACTGGCCACAAGCCCCATTCGCTCCTGCGGGCTCAGGCCCCGCTCGTTGGCGTAGGCCGTGATCGGGAGTCCGTCGATGAACTCCATCGCGAAGTAAGGGACACCCGGAGACCCCGGTGGATCGCTGGGATGTTGGTACAGTCCGGCCTCGTAGATCCGTGCGACCCCAGGGTGCTCGAGACGGGCGAGGACCTCGGCCTCGAGCTGGAAGCGTCTGAGGGCCGACCTCGACGCCAGCCCGCCGCGCAGCATTTTCAAGGCCACCACGCGGCGAGGATGCTCCTGTTCGGCTTCGTAAACGATGGCAATGCCACCCTCGCTGAGGCATTGCCGGATCGTGTACGGTCCGATCCGGCCTGAGATCGGTGCCGCGGATGCCGGGTCGAGGCCGTTCACCGCACCGGTCAAGCTGAAGCCTTCCCCAAGCGCAGGCTGGTCGAGGATGGTGCTTGCCTCTGCCGCGACAAGCTCTTGAACCTCATCCGCGAGGGCTGGATCGTCACGACACTGATCGCGCAGCAACCGCGCGCGTTCGCTTGCCGTCAAGTCGCAGACCGCGCAAAAAAGTTCGGAGATTCGAGCGTGCCGACCTGGGTCCATACCACACCGTGCACAATCACGCGAGATCGAGCGTGTCAACGGGCAACGAACCTCGACGCCTCGGGTTAGGAGAGCCGAGAGGCCAGCCAGGCCCTGGCGAGGCGCCAGTCTCCCTTCACGGTGCCCACCGAGACTCCGAGGACCTCGGCCGTTTCTTCGATGTTGAGCCCGCCGAAGTACCGTAACTCGACGACTCGGGCCTGGCGTTCGTGGAGACCGACGAGCGTTTCGATGGCCTCATCCAGGGCGATGAGGTCCGCGTCCCTGGCCTCCCCCGGCGGGTCGTGGTCATTGAGGGTCACGCGAACTCCCCGGCCGCGCTTGGCCGTATCGCGCCCACGGGCGTGGTCGACCAGAACGCGCCGGATCATCCTTGATGCCACCGACAGGAACTGGGCGCGGTTGGACCAGCATGCCCTGTCCTGGGCGGCGAGTCGCAGGTAGACCTCGTGTACAACAGCGGTGGGCGGGAGCGAGTGGCCGGGCCTCTCTCGTTGCAGGTGATAGGCCGCCAAGGCGCGCAGTTCGTCATACACCTGCGCGAGCAGGTCATCGGTTGCTCCGATCGGGCTTTGACCCGCCTCACCTGCAGGCGCATGTTGGGGATCGGTTTGCATGCATGGCACCGGTCGTTGAGTCTACCGATTGTCCCTTGGCAGAACCAGCCTCTCCGCGTCGGGGGTACTTGGCCACCGCACGAACTGGGCGAGGCTGTTAACCGCACGGGACACGGATCTCGCGTGACTGATGGTTCGGCGTGCACCGCGATGTGTCGCTCAGCCACGATGGAGGTAGCCTGATGAATCGCGTGATCGGCCTCGTGATCGGCGTCGTCATCTCGTGCTCGACCTTTGCGGCTGCCCAGCCAGGCCAGCCCCTCGGGACCGAGTTCGCCTATCAGGGTGAACTCCTGAAGTCCGGGTTGCCTGTTCCAGGCCCGGTTGACCTGCGATTCCGCCTCTACACCCACCTCAGCGGCGGGACCCTTCTGGCGACCGACCTCTTCCAGAATGTTCCGCTCTTGCAGGGTCGCTTCACCCTCCCCTTGGACTTCGGCGGTGGGATGTTCGGACCCCATGCTCGATGGCTGGAAATCGACGTTCGAAACCCTGCCTCGAGCGGATCATGGGTCACGCTCGAGCCCAGACAGCGGGTCTATCCCGTGCCGGCCGCCCTCTACGCGACCGAAGCAGAGTGGGCCAAGGACACGCCCAAGCTCGGCGGGCAAGTGGCCTCGTTCTACACCAATGCCGCCAACCTCTCCGGCGTCCTGCCCAACGGAACGATCGCCGGCTCGTATTCCAACTCGATCACCCTCTCCAACCCCTCCAACGTCTTCCACGGCTCAGGCACAGCCATCACGAACCTTCACGCCTCCAATCTCTCGACTGGCACTGTTCCCGACGCACGCCTCGGTCCCAACGTCGCCCGGCTGAACACCGTCCAGACATTCACGGGAAGCAACACCTTCGCGACACCCCCCTACTTCTCGAACGCCGCTGCCCCATTCTCCGTTGCTAGCCCGACTCTTATCTCCAGCCTCAACGCCGACCTCCTCGACGGGCTCGACAGTTCGGCGTTCCTGCAGTCGATTCCCGTACCGATTGACCTCGAGGGCGGCATCGACGGCGGGGCGATCATCCGCGCACATAACACCCACTCGGGCACAGGCTCGATCGGCATCCACGGCCTATCGAGCGCCGACAACGCGCTCGGCTCGTTCACCTACGGCGTCCTGGGCGAGAACTCGTCAGACAGCGGCGCGGCCGTGGGAGGACACGCCACCAACATGACCGGCTCCAATACCTGGGGCGGGGTCTTCTCGAATGCCGGGCCTTCGGGGGGCGGGGTGCGCGGCGAAGCCCCCTTCGACTATGGAGAGACCGTCGGCGTCGAGGGCATCAGCGCGAGTCTGACTGGTATTGGCGTGAAGGGCGTCGCTTCGAACGAGACTGGCACCGGTGTGCTCGGGGTGAATGCGGGGCTTCTCGGCTGGGCTGGACGATTCGAGGGTCGCGTACTCGCCACCGGTGCTCCTACGGGTGATCTTTCCTTCTTCCAACACTCTGGCAGTACCGGTGCGGCGATCGCTGCAACCGGGCCAACCGGTGTGTACGCCCAGAGCCAGACAGGCGAAGGAGTCTTCGGGAACCTCCTGGGAACCTCGGGCAGCGGCGTCTTCGGCCTCGCCGGCGCCGATTCGGGCAACACTCGCGGCGTTTTCGGCCAGAGCAACAGCACCAATGGCATTGGCGTGTTCGGGCTTGCAGCCGCGACCACCGGAAGCAACGACGGGGTGCTTGGTCAGACGTACAGCCTTGCAGGAACGGGCGTTCGCGGCCTGGCCGCCGCCTCGACCGGCTTCGGCACCGGCGTCAACGGGGAATCCTTCAGTTCCTCCGGCACCGGCGTCTACGGCTATGTAGGATCAACCTCGGGCTTCACCTGGGGCGTCGTGGGGCGGTCGTTGAGCATGCAGGGCACGGGGGTCTTCGGCGAGGCCACCGCGACCAGCGGGAACACCCACGGGGTCTACGGACGGTCGAAGAGCGTGGTTGGATCGGGGGTCTATGGACAATCCGACGGGGACAACGCGAGAGGTGTCGTTGGCTCTGCCCTCGGTGCGGGCGACAGTGTCGGTGTTTTTGGTGAGAGCTACGGCTACCAAGGCGCCGGCGTGCATGGCGTGGGCCATGGACCAGAGGGAGTCGGAGTCGTCGGCGAGGCGGAACGCATCGGATTGCTTGGCTCCGGCACTGCTTATGGTGTGTACGCGAAGGCCCACAGCGGGGGTGGCATCGCCGTATTCGGCGAAGATCTCCAGGCGAACGGGACCGGCACTGGCCTGACCGGGGTTGGTGGGAGCATCGGCATCTACGGGTACTCACCTCTCAAGAATGGCATCGTTGGCTTGGCGACCGCAGACAGCGCCATCGCCGTCTACGGGTTCGCCTCGGATTCCGATGGCTTCAACTACGGCGTAATTGGTGCTAGCGACAGCCCCAACGGCTACGGTGTCTTCTCGGACGGCATCCTTGGTGGTACGATCAAGGCCTTCCGCATTGACCATCCCGCCGACCCCGAGAACAGGTATCTCCAGCACTACGCGACCGAAGGACCCGAGGTTGTCAACTTCTATCGCGGCACGGTCAGCCTCGACGACTGGGGCAATGCGGATGTCGACCTGCCCCATTACTTTGCTCGGATCAACCGGGAACCGTCCTACTCGCTGACGGCCGTCGGCACTCCGATGCCGATGCTCCACGTAGCGGTCGAGATCGACTCCGATGCGCTCGCCAGCGGAGCAGCGGCGGCTCCCGACCAGCCCGCACCGATCTGTTGGTTCCGTATCTCCGGCGGTGTGCCGGGCGGCAAAGTGTCGTGGCGCGTCGAGGCGCTGCGGAACGACCTGTGGATGCGAACCCACGGGGCACCGGTCGAGATCGTAAAGCAAGGTCATGAAGTCGGGAGGTACCAGCACCCGGATCTGTACGGCAAACCGCGGGAGGCGGGCCTCCGCTACGAGTCGATCCAAGATATGGAGCGCATCGTGAGCGAGACGTCGGCGGAGTCGAAGCGTAGGCCGTGATCGCTCCCGAGTTCTCCGCGTGTTCGTCGAAGCCTGCGTTCATTCTCGGAGATGTGACATGCGACTCCATTCGGCATCGTTCGTGCTGCTTCTCATCATCGCGATGCGTGCGGAAGCACAGACCGGCGGCGACCTCAACCTGACCTGGTACGCCCTGACCTGCGGAGGGGGAATCTCTGTCGCCGGGACAACCACACTCCAGGGCTCCATCGCTCAGCCCGAGGCAGGTGCCATGGCCGCTGGCGACCTCGAGCTGCGCGGCGGATTCCTTGGTGTTCCAGTTCCTGAACTCTGTTACCCCGATTGCGAAGGAGATGACGACCTTGACATCTTCGACTACCTGTGCTTCCTGAACCTCTACGGCCTGCAGGGTTCCTACGCCGACTGCGAATCGGACGGCGACTGGGATGTGTTCGATTTCCTGTGCTTCCAAGCCATGTACGCGGCTGGATGTCCGTAAGCCGTCTGAGACTCGTCATACGCAAGGAGATCCTCGTGATCAACAACGGACGACACGTGTGGACAATCGGTCTCCTGGCCGCCATTTCGACGAACGCGTACGCTCAATGGACCATCATCAACCTGCACCCCGAAGGGACCACCGCATCGAAGGCCCTGGCGGTCTCGGGCGGAGAACAGGTGGGCTGGGCCGAGACTGACCGCGTGGACCTTGCCGCCCTCTGGACCCACTCCCCGGGCTCCTCCGGCGCGTACGAGCACTCCGAAGCCAGAGGCATCTGGACCGCGGGCGACGTGATCTTCATCGCCGGCTCGGGCTGCAACGCGCAAACGAAGCTGGACGTGGCGCTTCGATGGTTTGGCACATCCGCTTGCTGCCCCGACTGCGAGCAGGACAGGGACCTCGACATCTTTGATTACCTGTGCTTCCAGGACAGGTACGTGACCGGGTGCCCGTGACCATCTCTGCTTCTCAGCATTAGCCAGACGTTCACAGCGCTCTCCACCACGTCGATGCAGACCATGGTTAACCATAGGAGTCAATATGCTATATAGCGTCGCGATTGTTGCCATGCTGTCCAGCCACGCTCTTGCCGTAGAAGGCCTCCTGATCGTCAACGTCACTTCCATGCGGATCGAACTCTATGATCGACATGACGGCTCGCTGATTAATGCGAACTATATCGACCTGTCCACGACATCCCTGAAGAACCCGCACTGCGCGATCGCCGTGGGGAACGAGATCTGGGTAGGCGACCATGGCGGCAAGCACATCCATGTGTGGTCGATCGACGGCCATACCTACAAGTCAAGCATCCCCACTGCCCTCGGCGGGACCCGGGGCATGTACTCTGCTCTTTTCGATCCCAGCGTGTATGTTGTGGCAACCAATGGGTCTTTCCAATCAGCAGTCGTGACCTACCAGGCGACTAGCCACGCAGAAAACATCGAGTTCTGGCTCGACGAAGTGCCGCGTGATATCACGATGCGAAACGACGGCACGCTGCTCATCGCGTCGCAGACCAGCCACGACATTCTGCATTACACGACCACCGGCGTCTACCTGGGTATTTTTCACAACTCTGACGGGGTGTCCGGGATCGACACGCCGAACCAGCTTCATTCTGATCCGGACGACACCGTCACGGCTACCGGCTTCGGGGCTCCTGCAGGTGTGTACCGTTACCTCCCCGATGGTACGCAGTTCGCCTTTCATTCTCTTAGCGGCTCGAACACCGGTGTGTTCAGGCTCGGCAACGGCACCTACCTTGTGTCCGGAGGAAGCGGGGTGCGTACGCTTGACCCTATCACGGGCGCCGCCGTCAAGGTCTCGCCCGGCACGGGCCAGTTCTACGGCCACATCCATCTTCTGGCTACGTACTGCTATCCTGATTGCGAGAAGGATGGAGATCTGGACGTCTTCGACTTCCTTTGCTTTGTCAATAACTACGGCCATGGTTACAAATATGCCGACTGCGAATCCGACAACGACCTGGATATATTTGATTATCTGTGTTATCTGAATCAGCACGGGCAAGGCTGCTGATGAACCGCAGTAGACATATCGATTCAGCCTGCCCCTTGTTGCTCGTTCGGACAGATTGAGCGTGCGCCGCAGCGATCTCGATGACGACCCTGATCGGGGCTGCGGTCGTCCGCCAATTGCGGCGTGCGGCCTCCTCAGTGTGCCGCGTGCGATGACATCCGGCGAGTCCGGGACTCTTGGTGCGCCAGGGGGTCAGATTGCCGGTTGTCGATGATGTTCGCGGGCCTTCCGCCCTCGCCCGACCTCGCCCCTGAATCCCCAAGTGCGGACCGCTCGCCCATCGTGAGTATCCCAGAGGCCACTGAGGACGAAGCAGGCGTCACCCGACGTGGTACAGCATGCGCTTGTACCATGGCCTGCATCGATCTCTGCGGGGCGGGCGAAGCATGTGGCCAACCCCTGCCATCCCGACTGCTGCCCCACACGGCGGCAGGAGCCGACGGATCTCGCGCAAACCCCGGTCTTGTCTCGCGTTGTCGCTTCCTGTTCCCCAGGGTCCATCGGAAGTGACAAAGCGGGCGAAGGGATTCGAACCCTCGACGTTCAGCTTGGAAGGCTGACGCTCTACCACTGAGCTACGCCCGCGGCCAGGCGATGATACGCGCCTGAAGGCCATCGCGGTCCAGGCTCCCTCCACACCCCCACCACCTTCCACACCCCGCGGCCCGCGATTCACGCGCCCGCGCCTCGCGGCGCGCCCGCACGCCACCGGTGCCCTGCGAACGCTCACCTTCGCCCCAGCGGCTGACTCAGACCACGACGTTCACCATGCGACCCGGAACGACGATCACCTTCTTCACCGCTCGCCCGGCGAGGGCTTCGCCCACCTTCGCGTCAGTGAGCGCGAGGCGTTCGATCTCCACCGCGTCCGCCGACGCGGGCACGCGCACGCGGGCGCGGACCTTCCCCTGGATCTGCACAGGGATCTCGATCTCGTCGTCACGCAGCATCGCCTCATCGACGGCCGGCCACGCCGCCAGCGACACGAGCCCCTCGCCTCCCAGCCTCGACCAGAGTTCCTCGCCCATGTGGGGAGCGAAGGGCGCGAGCACGAGTGCGAATCGCTTCGCCTGCTCGCGCGTCAAGCCTCCCGCGCTCGAGGCCGCGTTGACGAACTCGATGAGCGCCGCGATGCCCGTGTTGAACGCGAGCCGTTCGATGTCGTGCGCGGCCTTCGCGATCGTGCGGTGGAGCATCTTTTCCACACCCGCATCGACCCCCGCCGCGGCCTTGACCTCGCCCGTCTCCTCGTCGATCACGAGCCGCCAGGCACGTTGCAGGAACCTGTACAGCCCGGTGATGTCTCGCGGGTTCCACGGCTTGCCCGCATCGAGCGGGCCCATGTACATCTCGTAGAGGCGGAAGGTATCCGCTCCGAACTCGGCGATGACGTCGTCGGGGTTGATGACGTTCTTGAGGCTCTTGGACATCTTCGCGATGACCTGATTGACCGGATGCGCATCTTCAACCCGCCACGACTCCAGGTCTGAAGTTGCACCGAAGGTGGCATGCGCCTTTCCATCACGGCGCAGTCGTTCGTAGATGCCCACGGGAAGGCTCGCGGCATCCAGGCGCTTCACGATGTCGCCGCCCGTCGCAGGCCGGATGGCGGCTACTCCCCCATCCTCATCCGTCAGTTCCCAGACCTCATCGGTCGGCACGAGCGACTTGTCCTCGCGCTGGTAGGCATGGCTCAGGATCATGCCCTGGTGGAAGAGCCTGCGGAAGGGCTCGGAGGTTCCCACCTCGCCCAGATCGAAGAGCACCTTGTGCCAGAAGCGGGCGTAGAGAAGATGGAGCACAGCGTGCTCCGCGCCCCCAATATAGAGGTCCACGCCCCCCTTCATCCAATAGGACTCGGCATCACACGACGCGAAGCGCGCGGCGTTCCGGGGGTCGCAGTACCGAAGGTAGTACCAGCACGAACCTGCCCATCCAGGCATCGTGTTCGTCTCGCGAGTCACACGCTCTCCCGGAGGGAGTTCCGACACCCCGGCCTGGCCCGCGGTCGTCTCGACCCACCCGGTTGCCTTGGCGAGGAGCGGCCTGGGGTCTTCGCTCTCCGCGGGCGCGTAGTCGGCCATCTCCGGCAGGCAGACGGGGAGCGCTGCCTCGGAGACGGGGTGGTGCTGCCCGCGTTCATCCCACACGATCGGGAAGGGCTCCCCCCAGTAGCGTTGCCGGCTGAAGAGCCAGTCGCGGAGGCGGTAGTTGACGCGCTTCATGCCAAGGCCGCGCTGGGCGAGCCATTCTGTGATCCGCGGCTTGGCTTCCGCGACGGTGAGACCATCGAGGAAGCCGGAGTTGATCGCCCTTCCGTCCCCGGTGAAGGCCTTGCCCTCCCACCCCTGGGTCGGCTCGACGGTCCGGATGATCGGAAGCCCGAACTTCTTCGCAAAGTCCCAGTCGCGCTGATCCTGGCCGGGCACGGCCATGATCGCCCCGGTCCCGTAGTTCATCAGAACATAGTCGCTCGTCCAGACGGGGATCGCCTGCCCGGTCGCGGGGTTCCTGGCGTAGCGGCCCGAGAAGACCCCGGTCTTGTCCCTGGCCTCGACGCGCTCGACGTCGGTTCGGTTGCGTGCGGCAAGGGCGTACGACGCCAGGGTGTCGGATCCCGGGGCTCCGGACTCGATCACATCGTCAACGAGGGGGTGCTCCGGTGCGACGACCATGTACGTCGCCCCGAAGATCGTGTCGGGCCTCGTCGTGAAGACCCTTAAGGACTGGCCCGTGGATTCTCCCGCGTCGTCAAGGAGCGAGAAGTCGATCTCTGCACCTTCCGAACGTCCGATCCACTCGGCTTGCATCGTCTTGGTGGATTCGGGCCAGTCCACTTCCGCCAAGCCATCGAGCAGACGGTCCGCGTACGCCGTGATCCGGAACATCCACTGCCGCATGGGCTTCCTGAAGACGGGGTGCCCGCCGCGCTCGCTGCGACCATCGATGACCTCTTCGTTCGCCAGCGCGGTGCCGAGCCTCGGGCACCAGTTGACGGTCTGGCGTGCGACATACGCGAGGCGGTAGGAATCCACGATCATCCGCCTCGTGTCCTCGTCGAGGGTCGCCCAATCGCCGACCGGCGTACCGCCGGGGATGTCACCGGCCCCGGCATACTCTGCCGCGTCCGGGTTCAGACGCACCGCGCGCGCGCCGGACTCGAACTCGGCCACGAGTTCGGAGATGGGCCTCGCGCTCCGGCGGACCGGGTCGTACCATGCCCCGTAGATCCGCAGGAAGATCCACTGTGTCCAGCGGTAGTAGTCCTCGTCGATGGTCGCGAACTCCCGCGACCAGTCGTAACTGAACCCGAAACGTTTGAGTTGCCTCCGGAACGTGTCGATCGCGCGCCGAGTCGTCACCGCCGGATGAACGCCGGTCGCGATCGCGTACTGCTCCGCCGGCAGCCCGAACGCGTCCCACCCCATCGGGTGCAGCACGTTCCAGCCCGTCATCCTCCGATAGCGGCACAGGATGTCCGTCGCGGTGTACCCCTCCGGGTGGCCGACGTGGAGCCCTGCCCCGGACGGATACGGGAACATGTCAAGGCAGTAATACTTCGCCCTCGACGCATCAAACCCGGGCTCGCCAGGCCCCGTCGCCCTGAACGACTTCTCGGCCTCCCACCTCGCCTGCCAACGCAACTCGATCTCCCCCGCGAGACGCGCGGTGTACCGGTACTGGGGGAGCGTCTCGCGTGATGCCGGCTCGACGTGCTGGTCCATGGGAAGGGGCTCGACTTGGGGCGGGTGGATCGGGTCGATGGTCCTGTCAACAAACAGGGGCCCGCGATCGGGGCCCCGTTCCGGCGACTCGGCGTGGCGCGCGCGCGTCAACCCGGAAGGAGGATCCTCCCAAGGGGCGAGCGAGGCACCTCGAACCTCATCATGCCGCAATCCTAGGCGTTGGCCACCCACCCGAGCGCCGCCCGCGTCCGGGCTTCCCCACCGGCAGCCGTACCGGCCCGATGGTCAGCCCTTCTTGCTCAAGAGCAGCCGCTTCGCCTCGCCCGCGACGTAGAACGACCCGGTCACGCAGATGAGGTCGTCCCGCCCGACCGCGCGAGCCGCGATGTTGAGCGCCTCCTTGACGCTCGGCGCGACCTGCGTCATCTTCCCGCTCATCTCCGAGAATCGCCGGTGGAGGTCCCGCGGGTCCGCCGCACGCGAGTTGTCTGATGCCGCGACGAAGATGACCTTGTCCGCTCCGAGCGAGACGCGCTTGAGCATGGCGTCGACGTTCTTGTCCGCGGCGCACCCGAAGACCATGACCATCGAGTCGTACCGCACGTGCGCCCCGATCGCCTTCACGAGGCAGTGGATCGACTCCGGGTTGTGCGCGCCGTCGACCATGATCCGGGGCGCGTGCCACACCAGTTCCATCCGGCCACGTGCGGGCGTCGCCGCCAACCCCTCCGCCACCTGACGCTCGGACGACTCAAACCCCCGGTCCCTCAGCGCCTCGATCGCCGACAGCGCCAGCCCGCAGTTGATCGCCTGGTGCTCGCCCTTGAGCGGAACCGCCAGATGCTCGAACCCGCCCCGACCCGATGACACGCACACCCGCGCGTGAGGGCCGAGTTCCGGCGACGATTCGAACCGCGTGCTGAACTCGATCTCGCGACCGAGCACCTGCAGCGCCGTGGTCGCCTGCTCCGCCGCCTCCGCCAGGGCCGCCAGCACCTCCGGCTTCTGCTCCTGCGTGATCGCTCGAACCCCGGGCTTGAAGATCCCCGCCTTCTCTCGTGCGATCTCCCCCAGCGTGTCCCCCAGGATCGCCGCGTGCTCGAGCTGGATCTCCGTGACCACCGTCACGTCCGGCTCCACGACATTCGTCGCGTCCAGCCGACCGCCCAGCCCGACCTCGATGACCGCCAAGTCCACCGCCTGCTCGGCGAAGTACAGCAGCCCCGCCGCCGTCAGCACCTCGAAGTAACTCGCCTCCCCGTGCTCGCCCTCGACCGCGCTCGCTGCCGCGGCCACCTGCGACAGCAGCCTCGTCAACTCCGCCTCGCCGACCTCGCGACCCCCGATGCGGATCCGCTCGCGCACGTCCATCAGGTGCGGGCTCGTGTACAGCCCCACCGCATACCCGCACGCGCCCAGCGCCGACGCCGTCATCTCACAGACCGAGCCCTTCCCCTTGCTCCCCGCCACGTGCACGCAACGAAGCCCACGCTGCGGATTATCCAGCCTCGAGAGGATCGCACGCATCCGATCGAGCTGGAACTCTCGCCGATCCAGACGCGTCAGCCTTGCACGCTCCAGGTTGTGTCGCGTTTCAAGGTACGAGAGCGCGGCACGGTAACTCGGAAAGGTCCGCCCGCCGACGACCTTGTCCCTAGCGGCATCCTGCGTTGTGCGTGGCATACGGTCGCAATCCTATGGCGCGCCAAGCCTCATTCGCACGCACCCATTCCATCCCGTTCGCAGGACCCCTTCCTCGTTCCGATCGGGTTCGCGTCGCCATCGGTGGCTCAGCCTCGCGCGCCGCCACACACACCCACGGAGCCCACCACGCCACTTCGCGATTCGCACAATCCCGACTGCGCGTTCGGCGCATCGCCAGCTCGCAACTCGCTCCACTCGTGTGCCGACCGGCCGCTCACAGCCATCCGAGTCAAGAACCCTTGCCGCTTCACGACACCGACGACACACAGGCGCGCGGATGACGCGACCCGCCTGGCATTGACTCGATGCCGTGTCACACTCCGTCTCTCCGTAGACCTTGCCCAGCCAGCAGTTGCTCGGCGCTGGCCAAACCAGGCCTCGGTTACCGTTTCACCTTTCAAAAACCAAACTTGCATGTGCTTCGCACGCCCATGCCTTGTCGAAACACGCCTATTCAAACCAGACGACTTCTGGACAGCCCGCCCATAGCGGCTCCCTTCCGGCACCATGTCAAGAAAGCCAGGCTCAAGCCCCCTTCATGCTTGACACAGGCCGGAATTGATCGCTACGCTCTCTTGGTTGGTCAACCAACTCTTAGTTGGTCGATCAACTTTGGAGTTTGCGATGTCCCCAACATCCGAGACCCGAGCAAGGATTGTCCAGGCCGCCGCGGATCTCTTCCTCACCAAGGGCTATGTCCCGACCGGTCTATCGGAGATTGCCCGAAGAGCCGACGCACGTCCGGGCAGCATCTACCACTTCTTCTCCACCAAGGAAGAACTCCTCGCTGCCGTCCTCGAACGCTACAAGGCCATGATCGGGCCCGAACTCCTCGATCCCGTGTGGGACGGCGTGGACGACCCCATCGAGCGTGTCTTCGCACTGCTCAACGGCTATCGCCAGATGCTTGCGATGACCGAGTTCGCCCAGGGGTGCCCCATCGGGAATCTCGCCCTCGAGGTCTGCGAGAGCCACCCCAACACCCGTCGTCTCCTCCAGGACAACTTCGACAACTGGCTCCGGGCCGTCGCCCGATGCTTCGAAGACGCGAACGATCGGCTCCCCCCGGACGCCGATCCGCAACGTTTGGCCGTCTTTGTCCTTACAACGATGGAAGGCGCGGTGATGCTGGCGCGGACCTATCGCGACCTGCGCGCCTACGACGCCGCCATCGCGAGCCTCCGCGATTACGTCGAGCGTCTGATCCGGGCGGAGACCTCCTGGAACGTCCAGGACCCCTGAGCCCGGTCGTCCCCTTTTCTTCCAGGCAAGGAGCAACCATGGGCTGTCCTGTCATCCACTTCGAGATCGGCTGCAAGAACACACCCAAGTCCGTCGACTTCTACACCAAACTCTTCGGGTGGACGTCCGAGGCCCACGGCCCGACCGCGATGATCAACACCGGCGCCTCCACGGGCATCCACGGGCACATCCAGTCTCTCGGGCATGAGCCCCACAACTACGTCACGCTCTACGCCCAGGTCGACAACCTCGAGTCGTACCTCGCCAAGGCCGCCTCGCTCGGTGGCAAGACCATTGTCCCGCCCCAGGAGGTCCCGGGGATGGGCCACTTCGCCTGGATCGCCGACCCCGAAGGCACGGTCATCGGCATCTGGAAGCCGATGCAGGGCTGATCCCGCCAGCGGGCGCGCCGGGTCGTGTCGGCCCGGCGCGCCCGATTGTTCATTGGCCAGATCCGCACGATCCATTAGGATGCGACGAAGGAGGCGCTCCCATGCACCCAGCCTTCGCGCTCGTCTCGGCGTCCCTGCTCGCCGGGTCCGCCCTTGCCCAGACCGTTTCATTCCTCGAGCCCACCGACCCACGCCCCGCCCTGGGCGAGGAGATCGTGCTCATCCAGCAACGACGCGACCGAGACGGCAACACCACGCCGTTCCCATGGGTTGTTCCGCACCGGCTCTACCACAAGTCGGCCTTCACGCAGCGCAACCTGCACGACCCAGCCGCGGATGCCCCCGATGCCGGCGAGGGCGCGGGCGGGCTCCGCTTTACCCCCGACCACCCCGGCGAGTGGATGATCGGGGCCGACCTGCCGGAGCACATCGAGCCACTTCCCACCGCGGAACTCCGCGCCTTCCTGGCCGAGCACGTTCCCGCCGCGTCCGGGATCGAGCTCCCCCGCGCGACCGTCCGCGTCAGGCGTGTCGAGTCGATGACGACCTCGTTCCTGGCCCCGGGCGAGGCGGTCAACGTCTCGATCTGGAAGAACGGGCAGCGCGTCGAGATCCGCCCGCTCCTCGATCCCCTCACCGCCGAAGCCCCTTCGACCATCCTCGCCCGCGTGTACGTCGATGGCACCGATCGACCCGGTGCGCGCCTTCGCGCGACGCACGTCCCGACGGGTCGATCCTCCTTTGCCATGAGCGACGCCAAGGGGATCGCGCAGGTCGTGATCGACGCCCCCGGAGCCTGGCGACTCGAGTTCCACCACGCGGTCGTCCCACCGGAAGGAGCCACAACCCATGACGTGACGCTCTATACCTCCACGCTCACGTTCGTCAACGGAGCCCAACCATGACCGGCCTCCTCCTCGCCGCCGTGCTCCTCGCGCAGCCGACCTGGAAGGAACTGGGGCCCGCTCCGACGACGGGCTTCGGCGGAGCCGCGGGACGCGTCAGCGCGGTCGTCTGCCATCCGACCGACCCGGGGCTCTACTACGTCGCCGGGGCCGACGGCGGCATCTGGAAGACCGTGGACGCCGGGGTCACGTGGACACCCCTGACCGACCACATGCCCACCGCGGCCATGGGCGCGCTCGCGATGGACCCCACGAACCCGAGCATCCTCTACGCCGGGACAGGCGAGGCCAACTTCGCCAACCACTCCCGCTACGGGCTTGGGCTCTACAAGACGACGAACGCGGGCACGACCTGGACCCAACTCGCCGAGTCCACCTTTGCCGGGCGCTGTTTCTCGAAGATCGTCATCGACCCAAACAACCCCTCCATCCTGTACGCCTCCATCACTCGCGCCGGCGGGTTCCCGGAGATGGCCGCCGCCAAGGGTCACCCCCAGGCCGCCGGCCCCCTCGGCGTCTTCAAGTCCATCGACGCGGGCGTGTCATGGTCGCGACTGACGTCCTTCCCGGATCGTTCTGCGACCGATCTCGTGCTCGATCCTTCCAACCCCGCGGTCCTCTTTGCCGCGGTCGGGCACATCTTCGGGTCGCCCGACAACGGGATCTACAAGACCACGGACTCCGGAGCGACCTGGACCAAACTCACCTCGGGCCTCCCCGCCGCACCCGGACGTATCAGCCTCGCCATCTCCGCCACCAACCCCCAGCGGCTCTTCGCCCTCATCTGCAACCCATCCTCCTCGTCCGGCGGCGGGGCGAGCACCCTCGGAGCTTTCCGAACCAACGACGGCGGCGCCTCCTGGACCTCCCACCCCATCCCTTCCATCCAGGCAACCTACGGCTGGTATCTCAACGTCGTCGGGATCCACCCCACCAACCCCGACCTCGCCTTCTTCGGCGGCCTCGACCTCGTCCGAACCACGAACGCCGGCGGATCGTTCAACTTCGTCACCCCGAACCACGTCGATCTCCACGCCCTCGCCTGGGACGCCGCGGGACGCCTCATCGCCGGCGACGACGGCGGCGTCCACCGAACCAGCGACAACGGGAACAACTGGACCTCGCTCAACAATGGCCTCGGGACCATCCAGTTCTACGCCGGGCTCTCCCTCAACCCCTCCAATGACATCCACGTGCTCGGCGGAACCCAGGACAACGGCTCCAGCCTGCGCAAGACCGACACCAAGGTCTGGACCCACGTCACCGGGGGCGACGGCGGGTGGACCCAGATCAACCAGGCCAACCCCCTCATCATGTTCACCGAATCCCAGGGAACCGGGAACCTCCTCCGCTCGACCAACGGCGGCAACTCGTTCTCCGGCTCGGGCTCGGGCATCTCGGGCGGCGACCGCAACTGCTTCCTCCCGCCCTACGTCATCGACCCCGCGACCCCCTCACGCCTCCTCTACGCGACCCATCGCATCTACCAGAGCACCAACAACGGGTCGTCCTGGTCCGCCATCTCGGGCGACGTCACGACCGGCACAGGCGCCGTCCGCGCCCTCGCCATCGCCCCTTCCAATCCTTCCTATGTCTACCTCGCCACCAATGACGGGCTTGTCTCACGCTCCACCAACTCCGGGGCGACCTTCACCCCGCTCGTCACCGGCAACCCCGGCTGGCCCCGCGTCACCCGAGAGATCTTCGTCGACCCGACCGACGAGCGGACGGTCTATCGCGCCGTCGCGGCGTTCGGCACCGCGCAGGTCCTGCGCTCGACCGACGCCGGCGAGACCTGGACTTCCCTCGACGGCGACCTGCCCGATATCCCCGTCAACGTCGTCGTCGCGGACGTGCGCGCACCCGTGCCGGTCCTCTTCGCCGGGACCGACGCCGGGCTCTTCCGATCCCTTAACAACGGCGCAACGTGGACACGCTACGGCGAGGCCCTCCCCGTCGCTTGTGTCATCGATCTTGTCCTCGACCTGCCGCGTTGCCGCCTGCTCGTCGCCACCCAGGGGCGTGGCGCGTGGATGGCGACACTCGGCGGGCCGGCCGACTGCGACGGCGACTCCGACCTCGATGTCTTCGACTTCCTCTGCTTCCAGGACCACTTCGCGAGCAGTTCTCCATATGCGGATTTCGAGCGCGACGGGGACTGGGATCTGTTCGACTTCCTCGCCTTCCAGAACGCCTTCGCCCAGGGGTGCGACGCACCGTGACCCGGGGTCAGCCTGCTTTGCTGAACGTGTAACGCCCGGACTCGAAGCCGACGCGGATCGTGTCCCCCGGCCCGAACTCCCCGGCGAGGAGCCTGGTCGCAAGCGGGTTTTCCACGCGCTGCTGGAT
>JAANMY010001530.1_pt1 | contig 25577 bp, 26 predicted proteins | sample 7279691 | NCBI WGS metagenome assembly JAANMY01 (sample SAMN14094543, study PRJNA606508) | bioreactor metagenome | isolation source: A lab-scale SPAN reactor treating ammonium-rich wastewater day 388 | place: Ireland: Galway | collected 2018-02-07
CGGTGTTTCATCTGTCTTACCTCCGTGGGATCAGGATGCGCGGGGCGCGCCAGGGTCAGGCCGGGGCCAGCTTGTGTTGCGGCACCGGGGCATAGCCGCCCAGGCGGGACGTCCGCAGCTTCAGCCGCACCATCGCCTCGCACAGGGTCACGGCACAGCTGACCCCGTCCAGCACGGGGACGCCATGTTCGGCGGCCAGCCGCTCGGTCAGGTCGGTCATCCCGGCGCAGCCCAGCACGATGGCCTCGGCCCGGTCGTCGGCGATGGCGCGGGCGATCTCGCGGCCGATGCGGGCGCTGGCGTTGCTGCCCGGCTCTTCCAGCTCCAGCACGGCAACCTCGGACGAGCGCACCCGCCCGCATCGCGACCACAGGCCATAGCGGTGCAGGTTGTGTTCCAGCGCCGGGACCGAGCGCGCCAGCGTCGTGACCACCGAGAACCTGTTCGAGATCAGCGAGGCCATGTGATAGGCGGCCTCGCCGATGCCGACCACGGGAATGTCGGTCAGGCAGCGCGCCGCATCGAGGCCGGTGTCGTCGAAACAGGCGATCACCACGGCATCGACATCGGGGGTCTCGCGGATCACCTGCAACAGGCCCGACAGGCTCATCGCCTCGTCATAGAAACCCTCGATGGAGGCCGGGCCGCGGGCGGGGTTGGCCGCCACGATCTCGGTTCCGGGCGAGGCCGCGCGCCGAGCGGCGGCGGCGATCTTTTCGGTCATCGAAGCGGTGGTATTGGGGTTCAGAACCAGAATGCGCATGTTTTCCTCAGACATCCCCGCCCAGATAGGCGGCCTTGACGCGCGGGTCGTTCAGAAGCTCGCGCGAATTGCCCGACAGGACGACCTGTCCCAGGGACAGCGCATAGGCCCGGTTCGAGATGGACAGCGCCATGCGGCTGTTCTGCTCGACCAGCAGGACCGACACCCCCTCGTCGCGGCTGATGGCGACGATGGCGCGGGCGATGTCCTGCACCAGCTTGGGCGCGATCCCCAGCGAGGGCTCGTCCAGCAGCAGCAGCCTGGGCTTGGCCATCAGCGCGCGGCCGATCACCATCATCTGCTGCTCTCCGCCCGAAAGCGTGCTGGCCTGCTGGTTGAAGCGTTCGCGCAGGCGGGGAAACCGCGTCAGGATGCTTTCCAGCGTCTGTTCGATGCCGGGCTTGTCGCTGCGGGTGAAGGCCCCCATCAGCAGGTTGTCCTTGACGCTCATCAGCGGAAAGACGCGCCGTCCCTCGGGGACCATGGCGATGCCCTTCCTGACGACCTCGGGGGCGGAGGTGCCGTCCAGCCGCTCGCCCATGTAGGTGATCTGGCCGGACTTGATCTTGCGCAGGCCGGTGATCGCCCGCAGGATCGAGGACTTGCCGGCCCCGTTCGCGCCGATCAGCGCCACGGTCTCGCCCTCGTTCAGTTCGATGGACACGCCTTTCAGCGCATAGACATGGTCGTAGTAAAGCTCGACATTGTCGAAGCTGAGCATCCTGGTCATGCGCTTACATCCCGATGGCCGCGTCTTCCGAGCCGAGATAGGCTTCGATGACGCGGGGGTTGGCCTGAATCTCGGCGGGGCTGCCCTCGGCGATCTTCTCGCCGAAGTTGATGCAGACGATCCGGTCCGAGATCTTCATCACCGCGGGCATGTCGTGTTCGACCAGCAGCACGGTCACGCCGCGTTCGTCGCGCAGCCTGCGGACCAGGGCGACCATGCGCATGGTTTCGTCGTGGTTCATGCCGGCGAAGGGTTCGTCCAGCAGGATGACCTGCGGCTGCGTGGCCAGGCCGATGGCCATGCCAAGCGCCCGCAGATGCCCCTGCGGCAGGTTCGAGGCCAGTTCGTCTCGGATGGCGCCCAGGCCCAGGAAGTCGATGATCTCGTCGGCCGAGCGGGCGAATTCTGCCTCGTCCGCGCGCGCGGTGGCGGTGCCCAGGAAATAGCCCAGCAGGCTGGCGCGCGAGCGCAGGTGATGCGAGACGATGACGTTCTCGCGCACGGTCATCGACCGGAAGATGGTGGTTTCCTGAAAGGTGCGCACCACGCCCAGCCGCGCCACCCTGTGCGGCGCCAGCCCCGAGATGCGTTCGCCCTTGAAGCGGACCTCGCCGGTGGTCGGCTTCTCGAAACCGGCGATCTGCTTGAACAGCGTCGATTTCCCGGCGCCGTTCGGCCCGATCACCGACAGGATCTCGCCGGGTGCGACGTCGAAGCTGATGTCGTTGTTCGCCGTCAGCCCGCCGAATTTCTTGGTGACGTTGCGGATTTCCAGGATCGGGCTCATTTGCCGCCCCCCTTCCGGTCAAACAGGCTCAGCACGCCGTTCGGCAGCACCAGCATCAGCGTGATCATCGCCCCCGAATAGATCAGCAGCTGGTATTTCCCGGCCACCGACAGCAGATCCCAGCCGAAATACAGCAGCAGCGTGCCCAGCATCGGGCCGAAGACATAGCCCAGGCCGCCGAGGAAGCAGTAGAGCATGAAGTTCACGCTGTCCTGCACCACGAAGGACGAGGGATAGATGGATTGCGAGATCGACACGAACATCGCCCCCGCGACGCCCCCGAAGAAGCTGGAGATGGCATAGGCCATGATCCGCAGCCATGCTGTGTTGACGCCGATGGAGGCCGAAAGCTCTTCGTTCTGCTGCAGGCTGCGGCACAGGTGGCCCAGGCGCGAGTTCACGATCCGCCACAGGATCACGTAGACCAGGATCATCAGGCCGATGGCGGCGAAATAGAACGCCTGGCGCGGGTTCTGCAGCGTGGCGAAATCGGGGATCAGGGTGATGCCGAAGGCCGAGACGCCCCCCGGCAGCGGGATCGAGGTGATGCCCTTGGCCCCGTTCGTCACCGGCAGGGCCAGCGCGGTCAGCCGCGCCACCTCGGTCAGCACCAGCGTGACCATGGCGAAATAGACGCCGCGCAGCCGCAGGATCGGCAGGCCGATCAGCACCGAGATCAGCGCGCAGAACAGCCCCGCCAGCGGCAGGGTCAGCCAGAAGCTGACGCCCGCCTGCGTGATCAGCACGGCCGAGACATAGCCGCCGGCCAGCGCATAGGCCCCCTGTCCGATGTTGATCCGCCCGATATAGAAGGTCAGCCAGACCCCCGCCGCCCCGATGGACAGCAGCGCCACCGAGGTCAGCGTATAGTAGAAGTCCCAGCGGCCGGTCGCCGCGATGAACATGGGCACGGCTGCGAAGACGAAGGCCAGGAAGGCGGCCACGCCCAGCATCTTGGGCATCGTCAGCCCCTTGCCGGCCGCCAAGGGCGCGGCGTGCGGTCGGTTTTGCATCGTCATCGCCTCAGCCCCAGGGTTTGCCCATCAGGCCCTGCGGCCGGATGGCAAGGAAGATCATCAGGGTGGCGAAGATCACCAGATAGGTCACGTCGCCATAGGAGGACAAGACCGACAGGCCGACGCTTTCCATCATCCCCAGGATGAAGCCCCCGGCGATGGCGCCCGAGATCACCCCGGCGCCGCCGATCATGATCATCAGGAAGGCCTTGATCGAGGTGGGGCCGCCCATGCCCAGGTTGACGCCGGTGATCGTGACCAGCAGCGCCCCGACCAGCCCGGCCAGCATCGCGCCCATGGCAAAGCCGATCATGGAATAGCGGTCCACGTCGACGCCCATCAGCTGCGCCGCCACCCGGTCCTGCGCCAGGGCCCGCATGGCGCGGCCGGCCTTGGAATATTGCATGAACAGGAAGAAGGCGACGATCAGGCCGATGGCCAGCATCCCGATCAGGATGCGGTCATAGGGCATGATGATGCGGAAGTCCCAGTTGAAGACCCCGTTGACCACCTTGGGCACGCCGCGCTGCTTTTCGCCGAACAGCAGCAGGATCACCGCATCCAGGAAGAAGGCGATCCCCGCCGCCAGCAGCATGGTGGATTCGTCGCGCTTGGAGCGGCGGATGACGGGGCGGAACAGGAACCGCTCGATCAGCCCGCCCAGCACCGCCAGCACCAGGGCCGAGGCGACCAGCCCGACGATGAACGGCATCCCCAGCTGCGCCACGACGGTGTAGCAGACGAAGCCGCCCAGGACATACATCTGCCCATGCGCGAAGTTCAGCACGTTCATCAGTGAAAAGATAAGTGTCAGGCCCAGGGCGATCAGGGCGTATTGCGCACCCAGATACAGGCCGTTTGCGATGATCTGTTCCATCCCGTCCTCGTGTGTGAAACCGGGGCCATGCGGTCGCAAGGCCCCCGACGCGATGCGGCGTCAGTCGACCTCGGCCACGAACAGGGTCTCGAACTTGCCGCCGCGGTATTCGTTCACGACCAGCGGCACCGAAAGCTGCCGCTTCTGTCCGAAGGAACTTTCGCCGACATAGCGCAGCTTGGCATCGCCGACCATGAAGGGATTGGGCGCCTCGAAGGTGTCGATGGTCTTCTTGAACTCCTCGACGTCGCTGATCGCGGCGGGGTTCGCCTTCAGCGTCTCGATGATGTATTCCAGCGCATAGACCTTGGTGTTCGACTCGTCGTTATATTCGCCGAACATCTTGGTATAGCGCTCCACGAATTCGCGCATCGCGTCCGAGGCCAGCTCCTCGGTCGAGGCGCCGCCGACCGAGATGAAGCCCTCGGCCAGGTCGCCCGCGCCCTCGGCCAGCACGCTGGCATCCTGCGCGGTCTCTGTCGAGATCAGCCCCTCGTAGCCCAGTTCGCGCGCCGAACGGATCAGCTGCGGCGCGTTGGCGGGCGACACACCCGACAGCACCAGCAGGTCGGGCTGCGCCTGCAGCACCGGCAGCAGGACCGGGGTGAAATCGGTGGTGTCCACCTGGTAGGTCACTTTGTCCGACACCACCTCGAGCCCCAGCGCCTTGGCCGCCTCGATGCCGGAATCGCGCTGGCTCAGCGGGTCGGATTCATTGGCGGCGACGAAGGCCACCTTCTTCACGCCCTTGTTCTCCATCAGGTATTTGTAGATCGCCGGGCCGGACTGATAGTTCGCGACCATGCCCAGGATGGCGTTCGAGGCGGGGGCGACATAGAGCGTCTTGGGGAAGGCATAGGGGAAATAGATGATGCCTTTCTGCTCGGCGACCGGGCGGACGGCGGCCGCGCCGTCGTCGACATTCGGGCCGACGACGTAATGCACGCCGTCCTGCGCCATCTTTTCCATCCCGGCGATGGCGCGCTTGGGATCCTTCTGGTCGTCGAAGGCGACGATCTGCACGTCATAGGTCGTGTCGCCGATCTGCACCCCGCCCAGTTCGTTCAGCCAGGCCGCGCGGGCCTCCATCGAGCGCTGGTTGGAAATGCCCCAGGCGGCCGCCGGGCCCGAGGTCACGCCCACGAAGCCGATCTTCAGCTTGGCATTCTCGGCATGGGCCGCCGGGATCAGCGCCAGGGTGGCGACGGCGGCCAATGCGGTGGATTTCAGAAAGCTACGACGCAGCATGAGTTCAGTTCTCCCTGTCTGTTGACTGTCCGGGCAGCGGCTCCAGGCCGCCGCACGGGTGCTTTTGCGATTTTCGACAAGGCCCATCGTGAACCCGTTAACAGATATGTCAACAATTATGTTAACAATCTGGATCGCGTCGGATTCTTGTTGTAGCCTGGGTTAGACCCTATTTTCGGGGGAACAGAAGGGCATTGCCGGGGAATTGACTGTCGATGGAGTTCGCAGCAGCACAGGACGAAAGCACCGAGATTGGTGAAGAAGACATCGTCGAGCATATTTTCGAAGCAGTCATAGAACAGCGCCTGCCCCCCGGCACCAAGCTTTCCGAATCGGCCCTGTGCGACGCGTTCGGCGTCGGGCGGATGCGGATCCGCCGGGCGCTGCTGCTGCTGGCCAGCCGCCAGATCGTCGATCTGCAGGCCAATCGCGGGGCCTTCGTCGCCAGCCCGACCGCGGAACAGGCGCATGAGGTCTTCGAGGCGCGGCTGATGCTGGAACCCTCGATCACCCGCCTTGCGGTGCAGCGCGCGACCGATGCCGAAATCGCCATGCTCGCCGCCCATATCGAGCGCGAGCACGACGCCCATCACATCGGCAGGCGCCGCGACGCCATCCGCCTGTCGGGCCAGTTCCACGGCCTTCTGGCGCAGGTGGCAGGGAATTCGGTGATGCTGCGGATGATGCGCGAACTGATCACGCGCACCTCGCTGATCATCGGGATTTTCGGCGCGCAGGACATGACCGATTGCCGCGACCACGATCATTCCCGGATCGTCGATGCGATCCGCCGGCGCGATGCCGAGGAAGGCGCGCGCCTGATGCAAGAGCATCTGGCCCAGATCAAGCGCGACCTGGACCTGTCCGGCCGTGCCACGAACGCGCTTGACCTCGTGTCGATCCTGAAGCGCCAGGGCACGTCCTGAGCACGTCCTGAGCACGTCCTGAGCCAGCCCCCGGCAAGGCCGCGCGGGCCGGCCGCCGCCGGCTCGGTCCGGGATCGCCGCGTCAGGCCCGGCTGCGATGCGCGATGTGGAACGACAGCTGCGCCAGGATGCCCGCCGCCGTCAGCACCAGCGCCGCGGCCAGGGCCGGATTGCCGCCGATGCCGCTCAGCGCGGCGCAGGCCGCGCCGATCACCATCTGGATGAAGCCGTAAAGTCCCGAGGCCGAGCCGGAGGCGGCCGGGTCGAGGCTCAGCGCCTCGGACAGCGCCATGGGCGAGGCGAGCCCGGCGCCGAAGCTCAGCACCAGCATCGGCAGGATCGCCAGGGCCACGCTCAGCGTGCCGCTCAGGACCGCCAGCAGGAACAGCACGGCCCCCAGGCAGCTGATCAGGTTGCCCGCCACCATCAGGCGCCCCATGCGGATGCGGCCCGCCAGGCGGCTGGCGGCAAGGCTGCCGAACCATACGCCCAGCACGTTGAAGGCCAGGTAGAAGGCGACCTCGCTGGCCGGGCGGTGCAGCTGGTCGACGAAGATGAAGGGGGCGGCGCCCAGATAGGCATAGATCGCCGTCGTGGCGAAACCGCCGCCGATGGCATAGCCCAGGAAGCGGCGCGAGCCCAGAAGCCCGGCATAGCTGCGCATCACCCGGCCCAGATCCCGGCCGTGCAGGTCGGGGCCATGCGGCAGGCGGCGCCAGACCAGCAGCAGGTTTACCAGCCCCAGCGCACAGAGGACCAGGAAGATCGAGCGCCAGCCGGTCGCCTCGGCCAGAAGCGCGCCGACCAGCGGCGAAAGGCCCGGCCCGACCATGACCATCAGGTTCATGAGCGACAGCTTCCTCGCCGCTTCCTCGTGCGAATGGCCGTCGCGCAGCATCGCCCGGCCCAGGACCAGGCCCGAGCCGCCGCCGATCGCCTCGAAGAAGCGCGCGACGATCAGCATCTCGATGGTCGGGGCCAGGAATGCCGTCGCCCCGGCAAGGGCATAGATCACCATGCCCGCGATCAGCACCGGGCGGCGCCCGAAACAGTCGGCTATCGGCCCGTAGACGACCTGCGCCAGCGCCAGGCCGACGACATAGGCGCTGAGCGTCATCTGCGCCGCGCCGGCGGTGGTGCCAAAGGCCGCGGCCACCATCGGCAGCGCCGGCACGAAGATATGGATCGCCATGGTGCCGCCCAGGGTAAGCATGGCCAGCAGCCACAGCGGCGCGGGCGCCGGGGCGGTTCGCCAGCCTTGCGGCTCGTGACAGGTGGCCATGGTCATGGGGCGTTGCCTTTGTCGGTTCGTTCCGGCGCCAGCCGGTCAAGGATGCGTTGCAGGACGTCGCGGGCGGCGGCGATCCGGTCCTCGTCGATGCCGGCCAGCACCTCGGCCTCCAGCTCGCGCGAGACGGCAAGGGCGCGGCGGCCCAAAGCCTCTCCGGCCGGGGTCAGCCTCAGGGCCTTGGCGCGGCCGTCCCGCGGGTCGGGCGCGCTGCGCACCAGCCCGTCGGCCTCGAGCCGGGCAAGGATGCGGACCAGGGACGAGCTGTCCAGCGACAGCGCGGCGGCCAGTTCCTTTTGCCGGACCGGCTCGCCTGCGCGGGCCAGCTGGACCAGCGGCGCCAGGCCGGCATCGGTGACTTTGCAGCCCTGCAGCCTGTGGTCGATGGCTTGCCGCCAGCGGCGGCTGGCCTGGCCGATCAGCCTGCCCAGTCGGGGCGGCCAGCCCTGCTCGTCGTCTTCGGACATCGGGGAGATCCTGCTGTGATGCAGAAATAGATGGCATCCAAACCAATTCGCCGCAACGCATGAGATTGCAAACGAGCTATGCGCTGACGGGGCAGCCGTCGGCTGGGCCTGGGGGCCAGCGGACGCAGCGCACCGGCAGAAAAGCCAGGACCGGCGGGGCGGGGTGCTTGCCCGTCCCGGTCGCCTCAGAACAGATCGACGCGGGGCGGGTTCTGCGCCCACCAGGCGCGGGCTGCCATCAGCAGCCGCTCCCGCGGGCCGGCGCGGGGCGGCAAGGCTTCCAGCCCCGTGCGGCTGCCCGCCCGCGCCAATGCCGCGATGGTGGCGGGCCCGGCCCGCCCGTCCACGGCGACCGCTTCGCCCAGCTCGTTCAGGATCATCTGCGCCGCCCGGTCCAGGTCGGCGGCGGCGACCCCCTCCAGCAGCTCGCGCGCGCGGGCGGCCGCCTCGGCAGAGGGCAGGTGCAGCGCCTTGGCGGCGCGCAGGGCGGCATCGGCCGGGCCCAGCGGCCGGGCGTCGCCCCCCAGGATGATGCCGGCGCCATTGGCCCCGCCCCAGCCGTCGCCCCGCGCCAGCCCCATGTCATACCAGCGCAGCGCCGCGCGCGGATCGGGCTTGCCCAACTGGCCGCGCATGATCATCCGGCCCAGGTTCGCGGGCGCAAAGGGATGCCCGCCCTGGGCCGCGCGCTCGAACCAGTCGCGGGCGGCGGCGGGATCGGGCTTCACGTCGCCATGTCCGCGCAGCGCCACCAGCCCCAGGTTGTTATAGCCGTAGATGTCCTTGCGCTCGGCCGAGGCGCGCAGATAGGTCAGCCCGCGCTCGGGCCGGAACCAGCGGCTGTCGGGGTCCAGGAAATAGGCGCCCAGCTCGTTCATGGAATAGGTATGGCCAAGCTCTGCGGCGCGCTCCAGCAGCTCGAAGCCGCGCTGGCGGTCGGCTTCGGCGGGGCCGTTGCGCAGCAGGCGCAGGCCACGGCTGTGCATGGCAAAGGGATCGCCGCTGGCGATGGCCTGCTCCAGCAGCGCGTTGCCCTGCGCCTCGTCCAGCGGGATCGGCACCGCGGCGCGGTCCACGCGCGGGCTCAGCAGCAGCATGGCGGCGGCATGGCCGGCGCGGACATGGCCGGCCGCGGCGGCGGCGCGAAAGCTGTCATAGGCCGCTTTCAGGTCGCCCGACGCCTGCTGCGCACGGCCCAGCTGGTAGAGCAGCCGCGGGACGCCGGGGTTTTCGGCCACGGCCTGCGTGCAATCGGCCAGCGCGCGCCGGGGCTCGATCTGGTTCGGCAGCCGGTAAAGGCCCACGCCCTGAAGGTCCAGCGCATCGCCCGCCTGCACGTCGCAGGCCAGGGCGGGCATCTGGACCGAGACCTTCAGCACGCCGGGCTCGGCGCCGCCGATGCCAAGGGTGAAGCGGTCCCGGACGACATGCTCGGTCCTGCCGGCCATCGGGGTCTCGGCCAGGTGCGGGCGATAGGTCGGGGCGCCGCCGGCAAGGTCGATCTGCCCATGCTGCGGCGCCTCGATCACCGAGACATCGCCCAGAGGGCCGCCGATCCCTTCGGCCAGCCGCTCGCCCAGCGGCAGTTCGCGCGCGAAGGGCAGGGTCAGGTCGACCGCCTGTTCCCGCGCGGGCGCGGCGCTGCGGTTGGGCTGCGAGACGGCGGAATCCGCGGACGGCGGGGCGGCGACGGTCCCGCCCTGGACCAGGTAGAAGGGCTGCACCAGGGTCGAGCTTTCCCAGGGCACCTGCCGGCCGCTGGTCGATTGATAGACGCGCTGGCGCACGTCGGCCAGCATGGTCAGGATGTTTTCATCGGAATATTGCCCGGCCGCGTCCAGGATGGCCTGGGCATAGGGCCCGTTCCCGCCCGCCTCGCCGTCATAGGCCACCTGTCCGGGCGAGGTCGAAAAGGCGACCAGCGAATTGATCGGGGTCGAGAAGACCTCGAAGCCGGATTTGGTCTCGAACAGCGTCGCATCAAGATTGGCCGCCAGGCGCAGGTTCGGAAAGGGGTTTTCCCGACAGGCGTCGATCATGGCGACATGGGTCGAGCCGCGGGCCGACAGCAGCTCGACCACCCGGTCCAGGGTGATGGACTGCACCGGCAGGTCGTAGATGCTTTCGAAGGCCACGTCGGTCGGCAGCAGATAGTTGCGCCGCCCGATCTGGATGCCATGGCCGGCATAGAAGAAGACCAGCTCCGATCCCTCGGGAATGTTCAGCAAGGCCGTGCGCAGGAAGGTTTCGAAGCCCGTCCGGTCGAGATCGTGGGATTCCTGCACGGTAAAGCCGAAGCCGCGCAGCATGTCGGCGATGTCGCGGGCGTCGCGCACGGCATTGTCCAGCGAGGGCGCGCGCTGATAGTCCCCGTTGCCGACGACCAGCGCGATGCGGGCGCCTTCGGCCCCGGCCAGGGTGGTCAGGCCCAGCGACATCGCCGCAGCCAGCAGCAGAGACCTAGCTGGTCGCCCGGCCGACATCGCTAGCCCCAGCCCCCTCCGCCGTCATCACCGCCGTCGTTGCCGCTGCCACCGCTGCCGCCGTCTCCGCCGCTGTCGCCACCGTCACTGTCGCCGCCGCCCGAACCGTCACCCGAGCCGTCACCCGAGCCGCCGCCTGAACCGCCGCCGCCGGTTCCGCCACCCGAGCCGCCGCTATTGCCGCCGCTCGAGCCACCGCCGCCGGATTCATTTGCCCGGCCGCCGCCGGTTCCGCCTGTTGACCCGGCCGAGGAAACGGCCGGCTGCGCCTGCTGGCCGGTTGCGGAGGAAGTGGGAACCTCCTCACAGCCGGAAACGAGCGCGATCGCTGCTGTCGAGAGAGTTAGGGCCAGGATACGCATCTTTGCCGCCCCCGTTGCAATGGGACGATGATAGTCCAAATCGCGCAATCCAGCCAGAAATTCCTGCTCGTCCCGACGCCTTTCCCGGCCGGCCGGAACACCGTGCCAGCCAATTCGGCCTGACTGCCACGTCCCGAAACCGCGCGTCTTGCGCAGGACGGCCGGCGTTGGTGCTGGAGGACCGGAACACCTTTGCAAAACCGCGCCGGGCATGTCGCCGCGAACCCCGTCCCATGGCGCCGCATGGACAGGCCGGGCGACCCTGGACCCGTCAGGCGGCCGTGTGGCCGGCCAGCCGCGCGTGCAGGTCCTCGCGCCGCAGCCGCGCCTTGGGGCCCTGCGCCACCGCCCGGCCGCGCTCCAGCACCAGGAAGTCGTCGCCCAGATCCCAGGCGAAGTCGAAATACTGCTCGACCAGCACGATGGCCATGTCGCCGCGGTCGCGCAGCGCGGCGATCACCCGGCCGATCTGGGCGATGATGTTGGGCTGGATGCCCTCGGTCGGCTCGTCCAGCAGCAAAAGGCGCGGCCGGGTGATCAGCGCGCGGGCGATGGCCAGTTGCTGCTGCTGGCCGCCCGAAAGGTCGCCGCCGCGCCGATGCGCCATCTCGGCCAGCACCGGGAAGCTGTCGAAGATCTCGTCGGGGATGCGGCGCTCGGCGCGCGGCAGGCAGGCGAATCCGGTCTCCATGTTCTCGCGAACGGTCAGCATCGGGAAGATCGCCCGGCCCTGCGGGACGTAGCCCACGCCCATCCGCGCCATCTGCTGCGCGCTGACGCGGCCCAGCTCGCGCCCCTCCAGGCGGATCGTGCCGCCCGAACGCGGATGCCGCCCGGCCAGCAGGCTCAGCAGCGAGGTCTTGCCCACGCCGTTGTTGCCCATCACGCAGACCACCGCGCCGGGGCGGGCGTCGATGTCGATGCCGTGAAGGATCTGGCTGCCGCCATAGTGAAGGGTCAGGTTCCTGGCTTCCAGCATCTCTCAGCGCCCCAGATAGACTTCGATCACGTCGGGATTGCGGGTCACGTGGTCCAGCGTGCCCTCGGCCAGGACCGAGCCCTGGTGCAGCACCGTCACCTTGCAGTCGAGCCGGCGCACGAAATCCATGTCATGTTCCACCACCACCACGGCGCGGGTCCGCGCCAGCCGCACCAGCAGCGCGGTGGTCTGCTCGCGCTCGGCCAGGGTCATGCCCGCCGCCGGCTCGTCCACCAGCAGCAGCCGCGGCTCTTGCGCCAGGAGCATGCCGATCTCCAGCCATTGCTTCTGGCCGTGGCTCAGCTCGCCCGCCTTGCGGCCGGTGTGTTCGGCCAGCCCGACCTCGGCCGCCAGTTCCGCGACCCGCGCCACCGATGCGGCCGAGGGTTTCCAGAACAGCACCGCAAAGGGGCCGCGGCCGGCTTTCAGCGCCATGGTCAGGTTGGCGGCGACGCTCTGGTCCTCGAAGACGGTGGGGCGCTGGAACTTGCGGCCGATGCCGGCGCGGGCGATCTGCGCCTCGTTCATCCGCAAGAGCGAGCGCGAGGTCTCGCCGAAACGGACATCGCCGGAATCGGGCCGGGTCTTGCCGGTCACGATGTCCATGAAGGTGGTCTTGCCGGCGCCGTTCGGGCCGATCACCGCGCGCAGTTCCGCCGCGCCGATGGCAAAGGACAGGTTGTTGATCGCCCGGAACCCGTCGAAGCTGACCGAGATGCCGTCGACCTCCAGAAGCGCGCTCATGCCTTGGCCTCCTTTTCCTGCAAGGCGCCCTGGCCGGGGCCAAGGTCGCGGCCGTGCCGGCGCGGCGGCAGCACGCCCGCCAGCCGGTCGAAGATGCCGGCGATGCCCTTGGGCGCAAACAGCGTGACCAGCACGAAGCTGAGGCCCAGCGCCACCTGCCACCAATCCACCCATTTGACCGTATAGCCCGGCAGCGGCAGGTCGGGCGCTCGGCCGCCGGTGAACCAGCTTGACATGAGCGACACCGCGATGGCGCCGATCATCGCGCCGTAAAGCCGGCCGCGCCCGCCGATCGCCACCCAGACCGCCAGGTAGATCGAGGCGATGGGCATCAGCTCGGCCGGGTTGATGATGCCGGCCTGCGGGTAATAGAGCGCGCCGGCGACGGCGGTGATCATCGCGGCCAGGGTAAAGACGACCAGCTTGAAGCCCTCGACCGGATAGCCGAGGAAGCGCACCCGCGTCTCGTCGTCGCGGATGGAGCGGATGACGCTGCCGAACTTGCCACTGACCAGCCAGGCGGCCAGCACGTAGCAAAGCGCCAGCGCCGCGGCCGAGGCCCAGAGGAACCAGACCGACAGCGTGGCCTGCGGGACGCCGTCCAGGCCGGGGATGTTCTGCAGGCCCGACAGCCCGTTGTTGCCGCGAAAGCCGCTGTCGTTCTGGAAGAGCCACAAGGCCAGGGCCAGCGTCATCGCCTGGGTCAGGATGGACAGGTAGACCCCGTTCACGCGCGAGCGGAAGGCAAGCCAGCCGAAGGCCAGCGCCAGCAGCCCCGGCACCGCGACCACCAGCACCAGCTGCGCCGTCAGGCTGTGGGCGAAGGCCCAGGCCAGCGGCAGCTCGGACGAGCCGACGACGCCGAAGATCTGGTTGGCGACGGCCTCGCGCAGTTCCTGCGCGGTGGGCGGGATCGGGTTGCCGGCCATCGCGGCCGCGACGATGGCCTCGGTCCTGGCATACATCAGCCATTGCCCGATCATGTAGCCGCCAAGCGCGAAGAAGGCCATCTGCCCCAGCGACAGGATGCCCAGGTAGCCCCAGACCAGGTCCATCGCCAGGGCGGCCAGCGCCAGGCACAGCGTCTTGCCCAGGATCTTGACGGTCGAGGTCGGCACGACGCCCGAGCCGTAGGCCTGGCTCAGCAGCGTGACGGCAAGGGTAAAGACGGCCAGCAGCGCCAGGACGACCAGCACCGAGGGGTTGCGCAGGATCAGGGGTTGCCGGGTCATGTCAGGCCTCCGCGGCACGGCCGCGCTGCGGGATGATGCCGCGCGGACGGAACTGGATGAAGATCACGATGAACAGGATCATGAAGGTCTGCGCCGCCAGCGTGTTCGAGGGGTTGAAGGATTCGATCACCTTCGACAGCACCCCGATCAGCCCGGCGCCCGCCAGCGTGCCCCAGATATTGCCGACGCCGCCCACCACCACGGTCATGAAGCTTTGCACGATGTATTGCTGGCCCAGCTCGGACGTGACCTGCGCGAAAAGGCCGATGGCCACCCCGGCGATCCCGGCGATGCCCGAGCCGAGGCCAAAGGTCATCATGGCGATGCGGTCGGGGTTGATGCCCATGCTGGCGGCCATGCCGGGGTTTTGCGTGACCGCGCGCACCTCGAGCCCCAGCCGGGTGCGCTTCATGATGAACAGGAACAGCCCCAGGAACAGCACCGCAAGCACCAGGATCGCCACCCGGATCGAAGAGATCGAGATCACGTCGTTCACGGTGATCGCCCCCTCCAGCCATGCCGGCGCGGTCAGCGGCCGGGCCTGGGTGCCGAAGATGTTCTTGGCCAGCTGTTGCAGCGCGATGGACACGCCGAAGGTCGCCAGCAGCGTCTCCAGCGGGCGATGCGCCAGGTGCCGGATCACCAGCCGGTAAAGCGCCACCCCGGCCGCGAAGGTCACTGCAAAGGCCAGCGGCAGCGCCACCACCAGCGACAGGGTGCGATCCGCGATCATGGTCTGGGTGACATAGCCGGTATAGGCGCCCATCATGATGAATTCGCCATGCGCCATGTTGATGACGCGCATGACGCCGAAGGTGATCGCCAGCCCGATGGCGGCTAGGAAATAGATCGAGGCCAGGGACAGCGCGTCCAGCCCCAGGTCGATGCCGGACATCGCCGCCAGCCGCCATTCCGCGCCCCTTTGCGCAGCGCGGGCGGCGTCGGTCACGTCGGGGTCGGCCTCCGCATAGACTTCGAAGAAGCGGGTGCCGGCCAGCGCCGCCTCGGTCTCGGCCTCGGTCGCGGCAGGGGGGACGGCGCCCGCGGCCTCCAGCGCCTCATAGGCACGGTCGCGGGCCTGCGGGTCGGACAGTTCTGCGACGGGAACGCCGCCCACGCGGCCCTGGGCGACATGCGCGGCCAGCGCGGCGCGCTGGTCGGCGGGCGTCAGGCGCGGCTGGATCAGCCCCTCGGCGGTCAGCAGGGCGACGGCGGCCTCGCGCGGGAAATCATCCGAGCCTGGGCGCAATTCGCGGGCGATATTGGCTTGCGGCTCCTCCGCCGCGGCCAGGCGGCGCGTCGCCAGCAGCGGGTTCAGCGCGGCGCGGAAATCCAGCCCGACATCGCCCGCCATCAGCTGGATGGCGGCCACGCGGGCGGCGGGGTCGGTATCGAAGCGGATGGTCAGCAGCCTTTCGATCCGGTCGCGGCGCGCGGCCAGGACGGGATCGACCTCGGGCGCGGCCGAACGCAGGGCGGCCAGATGCGCGGCGGTGCCGTCGCGGGCGATGCTGGCCAGCGCGGCGGCGCGGCGGGCGCGGTCGGGGCTGGCGATCTCGCCCGCGACCAGCGCCGATTCGATGACGCCGCGCACGCCGGAATTGGGCCGCAGCATCCTGGGCTCCGCGTCCGCGACAGGCTGTCCCGTCACCGCATCGGTGGCGCCGTCGCCGTCCACGATCACCAGCCGCCCGCCGGCCAGGCCAAGCGCGCGGCCCGCCCAGGCCGACAGCAGCGCCAACCCCTCGGGGCCGGTGGCGGCGATTTCGGCGACCAGCGGCTCGACCGTGCGGCGCGAGGGCTTTTCGATCTGGTCGAGGTTCTCGGAGACGACGGCTTCCAGCGCCGGGTTGGCGGCGGCAGGCAGGGCCAGAAGCAGCGTCAGCAAAAGGGCGATCAGGCGGCAGGTCATGGGCGCTCCCGTCCAAGGAAGGGGGCGGCGGAACCGCCCCCGCACTCTGTCAGTAATTCGACTGGATCTGCACGCAGCTGTCGGTCTGCGTGTTGAACATGCCGCATTTCCTGTCCTGCCAGTCGGCCTCGAGCACCGCGGATTCGGGCAGGAAGTCGGTCCAGGCGTCGCCCGGCACCGGCTCGGTCTGGCTGACGATGTCGAACTGCCCGTCCTCGCGGATCTCGCCGATCAGCACCGGCTTGGTCAGGTGGTGGTTGGGCAGGACCGTCGCCGTGCCGCCGGTCAGGTTCGGCACCTCGACGCCGACGATGGCGTCCAGCACCGGATCGACATCCGTGGTCCCCGCCTTTTCAACCGCCGCCACCCAGGCGTTGAAGCCGATCACCGTCGCCTCCATCGGGTCGTTGGTCACGCGCTTGGCGTCGCCGATGAACTTGTGCCAGTCCTCGATGAACGCGGCGTTTTCCGGCGTGTCGGCGGATTGGAAATAGTTCCAGGCGGCCAGGTGGCCCACGAGGTTCGTGGTATCCAGCCCCGAAAGCTCTTCCTCGCCGACCGAGAAGGCGATGACCGGGATGTCCTCGGCCGAGACGCCCGCCGCCGCCAGCTCCTTGTAGAAGCCGACATTGGCGTCGCCGTTGATCGTCGAGACCACGCCGACCTTCTTGCCGTCGGCGCCAAGCGCGACCACGTCCGCGACGATCTTGGACCAGTCGGAATGCCCGAAGGGCGTGTAGTTGACGAAGATGTCGCCCTCTGCCACGCCCTTGCCCTTCAGATAGGCGTCGAGGATGTTGTTCGTCGTGCGCGGATAGACGTAGTCGGTCCCGAGCAGCGCCCATTTCTCGACGCCCAGCTCCTCGGTCATGTAATCGACCGCCGGGATCGCCTGCTGGTTCGGGGCGGCGCCGGTATAGATGACGTTCTTCGAGCTTTCCTCGCCTTCATATTGAACGGGATAGAACATCAGCCCGTTGAGTTCCTCCAGCACCGGCAGCACGGACTTGCGCGAGACCGAGGTCCAGCAGCCGAAGATCACGTCCACCTCGGACACGGTCAGCAGTTCGCGCGCCTTCTCGGCAAAGAGCGGCCAGTCCGAGGCGGGATCGACCACCACCGCCTCCAGCGGGCGGCCGAGCAGGCCGCCCTTGGCGTTCTGGCGCTCGACCATCATCAGGACGGTGTCCTTCAGCGTGGTTTCCGAAATCGCCATCGTGCCCGACAACGAATGCAGCACGCCGATCTTGATCGGCTCGCCTTCCTGTGCCTGCGCGGCGCCGGCAAGGCCGGTCGAAACGGCCAGTGCGGCGGCTGCGCTGATAATCCTCTTCATCCCTGTTTTCCCTTCCCTGTGTCATTGGCAGCGGGTTCAGGGGCACTAGAGGCCATCGGCGGCACCGCGCCAAATCCCATGCCGCGGCGCGGCGCCGGGCGACATGCGGTGATGAAGTTTCAGCCAGTTCCGCGGGCGATCGCTTGCCGAACGGGCAGAAATGGATCGAAGCAGGGCCAGGGCGGACGGTTTTCCCGGCCCAGGTCCGGCACCGGCGGCCAAAGGGCGGCAGGCGTTCGGCGATTGCCCAAAAACCCGTCGCCGTGGCGAATATCCGGGCAGGTTACCGGGCGTTTTGTCCCGGCCGCTTGGCGGCGGCTGCCCATCGGTTGATCGCCGCCCTGTTTCATGGCCGAGGTCGGGGCAACGCATCGGGATCCGCTCATGGCTTTGGACATCTCCAGTTCGGTTCAGGCATTGCCGCGCAGCCACGGCGCGGCGCAGCTGTCGCGTGCCGAAGGGCGGCTGCGGCGCCTGCACCAGCAAGGCTGCCTCAAGATCCTGATGCCGCGGAACCGCTGCGAGGCGGTGGTGGTCAATACCGCCGGCGGCATCACCGGCGGCGACCGGCTGGCGCTTGGCGTCCATGCGGGCCGGGGCGAAAGCCTGACGGTGACGACGCAGGCGGCCGAGCGCGTCTATCGCAGCGCCGGCGGGGCAGGGCAGGTGTCGAACCTCCTGACGCTTCACGAAGGCGCCCGCATCGACTGGTTGCCGCAGGAGACGATCCTGTTCGAGGGCTCGGCCCTCGAACGGCGGCTGACCGTGGAGATGGCGCCGGGCGCGACGCTGCTGGCCGCCGAAAGCGTGGTTTTCGGGCGCGCGGCGCATGGGGAAACGCTGCGCCGGTTCCATCTGCGCGACCATTGGCGCATCCGCCGCGGCGACCGCCTGATCCATGCCGAGGCGATGCGGCTGGACGGGATGCCCACGGGGCCCGCCACCCTGGCGGGCGTGCGCGCCGTCGCCACCATGATCCTTGCCGCGCCGGGGGCCGAGCATGGGCTGGACGCGGCCCGCGCGGCGATCCCCCAGGGCGCCGAGGCTGGCGTCAGCGCGCTGCCGGGCCTGCTGGTGGCGCGGTTCCTGGCGCCCTCGGCCCAGGCCCTGCGGGCGGCGCTGGTGCCGCTCATCGCGCATTTCCGCGCCGGCCCGCCGCCGCGCGTCTGGCAATTGTGAGGCGAAAGATGAACCTGACACCCCGCGAAAAGGACAAGCTGCTGGTGGCCATGGCCGCCATCGTCGCCCGCAACCGTATGGCGCGCGGCGTCAGACTGAACCACCCCGAGGCCGTCGCCATCATCACCGACGCCGTGGTCGAGGGCGCCCGCGACGGCCGCTCGGTCGCCGACCTGATGTCCTGGGGCGCCGAGATCCTGCGCGCCGAGGATTGCATGGAAGGCGTGCCCGAGATGATCCCCGAGATCCAGGTCGAGGCCACCTTTCCCGACGGCACCAAGCTGGTGACGGTCCACCATCCCATCCGCTGAAGGACTTCGCGATGAAAAAGCTTCTTGTCGCCCTGCTGCTGGCACCGACCGCGGCCCTTGCCCACACCGGCCACGGCGGGGGCGCGCCCCTGGTGGCGGGCCTGTCCCACCCGATGGGCGGGGCCGATCACCTGCTGGCCATGCTGGCTGTGGGCCTGTGGGCGGCCGGCATCGGCGGACGGGCGATCTGGGCGCTGCCGCTGGCCTTCGTGGCGGCGATGGTCGCGGGCGGCGCGCTGGGTGCGGCGGGGGTCGGCCTGCCGCTGGTCGAGCCGGTGATCCTGGCCTCATCCATCGTCATCGGCGCGGCGATCGCGCTGGCCCTGCGGCCGGGCCTGGCCATGGTGCTGCCGGTGATCGCGGTCTTCGGCATGATGCACGGCCATGCGCACGGGATCGAAGGCCCGGCGCAGGGGCTGGCCGCCTATGCCGCGGGCTTTGCGCTGGCGACGGCGGGCCTGCACGGCATCGGTATCGCGCTGGGGCGCCTGCCGCTGGCGCGCTGGCTGGGCGCTGCGACCGCTGCGGCGGGCCTTGTGCTGGCGGTGGCCTGAGATGATCCCCGGAGAGATCATCCCCGCCGAGGGCGAGATCGTGCTGAACGCCGGCCGCCCCCGCCTGGTCCTGACCGTCGCCAATACCGGCGACCGCCCGGTGCAGGTCGGCAGCCATTACCATTTCGCCGAAACCAACCCGGCGCTGGATTTCGACCGCGAGGCCGCGCGGGGGATGCGCCTCGACATCGCCGCCGGCACCGCGATCCGCTTCGAGCCGGGCCAGACCCGCGACGTGGGCCTGATCCCCTTTGCGGGCGACCGCCGGGTCTTCGGCTTTCGCGCCGCCGTCATGGGGGAGCTGTAGGATGCCCGCCACGCTGTCCCGCGCCGATTACGCGGCGATCTATGGCCCCACCACCGGCGACCGCGTGCGCCTGGCCGACACCGAACTGGTCATCGAGGTCGAGCGCGACCTGACCACCTATGGCGAAGAGGTCAAGTTCGGCGGCGGCAAGGTCATCCGCGACGGCATGGGCCAGTCGCAGAAATCCCGCGCCGAGGGCGCGATGGACACCGTCATCACCAACGCGCTGATCGTGGATGCGACCGGCATCTACAAGGCGGACGTGGGCCTGCGGGACGGGCGCATCGCGGTGATCGGCAAGGCCGGCAACCCCGACACCCAGCCCGCCGTCACCGTGCTGATCGGGCCGGGGACCGAGATCATCGCCGGCGAAGGCCGCATCCTGACCGCCGGCGCCATGGACGCGCATATCCATTTCATCTGCCCCCAGCAGATCGACGATGCGCTGCATTCGGGCATCACCACCATGCTGGGCGGCGGCACCGGCCCGGCGCATGGTACGCTGGCCACCACCTGCACGCCGGGGCCCTGGCATATCGGCCGGATGCTGCAAGCCGCGGACGCCTTCCCGATGAACCTCGCGTTTGCGGGCAAGGGCAACGCCTCGCTGCCCGCCGCGCTGGAGGAACAGATCCGCGCCGGCGCCTGCGCGATGAAGCTGCACGAGGACTGGGGCACCACCCCCGCCGCCATCGACTGCTGCCTTTCCGTCGCCGACCGCATGGACGTGCAGGTGATGATCCACACCGACACGCTGAACGAAAGCGGCTTTGTCGAGGACACCATCGCCGCCATCGCCGGCCGCACCATCCATGCCTTCCATACCGAGGGCGCGGGCGGCGGCCATGCGCCCGACATCATCCGGGTGGCGGGGCTGGCGAACGTGATCCCGTCCTCGACCAACCCGACGCGGCCCTTCACCGTCAACACGATGGAAGAGCATCTGGACATGCTGATGGTCTGCCATCACCTGGACCGCTCGATCCCGGAAGACATCGCCTTTGCCGAATCCCGCATCCGGCGCGAGACCATCGCGGCCGAGGACATCCTGCACGACATCGGTGCCATGTCGATCATCTCCTCCGACAGCCAGGCGATGGGCCGGGTGGGCGAGGTGCTGATCCGCACCTGGCAGACCGCCCACAAGATGCGCGTGCAAAGGGGCGTGCTGGGCGATGGCCCGGCCGACAATTTCCGCGTCCGCCGCTATGTCGCGAAATACACCATCAACCCGGCCATCGCGCATGGATTGGCGCATGAGATCGGTTCGGTCGAGCCCGGCAAGCGTGCCGACCTGGTGCTGTGGAACCCCGCCTTCTTCGGCGTCAAGCCCGAGATGGTGCTGCTGGGCGGCACCGTGGTCATGGCGCAGATGGGCGATCCCAACGCCTCGATCCCGACGCCGCAGCCGGTGCATTCGCGGCCCATGTTCGGGGCCTTCGGGCGCTCGGTCGAACGCAGCGCCGTGACCTTCGTCAGCCGCGATGCCGAGCTGGGCCATCTGGGGCTGGCCAAGGACACGGTCGCCGCGCGCGGCACGCGCGGCATCGGCAAGGCGCAGATGGTGCTGAACGACGCCACCCCCGAGATCCATGTCGACCCCGAAACCTACGAGGTGCGTGCGGATGGCGAGTTGCTGACCTGCCAGCCCGCCGAAAGCCTGCCCATGACGCAACGCTATTTCCTGTTCTGACGATGAAAGCCACCGCCGTCCTTCACCCGCCGCTTGCCGCCCGGCCCATCGATCGGGTCGAGCTGGACTACGATGCCCGCTTCCTGCGCCGCAAATTGCTGCGCACCCGCTCGGGCGCCGACCTGCTGGTCGATCTGCCGAAAGTCACCGCGCTGGCCCATGGCGACGCGCTGCTGAGCGATGCCGGCCCGGTCGAGGTCGTCGCCGCAGCCGAGCCGGTGCTGATCGTCACCGGCGACCTGCCGCGCCTGGCCTGGCATATCGGCAACCGCCACACCCCCTGCCAGATCGAGCCCTTCCACCTGGTCATCCGCGCCGATCACGTCCTGCGCGCCATGCTGCAGGGCCTGGGCGCGACCGTGACCGAGGCGCGGCAGCCTTTCATCCCCGAAGGCGGCGCCTATGGCCCGGCCCAGGTCATGGGCCATGGACATGGACATGGGCATGGACATGGGGACGGGCACGGGCACCAGCATGCGCATGGCCACCCCCACCCCCATGGCTGAGCTTGCCGCGCTGCAACGGCTGTTTGCCTGGCTGTCGCCCGCCTGGCCGGTGGGCAGCTTTGCCTATTCGCACGGCATCGAGCAGGCCATCGCCGATGGCTGGCTGACCGGGCCGGACGCGGTGCAGGACTGGATCGCCGACATCCTGCGCCACGGCGCGGGCCGCAATGACGCGATCCTCTTGGCCCATGCCTGGCGGGGCGAGGATGTGGCCGAGCTTGCCCTGGCGCTGTCCGGCTGCGCCGAGCGTCGCCGCGAGGCGGCCGAGCAGGGGGCAAGCTTCGCCCGCGCCCTCTCGGCCGTCGAGGGGGCGCTGCCATCCGCCCCCTATCCCGTCGCCATCGGCATGGCGGCCGCCCGTGCGGGGGTGCCGCTTGCCGAAACGCTGGCGCTCTTCCTGCAGGCCTTTGCCTCGAACCTGGTCACGGCCTGCGTCAAGTCCGTGCCCATCGGCCCGACTCAGGGCCAGCGCGTGCTGGCCGCCCTGATGCCGTTGATCCGCGAGATCGCCGCCGAGGCCGAGGTCGCGACGCTGGACGAGCTGGGCGGCTGCACCTTGCGCGGCGACCTGGCCGCCATCCGCCACGAAACGCTGCAACCAAGGATCTATCGCACATGACCAGCCCGAACGGCCCGCTTCGCATCGGCATCGGCGGCCCGGTCGGCGCGGGCAAGACCCGCCTGACCGAGGCGCTTTGCCGGGCGCTGTCGCAAGACCTGTCCGTCGCCGCGATCACCAACGACATCTATACGCGCGAGGATGCCGAATACCTGATGCGCGTGCAGGCCCTGCCGCTGGAGCGCATCCGCGGCGTCGAGACCGGCGGCTGCCCGCATACGGCGATCCGCGAGGATTGCTCGATCAACCTTGCCGCCGTCGAAGAGCTGAGGGCGGCCTTTCCCGACCTCGACGTGATCCTGATCGAGTCGGGGGGCGACAACCTGTCGGCCACCTTCTCGCCGGAACTGGCGGACCTGACGGTCTATCAGATCGACTGCGGCATGGGCGACGACATCCCGCGCAAGGGCGGGCCGGGGGTCACGCGCTCGGACCTGCTGGTCGTCAACAAGATCGACATCGCCGAGGCGGTGGGCTGCGACCGCGACCGCATGGCGCGCGACGCGGCCCGGCAACGCGGCGCGCGCCCGGTGCGCTTCTGCTCCCTGCGCACCGGCGAGGGCGTGGCCGAGGTCGTGGCCGAGATCCGCCGCCTGGGCGGGCTGGACGGCGCCTGACCCGCCTGCCGCAGCGCGACCCTGGGGCAGGGCGGCCCGGTCGCTGCCGGGGCACCCTTCGCATCAGAACGTCATCTTCAGGCCGATGCCCAGCTCGCGCGGCTCGACCACGGTGGCCTCGAAGCCGCCGATCGAGCGGCTGGCCCGCAGAGAGGTCACCGAGCGGGGGTCGAACAGGTTGTTGACATAGGCGAAGGCCTGCAGGTTCTTGCGCGGTTGCCAGGTCAGGCGGGCATTTGCCACCGTATAGGGGCCGATCCGGGTCTCGCGGTCCTCGTTGTCGTCGGAATAATAGCCGTCGGTGTGGCGCAGCTGGCCGCTGAGCCGCCATTGCGGCGTGATGTCCCAATCGGCCGCCAGCGAAAGCGTATAGTCGGGCGCGCGGCCGAAGCGGTGGCCCTGGTATTCCGCCGCCGCGCTGGTCAAGCGGCCGATCTCGGCATGCAGCAGGCCCAGCCCCGCCTTGACCCGCAGGTTGTCGCGCAGCAGATCGTCCATCCCCAGTTCCAGGCCATAGGATCTGGTGCGCTCGGCATTGACGGTGATCGCGCTGCCGATGTTCTCGGGCAGGCTGGTCACGACATAGCGCTGCGCATCGTGCAGCCGGGTGTAGAACAGGTTCCCGGTCAGTTCCATCCGGTCGTCGAGCAACCGGATGCGGCCGAAGATCTCGTAGTTCCACGAGGTCTCCGCATCGAAGGGCACGTATTCGCCGCTGGTCAGGTTCAGCGTCACCCCGCCGGGGTTGTAGCCCTTGCTGACCATGACGCCGATGCGGCTCGACCGGTCGAGGTCATGGGCCAGCGCCAGCTTGCGCAGCCAGGCGTCGAAGCTTTCGTCGTAGTCCAGCAGGTTGGGGGTAAAGCTCGACACGCCGCACCGGGTGATGTCGTCGCGCTGATAGCGCAGCCCGCCGGCCAGGTTCCAGCGGTCCGCCAGGTGGCTTCGGCGAACAGCCCCAGGCTGTCCTTGCGGTCGTCATAGGGGGTGGTGCCGCGGTAATCCAGCAGCTCGTCCGAAGCCGTGTGCGAGACGAACAGCCCCGTCACGCCGCTGATCCGGTCCTCGGGCGTGCCGAAGGTCGGGTCTCGTTCGAGGTCACGTCCTGGTCCAGGACCACCGTGCCCGAGTTGACCGGCTCGGTCGAGCGCTTGATCCGGATGTCGGAATATTGCAGCTGGTTGAACAGCGTCCAGCCGTTGCCGAAATCGTGGCTCAGGTCCAGGATCGTGGTGTTGGTGCGCAGCCGCCAGCTGGGGTTCGAGGCGGTGGCGCTTTCCAGGTCCTCATAGGGTTCGGTCGCGGCCTCCCAGTTCGGCCGGTTCGTCATGCCGTGCAAGAAGGTCAGCTTGCCCTGGAATCCGGGGATCTCTTGCGGCTGCCACAGCAGCTTGGCGCGAATGGTGTGCGATTCATGGTCCCGGTAGGTCGAGCCGACCGTGAAGGCGGGATTGGTATAGTCGATGCAGTTGTCGCGCGCCCAGTCATCGACGGCGATGCGCCCGGCCAGATCCTCGGACAAGGATCCCGAGGCCATCAGGCGGCTGTGGCTGCCGTATTCCATCTGCGCGGCGCCCTGGGGCTGGAAGGTCGGATCCTTGATCCTGGCGATGATCGCCCCGGCGATCGAAATTCGCGCCCTGGGTCGCCGTCTGCGGGCCGTGGAAGACCTCGATTGATTCCACGTCCCATAGTGCCTGACTGCCCCAGACGATTTCGTTATAGCCCAGGTAATGGCCGTCGAGGGTGAAGGCCAGCCGCGGCGCGGTGCCGCCGAAAAAGGCCACCGCGCCCGAATGCGCGCCTTCGCTGTCCTGGCCGCGGATGGTGGGCGCGCCGCCCTGTCCGCCCGAGGCGACATAGGTCACGTTGGCGATGCCCGTCGCCGCATCGGCGACGCTGTCCTGCCCGCCGTTCTCCTCAAGGTCGCGCGCGGTCAGGATCGCCACGGAAGAGGCGGTGTGCTTGACGCTGCGCGCCTGCTTTTCGCCGGTCAGGACAATTTTGTCCAGCCGCATCGTCTCGGTCGCGCCTTGGCCGTCCTGGGCAAGCGCCGGGGCGGTGGCCAATGCCAGCGGGGCGGCCGTGCCGACCCATGCCGGGATCTTGCGTCCATTCATCTCCAAACCCTCTTGAGAAGCTGCGGGCTGGCGCGTGCTGGCTGCCAGATGTGATTCGCATCCGGCCCGGGCTGGGCTGCCAGCTGCAGCAGGTCTTCGGCATGGCCGAGGGGCTGGTCTGCTTCACCGCGCCGACCGACAGCGAAGAGCGCATCGTGAACACCCAGGGCCGGCCGATGTCGCCCTGGGACGAGCTGCGCATCATCCGCCCGGATGGGCGCGAGGCCGCCATCGGCGAGCCGGGCGAGCTGCAGGTCCGCGGCCCCCATACGATCCCGCGAGGCCCATGCCGGCGGGGCGCTGGCCGCGCCACTGGGGTCTGCCAGGCCGGCGGCCAGCGGCTGATCGTCCTGGGGTTGCGCAAAGCGGGCCAGCATCGCCTGGACCGCCGCGGTGATCTGCCGGATCTTGGCCGGGCCGTGGCGGTCGGCGCGATGGCTCAGCATGATGCGCAGGCCGGCGGTCTCGTCCGCCACGTCCTCGACGATCTCGAATTGCAGGCCCAGCAGCGATTCCGCCTT